>JAEEGF011332873.1_pt1 | contig 19644 bp, 12 predicted proteins | sample 9134171 | NCBI WGS metagenome assembly JAEEGF01 (sample SAMN16246542, study PRJNA631951) | gut metagenome | biome: gut microbiome; feature: rumen; material: AP-attached | host: Bos | place: Iran: Karaj | collected 2018-10
CAGGCGACTCGAAGGGTGTCGTGCTGAAGTACAGCCAATACTACGCAGCCATGGAAGCCAACGATCAGTGTGTACCCGTCGGCGAGAAGGACCGTGTGATGTGCTTCCTGCCACTCGCCCACATCTTCGAACGCGGATGGTCCTATCTGTGTCTGACCGAAGGTGCCCAGCTGATCCTCAACACCTATCCGAAGGAAATTCAGCAATCGATGCGCGAGACACATCCTACCTGTATGTCGAGTGTTCCCCGCTTCTGGGAAAAGGTGTTCATTGGAGTGAAGGAAAAGATCGAAAGCTCATCGTCAACCAGCCAGAAACTGTTCCGCCACGCATTGTCCGTTGGCCGGAAGCACAACATTGAGTACCTGAGCCGTGGCAAGCGCCCGCCTCTTGGGTTAGCCTTGGAATACAAAGCCCTCAACAGTACAGTGCTCAGCCTTGTGCGCAAGCAGCTCGGATTAGAGAATGCCCACTTCTTCCCCACAGCAGGCGCCTACGTGTCGCCCGAGGTTGAGGAGTTCGTCCACTCCATTGGCATCTGGATGATGGTGGGTTATGGTCTCACCGAGAGCCTTGCCACCGTGTCATGCGACCACATGGACAAACCTTACACCATCGGTTCAGTAGGACGACCCATCAACGGCATCGACGTAAAGATCAGCGACGACGGCGAAATCCTGCTGAAAGGCCCGACCATCACCTGTGGTTACTACAAGCGCGACGACGTCAACGCCACAGCTTTCGATGCTGACGGCTACTTCCATACCGGCGATGCAGGCTACCTGCGCGATGGCGAATTGTTCCTGACCGAGCGCATTAAGGACCTCTACAAGACCTCAAACGGCAAGTACATTGCCCCGCAGATGGTGGAAGCCATGCTGCTGGTCGACAAATACATCGACCAAGTGGCCGTCATTGCCGACCAACGCAAGTTCGTATCGGCACTCGTCGTACCCGAATTCCGCCTCGTTGAGGAGTGGGCACGCGACCGAGGAATACCTTTCGACTCGCGTGAGGAGCTCTGTCAGAACCCCGATGTGCACGAAATGGTCATGGAACGCATAGACACATTGCAGCAAAGGCTTGCCGGTTACGAGAAGATCAAGCGCATAACGCTCATCCCCCACCACTTCTCGATGGAGAGTGGCGAGCTAACCAATACGTTGAAGATGAAGCGCTCGGTCATCAACAAGAACTATAAGGATCTCATCGACAAGATGTACGAGGAATAAAGAATGACAACGCAAGATCAACTCAAAGACATACTCAACCGAACCGAGAAGCTACACCACTATCTGAACATACCACAGAAGCAGATAGAGTTCGAAGAAGAACAGCTGCGCACACAGGCACCCGACTTCTGGGACGATGTAAAGCGGGCCCAGGAACAGATGAAAAAGGTGAAAGGCATTGAGAAATGGCTGAAAGATTATAAGGCCGTGCGCATGGCTGCCGACGAGTTACAGTTGGCTTTCGACTTCTATCACGACGAGATGGTGACCGAACAGGAGGTGGATGCCGACTACGAACAAGCCCTGAAACTCATTGAAGACCTGGAACTGAAGAACATGCTTCGCCAGAAAGAAGATCCTATGGACTGTGTTCTGAAGATCAACTCTGGCGCCGGAGGCACCGAAAGTCAGGACTGGGCACAGATGCTCATGCGCATGTATATGCGGTGGGCTGAGGCTCATGGCCACAAAGTGACCATTTCCAACCTGCAGGAAGGCGACGAAGCGGGCATCAAGAGTGTCACTATGGAGATAGAAGGCGGTGAGTTTGCCTACGGATTTCTCAAGAGCGAGAACGGAGTGCACCGCCTTGTGCGCGTATCACCGTTCAATGCACAGGGCAAACGAATGACCTCGTTCGCATCGGTCTTCGTTTCGCCACTTGTCGATGACACCATCGAAGTCTACGTCGACCCCGCCAAACTGTCGTGGGACACGTTCCGTTCGAGCGGCGCTGGTGGTCAGAACGTTAACAAGGTGGAATCGGGTGTGCGTCTGCGCTACTGGTACACCGATCCCGACACGGGCGAGGAAGAAGAGATTCTCATTGAGAACACGGAAACGCGCGATCAGCCCAAGAACAAGGAACGTGCGCTGACCTTACTGCGTTCGCAACTCTACGATCGCGCCATGAAGAAGCGTCTGGAGGCACAGGCTAAGATTGAAGCAGGCAAGAAAAAGATTGAATGGGGCTCACAGATACGCTCCTATGTCTTCGACGACCGCCGCGTGAAAGACCACCGCACCAACTACCAGACCACTGATGTCGATGCGGTAATGGACGGCAAAATAGATGGTTTCATCAAAGCCTACCTCATGGAATTCCCTGTGAACGAGGAGTAAAAGCACTGCTCTAACTCTCCCAAAGGGGGTAAAAAGTGCTGACAAGGCGATGCCGGGTAATTCTCTCTTACTGAAAGAGAGGGTTCAACACTGAGAAACAGAGGCTTCAACACAGAGAATGAGAGGGTTCAACACAGAGAAAGAGAGGCTTCCAACATAGAGTAACCAAAGAACAATCAACAATAACCGCCTGCAACTCCCCACTAAATGCAGGCCAACCCTTAGCATAAAGGGTCGGGGGAGATTACTATCCTATGAGCAAAAAGAACAATGCCAAGCGTCAGGCCTATCAGAAGAAGCAAGCAGAGCAGGGACGCAACGTCGTTATGTGGATCATTGGAGCACTCATTGTACTCGCTGTCGTATTCCTATTCTGGACAACTTACAACTCCTGATGAGCGGATTCGAAATCGAAAGGAAATTCCTTGTCAGGAAAGGCGGCAACTATCGCAGTGCCGCTTTTTCGTGTAGCCACATCCAACAGGGGTATATACCTGCCGAAGGAGCCACTGTTCGCATCCGTCTACGCGACGACGAGGCATTCCTAACCATCAAGGGAAAGTCGGCAGATGGCGGCCTTTCGCGCTATGAGTTCGAGAAATCCATCTCCGTGGACGAGGCTCAGCACCTGCTTCAGCTGTGTCGGGGCGGTTTAATCGACAAACATCGCTATTTGGTGAAGAGCCCCGACGGGCGCCACACGTTCGAAGTCGATGAGTTTCACGGACAGAACGATGGTCTGGTCATGGCCGAAGTGGAGCTTTCCAGTGCCGACGAACCATTCGAAAAGCCCGATTTCATCGGTCGAGAGGTCACAGGTGACCGCCGTTTCTACAACAAACACATGCTCCGCTATCCCTTCTGCCTCTGGCGCGACACCATCGAAGAGGAGTAGTAGGTACCGAGCAGGTGTGCCAACCATACAAGAACACCTTGAAAGCAGCCGCTCTGTTGCTTCAAGGTGTTCTTTGTTTTGTAAAAGACCATTGACTTTTCGCTGCTATAGCTTAGACTTGATGCTGCTATAGCAATGACTTACAACCTCCAAAGCAATGCTTTACAACATCAAAAGCATTGACTTACCACCTCTAAAGCATTGACTTACCACCTCTAAAGCATAGCTTTATACCCCTGCAAAGCATAGCTTCATAGCGTATAGAGCATTGCCCCGTAGCCTATAGAGCAATGCTTTGTCAACCCAAAAGTAATAATGTTTACAAAAAGAGGATGCGAACAAGGGGGATGAAACGCCGTTTTCCTAGTTCTATCGCTTCACTCTCCAACACAGGAACAGGCCGATGAGCACGCCCAGACATACGCCTAGCGAATTGGCAAGGAAGTCGAGCCATTCGCCGCTGCGCCTTCCGCCCGTGCAATAGGCCTGTGCCAGTTCCACAAGACCACCCATTGCGATGGGTGCAAGGAATGCAAAAAGGAAGAGCCGCCAACCGTTGCGCACGGTGTGTTGCCGCAGATATTCCCACCAAATCGTTGCCGTCAGCGTGCCATACATGACCAAATGCGTCCACTTGTCAATAAGCCGGACGTTGTTCAACGGACTATCCGGTATCCAGGGCGTCAGGCATAGCACCCAGATGACAACGATGAGCACACAAGAGAGCGGGTAGCGCTGCAAGAGGTTCTTCTGTTTTTCCTTTTTCATAGGTCTTATGTTACTTCTCGGATGCAAAGTTAGCAATTATTTCCTACATTTTGTGCTGTCAACCACGTTTTTGCTTTCGAATAAGAACATTTTCTCGTTGTTTTTTTATAAATTTGCATCCACAAACTGAGTATATCAACGAAACAAAGACAATGGCGCATTCATCAGAGAGAGCAAACTTCGGTAGCAAACTGGGCGTGATACTGGCCACGGCAGGCTCGGCTGTGGGGTTAGGCAACGTCTGGCGCTTCCCCTATATGACAGGCGAGAACGGCGGTGCCGCCTTTATCCTTATCTATATCGCATGCGTGGTGCTGCTGGGCATCCCTTGTATGCTGGGCGAATTTATCATTGGCCGCCATGGAGCGGCCAATACCAGCCGCGTCTATGCCAAGGTTGCAGCCGAAGGACTTGCCGATGCCAACAGCAAAAAGGCCCGTTGGCAACTGCTATTCCCCAAGTTTATTGGTTTTCTGGGCATCACCACGGGTTTCCTCATCACCAGTTACTACGCGGTAGTGAGTGGTTGGTGCCTGCAATACATCTACGCCTCGGCCGCAGGCCACCTGAAAGGCGATGCCAACTTCGTGAGCAGCTACTTCCAGGACTTCTCCTCATCGCCCTTGAGGCCTGTTTTCTGGACCGTAGCCATCCTCTTCATCACCCATTTCGTCATCTGTAGGGGTGTGCGTGGCGGCATTGAGAAGGCTTCCAAGCTGCTCATGCCCACGCTGTTCATCCTGCTTTTGGTCATCGTAGTGGCATCGTGCATGCTCCCGGGAGCCACGGCAGGCATTGAGTTCCTGCTGAAACCCGACTTCACCCGACTCAATTCGGGTGTTTTCCTTAGTGCCTTAGGCCAGTCGTTCTACTCATTGAGCATCGGCATGGGTTGTCTGGCCACCTACGCCAGCTACTTCAACCGGCAGACCAACCTGCTTTCGTCTGCCGTTCAGATTTCGTTTGTCGATTCATTCATCGCCATTCTTGCCGGACTGATGATCTTCCCGGCCGCTTTTTCAGTCGGTGTAAGCCCCGATAGCGGTCCCTCGCTGGTGTTCATCACGCTGCCCAACGTGTTCAACCAAGCCTTCTCAGCCATGCCAGTGGTAGGCTATGTGGTGGCATTCCTCTTCTATGCGCTGCTCTCCCTGGCTGCCCTGACGTCGCTCATCTCCCTTCATGAAGTGTCGACGGCCTTCTTCCACGAGGAATTCCGCCTTCCCAGAGGGCGTGCAGCACTCATCGTGACGGTGCTTTGCAGCATCATCGGTGCCTTCTGTTCGCTGTCGCTGGGTGCCGTCGAGGGCATCAGCATTGCCGGAAGGTCACTCTTCGACGTGTTCGACTTCGTAACCGGGCAGATTTTCCTGCCCATCGGAGGCTTCCTTACCTGTCTGTTCCTGGGCTGGTTCGTGCCGCGTAAGCTCATCCACGACGAATTTCCCAATGGCGGAACGGCCTGGCAACGCAGCGGAAGGTGGCTCTTTGCGGCATTCCTATTCCTCATTCGCTTTGTCTGTCCGCTGTGTATCCTGGCCATCTTCCTGAACCAGCTGGGCCTCATTCACTTCTGAAACCACCATTCCACCCCATGACACCAACGCATAAGCACCTTATCGCGACCATCCTTTGCCTTCTGCTGCTGGGCATTGCCACTTCACGGGCGCAGAACGAAGAGCGGTTGTTGCAGAACATTGCCTTCAAGACGCTGGGAGTTGCCGAGAAGATTCCCGTCAGCAACATTACGACCCTGCATCAAGACGGCGACGGATTTCTATGGATAGGTACCGACAACGGGTTTTATCGTTACGACGGCTACAGAGTGAAACGCTACAAGAGCGACCCCCTCTACCCTGCCCTTCTCACGTCGAACCACGTCACGGCCATAGCCGATCACGACCACGTGCGATGGATTGGCACACGTAAGGGACTCACCCGTATCAACACGGCAGGCGAATCACGCCACTATCACTTCACCGACTTCCCCAATTCCGACGTCGTCAACGTCGTCATGTTTACCCGAAAAGGAACCCTCTGGGTGGGTACTGAGGGCGGACTCTACCGCTACGACGCTCCAAACGATGCCTTTACGCTCTGCTGCAACCAGCGTGGCAACTCGAAAGTGCCGCATTGCTCGGTCACATCCATCATGGAAGACTCGCGTGGATGCCTCTGGATAGGCACCTGGGACAAAGGGTTGTTCCGCTATATGCCTACCGATAACGGTGCTGGAAAGGACGATGAGCTTGCCCGATGGTACGAGATGCCTCGCTTCAACGACCTGAACTCGGCGCAAAAGGTGTTCGAAGACTCGCAGCATCGGCTCTGGGTGGGCACCTGGGGGCGCGGTTTGTTCTGCATCGCCAACCCTTGGGAGACAGGTCAACCGCTGCAATACCGCATCTACAACACCGCGAACACGGCAGGAGCACTGCCCGAGGACATCGTCTGGGCACTGCATGAGGACCGCTATACCGGGCTTCTCTGGATTGGAACGCGGCGTGGACTGAGTTTCATCTCTACCCGTCCGACTGCGGGTGAGGCATCGAAACTGCCCACTTCCTCCATGTTTGCCCTGCCCCCGGAACTGGAACCCGAGCCGGGTTACTTTGCCAATGGTGCCTCGATGATATTCCTCGACAAGAACGGACGTATGTGGTTGCACGCCAATCGACGCGGCATCGTCTCAACAACCATTCGCCCCTCGCTCTTCAACACGCAGCCTTTACCAGCCAATGTGCCTGCCAATGACTACGTGTCAAGCATCGACTACCTTCCTAATGGGCACCTTGTCGTCGGATTGGCACACAACGGACTGCTCGCCAACGATGGAACAGCCCTGCGACACATGCCTCTGAACATCTCGAAGGTGTTCGCCGTGGTCGACGGAGGCCACGATTCGCTCATCGTAGCCACCGAGCGTATGGGTATCGTCACCATTCATAATGGCAGCATCGCACGTCAGGAGAACGTTGCTAACACCCCTTGGCTGGCCGACAACTGCGTCTATGCCCTGCTCAACGATGGCAAAGGCAACCTCATTGCCGGCACGTGGAAGGGACTATCGGTGAAATACGCCAACGGAAAGGGACTCCATCTGGAGGGCAACAGCATCAAGCCTTTGGAACAGGCCAAAGTGAAGAGCATGGCACAGGCACCGGATGGAAGTCTGTGGCTGGCCACCGACGGCAACGGAGTGATGCATCTCAGCGGCAGTCTGCACAATCCGCAGTCGCTACGGCTGGACGTTTTCGACCATCTGGCTAACTCACCCCTTGCCACACTCAACATCTTCAGCATCCGATGCGACCGCGAGGGGCGCATTTGGGCGTGCAGCAAGGAGGCCGGACTGATGCTTTACAGTGCGCAGGAAGGTGGTTTTCTGGCCATGAACCAGCCGTTTGGCATCCCCGACGACGACATCTACAGCATCGAACAGAGTGCTGACGGTGCTTTCTGGGTGGCCTCTCGCTACAGCCTCATTCGCTTCCAGCTCGACAAAGACGACCAAGCGCGCAACCTACGCTTCTTCATGCGTGGCGATGTGCTGGGAAATGACTTCTTCGGACTGAACATGTCGGCAGCCTCAACGCGTGGTTTGCTCTGCTTTGCAGGCCACACTACACTCGCCACCTTCCGTCAACAGGTCGACCAACTGCCTGCTGCCAGCACCCATCCCTTCATCAGCGACGTGAAAATCCTGAACACTTCCATCGAACTTCTCGACAGTTTGCAGCGCCAAAAGGCCAGCGGCGGCATGCTGCCTCCCTATGCCACGACCATCACCCTGCAGCCTTCGCAGCGCGAACTGACCTTGGAATTCGCCTCGATGATGCCTGGCGACAACGAGGAGACGCGCTTTGCCTACATGCTCGAGGGCTTCGACCACGACTGGAAGTACACGGAAGTGGGCGAAAACATGGCCACTTACGGCAACCTGCCAGCCGGACACTACACGTTCCGCATGCGTTGCACCGACCGAAACGGCCTGTGGGGCACCGAAGAGGCCACCATCAGCATCCACGTCCTGGCACCTGTCTGGCAACGATGGTATGCCCGGCTGACCTACGCGCTGCTCCTTATCGGCCTGCTCCTGCTGGTTTTCCGTTACTATCAGCGGCGTTCAGCTGAGCAACACGAGCTGCAACTGGAGCGCATGAAGGCTCAAAGCATCGAGGAACTGAACCATAAGAAACTGCAATTCTTTACCAACATCACCCACGACCTGATGACTCCGCTTACCATCATATCGGCATCGTCGTCGGCTATCAAGGAACAGAATCCGCAACTCAGTGCCGATTTCAACGTCATCGACAACAACGTGAACCGCCTGATGCGCCTTCTGCAGCAAATACTGGAGTTCCGACGCACCGAGACGGGCAACCTTCACCTGCGTGTGTCGCAGGGAAACCTTGCCGACTTCGTGCGTCGCGAGGTGGAAAGCATTCGTCCGCTGACCAAAGACAAGCACATCGACATGTCGTTGGTGTGCTCGCCCAGCGACATCTTTGGCTATTTCGACAGCGATAAGATGGACAAAATCCTCTACAACCTTATCTCCAACGCCGTGAAGTACAACCGCGAAAACGGATTCATACAGGTAGCTCTGGTCAGCAACGACGGTTCCACCGCACAGATTACCGTGAAGGACAACGGTGTGGGTATTCCAGCCAAGAAACTGCCCGACCTTTTCCACCGGTTCTATGAGGGTGAGCATCGTCGTTTCAACACTTACGGCACGGGTATCGGTCTTTCGCTGACGAAAGACCTGACCGAACTCCATCATGGAACAATCAGTGTTGAGAGCAAAGAGGGCGAGGGAACACTGTTCACCGTGACCATTCCCATCAGCGCAAGTGCCTATCAGGATGAGGAAATGGACAGCCCGCAGCCTGCACCCACACCTACCGGCAAGCTACGACATGACACCGCCAGGCAAGGCGAAGCCACTGTCCTCGTGGTGGAGGACAATGAGGAGTTGCTTGTCCTCCTGAAGCAACTCTTGAGCAGCCATTACCATGTGCTAACTGCCTACAATGGCAAGGAAGCACTGGAGGTTTTGGAGAACGAACCCGTCAGCCTGGTGCTGACAGATGTCATGATGCCTGTGATGGATGGCAACGAACTGACTCGCCAAATCCGTGAAAACCAACAGTTGGCAGCCACTCCGGTGCTGATGCTCACTGCCAAACGCGACGATGATGACCGCGCCGAGGCATACAGAATAGGCGCCGATGCCTACATTACAAAGCCTTTCAACTCGGCAGTGCTGCTGGCACGCATCCAAAACCTGATCGATCACAAGCTGAAAGCTGACGAAAAACTGGCCGAACAGCTCTTTGCAGGCATCAAAGACGTGAAGGTCAGCCATGCCGACGAGGACTTCCTCAAGGCCTGCGTGGCCTGTGTGCAACGCCATCTGGCCGATGCAGATTTCTCACTGCCTGCCTTTGCCGAGGAGATGAACATGTCTACGTCGGCCCTCTACAAGCGACTGCGGGCCACAACGGGGCTCACTACGTCGGCTTTCATCCGTACTTTGCGCATGAAATCGGCACAACGGCTGCTCCAACAGAACCCGCATGCACGCATTTCCGACGTGGCTTATGCCGTGGGTTACACCGATCCGAAATACTTCTCCAGCTGTTTCAAGAAAGACTTCGGTGTCCTGCCTTCGGAGTTTCTTTCCACACAGAATCGTGAAGAGTAGGTTTAGAAGTGTTCAGGCAATGCTTTCTTCTTAATTACCATATGTCAAGTTCTATGCATTCCATCAAGAAAAGTAGCCAAACACTTCCGTATGTAGAAATTTTTTAGTAACTTTGCAGGTTGAAAAGAGCGCAAACCAGCAAAACATAAATCAACAATATCATTATGGCAAAGAAAGCACTTCTAATGATTCTCGACGGATGGGGAATCGGTAAGCATGGCAAGGGCGACGTAATCTACAACACGCCGACCCCGTATCTGGACTATTTGACAGCCGTTTCGGCACACTCTCAACTGCAGGCTTCAGGCGAAGACGTCGGTCTGCCTGACGGACAGATGGGTAACTCGGAGGTAGGACACCTCAATATCGGTGCCGGACGCATCGTCTATCAGGACCTTGTGAAGATCAACCGTGCCTGCAAGGATGGCTCTATCATGGAGAATCCGCAGGTAAAGGCCGCCTACTCGTATGCCAAAGAGCAGGGTAAGAAGCTGCATCTCATGGGTCTGACCAGTGATGGGGGTGTGCACTCAAGCCTTGACCACCTGTTCAAGCTCATCGAAGTGGGCAAAGCCTATGGATTGAAGAACCAGACATTCGTCCACTGCTTCATGGACGGTCGCGATACCGACCCCCGCTCGGGCAAAGGCTTCATCGAGCAGGTCACAAAGGTATGCCAGGAGAACGACGCAGCCATCGCCAGCATCGTGGGACGCTTCTATGCAATGGACCGCGACAAGCGTTGGGAGCGTGTCAAGGAGGGTTACGACCTGATTGTCAACGGTGTGGGCAAGCAAGCTCAGGACATGGTCGTCGCCATGCAGGAGTCTTACGATGAAGGCGTGACCGACGAATTCATCAAACCCATTCACAATGCCACCGTCAACGGATGCATTGAGGAGGGCGACGTGGTCATTTTCATCAACTTCCGCAACGACCGCGCCAAGGAACTCACCATCGTTCTGACGCAGCAGGATATGCCTGAGCAGGGCATGAAGACCATTCCCGGCCTGCAATACTACTGCATGACGCCCTACGATGCCAACTTCACCGGCGTTCACATCCTGTTCCCGAAAGAGAATGTTGAGGACACTCTCGGCGAATACCTGTCGCGTCTGGGCAAGAAACAGCTGCATACGGCAGAGACTGAGAAGTATGCACACGTGACATTCTTCTTCAATGGCGGACGCGAAGCACCCTTCGAGGGAGAGGATCGCATCCTCGTGGCATCGCCGAAGGTGGCCACTTACGACCTGAAACCTGAGATGTCGGCCTACGAAGTGAAGGACAAACTCGTCGGAGCCATCAACACTCAGGAGTACGACTTCATCGTTGTGAACTTCGCTAACGGTGACATGGTGGGACACACCGGCGTCTATAATGCCATCGCCAAAGCCGTTTGGGCTGTTGATAACTGCGTGCGCGAGGTCATCGAGACCGCCAAGGCCAACGACTACGAGGCCATTATCATTGCCGATCACGGCAATGCCGACAACGCCATCAACCCCGATGGCTCGCCCAACACGGCTCATTCGCTGAACCCAGTGCCGTTCATCTACGTGACGAACAACAACTCGGCAACCGTGAAAGACGGTCGTTTGGCCGACGTTGCACCCAGCATCCTCCACATCATGGGACTGGAACAGCCTGCCGACATGACTGGTGAGTGCCTCATCAGCGACAACTGCTGATGTTGCATCTGCCACCCTCATCATGAAGAAGCCTCCCGACGAGCATCGTGCTTGTCGGGAGGCTTCTTCTTGGAACAGAGCTATAGCGACGTAACACTATGATTCCTCTTCCATCTCGGCATCCAATCGGTTGCTCCAAAGATATTTATCCGTCTCTTGGGCAGCCACTTTGCTTAGCAGAAGTAGTGCCACAAGGTTGGGAATGGCCATCAACGCGTTCATGCTGTCGGCGATATTCCAGATGGTATCGAGGTTGATGATGCAGCCAAAGAACAGCAGGACAATGAAAACAATGCGGTAGAAGAGATTTGCCCGTTGGTGTTCGATGTAGTTGACGGCACTTTCACCATAATAACTCCATCCCAAGATGGTACTAAAGGCAAACGTCAGGATTCCAAACGTCAACAATGGTGCACCGATATAAGGTATTTTCGAGAAGGCAACCTTTGTCAAGGCAGCTCCGTCGGCATAGGTAATGTCAGGATAGGCAATGATACTGCTCACGAGCACAATGCCTGTCATTGCACAAATAATCACCGTATCCCAGAAAGTGCCCGTACTCGACACAAGTGCCTGCCGGACAGGATTGCGAGTCTGTGCCGTTGCAGCCACAATAGGTGCAGAACCCATACCACTCTCATTGGAAAACAATCCCCGCGCAATGCCATAGCGTGCTGCCATCATCACTGTAGCTCCTACAAAACCTCCGCCAGCTGCCGAAGGATTAAAACCCGACACGATAATCAGTTTCACGGCTGGCAAGACGTAGCCACTGTTCATGAATAAGATGACGATGCATCCGATGACGTAGAGTATAGCCATGAACGGAACCAGAAAGGTACACACACGGGCGATAGCCTTCACACCTCCAAGGATGACCGCGGCCGCCAGCAAGCAGACGAATATGCCGACTATCCAAGTGGGTATGCCAAATGTCTCATTGGTCAGCAAGGCGATGGAATTGGCCTGCACCGTGCAACCAATGCCAAACGACGCCAATGCCGTAAACACCGCGAAGAGCACCGCCAGCCATTTCATGCCGAGGCCACGTTCTAACGCATACATCGGACCGCCATAGAAGTGCCCATCCTCTGCCTTTACACGATACTTCACGGCCAGCAGGCCTTCCGCATATTTCGTTGCCATGCCGAAGATGCCCGTCAGCCAGCACCATAGCACCGCTCCAGGTCCGCCAAGGGCTACGGCAGTGGCCACTCCGACAATGTTTCCCGTACCTATCGTTGCCGCCAACGCAGTTGCCAGGGCTCCAAACTGGCTCACTTCTCCATCGGCTGACGAATCTTTCTTTATCGACAGGCGGATGGCAGTGAACAGTTTGCGTTGTGGAACCTTCAGCCGGAAGGTCAAAAACACATGGGTTCCCAACAATAAAACTATCATCGGCCAACCCCAAAGATATGAACCAAGTTGTGAAAAGAATTCGTTAATCGTCTCCATATACGTCTAGTTTTGCTTGCAAAGTTAACAAATTATTTGTATTTTTGCAAACGAAAAAAAACAAATGATATGAATGTGCAGATAGAATCCACGTGGAAAGAACGATTGCAAGGGGAATTTAACCAAGCCTACTTCCAACATTTGACGGAAGCTGTGCGCCAGGAATACCAGACAACGACGTGCTATCCACCGGGCAGACTGATTTTCAACGCTTTCAATCTATGTCCCTTCGATCGTGTAAAGGTGGTCATCATCGGACAAGACCCATACCATGAGCCAGGACAAGCCCATGGGTTGAGTTTCTCGGTGATGGACGGAGTGCCCTTCCCACCATCGCTACAGAACATCTTCAAAGAGATTCACGACGACCTGGGGACACCTATTCCCATGACAGGCGACCTCACGCGATGGGCCGAACAGGGCGTTTTGCTGCTCAACGCATCGCTTTCGGTACGTGCACATCAAGCAAACAGCCACTCGCAACTGGGTTGGCAGACGTTTACCGATGCCGCCATCCGCTCTCTCGCCACCCACCGCGAGCACATCGTCTATATGCTCTGGGGAAGCTATGCCCGTGGAAAAGCCTACATGATAGACCGTCAGAGGAACCTGGTCCTTGAATCTGTGCATCCCTCACCCCTCTCGGCCAATCGCGGTGGTTGGTTCGGTCAACACCAGTTCTCGCGCTGCAATGAGTACCTGAGTCAAAACGGCATCGCACCGATAGAGTGGTAACAAACGATTCACTATTCTCAATCATCAGTTCAAAATTGGAAAAGCTTCTTCCCATCATGCAAGTGGGCGACGTACTGATATCGCCCGACATCCTGACCGAGCGCTTCTGTTGCGACTACGAGAAGTGCAAGGGAGCCTGCTGTATTGAAGGCAACGCAGGTGCACCCGTAACCCTCGATGAAATCGGCGAAATTGAAGATGCACTCGACGCTGTGTGGGGCGACCTCTCGGCTTCGGCACAAAGTGTCATCGACCGCCAAGGCGTAGCCTACAGCGACCCTGAAGGCGAGCTTGTGACAAGCATTGTGCATGGGAAAGACTGCGTATTCACCTGCTATGACGGCGACAACTGCCTGTGTGCGTTGGAGAAAGCCTGCCGTTCGGGCCGCTCAAAGTTCATGAAGCCCATATCATGTTCGCTCTATCCCATTCGTGTGAAGAAGTTTTCGAATGGAACAGTCGGACTGAACTACCACCGATGGGACATCTGTCGCGATGCTATCGTGAAGGGTAGGCAACTCGATGTGCCCGTCTATAAATTCCTGCGCGAGCCACTTGTGCAACGTTTCGGACAGGAATGGTACGACGAACTCTGTGCCCTTGCCAACGAACTGCATTCGCAAGGGATGATTTAATGGGGCGATAAAAGGATTTGTCTGTTGTTTTTTTTATTTTCGGGGCCTGTGACGACGATACTCCGAAGGACTCATGCCGACATGTTCCTTAAAGTAACGCCCGAAAAACGACTGGTTTGGGAAGTTCATGTCCTCGGCTATTTCCTTGATACTCCTTGTTGAATTGCGCAGTAGCACACGTATTTCCAGCGTTACGTAGTTGTCTATCCACTCGTTAGGTGTCCTTCGGCTGACTTGCTTGATGGTTTCCGAGAGATACTTCGGCGAGATGCACAGCTCGTGGGCATACCAGCTGACTCGACGCTCATTGTGAAAGTTCTTTTCCACAAGCTGCAAGAACTTCGTGAAGATGCCTTCGGCCCGTGTCTGCCTCCGATCGCTGATGCTTTGCATACGGATGATGATGTTGCTCAGGTCGTAAACCATCGTCGTAAGCAGCGAGCGCACCGTCTCGCGGCGGAAGTGGTGCGACAGGTCATCGGTTTTCTGTTTCAAAACCTGGAAGTAGCTCATGATAGTGTCGCATTCCTGTTGCGTAAGGTGGCACACTGGATGTGTGCGGGTGAACAGGAACAGCTGCGAAAGATCGTGGATATCCTTGATAATCTCATCGAAAAACGAGTTAGAAACCATGATTGCGATGCCATTGCAGTCGCGCGACAACATATAGTCGTCGGTTACCTGCCCTTCACTGATAATAATCATGTCGTTGGCCAGCATAGTATGCGCCTCGGTATCTACGCTATACTGAACCTCACCCTGCGTACAGAGAGCAAAAAACTTGCACCCCATACGACGTGGTTCATTGGGAATGGGCAGTTGACCGATATGGTCGAACAACATCAAGTCGTCGTCAACGCAGCTCCCCTGACAGACTTGCCGCGCCGATTCGACATTGATTTCAGAGATAATGCTATGGTCTTTCTTCATCATCACACGTTTTACTCATGACTAAACGATAGCTTCAAAAATCGCCGGTTTCATCGAACGATTTTCTGTTTACCCTTCTTCAGTTTCAAAAGTTTCTGCTGTCCGTTGTAAACAACCATCACTTCGCAGTTGTTGTTGGCTACGAGCGATGCCTCAACGACACGACCTTCCTTCCACGTCATGGCCACTTCGATGCCGCCACGTGCCTTCAGGCCACTCACGCAACCCGACTTCCAGGCATCGGGCAATGCAGGAAGCAGTTCCAAAGTGTAGCGATTCTTAGCGTTTGCATTCAGCTGGTCATAGCGACTCTGCAGTAACATCTCGCAAACGCCGGCCGTCCCACCAAAGTTACCATCGATTTGGAAGGGCGGATGGGCATCGAACAGGTTGGGATAGGTACCCCCTGAGCGTCGACGGTCAGGTCCACGGTAGCGGTCGGGCGACACATAGGTGAGCAGTTTCTGGTAGATATGATAGGCTTGGTCAGGTCGATGCAAGCGTGCCCAGAGGTTTATGCGCCAGCCAGTGGACCACCCTGTGGTCTGATCACCTTTCTGAACGAGTGTTTGTTCGCATGCCTTGGCTATCTCGGGAGTCGAAGAAAGCGTGATGTGCGAACCAGGATAGAGGCCGATGAGGTGGCTTTGGTGGCGATGATGTGGATCCCAGTCGCGCCAATCGTGGTACCACTCGTTCAGGTCGCCATCCTTACCGATGGTATATGGATGCAGTTTGTTCAAAGATATCTGCATGGGAATGCAATCATCGACGATGCCCCAACCGTTTTGCTTGTCGCCGTGCCCTACCAAGACCTTGTGGGCAGCAATAGTATTGGTGAACAGCTCGCGGATAATGGCGAGATCGGCCGTGCCACCATAACACGTAGTGCCGTGATAGCCCTCGGGAGTGACGTATTCATTCTCGGGAGACGTCGAGGGGGATGTGATCAGCTCGCCTGGTTGCTTGGGATTCTCCACCAACCAGTCAAGCATGAACTCCGAAGCGCCCTTCATTAGCGGGAATGCCTTTTGCCGTAGGAAGTTCTGATCCTGTGTGAACAGGTAGTGATCCCATAGGTTTTCGGTCAGCCAAGCTATGCCCATGTTCCAGTTACTCCATTCGGGGCTCTCGCGTTTCATGCCCACGGGGTTGGTCATCGCCCAGATATCGCTGTTATGACTGGAGCAGAAGCCGCGCTGAATGCCATAGTAGTTGCGGGCTGAATACTGTCCATTGTCGGCCAAAGCCTGCATGAAAGTCCAGAGAGGTTCGGTCATCTCCGACAGATTGGCCACCTCGGCAGGCCAATAGTTCTCCTCCAGGTTGATGTTAATGGTGTAATTGGCATGCCAAGGCGCATGAAGATGAGGATTCCAGAGGCCCTGCAGGTTGGCTGGCACACCGAGTGTGCGCGACGAACTGATGAGCAGGTAGCGGCCATACTGCATGTAGAGGGTTTCCAGATAACTGGCATTGCCACTTGACTGGGCCTCTGCAGGCGCATCGTTGTACTGCTTCAGCAACTGGTCCGTAGGTAAGCGCAGGGCATCAGGCATCGACAGCGATGCAACAGGACTCGTTGAGGGGTTCAACTGCAACTTTAAGCGGTCAAAGAATTGCTTGTAGTCCTGCACATGGCGTTGCATTACCTGGTCAAACGTACAGTTTACGGTGTGCCAGGCATCGTCGGTAGCCTGCTCAATGTAAGGAGATCCCTCACGCACAGGGTGCTTGTCGTAGCCGTTGAACGATGTTCTGTTGACGATATAGATGGTCAATTCCTTCGCATTCCGTACCACCAGCGAGGTGTCGGTGGCCTCGAGTTGTGCGCCCTGGTCGGCATTGGCACGCAGAATGGTGCAGAAGTGCATCTGCTCCTGCGGGTCACCAAGGGCATGGCCCGTCATCATCAGCTGTCCAGACTGCCCATTTGCAGGCGACACCTTTACGCGATGGGGAACCAACGAAGTCATTTGCAGCTCCTCGCTGAGTGTTCCGCCCGTGGCAGTGAGGCGGATGACGATGGCCTGATCGGGATGACTCACGAGGTATTCCTTCCTTACCTGGACGCCGCCACGGCGGTATTGGTTCATGCAGACGGCACTATCGAGCGACAACTGGCGGTAGTAGTCGGTCCAAGGCTCACGGTTGAGCGAGCGAAGGCTCAGCGTTCCCAGCGGCATATAGTCGCTACTGTTAGGCCCTTGGATGTTGAGTTGCAGCGAATCGGCGGTGCGATAGTCTTCGCGCCACAATGCCTCGCGAATCTTGGGCAGCCACTTATGGGCCTCGCTGTCCATCTGTCGGTCGTAGGGACCACCCGTCCAGAACGTGATGTCGTTGAGTTGGATGACGTCCTCGTCAGGATTGCCATAGACAATCGCTCCCAAACGACCGTTGCCGACGGGCAACGACTCCTCGAAAAACTCTGCTGGCTGGTTGTACCACAGCCGCATGGGCAGCTGATGGCAGGGGTCTGACTGGGTCTGCGCTACGACTGACGGCACACAAAGACAGCAAAAGGCTATTACGGAAAACAGCACTTTCTTCATCAACATTTAGCTTTTTAGTTTTAACTTTTGCACAAAGATAGTGCTTTTTCGGCGTTCAACCAAATGTTTTGCTGTTTTTTGCGGTCGGAAAGGGGGATGATGTCGTTTTTAGGGGACCGACTATGATGTCGGAATAAGATGTTTCGTGTTCTTTGAAAGCATAGGGATGGTTCTACAAACCCATAGCTTTCGCCCTGCTAAAGCAATGCTTTTGGTGTCTCAAAGCATTGCTTTTGCGGGATGAAAGCTATGGGATTGAAGGGCGAAAGCAGCCCTTTAGAGGGTCGATTGCATTGGGTTCACGGAACTTTACTATAGCAAAAAGATCTTTTCACTACAGCAAAAAACTCATTTGACTATAGTAAAAAGATCTTTTGACCTTAGTAAAGCACTAAGAAAGGCTGTGGCTTTATGCGTCGATGTTGGCGTATGTGGCGTTGGCCTCAATGAATTCACGGCGCGGTTCCACATCGTCGCCCATGAGCATGGAGAAGATTTCGTCGGCTTCAGCGGCGTTTTCAATGCTCACCTGCTTCAGCAGACGGTTGGCAGGATCCATGGTTGTCTCCCAAAGCTGTTCGGGATTCATCTCACCAAGACCTTTGTAGCGCTGCGTGTGCAGCTGCGAGGAGTTCTCATCGCCGGCTACATACTTGTCGATGAAGGCCTGGCGCTGCTGCTCGGTGTAGCAATATTCGCTGATTTTCTTGTATGTGCACTTGTAGAGCGGCGGTGTGGCAATGTAAAGGTGCCCTCCCTGAATGACCTGGGGCATGAAACGATAGAAAAGCGTCATGATAAGCGTGTCGATGTGCGAGCCATCGACGTCGGCGTCGGTCATGATGATGATCTTATCGTAGCGCAATTTCTCGATGTTAGCTTCGCGATCGCCCTCGCCATCGACACCAAAACGTACGCCAATGGACTGGATGATGTTCATCACCGATTCGGCTTCGAACACGCGATGCCACTGTACCTTCTCCACATTCAGTATCTTTCCACGCAGCGGAAGGATGGCCTGGAAATGGCGGTCGCGGCCTTGCTTGGCCGAACCACCTGCAGAGTCACCCTCGACGAGGAAGATTTCGCACTCCTTCGGATCCTTATTCGAGCAGTCGGCCAGCTTTCCAGGCAGGCCACCACCCGACATCGGGTTCTTGCGCTGCACGCTTTCGCGAGCCTTACGGGCTGCGATACGTGCCGTAGCGGCCAGCACTACTTTCTCGCAGATCTGCTTTGCCTCCTTCGGATGCTCCTCCAGATAGTACGAAAGAGCCTCGCCAACAGCCTGCTGAACGGCACCTGTCACCTCGGAGTTACCCAGTTTTGTCTTGGTTTGACCTTCGAACTGGGGCTCAGCCACCTTCACTGAGATGACTGCCGTGAGGCCTTCGCGGAAGTCTTCGCCTGCAATCTCGATCTTAGCCTTCTCGATTTGCTTGGAAATCTGCTGGTCTTGGTCGGCATAAGCTTTCAAGGTGCGCGTCAAAGCCATGCGGAATCCCGTCAGGTGGGTACCGCCTTCGATGGTGTTAATGTTGTTGACGTAAGAGTGAATGTTCTCCGAATAGTCGGTGTTGTACATAATGGCCACCTCGATGGGTATGCCTTGCTTCTCGGTCTTCAGGTAGATGACGTCGTCAACAAGGTGGGTACGATGGCGGTCGATGTAGCGCACAAACTCCTTCAGACCGTCCTTGGCATGGAAAGTCTCCTCGCGCGTCTTGCCTTCTTCGTCCTTGCGGAGGTCAACGAGGTGGATGGTGATGCCGGCATTCAGGTAAGCCAGCTCGCGCATGCGGCGTGCGATGATGTCCCACTGGTAGGTTGTGGTGGTGAAAATGGTGGGATCGGGCCAGAATTGCTGGCGCGTACCGGTGCGATCGGTATCGCCTACGATCTTCACATCG
>JAEEGF010938855.1_pt1 | contig 19641 bp, 18 predicted proteins | sample 9134171 | NCBI WGS metagenome assembly JAEEGF01 (sample SAMN16246542, study PRJNA631951) | gut metagenome | biome: gut microbiome; feature: rumen; material: AP-attached | host: Bos | place: Iran: Karaj | collected 2018-10
CCACGCAGGTAGGCCTTGTTGAACGGACGCCAATATCGACTGCCGCAAACTGAAGGAGGAAATAAATGCCGCAGAGCGAGACCTTGTTGCCAATGTTGAAAAATATGGAGGCTTCAACGCTTCAATCGGGCTTACATGGAAGGATGTGCAGTCGGCAATGAGTAAGGGTGATGTTGCAGTTGAATTTACAAGATACGAAGTTGATTCAACCGAAACCCGCTACGCAGCACTTTTGATTAACAAGTTCATGAAATCGCCGATGTTTGTTCCCCTATGTTCCGAAAAGGACTTGCAAAGGCTTTTGCGCACAGGCGTTATGCCCGAAAAGCCATCGGACGACCGCGGTGCAACCGTTTTGCGCGACAGACGTATGGGCGTATATACATCAACCAGCCTTTACAATGCAATATGGAAACCTTTGGAAAAGTATTTCACGCCAAACGCCCGTGTATATTTCGCTCCGACAGGATTACTGCATCAGGTAGCAATAGAGTATGCAATGGTTAATTCCACAAAGTCCATTTCGGACATCTACGAAATCTACCGCGTATCTTCCACTCGCTTCCTTGCCATGGACTATTCGCCACGGCCATTCGACGAGGCTGTACTTTATGGTGGCATAAGCTACGATTCCGATACCGCATCCATGAAGCGCGAAAGCGAACGCTTTGGAACGAGAGCCGCTTCTTATAATTCATTTGCCGACATCAGCAAGGACGAGGAAAGGTCGAGTTTGAGCTATCTGCCAGGCACCAAGACCGAGGTGGAAACCATTAATGCTAAACTGAAAGCAGGAAAAATCAATGTTGACATGCACATTGGCGAGGCAGCCAACGAAGAATCGTTCAAGGATTTGTCGGGAAAAAAGGTTTCGCTTTTGCATATTGCAACACACGGATTTTTTGTACCTGCCGATACTATTCTCAACTCCGAGCAGTCGCTCAATTTGTCGGGACTTTTGCTTGCAGGAGCCAACAACATTTGGACAAACAGACCAGTCCCCGAAGGTGTAGAAGATGGAGTACTCACTGCAAAGGAAATAAGCAATATGGACTTGCGTGATGCCGACATGGTGGTTCTTTCGGCCTGCCAGACAGGACTTGGCGAAATTACCGACGAAGGTGTTTTCGGACTACAGCGCGGATTCAAGAAAGCAGGTGTACATACACTTATAATGAGCCTCTGGTCTGTTGACGACAATGCAACACAGTTGATGATGACCGAGTTCTACTCAAATCTGATGGCAGGAATGTCGAAGCGAGAAGCCTTCCTGAAGGCACAGCGCACATTGAAGACAACAAAAGGCTTTGAAAATCCAAGGTTCTGGGCAGCGTTTATAATGCTGGATGGAAACGAAAAGTAAGTTAAATGGTTTATAAGTTTATGAGTTTAAGATGGTTTGAAAGTTAAAACTAACAATATGAAACAACTTCAAACAACATCAAACCATTTCAAACAACCTCAAACTACATCAAACAATTTCAAACAACTTCAAACTACATCAAACAACTTCAAACTACATCAAACAACTTCAAACTACATCAAACTACATCAAACTACATCAAACAATTTCAAACTACATCAAACAACTTCAAACAACATCAAACAACCTCAAACTACATCAAACAATTTCAAACAACCTCAACCCCAAAGGGCTCGCAGTCTGACAGTCGTACAGCCCAAAGACACGAAAAAAGCATTAAGGTCATTCTTAATGCTTTTTTATATTAGACTGCAAGACTGTTAGCCTGCAAGACAAAAAAAGGATGCTTGCGCATCCTTTTTTTAATTATTTCTGGTTCTTTTCCTGCTGGAGAAGTTCTTCCTTCAAAGCAGCGAGGTCGGTAACGTCACCGATAGTGGTCTTTTCCATCTTGTCGGCTGGTTTTGCCTTCTTAGCCTTGCTTTCCTTCTTCTTTTCATCGTCAGCGGGCTTGTTCAAATCTTCGAAAGTTCTCGAGTGAGAAACAAAGATCTTCTTGTTTTCCTTGTTGAATTCGATAACCTTGAACGGGAGCTTTTCGTCAACCTTAGCAGGTGTTCCGTCTTCCTTGATGAGGTGACGTGGAGTTGCGAAACCTTCAACACCATAAGGCAATGCGATGATAGAACCCTTATCGTTCATTTCAACGATTGTACCTTCGTGGATTGAATCAACTGTGAAGATAGTTTCGAATACGTCCCAAGGATTTTCTTCGATCTGCTTGTGGCCGAGGCTCAAGCGACGGTTTTCCTTGTCGATTTCCAATACTACAACTTCGAGTTCAGCACCAACTGAAGTGAATTCTGACGGGTGCTTAATCTTCTTGGTCCATGAAAGGTCTGAAATGTGTACCAAACCGTCAACGCCTTCTTCGAGTTCAACGAATACGCCGAAGTTAGTGAAGTTGCGAACCTTAGCCATGTGCTTTGAACCAACTGGGTACTTCTGTTCGATTTCTTCCCATGGATCTGGGTGAAGCTGCTTGATACCGAGAGACATCTTGCGTTCTTCGCGGTCGAGGGTGAGGATAACGGCTTCAACTTCGTCGCCAACCTTCATGAATTCCTGAGCTGAACGGAGGTGCTGCGACCACGACATTTCTGATACGTGAATCAAACCTTCTACGCCCGGAGCAATCTCGATGAATGCACCGTAGTCAGCGATAACAACAACCTTACCTTTAACCTTGTCACCAACCTTGAGGTTCGGATCGAGCGAATCCCATGGATGAGGAGTGAGCTGCTTGAGACCAAGGGCGATGCGCTTCTTGTCGTCGTCGAAATCGAGGATAACAACCTGGATCTTCGAATCCAACTGAACGATTTCTTCCGGATGAGTAACGCGTCCCCACGACAAGTCGGTGATGTGGATGAGACCGTCAACACCGCCCAAGTCAATAAATACACCGTAGCTGGTGATATTCTTAACAGTACCTTCGAGTACCTGACCCTTTTCGAGCTTAGAGATAATCTGCTTCTTCTGTTCTTCGAGTTCTGCCTCGATGAGAGCCTTGTGAGAAACAACTACGTTCTTGAATTCGTCGTTGATCTTCACAACCTTGAGTTCCATAGTCTTACCAACGAATACGTCATAGTCGCGGATTGGCTTAACGTCAATCTGAGAACCTGGCAAGAATGCTTCGATTCCGAATACGTCAACAATCATACCGCCCTTAGTACGGCACTTGATGTAACCCTTAACGATTTCGTCGTTGTTGCAAGCCTCGTTAACTCTATCCCACGACTTGAGCGACTGTGCCTTCTTGTGTGAGAGGAGCAACTGACCGTTTGCTGTTTCCATGCTTTCCACGAAAACTTCTACCTTGTCACCAACCTTGATGTCGGTTTCGTAACGGAATTCTGCTGCGTTGATAACACCTTCCGACTTGTAGCCGATGTTAACTACAACTTCTCTCTTGTTGATAGCAACGATAGTTCCGTCAACTACGGTACCTTCCTGAATCTGGCTGAAGGTTTCACCGTATTTCTTTTCTAATTCTTCGCGGCTAACACCGTCGAAGCTGTTTTCTTTTTTGCCCAGGGCATCCCAATTGAAATCCTCGATGGGCTGAATGTTCTTTGTTGTCATTTAATTAAATACAATTAATTTGGTTAGACATTATTTATAAAAAATTTCGAGCCGCAAAAGTACAACATTTTTTTGTAATTCAAACAAATAGCGAAAAAAAAGTTTCTAAGTTTGAATGGCTTCGCCGTTTCTCGCTTCGCTGTTTCTGTGGCTGGCGCCGTTTCAAGTTCAACGTTTAATGTTCAAAGACTGTAGCGGTGCAATGCTTTGCATCGAATGAATTTTATATGTGTTATATGTTGTTTGAGAATTTATTTCTCGGGCTAAAAGGCTAACAGAAGACCAGCCCGTATGTCAAACGGAAGACCAGTCGAACAGACCGCCAGACTGTAAGACTGTTAGACTGCAAGACTGTTAGCCTTTTAATTATTTCCTCTTGGATAAATGTTTATAATACCGCCATTACCATTGTGAAGTTCACCGTTAAATCTATATTGGCAACTAGCAACTTTGCATGGCTCTTCCCACTCTATTTTTATGTCTGTAACAGTATCCCTATATTCGGTATTTTCAATATATACAATGTAGTTGTCAAAATGTCCGATATAGCCATCGTGTTCATTATTAGCGAGTTCTAATGGAAAATGTTCATTATTAGCGAGTTCTAATGGAAAATAATTATGATTTACTTCAAATTCTGCTGTGTCAATAATCGAAGACAAATCGTTTTGCTCTGTTCGTATTATATGAATTTTAAAAGTTTCATTATCCTTCATTTCTGGATAATTCAATCTAACTGCGGCTATTTCACATCTGTTCTTATTGCATGACACATTAATAAAAACTAAAATCAAAATTGTAAATAATAATGCTATTCGTTTCATGATATATAAATTTAAAGTAAACTTTTGCAAAGATATTAAGGGAAAGAATGGCAACCAAATTATAAATCTGATATTATACTTTTAGCATATATTTTATATAGGGATAAAGAAACTAGCAGGCAAACAGAAAAACATCCAGACAGCCTGTTAGCCTGCAAGCCTGTTCGCCCATCCGTTCCCGAAAAATTCTCCCGAAAGTTTGCGTCCGTTCTGCATATTTTTATTATCTTTGCTATTTATTTGCTCTTTAAATGGCAAGGCGACTTTTCATATTGCTGATAATCTTGACTGTAGGATTTTTCCGCAGTTACGCCCAGTTTGAGGACGACTTCTGCAACGACATCGACGACAAGAAACTGATAAAGAGTTTCCAGAAGGGCGTGCAGCTGCTCAACGACGGCAAGATGAACGACGCCGAAGTCATCTTCGCAAAGATTCTTGACGAGGAGCCCGAGTTTACCGAGGCATGGGTTGCAAGCGCCGAAATCAACTACTCTAAGTACAAGAGCTCAAAGGACCCCAAAAGCCAGAACAACTACTACTCACGCTATGTGAAATGCCTCGAAAGCGTGGCAAAACAATGTCCCTCGTACCAGGACTACGAGGTTTGCTACACACTTGGAAAGATTTTCTTCAGCCACGACAAGCTTGACGTTGCAAAAGGTTATCTGAAAACTTACATCGACAACGGCAAGAAGGGCACAAAGTACTACACCGACGCCGAAAGCACCTATCATTATATAGAGCAGTACCTGAACCTCATCGAGAATCCGGTACCGTTCGAACCAGTGGTTGTCGAAGGTGTTTCGAGCGCATACGACGACTACCTGCCGCTAATTTCGCCAGACGGCTCTTTGGCTTTGTTTACAAAGGCCTACATGAAAAAAGAAGTAAACTCGATATACGGCGACAGATTTGTGGAAGAATTCACCGTTTCGAAAGCTTCCGACGACAAAGGACTTGTATTCTCGCCAGGCGAACCGCTGCCCTACCCGTTCAATTCGGGCAAAAACCAAGGTGCTGCGTCCATCTCAATCGACAACAAGACGATGTTTATCACTATATGCGAGTTCGTGAGCCGCGACTACGACAACTGCGACATCTATATGTCGACCCGCGTGGGCGACGGCTGGTCGGAACTGAAGTCGCTCGGTCCTAACATCAACGGCGTGAAGACCTGGGAAAGCCAGCCTTCGATTTCGGCCGACGGTAAAACCCTCTACTTCGCAAGCATACGCGAAAGCAACGTCGGCTTCGACCCCGACAATCCGACCTCCGACATCTACTATTCGACCAAGGACGAAAAAGGCAACTGGAGTAAGGCGAAAAACCTCGGTTCCAAAATCAACACCCCAGGCAACGAAAAATCGCCGTTCATACATTCCGACAGCCAGACATTGTATTTCTCGTCCGACGGTCACCTCGGAATTGGCGGATACGACATTTTCTTCTCTAAGTTCAGGGACGGTGACTGGACAAAGCCCGTCAACATCGGTTACCCGATAAACACCAAGAACAACGACCTGGGTTTTGTCGTCAACACTCAGGGAACCAAGGCATATTTCGCATCAAACAAGCTTAACGGCAAGGGCGGCTGGGACATCTACGCCATCGACCTGTACAAGGAAGCCCGTCCCGAAAAGGTATTCCTCGTGAAAGGCCAGCTCGTGGATGACAACGGCTACGCGCTCAGCGATGCCAAGCTCGAAGTTAAGAACACCCGTACCGAAGAAGTGTCGGAAGGCGTTGTAGATGCCGAAACAGGACATTACGCAGTTGCCGTAACCGCCAAAAACGAAAACGACGATTTCCTGATGGTTGTGAAGAAAGAAGACTACAGCTTTTCATCAACATTGATTGAACCAACCGAGGAAACCTTTGAAAAACCTATTGAGGTCAATTTCGAAGTAAAGCCGATAGAAGCAGGAAAGTCGGTACAAATCAACGACATATATTACGCTACTGCGTCGTACGAGATAAATCAGAAGAGCTATGCGGTACTGAACGAGTTTGCCGAATTTCTGAAGTCGAATCCGACCGTAAAGGTTGAAATCCGCGGTCACACCGACAACATCGGCAGTGCGCAGACGAACATAACGCTGTCGAACCGCCGTGCGCAGGCAGTTTACGACTACCTATTGTCAAAAGGTGTTCCAAAGGCTAACGTAAGCTACAAGGGCTATGGTCCAAACATGCCTATAGCCGACAACAAGACAGAAGCCGGCAGGGCGAAGAACCGCCGCACCGAATTCTACATTTTATCAAAGTAAATCAGATTTTTATTCCCTTTTTTGCTGCGTATTCCTTCCAGCTCTTGCAAGGTTTTTCGCCCGACAAAATATTGCCTTTCTGGTAGTAGTGGCACATGGCGATTGCAATGGCATCGGTAGCATCAAGCTTTTCGGGAAGTTCCTCTATTTTCAACAACTTCTGCAACATGGCTGCAACCTGTTCCTTAGAGGCGGCGCCGTTGCCAGTAATCGCCAACTTCACCTTTCGCGGTGCATATTCAAATATAGGTATTGTACGTTGCAGACCTGCAGCGATAGCGGCTCCCTGTGCACGTCCCAACTTCAGCATCGACTGCACATTTTTGCCTTGGAAAGGTGCTTCAATTGCAATCTCGTCGGGATGGAAACCGTCGATAAGCTGCGTTGTCCGCTCGAAAATATATTTCAGCTTGGTGAAATGGTCGTCCATCTTGCGCATATCGACAATGCCGAAAGCCACAAGTTCGATTTTCTTGCCCAACTCATGGATTATTCCGTAGCCCATGATGTTGCTTCCAGGGTCGATGCCTAGAATTATCCTATCTTTTTCAATCACTTGTGCCATTGCGCAACGCCCTCATCCTTTTTCGCGCCTCCACGGTATAAATGCTTCCCGCGTAGTCGGAGATTATCTTGAAATATGAATTTTCGGCTTCTTCCTTATTGTTTTGTCTTTCGCAAATCTGCGCATAACGGAAAAGCGCATTGTCGGCAAGAACATCGTACTGGTATTTGGAGAAAACTTCCTTGTACAGCGAAGCTGCCTTAGCAAGGTCGTTCGACAGTTCGTAGATCTGAGCCTTGCGGTAAAGCACATCGTCAATGAGCGAGTGGTTAGGATACTTCTGCTCTATGGAATCGAGGCACTGCAGGGCTTTAGTGTACTGCTTCGAGAAGGTGAAGAAGTCGGCTCGTGCGAAAGTCTGCATGGTGCTTTCGGTGGTATCCATGTCGTAGTTTTCGGTAATGAACAGGCTCAGTTCCAGCGCATCGTTCGAAATAAGTTTCGAAGTACCGGCCTTCAGCACGTCAAGTTGAGCCTGCGCCCACTCGAACTGACCAGTGTAATAAGCCAGCTTTGCCTTGCGGAAACGCGCCTCGTTGGTAATGTCGGCGCTGGCGTTCGACTTTTCAATCTGCGCATAAAGCAAAGTGGCATCCCACGGATTGTTGTTGAGCATGTATATGTCGCCCAGAAGCATTTTCAGTTCGGGAGTTTTGTTCTTGTAGTAGTTGCTCGAAATTGCGTCATTTATAACGTCTATCGCTTCGTCGTACTTATTGAGGTAGAATGCCTTCAGCTGTGCCGAAGTTATTATTATGTCGTAGGCTTTTGTTATCGCCAGTTCCTTGAGAGCCAAGTTGATTGTAGAATCGAGAGACTTCAATTCGTTGATGTCTGGATTCAATTTCGACACCGCCTTCTTGTACGAAACATTCAGCATACCTATGTAAGCCTCGTTATACAGCGTCGAACGGGTTTTTCGTTTTACAAGATACTCGAATGCACGCTTAGAGATGTCGTACTCGCCCATTTTAGCCATTTCATCTCCAAACTCGACGATCTCCTTATCGTTGCTCTGCGGCACTCGCTTATTGTAGGCAATCAGCTGTGCAAGAGCCATTTCGTTTCGTCCAGTCTGGGTGTACAACCAAATGGTAAGGGCATTGAGTGGTGCGCTGTTTGGCTTTTTCTGAGCCTGTGCAATGAGAGCCTTCTCGATTATCGGTTCGGCCTTGTCCTCGCTGTCGTTGGCAAGCACATACGACAGACGCGATTCGATAACACTAAGAGTTTCCGGGTTCAGATAATCGAGATAATGCTCCATCATCTGCTCGTAGTTCTTCTCGACGCTATAGATGTTACCTATTTCGAGTCCGTATTTTTTGTTTGGAAATTTTTTCTCGGCTCTTTCGTAAAGGTCGATGGCATGCTGAAATTGTCGGTACATCTGGAATGCGCTTGCTGCGTTTGCCACCGAGGATTCGTTGGCGAGAGCCAGCTCCTTTGCCTTGGCGAACTGCTCTTCGCTATCGGCGGCGCGATTGAGGTTATAGTAAACCATGCCGAGGTCGATGAGCAGGTAGAAGTCATTTTTCTTCTTTTTCACTTCTTTTTTCAAAAACTTCTCAGCTGCATCGAACTCCTTCAGCAACGTGAGGCACGACAAATACATGTCGCGATAGCTCTTGTACTCAGTCTGCGCATAAAGGTCCTGATACAAAGTAAGAGCCTTCTCGTACTCGCCGTTCTGGTAGTACTTGCTTGCCAGCTGCACATTGCTAGTTTCGCCCTGCGACATTGCCGGCAGCGAAAGAGCCATACAAATGGCAGTGAGTATGATGAGCCAAAAGTTTTTCATCGCTGTTACGATTTTGAAACTGCAAAAATATTTCATTGGGCGCACTTTTCAAAGTGGTAAACAAATGATTTTTTCAAAAATAATTTTGCACGCTTACAAATTATGTATATTTTTGCAGTCCCAAAATCAATGGGAAATGATTGTCCCTTTGCATAATGGTAGTGCACCAGATTTTGGTTCTGGTTGTGGAGGTTCGATTCCTCCAGGGACAACGAAAGAAGCGGTTTTTCGGAACCGCTTTTTTGTTTGGTATATGTAATTTTTTGTTGCGTTGCCATGTTTTTTCCCTATTTTTGCAAGTTGTAATAGTTTTACGATGGACTCAAAAGGTATTCTATATCTCATACCCAACAAGATAAGCGAGGCACCGCTTGACGAGGTTGTGCCACAGAGACTTGTCGCACTTGTGCCAACCATAAAACACTACATTGTGGAGGATGTTCGCACGGTGCGCCGCTATCTGCGACAGCTTAACCGTGAAGTAGATATCGACTCGACAACCTTCTACGAACTCAACAAGCACACCATAGACACCGACATTTCCAACTACCTCGATGCAGCAGAACGTGGCGAAAACATCGGACTTATAAGCGAGGCTGGACTTCCCTGCGTTGCCGACCCGGGAAATGTGATTGTGGCTATGGCTCATCGCAAGGGGATTAAGGTCGTGCCGCTGGTAGGTCCATGTTCTATGATGATGGCGCTGATGGCTTCAGGACTCAACGGACAGAACTTCGCATTCAACGGCTACATTCCCATCGACCAGCCAGATCGCACCCGCAAGTTGCGCGATTTGGAGGCACGCTCGCGAAAGGAAGGCCAATCGCAGATATTCATGGACACGCCCTACCGCAACAACCGTCTGTTCGACGACCTGAAAACAACGCTTTCGCCACAGACAATGCTTTGCATCGCCCTCAACATCACTTCCGACGACGAGTTTATCTGCACAAAATCCATTGCCGAGTGGAAGCGAGAAAAACTTGATTTGAACAAAAAACCTTGTATTTTCATAATATGACAGAGTGATATTTGAAAAAGTTATGTAAATTTGCAACAAATAAACTGGGAGAAAAATATGGCAACGATAACACTTGAATACGATGGAAGAAACAAGTTGATGCAGGATCTCATTGCATTGCTTGAAAAGTATGGGGCGAAACGCAAGACTGTAGAAAAGGAAAATGATTCCATTGATGCCACATTGGAAGCTATTGAGGAAATAAAAAGTGGCAAGGGTGTAAGATGCAAGACATTTGAGGAATACAAGGACAGCGTAAGGAACTTATGAGAGAAATCGTATATTCCACACAATACAAAAAAGACCTCAAGAAAGCAAGAAAACAAGGTAAAGATGAGGCTGAACTTGACAATGTGATTCGGCTCTTGATTGAGGACACTCCTTTGCCAGAGAAATATCATGACCACGAACTTCAGGGCAGGCTGAAAGGTGTACGCGAATGCCATGTAAATCCCGATTGGCTGCTGTTGTATGCAAAGAAAGACGGAGAATTGCAAATACTACACCTCTATAGACTTGGCTCTCACTCAGAACTACTTGGAAAATAGAATTATAATATGAATCGACTTATAAAAATATCCATCCTTCTCGTCTTTGCCGTGGCAATATGCCTGACATCGGGCAAGGTGTTCAACATTGAGATAGGAACAAAATCGGCAGAAAAGATAACAGAGCTTGGCGACTCGACAGCTTGCTTTGCCGAAATAGTTGAAAATTTCTCGTACTACGAATATATAGCCGACAACGACTGCTACCTGCTCTACGACAAGTCGGAAAAAATGGTGGGCAAAGCGCTTTTCTCAATGCCATACTGTGCCGACATAAAGGGCTATGCTGGAAATGTTCCGCTCGTAATCCTGCTTTCGCCCGACAACAAGGTGCAGAAAGTCCACCTGCTCGACAACAACGAAACGCCTTCCTTCCTCGACCGCGTAGTGGCAAAAGGTTTCCTCGAAAGCTGGAATGGCCTTTCGACCGACGAGGCAAAAGCAAAAGTTGTTGATGCTGTGACTGGCGCAACCTATTCGAGTTCGGCAATATCGAAATCGGTAAGAGTTCGCCTCGAAACTTACGCCGGCAGTGCCACGACTTCTTCCGAAACGGAAAATATGGGTAACCTCGTTGGCTTCATCGCTTCGATGGTATTCCTGCTTTTTGCTGGATTCTGCTTCTGGGAACCGCAAAGGACAAGGAAATTCCGCATTGTGCTGCTGCTTGCATCAATCGGAATACTGGGCTTCTGGCTCGGACAGTTCATCAGCATTGCAAAATTGTCGGCATGGCTTGTTTCGGGTGTTAACTGGCAGATGGAAATATTCCTGTTCATTGTGCTTGTGGCAGGAATTCTAGCTCCGCTTTTCCTCGGCAAACAGTTCTACTGCATGTATGTATGTCCGTTCGGCGCTTGCCAGGAACTTGTAGGCAAGGTAAACCCCAAGCACAAGCTGAAAATTTCGCCCAAGGTTGTAAAGGTTTTGCGTTACGCTCGCTATGTTCTGCTTGTAGTGCTTGGTGCATTGCTATGTACTTCGCTCGACGTCAGCATCGAGAACTTTGAGCCATTCTCGGCATTCAAGTTCCAGTTTGCATCATTGGCAGTGCTGATACTTGCAGGTGTTATACTCGTAATGTCTATTTTTGTAAACCGTCCGTGGTGTACTTTCCTCTGCCCTACTGGCGCATTTTTCTCGCTGTTTATGAAGAAAACGGCACAAAATTCGCAGGAAAAAGATTCAAACACAAACAAAGAATAAAATGTCAAAATACCGCAAATATATCATAGGTTTTATCGGATTGGTAATTCTGGTGCTTTTCTGCATCTACTTTTCCAACATTGTGTGGTGGCTGCTGATTGCAGGTTTCATTGCGGCAATCTCGAGCCCGATTGTAAAACTTTTGGACAAGATTCATTTCGGACGCTTCCAGATGCCACGATGGGTGTCGGCAATGATTACCACCATACTTATATGGGGCGTGCTGGTGCTGTTCGTTGTGCTGACGATTCCGTTTGTTGGCTCGCAGATAGCGCAGTTCCAGAACATCGACATCGAAAGCCTGCAGGCAGGTCTGAGCCAGCCTATACAGAAAATCGACGAGTTTGTCCGCTCGTACCCCGTCTTCGGAATGCCCGAATTTTCGACCGAAGAGGTAGTTATCGACAATGTAAAGGATGTAATCAATTTCTCGGCACTCGGCAACATTGCCGGCAACCTTGGAAGCACGGCTATTGCGTTGTTTTTGTCGTTGTTTTCGATAACATTCTTCACTTATTTCTTCCTCAAGGAGACCAAGCTTTTCCGCAGCCTGATTATGGCGCTTGTGCCAACTCGCTACGAGGAAAAGGCAACCCATATCCTCGACAAGCTTCCGAAGCTCATCAAGAACTACCTGCACGGTATTTTCTTCGAGATGCTGTCGGTTACAACATTGATAACCATCGGAATGCTGATTTGCGGACAGAACTTTGGACTTTCGCTGCTGATTGGTATGCTCTGCGGATTCCTCAACATAATCCCGTACATCGGGCCGTGGATTGGCGCGGCAATCGGAATCGCTTTCATTGGTGCCGCCAATGTGAACCTCGACTTCTACACCTACACTATGCCGCAGATTTACGGCTTGCTGATAACGGTTGTGGTGGTAAGGCTGATTGATGACTTTGTCTTCCAGCCGTTCTTCTATTCGCGCAGTGTAAACGCCCATCCGCTCGAGATTTTCGTTGTGATAATTGTGGCAGGAACGCTCTATGGCATTGTGGGAATGATGCTTGCAATCCCCGTCTATACCGTGTTGCGCGTGGTGGCGAAAGAATTTCTGTCGGAGTACAAGATTGTCCGCAAGCTTACGCGTGGCATCGACGATGAAAAACCGCAGAAAGCGAAGGATATTACAAGCGGCGCCACACCACAGAAGCATCCTAACAGACGGCACTATAGGAGAAAGCCGAACAAGCAGACAACTGTGGACAAAAAGGAATAGATAAAGCTGAGAAACTAGCAGTTTGAGCACTTCGGGGTTTTAGTAAACAAATCCGAACATCCATAATGGAATTTCATTTCTATAGGCATATTCTTCATTGTCCTTTACGACAAAGCCCTTCCCTTCTAGCACCGACTCTATTTGACCTTTGCCTTTGTTATGTCCTCCGACTTCAAAGGTATAACCGTCCACTTCAAAGTCCGACACATCCGATGCGGTAATATGGTGCAAAGTCTGCAACCAGGCAAAGAATATGCACTCCCTTATACTGCCAATGTTCGGTTCCTGTTCCGACAGCGAATATGCAATATTGGGATTGTTAAGATATACTTTTTCTATTTTTTGCAACATCTTGATACCTTGTGCTTTGGCTGGCAATACACTTATAATTCCCGCCTTTTCCAAATAGGCCATATATTGAGGCAATGTATTCCTACGGATTTCAAGGTCTCGCTCAAGGTTGGCATAGTTAGGCTTGAACGGCACCGACTGCGCCAATACATACAGCAGTTTCTTTAGTTTCTGCACCGATGCAACTGTCATATCGGCAAACTGGGGTATGTCAAACTCAATCATTTGCTTTATCACACCGTTCAGTCGCATAGCGTAGTTTTGTTCTTTGAAAAACGGATAATATCCTTCGTGCAAATAGCGGTCAAACAATGCTACTGGTCGAACCTTGTCCAAAGGAAACTTTACATCGCCATGCAAAATCTCGTCAAGCGTATAGGCAGGAAGATTCCAACCTTTGGAAATGTTGATGTATTCACGAAACGATAGTCCAGTCAGCTTGTATTCAAGTTTACGGCGGCTTAAATCGGCGCCACCTTTTTCAAGGTCTAAAATAGAAGAGCCGGTATAAACGACTTTCAGGTCGGGAATCATGTCGTAAATATTCTTTATCTCATTCGACCAACCCTTGTATTTATGAATTTCGTCGATATACAACCTTTTGCCGCCTTGCCTATAGAACGACATTGCCAAATCGAACAGACGATGCTGCGAGAAATAAAAGTCGTCAGCCATCACATATAGCGATTCGTCAAGGTTGTCGTACATTTTTATATGCTGTAGAAGCATTGTGGTCTTGCCAACGCCACGCGCTCCCAGTATTGCCACCAATCGTGCGTCCCACTGAATCTTGTCGTGCAGATAGCGGACAAATGCCGTATCTGTCTTTTCCACAAGCATTTTCGATGTCGTAAACAAAGCTTTCATATAACTGCATTCTATATTTTTGACAATGCAAAGGTACAAACTTTTTCAAAATTGCGCAATAGACTGCGCAATATTTTGCAAAATGTGCGCAATGGAGTGCGCATTTTTGTTATGTTTGGCGAGTGTAAAGAATGGAGTGCTATTGAAAATAATCATAGCATTACTACCCTCAAAAAAATCTGCTTTTTCCCGATTTTTCCTGTTTTCGCGAAGAATTTGCCTTTTTGTGACAAAATTTGTCGTAGGTTTTTCGCTGTTTTTGCCCCAAAAAAGGCTCAAAAAGTGGTATTTTTTGGCATGTTCAAAAAATATTATACGCTAATAGCAAATTTTTGCTAGTAAAAATCATATGGTAAAATATAATTACAAAATTTCACATTTCAATAATTGGTAAAAATAGGCGTTTTAGTCCCCAAAATGCCTCGCGTGACCGAGTTTTAAATTTCAAAATCGTATTGAATAGGGATATAATTTTGTTTAGTTATGAATAGAGAAATAAAATTTTCCCACCTGCATGTCCATTCGGTTTATTCGAACTTGGATGCAATTTGTAAAACCAAAGATTTGGTGAAGTGTAGTGCAGAACTTGGCATGAACGCCATTGCGATTACCGACCATGGCAATATGAAAGCCGTAATGGAGATGGCAAAATTTGTCCAAAGACAAAAGGAACGAGGTCTCATAGACGATTCGTTCAAGTTTATTCCCGGAATGGAAGCTTTTGTGGTTGATGACTTGAAAACCGCGAAATACAATAGCGAAGTTCGTCATCTTGTGCTGCTGGCAAAGAATATGCAAGGTTACAGAAATCTCTGCCGCCTGAGTTCACTTGGTTATCTCGAGGGCTTCAATCGGATTCCTCGTATTGACCACAAAATGCTTGAAAAGTATTGCGATGGCATAATTGCTTGTTCGTCGTGTCTTGGTGGCGAAATTCAGAGCCTCATTGCCAGTGGCAAGGAAGATGAAGCCGAGAAAATGTTATTGTGGTACAAGAATCTGTTTGCCGACGATTTCTACATTGAAATGCAACGCCATGTAAGTGATACCAAAACCTATCGCACACAGCAACGAGTAAACGAAGTGTTGTTGCAACTAGCTCGCAAACATGGTGTAAAGATAATTGCAACAAACGATGTGCATTTCATTAATGCCGACGATGCCGAAGCACAGGATGAATTCATGTGTCTATCGCGAAAACTAAAGAAATTGCGCACCGATGTCCACTATACAAGTCAGGAATATTTAAAGTCGCCCGAGGAAATGGCAGAGTTGTTTGCCGACATTCCAGAAGCAATAAGCAATGTTCAGGAAATTGTGGACAAGGTGGATGTGGATATTCTTTCCATGCACGATAGTCACCTTGTAGTGCCAGTCCCCAACGATTTTGAAAACAGCAAGAATTATTTGAAATTCTTAGTGATGCAGGGTGCTATGTCTCGTTACGGAAAAACAATTCCTTCTGAAGTGCTCAACCGCATTGAAAAAGAAATGAAGCATTTGACGGGAAACAAAAATTTCGCCGACTACATGTTGCTTGTCTATGACATTTATAAGTCAATAAGAATAGAACTTGGTTTGCAAGTCATGGGAAGCGGATTCATGAATGGTTCGATTGTTTGCTACTGCTTGCACTTAACCGAGGTTGACCCGATTAAATATGGGCTTGCGGATTTTTTATTTTTCAAGGATAGAAACCACTTGCCTATTGCTTTGGAAATTGGGATTGATGACATTGGAAAGGTTCGTAATTACCTTGAGGAAAAGTACGGTAGTGAAAATTTAGCGGGAGCGGTATCTTTTGTGCCATGGAAAGAAAGTGCGTTGAAAAACAACAATATAAATAATATTGCAATTTTGGAGGGGACAGTAAGACAAGACTGGATTTCGTATAGCGGAGTGCTGATTTGTGCGAACGGTATTATGTCAAAAGTTCCGTTGTGCCGTGTGGGGGATGATATTGTTTCGCAGTACAAGATGGAAGAAATAGATTGCTCCGAAGTTTGTGCCATTAAAATATACGATGAAGATAAATTGTTGAGAATCAACTCGATTTTGAAACGGATTAAAGATCAAAAAGGTTGCGACATGCGAGCCGAAGATATTCCCGTGAACGACAAAGCAACAATTGATTTGATTTGCAGTGGCGATTATGTGTGGTTAAACAATAGCCTAACAACATATATGCAGCAACTTAATTGTGTCGGTTTTAATGAATTGGTTGACTTATGGTCAATCGTCGGTCGTCCTCAGTGGGAATCGATTGTTGCAGAATACATTGCGGAGAAGAACAATCCGCAAAAAATGTATCCTTCACCTGCTGTTGAGGCGATATTTAAACCTACTGGCGGAATACTTTTTTACAAGGAACAGTTGTTTAGTCTGCTTATAGATGTGCTTGGATATACTTCAAAGAAGGCATTGGAACTGTATGACGACATGATAGATTCAATTGATGATTTGCAGTTCCAACAACAAGAATTTGTTCGAAATGGGCTTGAGAAAGGATTTAGTGCTGGTTGCATGGATGAATTTTGGGATATGCTCAGATGTTGGAAAAATTTGGTTGTTAAGTCAGTATATGTTGGAGATTGTTTGCCTGAGTACCGATTGGCATACTTTAAGGCGAATTTTTTTGAATTTTTTGTTGAAAATTAAATTGTTGAATGATTATGAAAAGAATTGTAATGAATTTTTTGCTGGTAATAGCGTTCGGTTTGTTTGGCATGCAGAATTTATTTGCGCAGGAACGCAGTCTTACCCCCTACGAGGAGCAGTATATGAAACTAGCTGGCGATGCGATGTATAAAATCGGAGATGCTCTCAACGAAAAAGCAACGCCAGAGGAAAAGTTTGTAATGGGTTTGTTGATGTCGAAGAAAATGGAGTCGATATATCAGGCACAAACCGATTACGAAAAATTTGTGGCTGCAGAAAAGTTTCTCAACGAATTTTTAAGTCCGTATTACCTGTTTACTCCGGGAACATATTTCGAGTACGAATTGCAGTCGGTTGCCAACTGGTATTTTTCGGAGAAAACGAAATTGAAAAAAAACTATGGGGAATAGCATGACACCAAAGATAAAGAGCGAGAAAATAAATAGAAAAAGGGATTAATTGCTTGGTTATATGGATTTTGTTTTTAATTTTGCAAAGAATAATTTAAAAGAATTTTTACTATGAGTACAAAAGAAAATATCAAAGCTTGCCAACAGAAATGGGCAAGTGATAATAGGATAAAAACAAAAGGATTGTATTGTGAAAAAGTTTATGACAATATTTTTAGGAAAAAATTACTTGAAGAAGTAGAGGGTCGATTCAAAAAAGCAAATGGTAATGAGTTGATTGACTCAGATAAAGCGAAAATGAGAGCTCTGCATTCTTCATCTGCGTTTTGTGTAAATGTTTTTCAATATTTTTTATTAAAAAACAATCTGTTGGATATTGCTTCTGGCGCATTGGATTTTAAGATGAACCCAACAAAAGGAGTTTTTGAATATAAATTTCCAATCAAAGGCATAAAGACAGGCAATCGTTTCCCTGCTAATCTGGATTTTGTAATTGAAGGAGATGATAAGTTGATAGCTATTGAGAGTAAATTCACTGAACCATATGGAAAAGTTAGTGGAGATTCAAGACTTTTGAAGCAGTCATACTTAGATCCGAAGTCAAAATATGAATTTATAATAAATCGTTTCCCAATGTTAAAAAAATGGATTGATAACTGGGACACAAAAGAATATGATGGAAATAAGAAAGCTAGAGTATGTCCATTCGAATATCTTGATGCTGCCCAGCTGATTAAACACTTGTTGGGATTATCAAGTCAACCCAAAGGATATAAAATTTGCTATCTGTATTATTGCATTGATTCTGACGAAATGAAAAAGCATAGCGAAGAATTGAAAAAGTTCAAAGATCATCTTGATGAATGCATAAATTTTGAAGCAATTTCATATCAAGATTTTTTCAGCAAGTTAAAATTGAACAAGCAAGAACATAAAGAGTTCTTGAAATATATGGAAGATAGATATGGATTGAAATAGTGAGATTTGTAATCGATTCTTATGAACCTCCTCCACCTCTCCGACACACACGGTCTTCATCGAAAGATAAAGGATTTGCCTGTTGCTGATGTCATCGTTCATAGCGGGGACATCAGCAATAGTGGCACCGAGGAAGAGGTGCTCGACTTTCTAAACTGGCTGATAGAACTGCCGTACCAACATAAAATTTTCGTAACTGGCAACCACGACCTTTGCCTCTGGGAGGCAGAAAATATCGAAGACCTGCCCGAAAATGTCCATTTCCTGCAGGACAGAAGCGTAACAATCGATGGCGTCAAGTTCTTCGGGCTGGCATACAACCATCCGGAAGAGCTGATTCCTGCCGATGCCGATGTGGTCGTCACCCACGAACCGCCAGTAATGATACTCGACGAGTCGGCTGGAGTGCATTGGGGGAATGTCCCGTTGCGAAACCGAATTTTGCAGGTTAAGCCACGCTACCACCTTTTCGGTCACGCACACAATAGTTACGGTACTGTAGAACGCAACGGCATTGTTTTCTCAAATGCCGCCTTGCTTGACGACATGAACCGTCTGGTCAGGAAACCGAAAATATTCTGTCTGTAAATTACACCATATAACTTGCTGCTAAGTGATTCGGAAAATGAGTTAACAGCAGATAATAGATTGGTGATGTGAGGATATTGGGCATTGTATAAAAACATTGTTGCAAAAAGGTTTTATTATCAAATAATTGTGAATAATGTTTTGCTTTTAATGGTAGCAAAAACAAAAAACAACCTTATTTTTGTGGTACAAAACTTAGAAATACAGTCGCGGCACGCCACGACTAAACAAGAAACATGAAACATATAAACGACATCAAACCATAAAAAACAATCGACGCAAAGTGTTGCGTCGCTACGACTTTGAACTATTAAACCCTGAACATTAAAAACTTATAAACGGCGTTAGCCATAGAACGGCGAAGCCCTCAACGAAGTTAAACTTAGAAACGTGCGCAGCACATTGAAACTTAGAAACAACTTAAACTTATGAAGGTATATAAATTCGGCGGTGCATCGGTAAAGACGCCACAGGCAATAGAGAATGTCTATAACATAATAAAGGACGAAAACGAACTGGTAATTGTAGTTTCGGCAATAGACAAGACAACCAACCATCTGGAACGCCTCGTCAACTACTATTTCAACGGCGACGAGCAGAAAAATGTCGAGTTCGAGAACATCAAGAAGTTCCATCTCGACTATGTAGCCGAAGCTTTTGGCGGCAAGACCGAAACGGTTTGCAAGAAATTGAATGCGCTTTTCGAGGAAATTGCCGAACGCATCGACGGCATTCCTACCGACGATTACGATTTCGAGTAC
>JAEEGF012034356.1_pt1 | contig 19640 bp, 11 predicted proteins | sample 9134171 | NCBI WGS metagenome assembly JAEEGF01 (sample SAMN16246542, study PRJNA631951) | gut metagenome | biome: gut microbiome; feature: rumen; material: AP-attached | host: Bos | place: Iran: Karaj | collected 2018-10
AAAAGTCATTTGCGTCCAGGCGAGGAAATTTTGCGCTAAGGCACAAGGTGTTTTGCGTATAGGCGCAAGGTGTTTTGCGTATACGCAAAAGCGTTTTTGCTACCACCTTTCTCCCGTTTACATTGGATCTTGCACCAACGAAGCCCCGTCCTATGACCTCTGAAGCATGGTTGTTCACACGCCAGCCCCGCCACCAATGGGACGGGAACAGGGCACTTGCCCCATTCCTATTCCGTTGGAGCCTCTTACTTGGATTCACGATAACAGAATAGGAAGTAACCGTCATCACTCCGGCAGAGGTACTTCACGCTCTGACAGTTCTCCGAGAAAAACACGAATGCACTGCCTGAAAGTGGCTACAACTATCGGGCAATGCTACAATGCGGGAAAAAGCAGAGATGATTACCGAGGTTCAGGGCGACGTCCTTCCCATACACTAAGCTGTACGCTGAACTGGGGATTGAAGTTATAGCGGATAGATGCACCTATCTTGTCACCAATGTCGTCGGCAAGAAAAAACGGTAACTTCACACGAGGTTCCACCAACGATTTCTGTGCAAAGAGGTAGGTTTCCCAGTGGTCGTTGAGCCTATAGCCTAACATTGCAGTTAAGCCGGCATCATTGACAGCATAAGGTCCCCAGTCCAGATGCAGGGTATGCACACCAATAGCGTAGCTCAGCCGAGGAGCCAGCAGATTCGCATGCATCAAAGAAAGACTATTGGCAAATCCTGTTCCCAAATGCTTGCTCCATCCCACAGAGGCAGACAGGGAAGCGTTCATTCCTGGGTGCAGGCTCCAATCGGAAAGACCGCAGAATGGTGTAACTTGGTAGGGGAAATGGGCAATCGTTCCTCGGTCTGTTAGCGGAGGTAGCGAAAGTTCTTCGTTTCCAGCATCATCACCAAGCACAACCGCATCCTGCGCATGCAAAGGCAATGTGCAGAATGCGGCTATGACGGACAATATATGCAGTTTATTCATCAGGCAGGAACAACGGATCCTCGGGCATCACCATGACAGGCGTCTGCTTGGCAATGTCACGGATGTTCTGAGGTACGAAACGCATGGGAACAACAAGCCGGAACATATACTCGCGGAACCAGCGGTCAGTCATAATCAGGCAACCTTTCTCTCCCCAGTCTGCTCCCCAGGAATTTTCCACTTTCCACTTCGTTGCCTTCCCCTGTGCATCCAGATCAACGGCTGTGAGTGTCATAGCGTGCGTAGAGCCGCTGTCGAATGTGGAAATACGCTGTGCCTTGTCCATGCCAAATACGGTATCAAAGAGGGAACCATAGTCGAAGTTCTCTGTATCGGCATAGCCACGTTTACGGTCGAGCATCTTACCCACATCATAGGAACTGTACAGCTTCTGTCCATGCTTCAAGGCTGAGATGGCCAAACGTTCAATGTCATCCATAGAGAGGTTGACATAGCGCCAGTTATGACCATCATAGGTATGGCGGTCGTACTCCACCTCATAAACCTTGTTATAAGGACGACGCGGATCGTTCATCACCATGATGAAACTACCGTTCAGAGGCTTGCCCACCACCTCCTGTGCAAACGACATAGGAGTGAACTCCTTGGCATCGCCAATCCTGCGGCCGTCCTTGTCCTTGAAGGTAAAAGTGAACTTCTGAGGCGGTTCACCAATGGTAAGCTGCAACATATGGTAAATCTGAGAGAGCATGCGGGTTTTGGCCTTGTTGATAGCAGAAGTGCTCTTGCCCTTCTGCACCATATCGCGCAGTTGAAGTCCGAATTCACGCAGCTTTGAGGCAATGAGCGAACGAGCCTTTGACGTATTGTCAGAAGAATATGACTCAGGCATCACTTCTGCAGGCACCAGTCCGTACTTGTCTACCAGGTCAGCCACGCCACAGAAAGTACCGCCATCACCGATGGGGTTATGGAAGAAGAACTGTACACGCTGGTCGTCAATGGGTTTCTTGCCTGTGTCTATGACACCCTGGAGCATCAGATTGGCTTTCTCCAGCTGATCATAGAAGAACAGATAAGCCTGCGACAACTCCAATTGGATGGAGTCGTGCTTCTGAGTATAATCAGAGCGCAGCACATTGAAGCCACTGAACATCCAGCAACGACCTGACGATTTCTGGTCAGTGATTGACTGTTTCTTCGTTTCCACGCTGAAATAGGTATCAATCGCAACATCGTTCTGATGGTTCTTTGCCAAGTTGTCGATATTGTTGGCAGCAATAGCATTGGCCAATGCACGGTCACTGGCCGTAGGCTTGTTTTCCTTCCGTATACTGTAGAGCATATCACTGGTCAGCCCACCTTCCTTGGACTGTGCTATGGATGGAAGAGCCATGCACAACAGTCCTGCAAAAACAAACAGTTGCCTTTTCATATCTTCACACGTGCTTATTCTTACTTCTTATAATACTTCAGTGCCTCAGGCATCCACTTCTGGATATTCTGAATACGAGTAGCATCTGAGGGATGGTCACTCAGGAATTCTGCCGTCTGATTATTAGAAGATGCTGCCATACGCTGCCAGAAGGTCGTTGCCACCTGAGGATCGTAACCAGCCATTGCAGCAAAGATAAGGCCCATATGGTCGGCCTCATTCTCATGACTACGGGAATAGCTCAGATTCTTGAAGTTAAAGCCCTGCTCTGCTATGGCCTGGACAATTGACTGCGTGTTCTGCCCCATGCCTAGCATGCCGGCAATGGCAGACCCTATCTGTAAGCCCATCTGTTGTTTGTACTGCTGGCTCATCTGCTCGGCAGAATGCTTTGCCACAGCATGGGCAATCTCATGCCCCAAGACAATGGCCAACGAAGCCTCATTCTGTGTAACGGGCAGCAGACCCTCATAGACACAAATCAAACCGCCAGGCATACACCAGGCATTCACTTGCTTGTCCTGCACAAGGTTGAAGGTCCACTTATAGTTCTGAACTTCTGATGCTAAACCATTCTGAGTCAGATAATTGTTCACGGCAGTAGCCAATTTCTGTCCCACCCGCTTAACCATTGCAGTATTCGTTGTGTTGGTAGACAGTTTTGCCTTACTCATGAACTCCTGATACTGCTGAGTTGCCAAGCTCAGCACTTCTCCATCGCTGACCATCAGCGTCTGCTGGCGTCCCGTAATGGGAACAGTAGAGGTGGTACCGCAACTGACCAGCAGGGCAGCCACCATTGACATAAGGATTACATTTAATTTCTTCATAATAGCTTGTTTTTGTTAACTCAGTAAATGATTCATCCGTTAGGATTTCCATCTATTTCAGAATATTTGTCAATGCAATGATGATAGAGGTCATAGAAGTAACACTGGTTCCTATACTAACCCATCGAGTTAGGTTTGCGCTAAGTTCTTCTGTTCTTGTACGTAGTTTGGTCGGTACGATTATTTCGCAACCAGGCTCTACCTTACCTTTAGAAGCTTTCGAGACTGTCCCGTTCTGGTAAACAATATAGGCTTTACGACGCTTGGCTGCATCACCATAACCACCTGCTTGATTAATATACCATTTATAGTTTGTCTTCGCATCATTATAAGATACCGTGTTGGGAAATAACACAGAGCCACTGATTTTCACAGTACCATTATACTCTGGCACAATAAGACGGTCGGAGTCACGCAGTACGATATCATAATCGCAACCAGGTGCAGCAAGTGCCTTATCAAGTTGGATACCAACTGAGTATTCATCAGGAACAACGATGGTTGAAATAGCAATGGAGTCATTTTTATCCTGATTCTGGCGAGCAGTACGCAAGACGTCTTCCATTCGAGCACGCTCGTAAGGCGTCATTCGACGCATCAGTCGTGCTCCCTTTACAAAGGCTTCAGAAGTAACACCACCAGCAGCCTTTATAATATCACTCAAACGTAGGTTCTTCGTATCCATGGTATAATTACCTTCAAATTCCACTTCACCTTCCACAGTAATTGTACGAGGCTCAACAAAGCCAGGAGATCTACGAACACGGACAATATCATAAGGTTTTAATACGAAATCCTTCCCTCCATCAACCAACAGACCATCCTTCAAAGCATAAGTATATGACTTCGTGATTTCTTTGCCTGATTTAGTAGCTTTGGGGTCAATAATACGGCGGCTCACGTCAACCTTCACTGTAGAAGCGGCATCAGTCAGCCCACCTGCCATCACTATCAGATCTTCGATGGTTGTGTTATCAGCATAATCAAACGTGTCAGGTTTCATCACTTCCCCTTCTATCCGGAACCATCGGTTCTGAACAAGCTCTTCTTCTGATGCAATCGTTAACACATCCTCATTGCGTAAAGGAATATCGGCTACGGTTCCTTCCATAATTCCCTTCAGATCCACTGTCTGAGTTTCCAACGTGCGGTCTTCCTTCATACGTGTCAAGACGGCACGGGCCTTGAATGCATCCTCTGTTAAACCGTCTGCATTTTCTATCAGAGAACGGACAGAAGTGATATCACCTCCTAACTGATACATTCCAGGACGGAACACAGCACCTTTGACTTCTACCATGTTGTCATAGCGATTGATGTTGGCATCAACTGTTACAGCATCTCCATCAGCTACACGGAAGGAAGACATATCAAATTCTCCAACAGTAAAAACACTATGACGAGGCCCGGCAATACGCTTTACCCGAACTGTTTTCTTATTAGCATCGCCCGTATAACCACCGGCATATTTCAGAAGTGTGGCAACACTCTCGTTGGGACGCATCTCGTAGGTCATTGGGCGTTTCACTTTGCCACCAAGATCTACCAAACACTCATAAGGGCTGACAACAATGACATCGTTGTCCTGTAAATGGATATTACCAGCCAATCGACCATTCAATATATATTCATAAACATCCACCGAAGTGACCTGACGACCTTGCCTGAAAACCTTGATGCTACGAAGAGAACCCAAAGAACCGATACCGCCAGCTAGATAGAGGGCATGGAACACGGTAGCAAAGGCCGAAACAGTATATGTACCAGGAGCACGGACCTCACCCATCACATTTACTGTAACAGTACGTGTCTGACCTACGGTCAAGCTCAATTTAGAACTGGCATAACGCGAACCTACGGTTGAGCGTATATGCTGCTGGGCTGCAGCCACCGTCATGCCGGATACAGATACAGGGCCATAGCCAGGAACAACAACTTTGCCTTCTGGCGACACCTCCAACTGCTCGGTCTTTTGGGAAGCACCATAGACATCAAGGAAAAGAACGTCGCCAGGACCGACAACGTAGTTCTGCGGAGTGGCAATATTCATTCCAGGCTCAAAAGTAAGCAGTTTTTTATTGAAAATGCCACGACCGAAGACCCGACGGCCATCAGGAGTCAGTTCCTCAATAAGTAGTGCCAGTTCATCATCGTCGGGTAGCAGATTGTCGTCCTGGACAGGCTTAGTAGCTGTGCCTGAATTAATGAGAGAACTAGGTTGTGTCTGGTCACCATTAGCCTGCCGCAAACGGGAAACATCGGCTGTAGTACCACTGGTATTCTGCGACGTGCCTGTCATCTTACGTACACGGCGGATTTGGTCTATATTCACACCGCTCTGCACAAGCTTCGTCACAATCTGAGACTTCTGTGTGCCACGCTTTGCCTCCTGCTGCACAATATTTGCAATAGCCTGATCAGACATTCCCTTTGTCTGAGCGTTGACTTCAACAGGAGTGTGGAATAGAATTGAAAGAAAACAAAGTACTGACAGGCCGAAAGGGACTGCCAGTCTTTGGAAGAATAACTTACGATTCATCTCTGTGGGTATTACCTTCATTGTATTGAATTGTTTTGTTGACAAGTTGAAACCATAAAACGTTGCAAAAGTACATATAATTTATGATATTTCCAAATGTTTGGAAAGAAAAGAGAAAAATATTAGCACGTTTTCACCTTGCTACATATTTCCTCCCATTGACGATGTAAAGACCATGTCGTGAAGGCGCCTGTAACCGTTGACCATGCAAATTATACATCTGCTCAAGTGTTTTACGATTATCAGGAAAAACACGAATTCCAGCCTCCACATTATTGAAGAACTGGAAGGAAATAAGTCCGTTGGCTGATTCCTGTATGTTTTTAATTGGTTTTTCCATGAACTGCTTACCCTTAGCATTTTTATTGAATAAAGTAGCTGCAACAGGAACAGACGTATCGGTCAGTTCATTCGCTACCAGTGTATCACTGATAAAGGGATATGCCGAGTCCTTCAGATTCAGGTTACGACCGTCAATATAGCAATCCCTTCCATTAATGATTTCACAATAATTATAGTTTTGGCCGCTGGCGTGGAAGAAATCTAACCGATGATGATTAGGAGTATCATTCACAATATTTCTTTCCCACTCATACCTCCTGTAATCAACATGAATAATAGTCAGCCCGTGACCTGGCAAGAAATAGTCCCATCCCTGTTGCTGACGGTTCTCCAGAAGATAATATTCGTCAGATTTGCCTGTGTTGGTAATACGATATGCCTCGCCACCAGAAGCTAATGGCAAAAGGCCACTAACAGTCTGTGTTGCAGCGAGTTCTTTTGCCTTATACCATCCAAGCAGTTCTTTCTCATGAACAGAATAATTGGGCGGACACCAACCATTGTCAATATAGTTACCGCCATCCATCAAGTCCCACTCGTCAAGCACAGAAAACTCTTCACTACTGACAGGATAAAGATCAGGGATTCCCAAACAGTGGGAAAACTCATGACAGATGGTTCCTATACCACATAGTTCGTCAGTAGCCCACAATTCTGCGCTACAAGTCATATTATTGATTATGAGACCGTCAACATAAATGTTAATGTAATCCGTAAAAGGCCATATACATCCATCAGACTTGGCATCGTTTTCATTTCCCCCATACCCTGCATAAATAAAACCTAATTGGGGTACCGATCCATCTCCATACCAATCATAATCGGCATAATTCAAAACGGAGTCAGCCTTCCTAGCCGCCTCTCGGAATTGATTTCTTCCAGATTTATATAAACTCGAGTCCACACGAATAGGCCCCACCACATCGAACTTCAAATTGAGGAGCCCTCCAGACTGTTCACGGAAATAGTCAGCCACACAACCACGCCCATGACCAAGATTAAATCCTGGTTCATTAAAGAGACGGTCATAAAACTCACGAGGATTTTCCATGCTGAACTGGCGATCAGAAAATTCCATCAAAATGAAAGGTACCCGGTAAATTCTTCCTTGCTGCCAATCGGTTCGTGGAGTTGGTAATAATCTCCGTGAAGTAGAAAAAGCACGGGTAACAGAGGTATCTGCAATACTGTTACCCAAACAGTTATAGCGAAAAAACCTATTGCCTTGAGCCATAACAGCTAAAGGCAATAGGTATAAGAAGAAAAAGATTATTTTTACTTTTTGCATGAAGGACACCAGGGCTTAAGTGTCTTGAAGAAGTCATTGCCTTTATCATCGACAAGGATGAATGCCGGGAAGTCCTCCACATCGATCTTCCAGATGGCTTCCATTCCGAGTTCGGGATACTCCACACACTCTATCGACTTGATACTCGACTGGGAAAGGACAGCAGCAACACCTCCGATACTGCCTAAGTAGAAACCGCCATACTTCTGGCAGGCATCGGTTACCACTTGACTGCGATTTCCTTTTGCAATCATCACCAAAGAAGCACCCAGAGACTGGAACTCATCCACGTAGGGATCCATGCGGTTAGCGGTCGTCGGTCCCATGGAACCACAAGGATAGCCATCGGGAGTCTTTGCCGGACCGGCATAGAGCACAGGATACTTCTTGAAGTAATCGGGCATTGGCTCTCCGGCATCAATACGTGCCTTCAGCTTAGCATGGGCAATGTCGCGTGCCACAATAATGGTTCCTTTCAGATTGACACGAGTAGAGACTGGATACTTGGAAAGTTCCTTACGAACGGCATCAATACCTTCATTGAGGTCGATCTCTATGGTATTCTGACCTTCACCAGCCTTAGCAAACTCTGCAGGTATCAACTCTGAGGGATTGGAATCCATTTTCTCCAACCAGATACCATCCTTATTGATCTTTGCCTTGATATTACGGTCGGCAGAACAAGAAACTCCCATGCCGATAGGACAAGATGCACCATGACGAGGCAGACGAACAACACGGATATCATGAGCCAAATACTTACCACCGAACTGAGCACCCAGTCCAATCTTCTGGGCCTCCACAAGCAGTTTCTGCTCCAGATCGATGTCGCGGAAAGCGCGTCCCGTTTCATCTCCCGTGGTAGGCAGGCTGTCGTAATACTTGATAGAGGCAAGCTTTACGGTGAGCAGATTCTTCTCAGCGCTGGTTCCGCCAATCACAAAAGCTATATGATAAGGAGGACAGGCTGCAGTGCCCAGACTCTTCATTTTCTCTACGAGGAAGGGGATGAGGGTACCCTCGTTCTGGATGGTTGCCTTTGTCATCGGGTAGAAATAAGTCTTGTTGGCTGAGCCACCACCCTTTGCCACCATCACAAATCTGTACTCAGCACCTTCGCAAGCCTCTATATCAATCTGAGCGGGCAAGTTACAACGGGTGTTCACCTCATCGTACATATTCAGCGGAGCATTCTGTGAGTAACGCAGGTTGTCTTGGGTGAAGGTATTAAAGACACCCAATGAAAGAGCCTCTTCATCCTCAAATCCAGTCCACACCTGCTGACCTTTCTCACCATGGATAATAGCTGTACCCGTATCCTGACAGAAAGGCAAAATGCCACGAGCAGCAACCTCAGCATTACGCAGGAACTGCAAAGCCACGTACTTGTCGTTCTCACTGGCTTCAGGATCGTTCAGTATGGCAGCCACCTGCAGGTTATGCTCGCGGCGCAACATGAATTCTACATCATGGAAAGCCTGTTGAGCGAGAAGTGTCAGAGCTTCCTTTGACACTTTCACAATCTCCTTTCCTTCAAACTCGGCTGTACTTACGCCTTCTTTACTCAACAGACGATACTCTGTCTTGTCCTCACCCATCTGAAACATCGGGGCGTACTTGAAATCTACTGTTTTTGCCATAAATGATTTTGTTTTTTTAGTTATTGATTAATATCCGAATACTTCCTCTGTTGTCAGTCTGCGGATGGATCCGATCTTTTCCAAAGACTTGACATCAAGTTCCTTCTCGTCACCAAGAATCAGGTAGCGAAGGGGCTTGTCAGCCATATTCGCTTTCTCGAAGTTCACCACATCTTGAAGAGTTACTTTCCCGAGACCTTCGTAGATTCTCTGATTCAAGTCATAGTCGAGGCCGAGTTCCTTCATTGAATGCCACTTACTGATTATACCCATTTTGGTAGTCCGCAAACTGGCAAGTTGCTTAGTGAGTCCCTCTTTTGCTATATTGAATGCATTCTCGCTGGCAGGCAACTCATTCATAATCTGATGGAAGTGGTTGATACAATCCATCATCTTGTCGTTTTGGGTTATTATATGCGTGTAGAACGATTCCTTTTCGCCTTTCCTGCCTGGACGGCTGTATAAAGCAGAAGCGTTATAGGCCAGTCCACGAGCCTCACGCATCTCTTGGAACACAATACCGTTCATACCGCCACCGAAATACTCATTGAAGACTGCCTGGACTGCCGCCTCCCCAATCTTCCAATCACGATTCTCGTGATGGTATGCACGCATATAGATATTCTTAGCATCATAAGGTGCTATCCACACTTCGTTCTGATTGGCTACCTGTTTCACGTAATAGTTGTTCTGAGGCACTGCCTGTAGTTTCTTTGCAGTCTGATGGGTCTTGTCAATGATGGCCGTTACTTCCTTCACGTCCAATGGGCCGTAATAATCCACACTGTGCTCGTAGCTGCCGAGTTTTTTCACCAGATCCACAAACACCTGCGGGTCAGTATTCTTCAACTGTTGCTCGCTGACAATATCACGATAGGAGTTACGCGGGCCATAGATGCCATATTCACACAATGTTGCGTAATAATTGCGCTGGTTCTTCTTAGCATCCTCACGTCCTTTCAGAATTCTCTTAACCAAATCGTCGTAGGCCTGCTTATCTACCTGAGCATGATTCATCACATCTTCCAACAGAGCCAATGCTGATTGCATACTCTCATTCAGCCCACTAAGGCTGATATTGATGACATCATCCCATACTGTAGCAGAAAAACTGCACGCCAATTCATAGAACTTCTGCTTTACCTCTGTAGCAGTCATCTTGTCTGTACCGATAAAATTCAGGTACTGGTTTGCCACATCGTACCGGTTGTCAGCACTCTGTCCAAACTCATAGCGGAAAGTTAGTTGGAAGAGTCCATTCTCATTGTTCTTCACGTAATAGAGCGGCAGACCTTTCTTTGTCTTTGCAAAAGTAATATCCTTCTGAAAGTCAACGAATTTGGGTTGGATAGGCTCCACCTGGGCATTCTGTATATCCTGTACGAACTGACTCATCTGATCGCGGTTGGCAGGAATGGGGGTGATGGCGGGTTTGTCAATCTTCTTCTGTGTAGAATCCACACCTTGTTTCTTGAAGACAGAGACATAGCCATTGGTAAAGAACCGATTAGCAAAGTCGACCAGCTCCTGCTTCGTAATCTTTGAGATACGTTCAATACGTCCTACTTCCTGTTTCCAGTCCACTTCATTGATGAAGGCATCTACGAACATATCGGCACGTCCCTCATTACTTTCCAACAACTGGTAATGGTTCCGCTTCATGTTATTAATTATACTGGGCAGCAGATTGTCTGGGAAGTTGCCTTTCTTCAACTTCTCTATCTCGGCAAGCATGAGTTTACCCACCTCTTCGAGACTTTGGCCCTGCTTGGGTGTTCCCATCAAGAAGAAGGCTCCATGATCGCGAAGTAATTCTGCTCCACCGTTTGCACGCTGCACCTTCATAGTCTGGTTGAGGTCGAGATCAAAAAGACCCGCACGGCCATTACTCAACACATCCTCCATGAGCTGAAGGGTATCAGCCTGCAGAGCGTTAGCCTGCTTAGCGCGCCACGCCATCCATATCTGCTCTGCCTCCTGACCAATCACCGTCGTATCCTTAGGCTGAGTCAAGGGGGGCAATGCGGGAAAAACGGGCTGACGTACATCTGCACCTGGTTTCCAGCCGGAGAAATACTTGTCAATGATGGCAATAGTTTTTTCCGGATCCAGGTCACCAGCCATACAGATGGCTACGTTGTTGGGACGATACCACTTATTGAAATAATTCTTAATGTTCGTAATCGAGGGATTCTTCAAATGTTCCTGAGTACCAATGGTAGTCTGCAGGCCATAGGGATGATTAGGCCACAGCAGCTTGCTGATACTGGCAAAGAGCTTACGCTGGTCAGAGGTCAAGCCAATATTATATTCCTCGTACACAGCCTCCAATTCAGTATGGAAACCACGAATCACCATATTCTGGAAACGGTCCGCCTGGATCTTCGCCCAGTTCTCTACCTCGTTCGAGGGGATGTCCTCAGTATAGCAGGTAACATCGTTGCTCGTGTAAGCATTGGTTCCTTCGGCACCGATGGCAGCCATTAACTTATCGTACTCGTTGGGAATAAAGTACTGGGCAGCCACCTGACTCACGGAATCGATGACGTGATAAGCCTGCTTACGGGCCTCAGGATCGATAAGCTTCCGGTAAGCCTCATAGCGTTGTTCTATCTCAGAGAGAAGGGGTGCCTCAGCCTCTACATTGTTGGTTCCAAACTTCTGGGTACCCTTAAACATCAAGTGCTCCAAATAGTGAGCCAGTCCTGTGGTCTCTGCCGGGTCGTTCTTCGAACCAGTCCTCACCGCAATATACGTCTGGATTCTCGGTTTCTCTTGGTTTACAGACAGATATACCTTCAGTCCATTGTCCAAGGTATATATCCTTGTCTGCATCAGGTCACCTGGCACGGTTTCATACTTATAATCCTTTGCCTGAACGTTCAAACAGAACGCTATCAGAACTGCAAACAAATAATTAGTCCTCATAATCTATTTCATGGTCAAGTTTTGAGATAAAGTCATCAAACACATCTTGTTCAACGTCGCCCATAGCAAACTCTTTCTCTGCATCCTTCCTAATTTCTGCTATCCAAGCACGACGAGCCTTCACATAGTCCTCGTGTATACGGTCGCATGACTCTGGTGTAATCTCGTCCAGATGATAGTAGTCCAAGATCATCTGGTAGCTCCAGGCCCAGCGATAGTCGTTATAATGTTCGTTGATGTCATTAAAACGGTCTATTATCTGCTGGACATTCTCCACAGTTCCGTTCTTAATGTCAGCAATCAGCCGTTTCTCCTCAGACTCAGGCAGCAGTAGTCCGCTCAAGTCTATCCATTTTCCTTCACCCACCTTGCTGGAAGGACGTCCGAAGAATCCCTCCTTACGGGCCCTCTTCAAGATGGCACCCATATAGATTCTCAAGGCTATATCATAATACTTCAGTCCCTTTCGCAACGACGAGGCATTGATGACATACTCATGGAAATTATAGGTGGTCACATTGTCACCACTGGCCTGGCGCAGCGCCTCCAGAATCTTTCTTCCCTCAATAATCTCTCCTACGGTAAATGGGCTGAGCCAGTCGAAATTGATGATGGACTTCTTCGACTGACGTGAACGTTTGTCGCGCTTCGGCCACTTCTTGATGTCACGATACAAGCCCACGGTCGTAATATTTCTTCCGGGAACAATATACATGGTCTCACCATAGGCCATTAGATAGGAGAATGGCAGGCTGCTCATGTCGGGATGGTTCATCAGTTTGCCAAAGCATACACTGAAGGCACCAATGGTAGCAGGCATCAGTATATAAGCTCCGCTGGCCGTCTTCGAGCCACGCTCCAATGTACCATGGTGCATGGGGCCCATCTTATAAGCATGATTCGAGAAGTTGGTGTTTGACCCTGCATTATAGAAAGAGAACTGACCGCCAATTAGCAGGCTCGACTTATGGTGGGAAGCACAGAACGGTCCGCAGAAGGCAGCACAGGCCTCACCGTTGGCCATGAATGAATTGGCAAAGAACAAACTGGCCTCAGCCGTGAATCCATTTGTTATCTGGCAGGCCTCGCCCACAAAACAGTCCTGCATCTTCACGCTGTTGTTAATGGAACAACCGTCACAGATGATGGAGTTCTCACATATCACGCCCGTACCTATATATACAGAGGCATCACGAGACGACATGATGGTACATTCGCTGAGTCTGGCAGCACCGCTAATCTCGCAGTCACCTTTCACCACCGTATTGGTAATGTCCTTCGTGTTGATAATCTTCACATTGTTTCCAATAATACCCCGTTCAGGCCGTGAAACCCGCAATTCGTCTTCTATCAGCTGTTCCATAGTCCGTTTCAGCTGCTTGTCGCTAGCATGCTTCACCATAAAAGCCGCTATCTGTGAATTCAGGTCGCGGAAAATCACTACATTTCCATCTCCCATCTCGTTCAGCACGCTGATAGTACTTCCTTCACCGAAGGTTGCATCCTCAGTGGTTTCCAGTGTAGAGATGTTCGAAATGTAGCAGTCGTTACCAATTGTATAGTTGTTAATATAGTTTCCCACTTTCTCTATCAGGCAGTCGTTACCGACAGTGACGTTCCTCAATGTGGCGTCGTTAATGCCCGAGTGTTTCACAAAACCTTTGCTCACCTCCACCATTTTGTCAAACGAGCCCAACCGGATGTCACCGTAGAAAATGACACGATGGAAGTTATATGGTTTAAATCCTTCTGCCACCAGTACGCGATTCCAATCCTCGGCCCAGCAGACATTGTTCTCTAAAATCTCAATTTCGTTTTGTGTAAGTGCTCTGTATGTCTCCATAATCGTTATGTTTTTTCAAATAAACGGTGCAAAGATAACGTATTTTTTCCGAATATCTATGATATATGACAAGAAAAATGAAAATAATTTCTTAAAATATTTGCAGATATCATGAGAAGTTTATAAATTTGCACGCATTTTATTAACAACACAACTTATCAGAGAACTACTATGAGAGTAATTATTGAACCCGATTATCAGAAAATGTCACAGTGGGCTGCCGAACATGTTATACGTCGCATCAATGAAGCAAACCCCACTCCCGAGAAGCCTTTCGTTCTTGGATTGCCTACAGGCTCGTCACCTGAAGGCATGTATGCCTGTCTGGTTAAAGCCAACAAGGAAGGCCGTGTATCATTCAAAAACGTGCTGACGTTCAACATGGATGAATATGTAGGACTGCCGGAGTCACATCCTGAGAGTTATCACTCCTTCATGGCTCGCAACCTGTTCGACCATATAGACTGTCCCAAGGAGAACATCCACATTCTTAACGGAAATGCTCCCGACCTGGCAGCAGAGTGTGCACACTATGAAGAGATGATCCTTGAGGCTGGTGGCATTGACCTGTTCTTAGGAGGTATCGGTCCCGATGGTCACATTGCATTCAACGAACCTTACTCTTCGCTCCAAAGCCGCACACGTGTAAAGACTCTGACTACAGACACCATCATTGCCAACTCACGTTTCTTCGACAACGATGTGAACAAGGTTCCCAAGTTGGCTCTGACTGTAGGAGTGGGAACGGTGATGGACGCCAAGGAGGTGATGATTCTTGTGAACGGTCATCACAAGGCTCGCGCCCTGAAAGCAGCTATTGAGGGAGCCGTTTGCCAGGAATGGACCATTAGTGCCCTGCAGCAGCATCCTCACGGCATCATCGTTGCCGACGAGCCTGCCACCGACGAGTTAAAGCACGGCACCTATAAGTACTTCAAGGACATCGAAAAGGACAACCTTTTATAATACGATGATAAGTGATGAGTGATTTTTCTTTCATTCATCACTTATTTCATAAAGGAAATCATTGTAAGGGTACTTCTGCACATGAAGTTCCCTTACTTTTTTGTATAACACCTCTCTCAGTTCGTCAATATTCTGTTTCTCACGGGCAGAAATGAAGATGCAGCTGTCACCATGCACATTTCCTTCAACTGTATTATCGCCCATTTTTGCCATCCACGTACGTTTCAGCTCTTCTAAGGAAATGTTCTCCTTCGTAGGCGGAGTCAGGTCATCGGCATCCTGCGGTATCCAGTGATAGGCATCTATCTTATTGAACACCATCAGTTTCGGCGTATCGGCACAACCCAGTTCCGCCAATGTTTTCTCCACCACACTGATCTGTTCCTCAAAGTCGGGATGGGAGATATCTACCACGTGAACCAGAAGGTCGGCCTCACGTACCTCGTCAAGGGTACTTTTGAATGACTCCACCAGGTCTGACGGCAACTTGCGGATGAAACCCACCGTATCGGCCAGCAGGAAAGGCAGATTGTCGATGGTCATTTTCCTCACAGTGGTGTCAAGTGTAGCGAAAAGTTTATTCTCTGCAAACACCTCGCTTTTGGCCAGCAGATTCATCATTGTCGACTTTCCCACATTCGTATAGCCCACCAACGCCACTCGGATGAGCCGTCCGCGATTCTTGCGCTGGGTGGTCTTCTGCTTGTCAATCTCTGCCAAACGCTGCTTCAGCAGGGTGATGCGATGCAGGATGATACGGCGGTCCATTTCCAACTGAGTCTCACCTGGTCCGCGTAGTCCAACGCTACCCTTGCCGCCGCCACTGCCAGAGCCACCGCCTTGTCGCTCCAAGTGAGTCCACAACCGTTGCAGACGGGGCAGCATGTAACGATACTGCGCCAGTTCCACCTGTGCCTTGGCCTCGGCCGTCTGTGCCCGCATAGCAAAAATATCGAGAATCAGTGAGGTACGATCCAATATCTTCACCTTCAATTCTTTCTCTATATTACGTAACTGCTTGGCACTTAATTCATCATCGAATATAACCATTCCCACGGGCTGGGGCATGTCTGCTTCCGACTCATAGTCCTCTGAATGGTCTCGGGCTTCATCATAGGCATCTTCCTGCTGTTTAATGTACTCCTTGATTTCCAGCAGTTTACCGCTGCCCACATAGGTAACAGCACTGGGACCTCCCACACGCTGGGTAAATCTTTTAACCACCTTTGCACCGGCAGTATCGGCCAGAAACTCCAGTTCGTCCAGATACTCCTTAGTCTTGGCTTCGTCCTGCTGGCTAGTGATGAGACCCACTAATACAGCTGTCTCTGTTTTCGCTTCTGATATAACAAATTCCTTCATACTTACCTGATTACTACTTTCTTACCGCCAATTACATTGATTCCCTTACGTGGCTTCGTCAGGCGCCGCCCGTTCATGTCGAAAATGGGCACATTCCTTTCTTCATCGGTTTGGACTCCATTTATAGACGTAGAAGCCGCAACACGAATTTTCACAAGGTCGTTATCCGAATAGATCCATTTTCCGTTCGTCCATGAAGACAAATACTGCACAGTGACGTAATAGGTGCCAGGAGGTATGTCGTTTAGCGACACTGTATTGTTTACCGTGGTTTGCTGGCCTTGGGGGAACGTGGTGGTTCGTGCACTGGCAACGTAACCACCCGACATCTCGGGGGGGAAGAACCTGACACGTGTCTGAATGTCGGCCGTCTTGCCTCCATTGAGGAATACGCAGTCAAGCTTCAGCGCGTCGTCCTGCGTAAGGTGAAGGGGATCGGGGTTGCCGCAAGTGACACTCACCCACGACATCTCAGGATTGGCGGGTTCCAAAACGGTGATTTCCTTTTGCAGACCTGTGTTGTACCACCAGTTATTCGGGCCTTCCTCCCAGTAGCGTTCATAGTGAACGGCAGCAGTGTAGGTGCCCGCTGCAACCTTCGCCAGTGAATACTCTATGTCAATGGTTGTCTCGGCGTTTTTGGGGAAGGTCTTGGTAATTTTTTCGCTTACATACTTATTCTTGTCGTTCCAAATGATGATACAGGTTCTGATGTTTCCTGACGAACCTTTGTTCATGAATGTGGCGTGGAACTTAAGCTTGTCCTTCACAGAGAGGCTTTCCAATTGCTGGTTGTCGCAGGTTACTGATACGAAATGTATCTCAGGGTTGACGGCTTCCTTGACGAGGAAACTGGTCAGCAAGTTCTTATTGTAGTACCACTTGTTGTCATCCCAGTCGTTCAGATATTGTATGGTGGCCACGTACTGCCCTTCGGGCAGGTCTTTCAGCGGATACTCGAACTTGACCGTCGTCTGGCCATCCTTCTGGAACTGGGTGGTTTGCGTCTGGCTAGCAGTCACGGGTTCCATCTCGTCATCCCATATTCTGAAACGGGTCTTGATGTTGGAGGTCTTTCCTGTGTTCTTAAAGATGGCCGTGAACACCAGCTTGTCATTGTGCGTCAGGTTATCCAGATTCTGGTTATAGCTCGTGACGGAAACGAACTGTATCTTCGGCGTGGTGGGAACTGGCTCTGCCTTTACCGTAAAATTGATCAGCAGCTTCGTGGGGTAAGTCCAGGTGCTTTTGTCGCTCCACGTATTCTGGTACTGCGCAGTGGCTATGTATTGTCCTGCGGGCAGGTCTTTCAGTGAGAATTCAAAGTCAACGGTGGTCTCGGCCTCTTTGGGGAAGGACTTGGTGATTGTCTTACTAGCGGTCACAGGATTCATGTCCTTGTCCCATATCCTGAGCCTCGTGCTGACGTTGGCGGTCTTTCCCTCGTTCAAATAAGTAGCATGAACGACGAGCACATCGTTCTGTGTGAGGCTGCCTGGATTGGTATTATCACAGGTCACGGAGACAAAGCTCACGTTCGGGGTGGTATTAGCCTCAGGGTCGCCCTTGACGATAGCAGTGACCTTTCCATTATTCTTCTGCAGCAGGTAATAGTCGGTCTTTCCTCCCTCTGTGTGGATGCTGGTGGAGGTGGTATTGCCTTGGTTAGCAACAGATGAATAGAGATAATAGTACTTACCCTCTTCCAGGTCTTTACTGTCGATGGTCTGAGAGAGTTTCTTGTAGCCAGAACCCATCTTGAGGTTGGAAAGCTCATTCCATTCCCTGCGGATCATCTTATTTGCCTCAATATCTTTTAGCTTCCATCCCCAACAGCCATTGAAGCCTCCGTAGTAGGTACTGGACTCAGAACTATAAAAGTAGACATTGGTGAGGGTGATCTGCATGGTATTGGGATTGAACTCGAACTTGTCGGCATACCACACTTCCGGCTTGTTGCCTGTCAGCTTTGGATCAATGCCGCACGACATACCCTGGTAATTGGTATATCCGTACTCATCGGGCCTGATGGAAGACAGGTAGAAATAACCGTTGCCTGAGCCTCCCCAGCCGAAATTGAAATGATAGCGTCCGTCGCTGTCGCATCCATCCAATACAAAGGCATGGCCTCCTGTGTTTCCGTCTTTGTCGGGGTCACTCACTCCACGATAGGCAATAGGGCGTCCGGCTTTCAGCTCGTTCTGAATCATTTTATCCCATTCATCGCGCGTATAGTACTTTCGATCGTAATAGACAGCATTATGGGGGTATTTGAAGAAGTTTATCAGGGCGAAAGGAATATTCTTGATGGTTGAGCCGGAAGCATTACTGCCGTAATCCATGTGAAGCGACACACCACAGGCATGCATCAGCTGGGCTACGGCGTTGACAGCTGCAGTGGAAGAGTTGTTGTCGTAGCTATTCAGCATCTTCGACCAGTTGAACTGCACCTGCGAGAAGTTCATGCTCTGCTTAATGGAGTTCTTGCTGGAGGTGTACGAAGTGCTTCCCTGCCCCACCGACGGATAGTTGTGGTACTTCATAATCTGAGCCATAGCCGTAGCCACGCAGCCTGTGACACAACGTTTGTTAGTCCTTGGGTCCATCGGACAATCGTTGTTGTAGTAGGGACTCTGATTCCACTTTGTCTTCAACAGCGGGCTGATGGCTGCAACACGCTTGGGCACACTGGCCTCCACCGTTACCATCTGCTCATCGCCGCCGAGCGGACCGCTGACAACGGTTTTCTGCTGCAACAGTTCATACTCCCTACCGTATTGCTCCAAGAATGTGCTCAGACCACAGGGAATATTCTCAGGGTCAAAGATCTCATCATCAGAATAGCCCAAGACATCCAACTGGCGCTCATCTCCGGAAACGATGACAAAACGGTCGTTGGCTTCATCGTTAATGACGTAGAAGCGCATTTCTTCATCTATTTTGCCTGCCAACGGACCTGTCCTCTGCCTTACCATCCCGCCGGCAGTCTGCTCCTTCACGGCCACCAACATGGGAGCCTTTGCCATTCGTGGACTCTGCTCGAAGAAAGAATGGGCAACTGCCAATGCTCCTGCCTCGCTGCGGGGCTGAGCACCCACGCAAACGCAGACCAGCAGGAGTATAGCCGACAAAACGAACCTGTATAGATTCCCAATTTCTTTCATAACTTATGTCAATTATTAGTTTGTTGGCTACAAAGTTAAGGAAAAAAAAACAGCCTGCCAAATAAATGGGCAAAAAAGCACGTAAAAAAAACACGCAGCCTATCACCGAATACATAATACAGTATACTGTTTTATTTTCAGTACCCCCGAACATATGTTTACACATTCTTTCGTGCGCACGCCACCCTTTTTAAAAACTGCATTCTATATTCTAACTTATCTTTTTTCCTGCTTTTTCCTGACTTCGTCACTCATTTTTAACTAAAATCGTAACTTGCTTATACAGAATTATTTGTAACTTTGCGCCGCCCAATATAGGGAGGCGCGAAAGGTTTTTTAACGTATTTTGGTCGTATGC
>JAEEGF010113578.1_pt1 | contig 19637 bp, 18 predicted proteins | sample 9134171 | NCBI WGS metagenome assembly JAEEGF01 (sample SAMN16246542, study PRJNA631951) | gut metagenome | biome: gut microbiome; feature: rumen; material: AP-attached | host: Bos | place: Iran: Karaj | collected 2018-10
TTTATTGTAGGAAGTTATCTAAGACTTCGTACAGGTGCAATTTTGCTTGTGGTTGCCAATCAGGAGAGGGCTAAAAAGGGTCTTTCCAATCCACAGGTTCATGATATGGACAAGGTTTACAGTACTACTATAGAGGCCATCAGAAGCCTTATTGAAATGGATAAAGCCTGATAAGGGTTTATCATATAATCTTTTTTAATAATTTTAAATGGAGGATAATTATGAAAAAGAAATTTTTAGCAGTACTTATGGCTGCAACAATGGTTTCTTCTCTTGTAGCATGTGGTCAGTCTGGCACAACTACAACAGAAACTACAGAGGCTACACAGGAGACTCAGACAACAGAGACTGCTGCTGAAACAGCAGAAGCTACTGGCGAGAAAATGATGATCGCTATGGTAACAGACTACGGTGATATCACAGACCAGTCTTTCAACCAGTCTACTTACGAAGCTTGTAAGGCATTTGCTGAGGCAAACAATGCAGAGTTTACTTACTACAAGCCAGAAGGTGACTCAACAGCAGAGCGTGTTGCTATGATCGATAAGGCATATGCTGATGGTTACAGAGTAATTGTAATGCCTGGTTATGCTTTTGCTGAAGCTATTGTTGAGACAGCAGATATGTATCCTGATGCTAAGTTTGTTGCTCTTGACGTTTCTGAGTATGACCTTGAGGGTGATAGCTCAGACTTCAATTCAGAGACATATCCTAACGTATTCTCAGCAATTTATCAGGAAGAGCTTCCTGGATACATGGCTGGTTATGCTGCAGTTAAGATGGGCTACACACAGCTTGGTTTCCTTGGTGGAATGGCTGTTCCTGCTGTTATCCGTTATGGTTATGGCTTCGTTCAGGGTGCTGATGCTGCTGCAAAGGAACTTGGAGCAGATGTAACAATTAACTATGCATATGGTAACCAGTTCTATGGTGATTCAGATATCACAGCTGCTATGGATACATGGTATCAGGGCGGCACACAGGTTGTATTTGCTTGTGGTGGCGGTATCTTCACATCTGCTGGTGAGGCTGCAAACAAAGTTGGCGGCAAGGTAATCGGTGTTGACGTTGACCAGGCAGCTACAATCGATGGAATGTTTGAAGCTGGTATGACAGTTACTTCAGCTATGAAGGGCCTTCAGGCAACTGTTAATACACTTCTTTCAGCTATCAGAGATGGACAGTGGGATTCTTATGCTGGTAAGATCCTTAACCTTGGTATCGTATCAGGTGATGACATGTCACTTAACTATGTTGGTCTTCCAGAGAGCACAACTGTTTGGACAGATTCTTTCACAGTTGATGATTACAAGAAGCTTGTAGCAGATATGGCAAGCGGCGCTGTAACAGTATCAAATGATTCTTCAGCTCCAGAACCAACTGCAGAGACTGCAAAGATCAACTTCCAGGGTAATATTAAGTAATATATTGCTTCTTTAATGAAGTTCAGGGGCCGGAAGCGTCAAAACTTTCGGTCTCTTTTGCCAATTTGATGGTGATAAAAAGATGTATGGAGGAAAAGAAAGTGGCTTTAGAAAGCGCGTATGCTATTGAGATGCTAAATATAACTAAGCGTTTCCCTGGAATTATTGCGAACGATAATGTTACTATTCAGCTTAAAAAAGGTGAAATACACGCTCTTTTAGGGGAAAATGGTGCAGGCAAGTCCACTCTTATGAGTGTATTGTTTGGTCTGTACCAGGCTGAAGAAGGCATTATTAAAAAAGACGGCAAAGAAGTTAAGATCAACAATCCTAATGATGCTAATGATCTTGGTATCGGAATGGTTCATCAGCACTTTAAGCTTGTTCAATGCTTTACTGTCCTGGACAATATTATTTTGGGTGTTGAAACCACAAAGCATGGTTTCTTGCAAAAAGATGTTGCAAGAAAGAAAATCCTTGAACTATCTGACAAATATGGTCTTAAGGTAGATCCTGATGCCAAGATAGAGGATATTACTGTTGGTATGCAGCAGAGAACCGAAATTCTCAAGATGCTTTACAGAGACAATGAGATTTTGATCTTTGATGAGCCTACAGCGGTGCTTACTCCAGCAGAAATTGACGAACTTATGCAGATTATGAAGAATCTTGCAAAAGAAGGAAAATCAATTCTTTTCATTTCTCATAAGCTTGCAGAGATTATGTCAGTAGCGGACAGATGCAGTGTACTTAGACGTGGTAAGTACATTGGAACTGTTAATATTGCTGATACCAATCAGGAAGAACTCAGCAGAATGATGATCGGTAGGGATGTTCAACTTGTTGCTACCAAGGAAGACAAGACTCCCGGTGATGTAATACTTCATGTTGAAAATATGACTGTTCCATCAAAGCTTCATCACAACAATGCTGTTAAAAATGTCTCTTTTGACGTCAGAGCAGGAGAGATTGTATGTATTGCCGGAATTGACGGAAATGGTCAGACAGAACTTGTTTACGGACTTTCAGGTCTTGAGAACATAACATCCGGTAAAGTTGTTTTATGTGGCAAGGATATATCCCATGCGTCTATCAGGGAGCGTTCTACAAGCGGCCTTAGTCATATTCCTGAAGACAGACACAAACATGGCCTCGTCATGGATTATTCACTTGCTTATAATCTTGTTCTTCAGAGATATTTCGAGCCTCAATTTAGTACAAAAGCAGGCTTCCTCAAGAAGAATGAGATTAATAAGTATGCTGATAAGCTTATTGAACAGTATGATATCAGATCCGGTCAGGGTGCGCCTACAATAGCCAGAAGCATGTCAGGTGGTAATCAGCAGAAAGCTATTATTGCAAGAGAAATCGATAAGAATCCGGATCTTTTGATTGCGGTTCAGCCAACGAGAGGTCTGGATGTAGGTGCTATAGAGTACATCCACAAACAGCTCATTGCCAGAAGAGATGAGGGACATGCGGTTCTTCTCGTTTCACTTGAATTAGAAGAAGTTATGAGTATATCAGACAGAATACTTGTTATGTATGAAGGCGAGATAGTAGGAGAGTTCAATCCAAAGGAAACAACGCCTGAAGAACTTGGCTTATACATGGCAGGAGCAAAGAGAAAGGAGGCTGGAGCTTAAAATGGCTAATAATACTTCAAATAGAGAGAAAGAAAGCTTTTTTTCTAAACCAGCTGTCCAGTCTATAACAGCATCACTTTTATGCATTGTTTTGGGACTTATCATCGGTTATATTGCACTTTTATTGATAAATCCCTCTGGTGCAACACAAGCTATTATTACAATTATCAAGAATTACTTTACATATCCGTCCAAGGCTGCAGCACTTAAATACCTTGGAAATACATTAGTAAAGGCAGCACCGCTTCTTATGTGTGCTCTTTCAATTCAGTTTTGTTATCAAGCTGGCCTTTTCAATATTGGAGCGGCAGGACAATATGTTGCAGGTGCAGGGGCTTCGCTTTACTGTGCTTTAGGGCTTGGGCTTCCATGGTATCTTTGCCTTATTGCAGCTCTGATTGCCGGTGGAATTTTTGGTGTGTGTGTAGGTCTTCTTAAAGCATATCTTAATGTTAATGAAGTTATTTCAGGTATCATGCTTAACTGGATAGGATTATATGCTGTGAACATGATTTTGAGTGGGGTAAAAGAGACTGCAAGTCCTTATACACTTTCTCTTGCAAACACAAATCCATCAGCACTGATTCCTTCACTTGGACTTGAAAAATTGTTTTCTAATAATAAGTATGTTACAATAGCAATCCCTATGGCAGTTTTGATAGCTATTGTTCTTAAGATAGTTCTCAGTAAGACTGTATTTGGTTATGAGATAAAGGCTACAGGTATTGCTAAGGATGCTGCCAAATATAGCGGAATGAAAGAAAAGAAGAATGTACTTCTTACTCTTTTCATTGGTGGAGCACTGGCTGGTCTCGGAGCTGCTTTTCTTTTCCTTACAGGATATGAACAGTGGTCTGTAACACAGTCTTCAGTTCCGGGAATGGGATTTAATGGTATAGCTGCTACGTTCCTTGGAGGACTTGATCCTATCGGAACAATTTTTGCTTCCTACTTTATTCAGCACATTACAAGTGGTGGCTCTTACCTTGATAAAAATGTATATCCATCACAGATATCAGATTTTATTTCATCTATCATAATTTACCTTTGCGGTTTTGTTCTGTTCTTTAAGTTCTTCTTAAACAGCAGAATCAGACAGGGCAAGGAAAGAAAAGAAGGAGGTAATAAATAATGGTATTACTTCTTCAATATACTTTATTATTTTCATCAGTACTTGTTTTAGTTGCTCTTGGCGGATGCTTTTCAGAACATTCCGGAGTAATTAACCTGGGACTTGAAGGCATTATGGTTATGGGAGCACTTGGTGGAGCACTTACACTAAAGTCCATTTCGCCAAATCTTCCTGCAATTGTTATTGTGCTTGCTGTGTTATTGGCATCTACATTATGCGGTGTATTATATTCTATGCTTTTAGCTTTTGCCTGCATTAACTTTAATGCAGACCAGACTCTGGTAGGTACAGCCCTTAACATGCTTGCTGCAGCAGCTGCAACAGTTATCGTTAAGACTATCAACATTGCAGAAAACCCGGACAACGTTTCATCTACTGTACAGTACGTTGCTTCCAAAAAAGCACTTGTAGTTTCTATTGGTAATTTCCAGTTTAACTGGTTCATGCTCGTAGCGCTTTTAGCTCTTATAGCAGCTTATGTTATCTTGTATAAGACAAGATTTGGTTTAAGACTTATGGCGTGCGGTGAGCATCCTCAGGCTGCTGACAGCGTTGGAATCAATGTTTACAAGATGCGTTGGGCAGGGGTTCTTATTTCCGGAATGCTTGCCGGTATAGGTGGTATTGTTTATATCACTGCCGGTGTCAGTGAGTGGAAATTTGAAAATGGTGTAGCCGGTTTTGGTTTCCTTGCACTTGCAGTTATGATCTTCGGACAGTGGAAGCCTGTAAATATCGGACTTGCAGCACTTTTATTTGGATTCTTCAGAGCTTTATCCAACGTATACTCAGGATTTGACTTCCTGGCAGCTTTAAATATTCCAAGCTCTGTATACAATATGATGCCTTATATTATTTCTCTTGCAGTTCTCGCATTTACATCTGCGGATTCAAGAGCACCAAAGGCAGAAGGAATTCCTTACGATAAGGGAACAAGGTAATTATTTTTTATGAATGAACAACAGATTAAAGAATTAGTAAAAAAAGCACTGGATATGAGAAATTTTTCTTATACTCCATATTCTCATTTCAATGTAGGAGCAGCGCTTTTGACTGCTGATGATAAGATTTATACCGGATGCAATATTGAAAATGCTTCCTACACACCTACAAACTGTGCAGAAAGGACAGCTTTTTTCAAGGCAGTAAGCGAAGGTGCCAGGACATTTAAAGCAATTGCAATTGCCGGTGGCCCAGAAGGCGCGAAGGAGCTTGATTATTGTCCTCCGTGCGGTGTCTGCAGGCAGGTTATGAGTGAGTTTTGTGATGATGATTTTGTCATAATAGTTGCCAGATCGGAAGAAGACTATAAGGTATGTACTTTGCCGGAGTCGCTTCCTGACAGATTTGGACCAAATGACCTTATAAAAGGAAAATTTCAAAAGTGATTTTTGATTGACTTCACACTATTAATTATGTTATATTATAGTACGTTGTGAAAATCAGACGGTCCTCTGTCCCAGTAGTTGGGTTAAGAACGTCCATAGAATAGGAGAAAAGATATGAGTACAATTATCGAAGAGCTCGAGAAAGAGCAGCTGAATGCTAACGCACCTCAGTTCAACACTGGTGATACTGTAAGAGTACACGCAAAGATCAAAGAAGGAAATCGTGAAAGAGTTCAGATTTTCGAAGGAACTGTTAAGAAGATTCAGGGCGGCAGCAACCGTACAACATTCACAGTAAGAAAAGAATCTTATGGTGTTGGCGTTGAGAAGACTTGGCCACTTCACTCACCTATCGTTGAGAAGGTTGAGGTTGTTAGAAGAGGTAAGGTTAGAAGAGCTAAGCTTAACTACCTTAAGGGTCTCACAGGTAAGAAGGCTAAAGTTAAGGAACTTGTTACCAGATAATCAGTTATTTGAAAGGCAGTTACTTTTTAGTAATTGCCTTTTTAATTACTTTGTTAACTCGGGACAGTTAGGGGGAAACTCATGTTTAAAAGAAAAAAGCATACTCTATATTTAACTCCTAAGAAAAAACTAATAACACCTAAAGTCCTACATGAGATTTTTTCATGGCTGATCGTAACTTTTATAGCAATTTTAATGGCATTTATATTTGTCATTACTTTTGGTATGCAAGTTACCAATATCGGAGAGTCTATGACGCCTACTTTATCAAATGGTCAGACTGTACTGGTTGATAAACTCGTATTCAAGATACTTAGACCTGTTAAAGGCGATATTATAGCTTTTTTGCCAAATGGTAATGTTAATTCACATTACTATGTAAAGAGAGTTGTTGCCTGTGGTGGTGATAAGGTACAGATAATTGACGGTTATCTTTATGTGAATGGAGAAAAATCAGAAGATGCAGATGAAATATATGATAAAATGGAAGATGCAGGGATTGCAGCCAATGAAATAAAACTTAGTTCCGGGGAATATTTTGTTCTTGGTGATAACAGGAACAGTAGTGAAGATTCCAGAAGTGCCAATATAGGAATTGTTAAGACTAATATGATCATTGGCAAGATATGGTTTAAACTTGGGAATAGCGAATCAAACGGAGGACCCATTTTAGAATGAATTTACAGTGGTATCCTGGTCACATGACCAAGGCAATCAGAATGATGCAGGAGAACATCAAACTGATAGATATAATTATAGAAGTTGTTGATGCCAGAATCCCGGCATCTTCACGCAATCCTGATATAGATGAACTTGGGAAAAATAAGTTCAGACTTATAATACTGAACAAATCTGACCTTGCAGATGCTTCTGTTACCAAGAGATGGAAGGAATATTATGAAAAGCAGGGGCTTTTTGTAATGGAGATGAATTCCAAAACAGGTAATGAGGCAGGTAAAGTAAAAGACCTTGTTCAGAAGGCTTGTGCTGAGAAGATTGAAAGGGATAAGAAAAGAGGAATAGTTGGAAGACCCATAAGAGCTATGGTTGCAGGTATTCCTAATGTTGGTAAGTCAACATTTATCAATAAACTGGCTGGTAAAGCTTCAGCCAAAACAGGAAATAAGCCCGGTGTGACAAAAGGTAAACAGTGGATCACTCTCAGTAAGAGTATGCAGCTTTTGGATACCCCCGGAATCCTGTGGCCTAAATTTGAAGATGTACAGGTGGGACTTCGCCTTGCGCTTATCGGTTCAATGAATGATGAGAATCTTGATACATCAGAGCTTGCATGTGAACTTATTAAATATTTAGATGAATTTTATCCCAATGCTATCAGTGAGAAGTATAATATTTCTAAAGAGCAATTGGATGAGTTTGCAATGGATCAATATTCTACACCGGGAAGTTGCGTTCTCTCAGCAATAGCTGTTAACAGAAAATGCCTGTTGGCAGGCGGCAATCCTGATATTGCAAGGGCTGCGGCACTCCTTCTTGATGATTTCAGGAACGGAAGACTTGGTAAGATATCTTTGGAAAGACCAAGTGAATAAAATACTTATGATGGGGCAACATGATGAAAAAATTTTTTAAAGAATTATTCAGTACTATTATTTATTTAGCTGTAATTTTTCTTCTTACCTTTTTATTTATTACTTTTGTTATGCAAAGAACAGAAGTAAGTGGATCTTCTATGGAGCCGACGCTTCAGAACGGAGATTCTCTTTTGATAGAAAAGGTTTCCTACAGATTCAGTTCGCCTAAGAGATTTGATATTATAGTCTTCCCATATCAATATGGAAATGACCAGTATTTCATCAAAAGAATAATTGGATTGCCCGGAGAAAGCGTCAGAATCGATTATGATGGCAAGATATATATCAATGGTGAAGTTCTGCAGGAAAATTATGGTGCGGAGATAATCGTTGATCCGGGAAGAGCAGAAACAGAGGTGGTTCTCGGAGAAGATGAGTTCTTTGTCATGGGAGACAACAGAAATCATAGTATGGACAGCAGAGATATTTCGGTGGGAAGCATCAACAAATCTGATATAACAGGAAGAGCATTTGTGCGTATATACCCATTCCATAACTTTGGGGGAATCAGATAATGAATTCAATGGCAGACATTAAGGCTGCTTTGCAGGCAGCATCATCCTGTGACGACTTTGTTTCTTTTATACAAAACTATTCACAGGACGAAAGAGCGGGCGTGAAAAAGCTCGTGGAATCAGCAAACAAGAAGCTTAATGCTCTTGAAAAAGAGATCAAACGTATAGAAGAAATGAAAAAATATGAGCGTGAATATGCTCATTTGGGGCTCATCTGCGGAATTGATGAGGTTGGAAGAGGGCCTCTTGCAGGGCCTGTTTATACTGCAGCGGTGGTGCTTCCACCTGATTGTAGTATCTTATATGTTAATGATTCAAAGAAATTATCCGAAAAAAAGAGAGAAGAGCTTTATGATGTAATTATGAATGAAGCTCTGGCAGTTGGTATTGGATGCAACTCACCTGAGAGAATTGATGAGATCAACATTCTTAATGCCACAAAAGAGGCAATGGTTCAGGCTGTTGAAAGTTTGCAGGTTAAACCACATACTCTTTTGGTTGATGCGGTTCATATCCCCGGGCTTGAAGAATACAATCAGGTTTCTATTATCAAAGGTGATGCAAAAAGTATTTCTATTGCAGCTGCAAGTATAGTAGCAAAGGTTACGCGAGACCGTATCATGAAGGAATACGCCAGGGAGTATCCTGAATACGGCTTTGATTCCAATAAGGGATATGGAAGTCAGGATCATATCGAAGCTCTGAAAAAATATGGTCCCTGTCCTATACATCGCAGGTCATTTATAGGTAATTTTGTATGAGTGGTATATCTAATGTATCACAATCAAATCAGACTGTAGTCCTGAATGGTAGAGACCTCACGGTTCAACAGGCTCAAAATGAGCCTTTGACCCTGAAAAATGGTTCTGTTATTCAGGGTACAGTTATGTCTGTAAATGATACACCGGATGGAAAAGTAGTAAATATAAATGTTTCCGGCAATGAAATATCAGCAAAATTGCGTGAAGATATGGATCTGCAAGCAGGTCAGACGCTGAATTTTGCAGTAAAAGGTCTAAGTTCTAAGGCAGTAACAATAATGCCGCTCTATGAAAATACAGCAGCTCTTCAAAGCACGATTAAAGCGCTTACTGCTGCGGGTCTTGAGAATACCCCTGAAAATGTTCATATGGTAAAAGAAATGATGGAAGCGGGGCTTCCTATCAATAAAGAATCGCTTCAGGAAATGAGTAAGAGTATGAACTTGTTTCCAAAATCCGATGTTTCCACATTGGTAGAAATGAGAAGCCTGAATATTCCCATTACTGAAAATAACGTGAAGGGTTATGAAAGCTACAAAAATTATGAACATCAGGTTGTAAATGAAATTGAAACTATCACAGAAGAGCTTCCAAAGGCTTTTAATACGCTAATACAAAACGGAGAAGAAGCTAAAGCCATGAATCTATATGGCTCTGTCCTGAAACTTTTTGGACAGGAAGAAACTATTGAAAAGACACCTGAGGCAGTTGCAGAAAATGCAGAAGCCAAGGAAGTGGCCGGTGAAATGCAAAACGCTTCAAAAGCTATTGCAAATGAAGGTGCTCGCGGGGAGACAGTCCTTAATGCAGGTGATGGTGGTGAAAAAACAGCATCTACTGTTTCTAATGTAGAAAATCAGGAAATTATTGTTTCAAAGGAATTAGAGGCAAAAGAACCGCTTAAGACTGATAATGAACAGGTGAAAAATGATATTTCCGGCAAGGAACAGAATGTAGATAAAACGTTGCTGGGAAATAATACTTCCGCCGCAGGAAGGACAGTTCCGGGAGATTTTGTTGATACATTAAAGGCACTTAATGTTTCGGATAAGGTCATAGAAAAATATGTTCAGGCCGCTAAGACTGGTGATAATTCAGTTGCACAAAAAGAGCTGTTAACTGAGCTTTCCAAAGCTTATGAAACTGCGGACCTCAGAAATAATGTAGAAAATGCTGCCTGGAAAAAGCTCTTTACGAGTGATGAATATAATAAACTGCTAAAGGATAATATTTCCGATCAATGGCTATTAAAGCCTGATGAAGTTGAAAATAAAACAAATATAGAAAATCTGTATCAGAGGCTTGGGAATCAGGTCAAGCAGCTTGCAGAGACAATAAATAATACCCTTGGAGCAGATTCCAAGCTTGGCCAATCTGCCAATAATCTATCAAACAATCTTGATTTTATGAATCAGCTCAATCAGATGTTTCAGTATGTACAGCTTCCCCTTCAGATGACAGGGCAAAATGTACATGGAGACCTATATGTCTACAGAAACAAGCATAAAAGGATGAGTGAGGATGGCTCTGTAAGTGCAGTGCTGCATCTTGATATGGACAATCTTGGCCCAATAGATGTTTATGTAAAAATGATTGAAAAGAAAGTTACTACGAATTTTTACGTTGCTGATGAATCTATCTTGGACCTTATAAATGACAATATTCATATCCTGAATGAGAGACTTGAAAAACGTGGTTATTCCATGAATGTAACAATGAAGCTTCATGATGATGAAGATGGTCAGGACGCTGCAGTTGACGAGATGCTTGATGTGACTAAAACACCTATTATTTCTACAGCATCTTTTGATGCGAGGGCATAAATGATATGGCTGATGAAAAAAGAGAAAAAGTAAAAACCGCCGTTGCGCTTTCATATGATCCAAATGAAGACGGCGCACCTAAGGTAATAGCGTCCGGTAAAGGAAAGCTCGCTGAAAAAATAATCGAAGGAGCGAAAGATAACAAGATTCCGGTACATGAGGATGATAAGCTGGCTGAGACACTTTCAAAGCTTGAAATCGGAGAGATGATCCCACCGGAGCTTTACGAAGTAGTAGCGGAAATTCTGGTCTTTGTTGATGCTATGGACAAAATAAAAGCAAAGGAAAAATTAAAGAAATAGTTTTATGAATAAAAGAAAAGTGGGCACATGGTATGAAATCCTGGCATGCAGTTTTCTAAAGGAGCATGGAGTCCAATTACTATACAAGAATTATCGAGTGCGAAAAGGCGAAATAGATATTATTGCAAAAGATGATAATTACCTATGTTTTATAGAAGTAAAATATCGAAAAGATAATAAATATGGCGGCCCGGAGGCCGCCGTCAGCTTTTCTAAGCAAAAACAGATCTGTGATGTATCCAGATTCTTTCTTTTCTCAAAGCATTATTCTGAGTTTACACCCATAAGATATGATGTAATTGCAATTTCAGGTGAAGAGGGCAGTTGTCAGATCAAATGGCACAAAAATGCCTTTGACTATATGCTATAGAGCCATATTGTATATGGAGAATCATCATTGCTGTATTGGTTAACCAATTTAAGTCCCAGTTCATCGGCATTACTTATCTCGATTCTTGAGAAAATGTATTTTCCATTTAATTCTTTAAATGCGTCTGTGTCTATCAGTAGCCGCTTATCTTCAACATTTTTTGTTTTTTCCGGAGACCAGATCGAATCTACTGTTCTTGAGAAGATATAAGCTCTGGCACCCCATTCATCATAGTATTTTCGGGCAATTTCAGATTCGTCTAAAGTAGGAGCAATAATTTTTCTGAAGGAGTTTTTATATGACTGGTAGTAATAGCTTAAGCATCCGTCTAAAGTAGAAATGCCGCTATAGGATAAAACAGCCGGATGAAAACCATAAGCAACGGCATATTCTCCTTTATAATTGATGTCATTTTTTATTTCTTCAAATAGTGAAGCAGAATAAAAATCTCCGTATGAAAGTGTCTCTGACTCAGTGCTTTTAACAAATTCCCAGGCATTAACATAAACGGTGTTATAGAAGTCATTGTATAGAGACTGAGTGCCTATAATCGAGAGCATGACCAAAAGCATCATAATTCTTGGAAGAACTTTGAACCTTTTGGTGAGTCTAATGGCTATAATAATTATTTCAAGATACCACAGGAACGGGTTAAAGAACAAAGTTCTGTTGAACTGCCAGCCTTTAAGAGGAGAGAATATTGTTTCAAAAAGGCTGCGTACCGGTTCGCAGTAGTATAAACCATATATGATGCAGTTAAAAATAATAAAGTAAAAAATCAGATTAAATGGATCATGAATAAAATATACATATTCCTTTTTTATTAGATGTCTAATATTTATGAATAAAAAGGAAACTAGCACTATAGGCAAAACAACATATTTGTGCAGATCATTGCAGTGAAACATATTGTTAATAAATACATCATTGATGGTTGCAATTATCTGAGTAAAACTATAATTTCCAATAACCATTTCATCTCTGATGGTTGCCTGGTCAGAAGAAAAAATAATCAGGAACAGGCGGTATTCTATCAGAGTAAAAGAAACTGATATTAAAAGCATGCTAAGAAGCAGCTGAAGATTTATTTTTTTATCTTTTATTGTTTTGTAAATGAAGTATATGAATATATATCCAACTATAAAGGGACCGAAAAATGTAAAATAGGACAATGCCGGGTAAATAAAGAGAAGAAGGTAGTAGATTTTTCCTTCTTTATTCATTATTTTTCTAAGTAAAAAGACTAACAGCGGTATTGAAGCAAAAGCAAACGAAAATGCCGGATAAAGCGGAAGAAGACCATAAATGAAGCTTCCTAAAACAACTATCCATTCATATTGGTGATATTTTTCTTTTAAGATATCTTTTCCTAAAAGGATACCGGAAAACAGAGCAATAAATATTTTGAGGAAGTAACCGATAATATATGCTACAAAATTAGGAAAAAGCATATATAGAACGGAGTATAAATAAAACTCTGATAAAAGGAAATTTCTATCAATACCACCTAATAATGGAACGGTGGCATTTTGAGAAAAGAAAGCATTATTTAGTTTTAATATCTGGTAATCAGCAATGTGTATATCCAGATTGTCATGTATTCCGATATATGTGTTTTTACTTCCTGCAACAATAAAAGTAATAAGTTCGGTTATTATTATCCCCATAACAATAACCCAGTACCATTTTGTTTTAACTTTTTTCATTTTTACTCCAAAAAAGCAGAACACAAAAACAGAGCATAATAAATATGCTTATTTTTGTATTCTGCCGTATTTTCACATTTCTTTTCATGATGCGTGATTTCTGATCATTGTTGCCGATTAGACAAAACACGCATTTTAAAAGCTTTTACCAGAATTGGCTGTGCTCAACTGCAAATTCAATTAGAAATATTATATCATAACTTTTGGAATCATTAAAAAAGTTTATCAAGTTGTAGTATTATATGTAAATAATCAGATTTTTAGCGAGGTATAGAAATGCCGGATATTTTAGTAAAAAAATGTGGCGAAAAACAGACTACTCAGATTAGAGAAAAAAACGGAGTTAAATATATAGTATTCCCGGAACTTGAGAAGATATCTTTTGTAAATCATCTATTCAGTACGAGAATCGGTGGAGTATCTACCGGAGATTATGCAACAATGAACCTCAGTTATACAAGAGGGGATGTAAAAGAAAATGTTGATGAAAATTACAGACGTATTGCACAGGTCATGGGACATGGAAGAACGCTTGATGATTTCACTTTAACCTTTCAGACTCACACAACTAACATCAGGGTTGTGAATGAAGCAGACAGAGGAAAAGGCCCGGCACGTGAAAGAGACTACACGGACGTTGATGGTCTAATAACTAATATTCCAGGAATAATTCTAGGGACTTTCCATGCGGATTGTCCTCCGATATTCATCGTAGACCCTGTTCATAAGGCGATTGGACTTGTTCATTCCGGATGGAAGGGCACAAAGGGTGAGATTGGCGTAAGAGCACTTGAAAAGATGAATAAAGAGTATGGTACTGAGGCTAAGGACTGTATATGCGCAATAGGACCTTCCATATGCGGAGACTGTTATGAGATTGGCGAGGATGTCGCAACAGAGTTTGGAAAGGCTTATTCTGAGGAAGAGCTTTCAGAAAATGGTATTCTTATTCCTTATCCAAATGGGAAATACAGACTGTTTTTGTGGAATGCTATTAAATTTTCTCTTATAAGAGCGGGTGTTCCGGATAAAAATGTTATAGTAACGGATTTATGTACAAAATGTAATCCTGAGATATTTTTTTCTCACAGGGTTCATCACGAAAAACGCGGTAATTTGGTGGCTTTTTTGAGCATTAACGGATAAACGTCAAATTCTTAAGAAATCTTAAGAATTTTCGTAGGTAAATCTTAAGAATTTTTTGATTTAATTAATATATAAGATATGGAGCGGAAAAATGGAAAATATATTAATCTGTGATGATGATAAAGAAATAGTCGATGCATTGGAAATATATCTTGCCCAGGAAGATTTTAGAATCTACAAAGCATATGACGGAATTGAAGCTCTTGAAATCTGCAAAAAGATAAGTATTCAGCTTGCTGTAGTAGATATTATGATGCCCAGAATGGATGGCATTCATATGGTTATGGAGCTTAGAAAATTCAGTTCAATACCTGTCATTTTTCTTTCTGCTAAATCAGAGGATTCCGACAAGATTTTGGGACTTAATATCGGAGCGGATGATTATGTGACAAAGCCATTTAATCCGCTGGAGCTTGTGGCGAGAGTTAAGTCCAATATGAGACGATACACAACATTGGGAAACCGTGAAGACAGAGAAAATATCTACCGCACAGGTGGACTTACTGTTGATGACAATTCAAAGGAATGCTTTGTTGACGGACAGGAAATAAGACTTACTCCTATTGAATACAATATACTTGTATTTCTGGTCAAGAATAAGGGAAAGGTTTATTCAATAAATCAGATATATGAAAATATCTGGCAGGACACAGGAAATTTTGCCGCGGATAATACCATTGCCGTCCATATCAGACATATTAGAGAAAAAGTAGAAATAAACCCAAAAGATCCAAGATATTTAAAAGTTGTCTGGGGGAAGGGGTACAAAATAGAGGACGTTGATTTATGCTAAAAAAGCCCATAAACAGAACAATAATTACTTTAATGCAGCATGCTCTTGCTGCGTTCATAGCCTTTGCCTTAGTTTTCATTTTTGCGGGAACAAGCATTGTGATATCAGGCTCAAAAGGCGATTATTCCTATACTCTTTATGAATCTGACAGAAACAGAAAGTATGAAGATTCATATCTTTTCAATAATATCCTGGGAAACAATCTGGCAGATGTTTTAAGACTTGTTGCCATCAGAAGTCAGTTAGAAACATCGGGAGAGTATGACAGCGAAAAAACTATTGATGTTACCGCATATGTGAATCGCGGTACAACGCTTCCGGGAGATTATATTACAGCAGTTTACTCTGTATCAGATTTGCTTAAGTGGGCGCAGAGCGGATTCGATTATGAAACAAGATCTTTTACCGAGGCTGAAAGCGCTGAGTTTTTGAGTAAAACAACAACTTATACCCATCTAAAAAACAATCTGATGTCCGGAGGAATGAATTCGTATCTAAGCTCCGGACTTAGTGATAACAGCGTAACATTTACCATTTCGGGAAATTCTTCAGATTCTGCAGGAACTCATAATATTTTGGTTTCAAGATATCAGACCGTGGATGACAAAAATATCGAGGATCTGGTTTCGAATTGGGAAGAATACAGTCTTTTATGCGCTAATGTCGAAGAAGCTGCAAAGACGCTCCTTTCAAATTTTGTAGAGTATGGCAATATGCTTTCTTATTATGGCTACCAGAATAGCAATCTGAGATATTTTATTTCCAGAACAATCAGTGGCAATACGTCAACATTTACCAATGTTACTGAGCTTTCGGGTGAGACTACGGGGATTGACATAAAAGCAGCCTTTGAAAACTATGGAAAATATATTTACTATTGCCCGTATGAACTGCAATACGAGACCAATACACTGATAAAAGAGAGTGTGGTAAGAAGCCTGTTAAAGACATATAGCTATGCATATCCTGACCAGATTAAAGTATATGTGGCGGTTGATACAAATGCCTATCCTTGCAGTGATGATTTTACGCAAGGAAAGACCGGCTTTACCAAATACATGCCATATAGGACGCAGATACTTATCTTGTGTGCAGTTGCAGCTTTTGTGTATATTCTGATGCTTGTTTTGATATTAAAAGCCCCAGCAGGAGAAGCAGGTAAAGCTTCATTTACTGAAGTTGTAGCGATAAAAAATATATTTTTAATGGCGATTCCTTTTGGAGTGTTGGCTATTGCTTCTTATATTTTGAACATGGATTACAGCAAGATCATAAGGCTTGGGAATTTTCCGTTTTATTCTGCGGCTGGAGCACTTGTATTTGATATAGGATTCATGGGCTTGATATATGGCATATCAGAAAAGATTAAGCTTAAATCGGTATGGAAAGACAGTGTATTAAGGAAACTTGTACTTGGTGCCAGAAATCTTATTCTTACTACAACAGATAACGGAAATGTCATTATCAGGACCTGGATTCCGTATATTTTCTTTATGGCATTGAACCTTAGCTTATTTAAGATTGGAATAGCGGGCATAGTTATCGCTGTTATTCTTGATGCACTTGTCGGGATATATATTTACAGACAAAATCTTGACAGGGATAGAATAATTCACGTAATCGAGAACATTAAAAATGGCGATGTGAAGTCTAAGGTAGATATGTCCAATTTACATGCTGATAATATTTCTCTTGCAGATGCTGTTAATTCCATAGGCGAGGGCATTGAGAAGGCTGTCGATACCAGCATGAAGGATGAAAAACTAAAGGCTGACCTTATAACCAATGTATCTCATGACATAAAGACTCCTTTAACATCAATCATCAACTATGTTGATCTGATAAAAAGAGAGGATATCGGCAATGAGAGAGTGATTGAATACGTCAATATCCTTGATCAAAAATCACAAAAATTAAAGAAGCTGACAGAAGACCTTGTCGAAGCATCAAAGATAAGCTCAGGAAATATTAGCATTGAGTTATCCAAGATAGACTTTGTTGAGCTTGTTAATCAGACCATTGGAGAGTTCTTTGAGAAATTTGAAAACAGCGGACTTACTCCAATATTCAGAGCACAGGAAAAAAACATCTCTATTATGGCGGATGCAAGGCATCTTTGGAGAGTGTTGGAAAATCTATTTAATAATGCCTGTAAATATGCTCTTACCGGAACCAGAGTATACCTGGAAATGTATATTTCAGAAGAAGAGGGTAAGAGGATAGCGTATTTTTCAATAAAGAACATCTCTGCAAGTGAAATTAGCGTAGAAGCTGAGCAGCTTACAAGGAAATTCATAAGAGGAGACGAGTCGAGAACAACGGAAGGTAGTGGTCTTGGACTTTCTATAGCCAAGAACCTTACATTGGCGCAAAATGGCAGCTTTGATATAAGAGTTGACGGAGATCTTTTTAAAGTAATAGTTGGTTTTGAAGTATGCGAATAAAAAAGAGCGAGTTTTCTGTAATAAATACGGAAAGCTCGCTCTTATAAATTTCTTAAATAATTAATCAAAGAGTTCTGCAGGTGTCTTGCAGCCTGAATTGTATTTGCCTACAATCTCATGAATCTTGTCTGTTGGCATATTAACCGTAGACATAGAAGAGTCATGGTTAAGGAAGTCTATGATAGTTGCAAGGAATTTACCCATATCAGCGATAAAGATATATTCTCTTGATGTAACTTCTTCATTCATATATGTAAGGTTAGTAGTAATAACTGCGTCGAAGTAGCCCTTTTCATAACCTTCGTCAAATTTCTTCATACCATCGGTGAAAAGACCGAATGTAGTACAAATAAATACTCGCTTAGCACCCATATTCTTGAGCTGCTTGGCTGTATCAATCATACTTGAACCTGAAGAAATCATGTCATCAATAATGATAACGTCGCGGCCTGAGATATCTGAACCAAGGAATTCATGAGCAACGATAGGGTTTGTTCCGTTTACAACGTGGGCATAATCACGTCTCTTGTAGAACATACCTGTGTCTGCACCGATAACGTTTGCAAAGTATACCGCTCTGTCCAAAGCTCCCTCATCAGGACTTATAACAGTTAAATGATCCTTATCTACAACAAGGTCATCAATATGAGATAAAAGAGCTTTCATAAATTGATATGAAGCAAGGAAATTATCAAAACCACCAAGAGGCTTAGCATTTGAAATTCTTGGGTCGTGTGCATCAAAAGTAATAAAGTTGGAGATACCCATTTCATGAAGCTCTTTGAACATCTGAGCTGCATCAAGTGATTCCATACCATTTCTCTTGTGCTGACGTCCTTCATAGAGGAATGGCATAATAACGTTTATTCTTTTTGCCTTGCCAGTGATTGCACCAATTACTCTTTTAAGATCCTGATAATGGTCATCAGGAGACTTGTGGTTGATATAGTTGTACATTTTGTAAGTGATGCTGTAGTTGCATACATCAGTAAGGATATATACGTCGTTACCACGTACACTTTCCTTGATAGTAGCTTTAGCTTCACCACTGTTAAAACGATCAAGATTGAAATTGATCATATAGTTTTCTTTTACATAGCCGTGAAAAGCAGGATCGTTCTCAGGCATTTTGTAAAGATCATGTCTGAATTCTGAAATATAACGGTTTACGCTTTCGCCAAGTTCTTTGGCTGAATCCATTACAATTAGATTAAGAGGTGCAACCGGAATAGTAGCTTCCAGTTTACTGAAATCTGGCATATTTATCTCTTCCTTCTACAAATAATTTATTAGAGAACATAATTCTACATTTATTGTTTTACCATCTGTAATGCTGACACGTCAAGAAAATTCATGTATAATGTTGATGGTGTAGGCCCAGCCTATAGTATTAACATTTATATAAAGGTTGTTTTAATGAAAAAGAAAATCGGACACCTCATCGGACGTGTGGATGAGGGAAGTATTGCAGAAGAATTAAATATTGAACCGGGTGATAAGCTCCTTAAGATCAATGACCAGGTTATAGAGGATATATTTGATTTTCAATATCTGGTTCAGGATGAACATCTGGATGTTCTTATTGAAAAGCCTGATGGTGAACAGTGGCTTCTTGATATAGATAAGGAATTTGATGAGGACCTTGGCATTGAATTTGAAAACGGACTTATGGATGATTATAAGTCCTGCAGCAATAAATGTATCTTTTGCTTCATTGATCAGATGCCAAAGGGAATGAGAGATACTCTTTATTTTAAAGATGATGACTCGAGATTGTCCTTCCTTCAGGGCAATTATGTTACATTGACCAATATGTCGGATGCTGACATAGACAGGATATTAAAGTATCATCTTTCGCCTATTAATATATCTTTTCAGACCACCAATCCTGAGCTTCGCTGTAAGATGCTTGGGAACAGATTTGCGGGAGAAGCACTTAAAAAGGTTGACAGACTATGTGCTCCCGGAACAGGAATTGAGATAAACGGTCAGATTGTTTTATGTAAGGGTGTCAATGACGGCAAAGAGCTTGAAAGATCCATTACCGATATGTCCAAGTACATTCCAAATCTTCAGAGCGTATCAGTTGTGCCTGTAGGTCTTTCCAAGTACAGAGACGGGCTTTAT
>JAEEGF011119558.1_pt1 | contig 19633 bp, 15 predicted proteins | sample 9134171 | NCBI WGS metagenome assembly JAEEGF01 (sample SAMN16246542, study PRJNA631951) | gut metagenome | biome: gut microbiome; feature: rumen; material: AP-attached | host: Bos | place: Iran: Karaj | collected 2018-10
TTCACGCTGCTGGTCAACTGTTTGTAATCGGCCACCGCCTCGTCGTGTGTCAGATAGAATTTGGTGGGTTGTGGCTCGCACCTGCGGAAGGTAGAACGCAGGCCGAAAGGCGTCATGGGGTCACCCCCATCCGGATCATTGGAGATGTTCAGACGGATACTTGGCTCTTGGATAACATGGTAGCTATAACCTATGGTGCCAAGTACATCGCCACGCTTCAGGCGGGTACCCGTGGGAATAGCTTTGTCGCGCCTAAGTCCGTCAATCCAAAGCTTCTTGTTTCCAATCTTTAGTCCAACCATAATAGAGAGGCAGCGAATGTCCCATCGCTTGCTGCGGAACTCTGCCTGATGGTCGCGGGCGACTTCATTATAGGGTTTGTCTGGCCAGCCAAAGCTAGATGAGGTACATAGCGAGAAATTGTAACCGTAACTGTAATGTTCCACCACAGCATCATCAGGACAGAGAATCCCCGTTCCCTCTGGAGCGGTAATGAAGAGGTCGTAAATCACTTGCTCCTCTCCAATTTTGTCCTGCGGTCGGTAGAGGATTCCTTCTCCCGCCTTCTGTCCCTTGATGGGCCAGAGCCAGTTGTTATTTGATTGTGCTTTGCCAACGAATGGGCATAGCAGTAGCAGGATGAGGGTTGCGACCCTCATCGAAAAGATGAGATGTTTCATAAGTTTATGGTGTTAATTGATAAAGGTAATTTCCTACAGTTTCATCAGTTTTCTTATTCTCCGTAGGGATTGTCTGTGTATGGAATCTCTACAGGTGTGGTGATAAGGTTGACGATTCGGCCAGCGGCAAAGCGGATTTCCAATTTGTTTACGGATGATGCCGGGAGGTCAGGCAAGTTGTCTGTATCAACAGTTTCCCCGTTCAGTTGTATGGTAGCCTTATGCTCGCCATAGAGCGATAGGGCGGGGGAATGTTCTATGGAATCAGCCTCAATGTAGCTGCCGAAGTCGTTCTCCACCCATGTCCCCTTGAGCCAGGTTATGATAATCCGCTCTCCGCCATCGGTAAGTTCGAGCATCTTCTCGTTCGCAAACCTCATGTCTTCTGTTTCCTGCTTCGGCGCTTTGGCACGATGGGTTGCGTAGGACAGGCCGGCGGCAAAGGACAGGCCGGCCAGAAAAACGGCAGAGAAGAAGATGGCTGCAATGCGCCAGAACTGGTGTCGGGCCGGATGCCTGACAGGTTGGGCAGATACACGGGGCTGCAGGATGCTGAACGTCTGGCAAAGCTCCTCGTAGTATGTCTTGCATTCAGGACAATGGTTCATGTGCTCCTGTAGTTGGGCCTGAGTATGCATATCTATGGTCTTATCAAAAAGGTCTGCCACCTTTTCCCTAAATTCCTTACAAGTCATAGTCCTATCTTTTTGTGGGGTATTTATCAGATGTTTTAAATCCCTTCCGGATTTTCTCCATTCCGTAGAGGAAACGGGATTTAACCGTCGGGAGCGGAAGGGACAGAATCTCTGCTATCTCGGCAAAACTGTTGTCGCCGTAGATTCGAAGGCGGATAACCTCGGACTGTTCTTCGGGTATTTCCCTTAGCAGCCGGGCAATACGTCTGTAGTCATCGCTATTCCCTGTTTCAGCAGGTGTATCGGGTATATCCGTTCTTTCATCCAATGGTACGGTTTTAATCCTGCCGTTGCTCGTCTGCCACTTGGTACAGATGTTTGTCAGCGTCCTGAAGAGGTAGTTTCGCAGGTTTAGGATTTCCTTCCCGCCGTCTTCTGCCAGCCTGGAGTGTACTTTCAGAAATGTTTCCTGTAGCACATCCTCTGCGCATTCATCGCCTGTCAGTCTGTAACATGCATACCTTAGCATTCGTGGCCGTTCTGCCTTGAACACCTTAGCAAGTTCTTCTTGGGCATTATTGTTTTCGTTGCTCATTTCTCCTGTTTTGAATAAACGGGTCTGTCATAAAGACTCTGATGGTACGGAAAAGATTTAAAACTGGCTGATTATTTTTACTTAAATGCAAAAATACATCTTTATTCCGGATTCTTTTACAAAATCATATTGTAAGATTATTATTTTTTCAAATTTATTGATGGAAAGTAATTAAAGAAAACAATCATGGCTCACCCGAAGGGCGAAAGCTTGTGAGCCATACCAGAACTTTGACGCAGGCGGCGTATGCTGCCGCAGTCAATTAAGCCCCTTTATATGTAGAAAGGGGTTTGGGGAAAGTAGAATTTTCTTTGGTTCAGTTTCTTTTTGAAAAGAAATGAACGAATGTTTTGTTTCCTTTTACAAAAAAGAAATCCCCTCCTCAGGAGGGCTGGGGAGGGGAAAAATCATTTAAACTTAAAACAACAACATTTATGATACTGCGTGCCTGATGCTGCGTGCGGATGTCATGTGGGCATCGTAGCGGATCATCAGCTCACGGGTACGGGGATTCCACTTGGTGTCCATTACACCCCTTACACGCTTTGCCTTGGCTACGGCGCGGTTGTGAGGCGTATGGCGGCTAACCTTCACGATGCAGGTCTTGATATCGGGCCTGTAGGCAGGTTTTTTGTGTATATCATGGCCGGCGGGGGTCCTGTGGTTATTTACTACAACGGCATGGTCTCTTCTGCCGCTGATTACGTTCTTGTGGTTATCAGCCGTTGCCGGCATTGCGTATGCGATGGCCATCATTATCATGGCAGCTATCACTTTATTCATTACGTTCTTCATAACTTTCTGCATTTAATTGTTCAACATTTTGTTCTGAATCACACCGCAAAGGTAGGGCCTTTCTGTACGCTTAGGAAACGAAATACCCTATAATCGAAGGAAAAAATCCCTATACCTTAATGGGAATTTCCTCTGCCCCATAGTGTCTTCGTTTTGCAGGGATTTTGCGAAACATTTTTTTTCAAAATTGGCCTTTCAGCCTACATGCCTACACGGTTTTGCCTTTCAGCCCCGATGGTTATCGCGTTTCTTGCTCTTTCAAGCCTACACGATGCCTACACGAAGCCTACATTAGCCTACATTATTAACGTCAACGTCAACTCAATAACCGATAAACGAAATACGCTGACCGCTTTTTCTCCCTCTCCTTTTGGAGAGGGCCGGGGTGAGGATGTTGAGGTGAGGATGTTGAGGTGAGGCTGTTGGGGTGTGGCTTTTGGCCTGTTTGTAAAACGTATGCCTATTGAATGTTCTGAAATTCTCTAGAGAATTTTCTGCTAATCAACGTGCAAACGATTGCTATTCAGCCTGAATACTGCAAAATTCTCTAGAGAATTCATTTACTTGCAGGAAGTATAAAATTTGCAAATGCGTTACATGATTCTTGTTACCACGCCATAAAGCCCCAAAATCATGTAGGCTGATGTAGGCATCGTGTAGGCATCGTGTAGGCTTGCAAATGCAACAATCGCGATAACCATCGGTCTTCTGCGCGTTTTTGTGTAGGCATGTAGGCTTTTCTGTGAAAAATCGCTGAAAAAATTGTGCAGAAGACGTCAAAAAGTCATCTTCTCTAGAAAAATATACAAATAGAATCGCCTCATGCCGCAACACCACCTCAGGGTTACTTATGGGTGTTATTCCGATTTTTCAGTTTTCTTGTCAAACCTTAGGAACAGGCCTGCCAGGATGGTGCCGCTGATGCTGTGCCAGGCACAGGAGATGGCGCAGGGCAGGACGGCAAGGGGCTGGGCGGCGAAGAAGTTGCCTGCCAGAACGGTGGCCAGGCCTGCATTCTGCATACCCACCTCGATGCTGATGGTACGCTTCTTGGCCTTGTTGAAGCCTGCGGCCTTACCGGCCATATAGCCCAGGATATATCCCAGGGTGTTGTGGCACAATACTACGGCGAAGGTCCATAGGAAGAGCCAGAGGCCGCGTGCAATCAGGCTGTCATGAACCGTTGAGATAACACCGCCTACGATACAGGCCAGGCAGATAACGCTCAGGCCGGGCATCAGGCTTTGGATGGTGGGGAAGTGCTTGCTCTGGGAATAGTTATAGTTCAGGAAACAACCTATCCCTACGGGAATGATGGTGACGATTAGGATATTCAGGAACATGCCGATGGTGTCGATGGCGATAATCTCACCTGCCAGATATTGCATCAGCAGAGGCGTCATAACGGGGGCCAGCAGGGTAGAGGCGCACGTCATGCCTACCGAGAAGGCTACATCGCCGTGACAGAGATAGGACATGATGTTGCTGCTGACACCGCCAGGGCAGCAGCCGACGAGCAGGATTCCCAATGCCAGGGCGGGCTCCAGATGGAATACCTTAACCAACAGGTATGCCACGCAGGGCATGATGAAGAACTGGGCGCAGGCGCCGATCAGGATATCGAGCGGGCGATGCGCCAGGATGCGGAAGTCGTTGGTGGTAAGGGTGAGTCCCATTGTGAGCATGATAATGCCCAGGATAACGGTTTGGGTGGTTCCTCTGACCCATAGGAAGAGTTCGGGCAGGAAGAAGGTCAGTACTGCGATGGCGATGATAAACAAGGAGGCGTTGCCGGCAAGCCAGCGGCTTAAACGAATCAGATTTTGCATGGTTTTATGAAAAAATTTGGGGCAAAGATACATGTTTTTTCTCGTATATCACTATCTTTGCATTGTCAAAAACGCTAATTCAATACAAATGGAACTGACACACAAGCGATTGGAGTCATTGGATGCCCTGAGGGGATTTGACATGTTCTTCATTACCGGCGGCGCGACTTTGCTGACAGCCATTGCCGCTTTGTTCCCCGGTTCTGCCGTATGGCAGACCATTGGAGCGCAAATGGAGCATGTTCCCTGGGACGGATTGGTGCATCACGATACGATTTTCCCGCTTTTCCTCTTCATTGCGGGTATCTCCTTCCCCTTCTCGCTGCAGAAACAAAGGGAGAGGGGTAAGTCTATGACGGGCATCTGCCTGAGGATTCTGCGCCGCGGCCTCCTGCTGGTGCTCTTAGGCATGATTTACGGCGGGTTGCTGAATTTCCAGTTCGAGACACAACGGTGGCCCAGTGTGTTGGGGCGAATCGGCTTGGCGTGGATGTTAGCTGCTTTTATCTTTACCGCTACAGGCAAGAAGTTGTGGCCGAAGGTGGCGGTGATTCCCGTTATTCTGATTGGCTACTGGCTGGTTTCCGCCTTTGTGCATGCGCCAGGTGTTGACCCCTCGATAGACCCGTTGACGCGCGAGGGCAACATTGCCTGCTACATCGACCGCACCTTGTTAGGCGCCCATTGCTATAAGCCCGATTATGACCCCGAGGGGCTCCTCTCCACCATTCCTGCCATCGCCACGGCTTTGCTGGGAATGCTGACGGGCGTGTTTGTGCAGCGCAGTAAGCCTACCGGCAAGACGGCTCTTGTGCTCTTCGGCGCCGGTGTGGCTTGTGCCATTCTGGGTGCTGCCTGGAATACCTTCTATCCCATCAACAAGGCGCTGTGGAGCAGTTCCTTTGTGCTGGCTGTGGCAGGTTACTCGCTGATTATGTTTGCCCTCTTCTATTATATAATAGATGTGCGCAGCTGGAGGAAGTGGGACCTTTACTTCAAGGTAATTGGTATGAACTCCATCCTGATCTATATGGCGCCCAAGTTCATTGACTTCTCCAAACTGAACCATCGCCTTTTCGACGGTGTCTTCAGTCTTATCCCCGGGCAGTACTATGATGTTGCCGAGACGCTCGGCTACATGCTGGTACTCTGGCTCTTCATGTATTTTATGTATAGGCAGAGGGTGTTCCTGAAAGTGTAGGGAGAGTCAAGAATTTGCTGCCGCTGTGAACAACAATAAATTATTAATTGACCATTTAAAAACCAGATACTATGAGAAGAAAACTTGTTAATTTGTTTTTCGTTTTTTCGTTTTTTCATTTTTTCATTCTTTCATTTTCTCATTCTTTCATTCTTGCCCAGCCTGCTCCCATTGGTCCTTTGCCTTTGCCCAAGCAGGTGGAGTGGCAGAAGATGGAGACGTACGCCTTTGTGCATTATGGCCTGAACACCTTTACCGACAAAGAGTGGGGGTATGGCGACGCTGACCCCAAGACGTTCAACCCCAGTCGGATGGATGTGGAGCAATGGGTGCGGACCTTCAGGCAGGCCGGCATGAAGGGTGTGATCATTGTGGCCAAGCATCACGACGGGTTTGCCATGTGGCCCAGTCAGCTTACCGAATATAATATTACCAAGTCTGCCTACAATGGTCCTAAGAACAGGGACGGCAAGGTGGATGTGCTGGCTGAGTTGCGCAAGGCCTGCGACAAGTACGGCCTGAAGATGGGCATCTACCTGTCACCCTGGGACAGGAATCATGCCGAGTACGGCAGGCAGGCTTACGTGGATTACTATCACCGGCAGCTCACAGACCTTGTCACGAACTACGGCCCTCTCTTCGAGGTGTGGCTGGATGGGGCCAACGGTGGTGACGGCTATTACGGAGGAGCCCGCGAGACACGTACGATTGACCATCGCAACTATTACGACTATCCCAGGATACATTCCATTATAGAAGAGCATCAGCCACAGGCCGTCATCTTCAGCGACGGAGGTCCCGGTTGCCGATGGGTGGGCAACGAAAGGGGAGAGGCAGGCACTACCAACTGGGCTTTTATACGTAAGAACGACGTCTATCCGGGGTACGATAAGTTTCAGGAGCTGGGAAGCGGACATATTAACGGTGATGCCTGGGTGGCTGCGGAATGCGATGTCTCTATCCGTCCCGGATGGTTTTATCATCCCGATGAGGACGCGAAGGTAAAGACGCCGGAGCAGTTGGCCGACCTTTATTATAAATCGGTAGGTCGTAACGCAACGTTCCTGTTGAACTTCCCCGTTGACCGCGAGGGCAGGGTGAATGCCATAGACAGTGCCAATGCCGTGCGTTTCCGCCAGATGATTGAGGAAGATATGAAGACCGACCTCCTGCGGAAGGCAAAGGTTACGGCGAGCAGCGAGAGGGGCAGGAAGTTCTCTGCCAGGAAGTTGAATGACGGCAAATGGGACACGTATTGGGCAACGCCTGACGGCGAGAACACCGGCGCTGTGACCTTCTCTTTCGGCAAACCTACGAAGGTGAACCGCCTCTTGTTGCAAGAATATATCCCATTGGGTCAGAGGGTGAAAGCTTTTACCGTAGAGGCGCTTGTGGGTGATAAATGGCAAATGGTGGAGGCAGGCGAACCCACAACCACCATTGGCTATAAACGTATTCTGCGTTTCCCGACCATAGAGGCATCGGCTGTCAGAATCTCGGTAACAGATGCACGCGGCCCTCTCTGCATCAATAACATCGGGGCTTATTTCGCCAACCGGTAACAGCCTCCGCTAAGCAGGCGTACAATACCTTTCATCTCTAAATTGAAGAGCAGGCTGGTAAGTCGGCCCATGGGCAATGCGGTATCTACGGCCAGGATGTTTATCTGCTTGCTGTCGGTTCCCGTCAATGCTTTGACGATGCGCTGCTCCTCTTCGGTAAGGTCAGGGAACAGCTCTTGCTGAAGTCCTTGGCTCAGTTGCTGGTGTGTCCGGACTTCTGCTCCCCATCCCATTGCCTGGACAAAATCCTCGGCACAGGTGATGAGGCTGGCGCGGTTGCTGCGTATCAGGCTGTTGCAGCCCTCGGAATAGGGATCTCCGATTCTGCCGGGGAAGGCGAAGACGTCACGTCCGTAGCCTTCGGCAATCTCGGCGGTAATAAGCGAGCCGCCTTTCTTGGCACTCTCCACAACGATGGTGGCATCTGTCATTCCGGCTACGATGCGGTTGCGCTGCACGAAGTGAATTTTGTCGGCATAGCTGCGTGAGGGGAACTCCGTCAGCAGGCCTCCCTGCTGCACCATCCGGACAGCCGTATCGCGATGCATGCGGGGATAAATCTGATCCAGCCCGTGTGCCAGCACGCCTATGGTATCCATCCCTTGCTCCAGCGAGGCCCTGTGGCAATGAACATCCACACCATAAGCCAGGCCGCTTACTATCAGTACATCGGGGCAGAGCTGCTTAAGTTCCCTGACGAAGCTGCTGCAGAGGTCCTTGCCGTACTGGGTAATGTGCCGGGTTCCCACCATGCTGATGATGCGCCGGGTATTCAGGGAAGATGTTCCTCTGTAATAAAGCAGGATGGGAGCGTCAGGACATTCCCGGAGTCGGGCCGGATAAGCCTCGTCGTTAAAGTAGATGCATTGGATGTGTCCTGCCCGGGCAAAGGAAAGTTCCTCCTCGGCCCTCTTCAGATGCATATCCATCATGGCCAAGGCTTCTTGGGTGGAGGGATTGGATTCGGGGATGAGGTCCCTAAGGTGACGGCGGTTCTCGAAAACTGCTGTGGCGGAGCCCGCCTTCTCAATCAGCATTTTCCTGTTCAGCAGATTCAGGTGCGGAACGAATGAGAGGGCTATGGTGTAGAGGGTTTCCTGCTCTGTCATGCTTTCTCCAGATAAGGTTCCAGCAGGGTTTCCAGTTCAGGGCACTCGCCCAGTTGTCCGTTCACCACGCAAACGGTGTCTATCTGACTGCGCAACACCATTGTCTCATCCGGCAGGCGGAAGATGTCCTGGTAGAAGACATAGCGTATGCCTTCTTTCCTGACGCGCATGCGGCACACAAACTCGTCCCCGCTCTTCAGTGGAACCTTAAAAGCCATTTTCAGGCGGGCTACTACGGCATCTATGCCACGGTTGTGCATATCGGCAAAGCTGATGCCTGCCTGCAGCAGAAACTCGTGGCGGGTATGCTCGGTGTAATGTTGGTAGTTGGCATTGTTGACAATGCCCTGAAGGTCGCACTCATAGTCGCGCACCTTCATCTTCAGTTCATATACGTATTTCATTTTTCGGTCTTCTTAACTTAATTTTATATACAAAAGTAGTGTTTTTCGGTGTAAAATCCGTACTTTTGCACGCGAAATATATAATATGGTATGAAAATTGCATTGATAGGATACGGCAAGATGGGCCGGATGATTGAGGAGATAGCCCTCTCCCGAGGACATGAGATTGTCAGCATAATTGACATAGATAACCAGGAGGAGTTCCAGTCAGAGGCATTTGCCAGCGCTGATGTGGCCATTGAGTTCACTACGCCCTGGACGGCATACGACAATTACCTGAAGGCCTGGAAGGCCGGGGTTAAGGTGGTGAGCGGCAGTACCGGCTGGATGAAGGAGCATGAGGCTGAGGTGCGCAAGGCCTGTACCGCTGAGGGCAAGACCCTCTTCTGGGCCAGTAACTTCAGCGTGGGTGTGGCCATCTTCGGTGCTGTCAACAAGTATCTGGCCAAGATCATGAACCAGTTCGAACAGTATGATGTGAATATGGTGGAGACCCATCATGTGCACAAACTGGACGCTCCCTCCGGTACAGCCATCACATTGGCTGAGCAGATTGTGGAGAATCTGGATCGCAAGGAGCGCTGGGGCTTGCACGAGACGAAGCCCGAGGTGCTGCGCATCGACGATATCCGCCAGAAGGAGGTTCCCGGCATCCATACCATCACCTACGATTCGCCTGAGGATATGATTACCATTACCCATGATGCACACAACCGTCGCGGTTTCGCCATGGGTGCCGTGCTGGCTGCCGAATATACGGCCACGCATGAGGGATTATTGACGATGAAGGACTTATTCCAATTCTAAAAAAAAGCCTCCCCCTTCCCCTCCCGGGGAGGGTGAATAAACAAAAATACTATGACAAAGAAGAGTAAGAAGAAGGTCACTTGGGCCGATTGGGCACGCGCCATTATCTACAGCGGTCTGTATATCTGTTTCCTGTACTGGGTGGATGCCTGGTGGGGACTGATAGTACTTCCCTTTATCCTAGATGCCTATATCACCCGATTTATCCCCTGGACGTGGTGGAAGGATGCCAAGAATCCTGTTGTCCGTACCGTTATGGGATGGGTGGATGCCATTGTGTTCGCTCTGGTAGCCGTCTATTTCGTGAACGTCTATTTCTTCCAGAACTATGTGATTCCCTCCAGTTCATTGGAGAAGAGCCTGTTGGTAGGTGACTACCTGCTGGTAAGCAAGATGAGCTACGGCCCCCGTGTGCCGCAGACTCCCCTGCACATGCCCCTGTGCCAGCATACCCTGCCCTTCGGCCTGGGAAAGAGCTACATAGAGTGGCCCCAGTGGGACTACAAGCGTGTAAGCCCCAAGCCTGTGGAGCTGAATGACATCGTGGTCTTCAACTATCCTGCAGGTGATACCATTCTGACCAATCCGGCCTGCCAGACCGAATACTATTCCTACTGCTATGTATTCGGATATGCCCTTTGGCAGCAGAATCCCGAGATGCCGGTTCCCATTTTGGATAGCCTTACCGTTATGCAGCAGCGCCAGTATTTCCAGATGGTGTATAACATGGGAAGGGAATATATCAAGTCTAATCCCAGCCAATTCGGCCAGATAGCTACCCGCCCCGTTGACCGCAGAGAGAACTATGTAAAACGTTGTGTGGGCTTGCCCGGTCAGACGTTGCAGATTAAGGATAAGGTGATTTATCTGGATGGCAAGGTGAATCCCGATGCTGAGAATGTGCAGTATATGTATAATGTGGACCTGAAATCCGGTTATCTGCCTGAGGACATCTGCTATGAGCTGGGTATCCGCATGGAGGATGTAAGGGATGAACTGCAGAAGAAAGGCGTTCTGCCCCTGACCAAGGCTGCCAAGGAGGCGCTGGAGAAGCAGACGGCTTACATTAACAGCATTACACCTGTTGAGGACCGTGAGATACGCGCCCTTTATCCCCAGAACGGATATACGGGATGGACCTGCGACAATTACGGTCCCATCTGGATTCCCAAGAAGGGTGAGAAGATTAAGCTTACGCTGGAGAATCTGCCCGTCTATGAGCGTCCCATCCGGGTGTATGAGGGTAATGACCTGCAGGTTACCGATGAGGGTAAGATTATTATCAACGGTCAGGAGACTACGGAATATACCTTCAAGATGGACTACTACTGGATGCAGGGCGATAACCGCCATTATTCCGCCGACAGCCGTTTCTGGGGATTCGTTCCCGAGGATCATATTGTGGGCAAGCCTATCATCATCTGGTGGAGTACGGATGCCGACCGTAGCTGGACGAGCGGACATCATGTAAGATGGAGCCGCCTGTTCCGTCTGGTGGATAATATAAAGTAAAAAAGCCTCACCCCTAACCCCAGACCCTCCGTCGCGAATGGGGATTCGCTCCCCTTTGTGGGGTCGCAGCCACATTCAGTGGCTGCTCTAAAGACCCCAGTCGCCGAGAGAGAGGGGGACTAAAGTCTAAGGTCTAAAGTCTAATAATGCTTCTTCCATGTTGTTATCTGGCTCCGGTCTCTCATTATTCGGCACTCTTTCATGCCGATGAAGCGCAGCTTGAGGTAAACGACCGTTACCGCAAGCAGACCTTCCGTAACCGTTGTGTGATAGACAGCCCCCAGGGTCCCCTTGCGCTTAGTATTCCCGTAGAGAAGCCTGCACCGCATGCCCTGATGCGTGATATCCGTATCAGCGATCACGGCAGCTGGCGGCATCTGCATTGGAATGCTTTGCAGAGCAGCTATAGGCAGAGCCCTTTCTTTGAGTACTATGCCGATGACTTTGCACCCTTCTATGAGAAGAAGTGGGACTTTCTTGCCGATTTCAACGAGGACCTGCTTCGTCTCATCTGTTCCCTTATAGATATTGACACCCCCATTTTGCGCACTACTGCTTATGCTGGCGAACAACCCGTGTTTCCCCAGGCAGAGAAGCCTTATTATCAGGTTTTTGCCCGCAAGCATGGATTCCTGCCTGATCTCAGCATTGTGGATTTGCTTTTTAACATGGGCCCCGAGTCATTGTTACTGCTATGATGCTGCACGCCCTTCCTCCCCAGTCGGCAGAAATACCCTCCCCGCAAGAGTTTACCTATCCCTTCTGCTATCAGCCTCATCCCTTATGTGTGATGGCGGCTCAGGAAGTACAGGCTTATCTGAAAAACCAAAAGCAATGGGCTTCTGAACTGAAGGCCGGCAAGATGTTCGGTGTGCTGGTAGTGGCCAGAAGAAACAATAGCCTCCCTCCTCGGGCGACTGGGGTCTTTAGAGGAACCGCTGAATGTGGTTCCGGCCCCACAAAGGTGAGCGAATCCACATTCGCGATGGAGGGCAAAGAGGTTGGAGGGGGGCTGGGCTTTTTGGCCGCTTTCTCAGGAACATTAGATGGTAAGACCTGCCACCCGTACTTTGTTCCGCCCGTATTCGACCTTATGGAGCCTGGCTGTTATTTCCAGCAGGAGCAGGAGGTAATTTCTTCCATCAATGCCCGTATCTCCTCTCTGCAGGCTCAGATAAAGGAGAGTCCTTTGCGTGTTCTGATGCAAAATGAACTGGATGCCTATCGTATGGAGATGCAGAAGCAAAAGGAGGAACGTCACAGGTTACGCGCTGAACTCACGCCTGATGAACTGGCCCTTCGGGAGCCGGAGATGATTCGGCAAAGCCAATACCAGAAGGCGCAGTTCAAACGCTTGCGGCAGGAATGGAAACGAAAGATAGATGCCGATGAGGCTTCTTTGCATGAAATCCGGCAACAGATAAAGCAACTGCAGCAGGAACGTCATGAACGAAGCATAGCCTTGCAGCAATGGCTCTTCCGGCAATTCTCCTTCTTGAATGCCAGGGGTGAACGGCGTAACCTTACGGAACTGTTCGGCGATACGGTTCCGCCCAGCGGGGCAGGGGAGTGTTGCGCTCCGCGTTTGCTGCAGGCAGCCTATAAGGAGGGTCTGCTACCGCTCTGTATGGCTGAATTCTGGGTGGGCGATTCTCCGCGTGAGGAGCTCCGGCAAGAGGGCCATTTTTATCCGGCTTGTAACAGCCGGTGCAAACCTATCCTGGGGCACATGCTGCAGGGCTTGCAGGTAGAGAAGAATCCGTTGCTTTCTCAGGAGCACCAAGAACTGGACGTTATTTATCAGGATGAGGAGATGGCCGTTGTGGTAAAACCGCACGGAATGCTATCTGTGCCGGGAAAGGATGATTTGCCCAGTGTACAGAGCATCGTCAGGGGGATGTTCCCTCAGGCAACGGGTCCTATGATTGTTCACCGTCTGGATATGGATACCAGCGGACTGATGGTGATAGCTCTTACCGATGAGATGTATCACAAGTTGCAAGAAGATTTCCGTTACCATAGAATCAGGAAAACCTATAGGGCGCTCCTGGAGAAGGAAATGCCCGTCGGCCAGCAAGGAGAGATACGCCTGCCTTTACGTCCCGATGTAATGGAACGTCCCCGTCAGATGGTTGACTATCAGCATGGCAAGACGGCGATAACATATTATAAGGTATTGGAGAATGTGGAAGGGCATGCTTTGATGGAACTACAGCCTCATACAGGCAGAACCCATCAGTTGCGTGTCCATTGCGCTCACCCTGAAGGTCTGGACAATCCTATCGTGGGCGACCGTCTGTACGGTACCCCATCGGACCACCTTTGCCTTCAGGCCTGTCAGTTGATTATTAACGGCAAAGAATTTATAATAACAGAAATATGAAGCCTTTACTTGATGTACATACTCATACAGTAGCCAGTGGACATGCCTACAGTACCATTCAGGAAATGGCGCGTGAGGCTGCCAACCGCGGCTTGCGGATTCTGGGTATCACAGAGCATGCGCCCGGTATTCCCGGAACCTGCGACCCTATCTATTTCCGTAACTTGCATGTTGTTCCCCGTCAGATGTACGGCGTACGCCTTCTGCTGGGGTCGGAACTGAATATTCTGGATACCACGGGGGCATTGGATCTGAGCGAATATTACTACAAGCGGCTGGATATCCGCATTGCCGGCGTGCACTCCCTTTGTTGGGAGGGTGGAACCCGGGAGGAGAATACAGCCGGTGTAGAAGCTGCCATCCGTAATCCCTGGACGCATATCATCAGTCATCCGGGCGACGGAACGGCTGAATTGCTGTTCGAGCCGCTGGTCTTGGCATCCAAGGAGTCCCAGACACTTCTGGAGATTAACAACAGCAGTCTGAACCCTTTAAGGAATAAGGATGCGGCTGTTGCCAATAACCTGGAAATTCTGCGTCTGTGCAAGCGCTATGAGGTGCCTGTCATTCTGGGCAGCGATGCGCATATCTCCTTCGATATTGCCGATTACGGATTCATCTGGCCGCTTCTGGCCGAGACGGAGTTTCCCGAGGCGCTGATTATGAACGACAAACCTGAGCAGTTCCTCTCTTATCTGAATATCCCCCTTTGATATTCGGAATCAAAGAGGGATATTCTGGCTTCAGGCATCAAAGAAGTTCATGTTGCCCTGTACCTTGGGGCGTTCAATGCCGGGATAGGTACAGCAGAATTCGTTCTTCAGCCGTTCAACGTACCGCCGGGCTTCCCATTTGGCCATGGGCAGATCGTGCATCAGGCAGTTGCCGCAAGTGGCCGGTGTCGTACCCGGCACTTCGCCTTCGAAATCGACTACGAACCGGAAGGCCTTTATCATCAGCTGACGGATTACCTCCGGATCATGCTCTCCTTTCATAATCAGGTAGTTTCCCGTCAGGCAGCCCATAGGGCCCCAATAGATGATATAGTCCTTCCACTCAGGATCGTTGCGCAGATAGGTGGCCACCAGATGCTCTATGGTATGGATAGCGGCTGGCGCCAGGGCAGGCTCCTGGTTGGGTGACGTCATTCTGATGTCGTATGTTGTAACTGCCTCACCTCCGACTTGGTCTCTTCTGGAGATGTAGATTCCCGGATGCAGATTGGTGTGATCAACTGCAAAGCTTGGTATCAAATCCATAATTCTAATATAGTATTTTTCTTCCATTAATAATGTTTATTCCTGTTCTTGGCGAATTGAGCCGTTGAGCCGACAGGTTATATATGCCGCCAGGGGCTTTCCCTGTTGTTATGGGCTTCCTGATTCCTGTGGGAAGGGGACGTATGCCGGTAAGACCGAAGTCGATGTACTGCCCGCCGCCCTTGTTGACACATTCTATGGCAATGACGTTGGTGTTGTCCGGTGTCAGAGCGTCCAATGCCTCCTGATTCAGGGTGATATTCTTGTATGCGGTCAGATAGCCGGTTTCCCTGAATGCTTCCACTCCGTTAAAATATACTGTCACATCCTCGTCATGATGGATCCTGCCAGTAAGGGCCTGCATCTGCTCTTGCGTGAAACCAGTAAGGTCCAGGTGGTAGCGTAGCCTGATGACGGTGGTGTTCCATGTGGTATTCAGGTTGCTTGCCGGAGGATCCCCGGCGCCAAAGCCGGCCAGGCCCTCCTTCCAGGACTGGTCTCCGAAGTTCTTATTGGTCCAGTTTGTGTTTGTTGCCGTACTTGACGCTGTCGCGTATTTCCATGTGCGGGCTTCTTTCTCTGCTGTTGGCAGAATATCGCATTCCTCGTAGAAGAACGTGTCCAGGATTCTGTTGAGCTCATCGGTGGTGATGACCAGCACGGAACCCTCCTCCGCTTCCTCCGGCAGGGATATGCCGTTCTCGTCGCAGGGATACCATTTGTTCTCTGCTACGTTTCCTGAGTGACTCATGGTCTGCCCGCCGTTGCTGGTAGGATTATACAGGAGGAACCATCCTGTGTCGTCTAAGGCCGGGAAGGTCTGCGGAGCGCGTGCTTTGGGTATCTGTGAACTGAAGATACGCTGAGGGGTGGAGAACTTGGTCCCGGAAATCTTCAGAGCGCCGGTTTGCGTGAAGCAGATGTTCCTGTCGTTGTTATAGAAGAATCCCGCATAAATGTCCCCTGTCTTTTCTATATGCATGTCGTAAACGGAATACCCAGGGTCATAGTACACCCGTGGTGCGGTGAACCGGCTCCAGTCCTTTGTCGTTGACAGATAGACGCTGTTTCTGTCGCCGTTTTTGGCACTCCAGTATATAAAGTAGGTGGATGCGCCCTCCTCGTAAAACCATTCAGGTGATTCTCCTTTGCTGGTATCTGTGGATGAGGGTCTTACCAGGATATTTCCGTTAGCCCCTTTGGTCCAGTTCACCAGGTCCTCGCTCTGCAGGTGATAGAATCCCGCCAGGCTTGTATTGATGGGGTCTGCCAGTAAATGGAAGGTGGATTTCCCGTCAATCTCGATCCTGCGGATGAAGGGTGATGTCATTTCCATGTCGGCAAATTCGCCTTGCAGGATACTTCTGTTACCGTTTATGGTAGTCCATTCTGCTCCGTCCAGGCTATAGGCATAGTGGAGCTTCTTGCTGGTAGGCAAGGTGTAGGTCAGCAGATAAGCCCTTCCGCCGGCGCTGTTGAACTCCGGCGCGGGAGTCTTTGCCGGCATCGGCTCAACCTGCAGCTCGGAATTGTCTGTGTACTGACACATTTTCAGTCCGCAGTCTATGAACTGACCGCCTGTTTCCTGTTTGCAATGGATGGCTATCACGTTGTCAGAGCCGTCTGTCTTCAGGGCGTTGAGGGCTGCCGGTAGCAGGGGCCATGTCTCGTATCTGGTGTTATAGCCGGTTGTCTTGGCGGCCAGTACGCCATTGATGTATATCTCGGCATCCTCGTCGTGGAAGAGCCAAAGGCGGACTTCCGGAAGCTGGCCGGCTTCCAGGCCGGTAATCCTGAAGTTGCGTCGGAGCCAGATATCACTTGTTGACCATGCTGTTCTGCCGCCTCCGCCAAAACCGGCGGTTCCGGACTTCCAGCCAGAGGCCGCAAAGTCTGTGGTGTACCAGTCGCCGGCGGGTTCTGTGGTTGTGTATTTCCATTGAATACTGGAGTTCTCATCACCTGCAGCGACAAGGGTTTTTGTACCCTTGAGGCGGCAGTTGACGGTGCGCAGGATGTTGGCCTTCATAATAGCCTGCTGTTCAGGGGAGACCTTCAGAATCTTCCGGTCGTAGGTCATCAGGCCGTTACACTCCTGCTCCACATCCGTAATCTGCGTATAGACTGACATCCACAGGCCTTTCTCCTGCTGCAGCCTTTGCAGGCAGTCAGTGTAGTGGTCGTACAGGTTGCAGTAGGTATCTGCATCCTCAACGGTTGTATAGTTTACATCCGAACCGGCCCACATATGATCTTTAATGAACAGGTTGATACCGCCAAACTCGCCGCATGAGGCAATACGCTCGTTCACGGCATTGGTGGCGGCACCCGGGGCGGGGTAGGAGTGAACGTCCAGGAAGTCACCCATCTCCACATCTACCCATCCTGTTACGGCATGAATGAATCTGCCCGGGTCGTGATTGGCAGCCATAACGCTGTTTACGCCTCTTCTGGTATGAGCCATGCCCAGTTCCGCATGCTGTCCCCAACCCTCGTTCCATACTACCCAGGCACCTATGCAGGGATGGTGGCGCGTAGCTTCTATCAGGGCTTCGTTCTCGCGGTAGAAGTTTTTCATGTTATAGTCCAGGTTTCCTACGGAACCGCTTCCGCAGCCTGAGGGCATATCCTGCCATACAACCAGTCCGTTCCTGTCGCACCAGTCGAACCACAGGTCATTCTCCAGCTTGATGTGCTTGCGCACCATGTTCATGCCGAAGTCCTTCATCACCTGCAGGTCATACACCATAGCCTCATATGAGGGTGGTGTCAGCAATCCGTCGGGCCACCAGCCCTGGTCCAGGGGACCGTACATGTAAAGGGGCTTGTTGTTGAGCAGAACGGCAGGATGTCCGTCAACCATGGCGCGTGAGAACTTTCTCATGCCAAAGTATCCGCTTACCTTGTCACTCTCTTTCCCTTGCTCCTTTATGGCAATGTCAAGATTGTACAGATTGGGCTCATCCGGGCTCCAAAGTCTGGCTGATGGAACATAGAGTGTGATAGGCTCTTCCGAACTGCCCGTTTTCTCAGCAACCGTGTTATCCCCGTCCTTAACCGTCAGGGTTACCTGGCAAGGGGCAGAGGTGTTCACTTTGATGGAGACCGTTGAGTTGTCAATGTCCGGGATGGGCTCATAGTTCACAATATGGGTGGGGCTTACAGGCTCCAGCCACACCGTCTGCCAGATGCCGCTATTGGGTGTGTACCAGATGCCGTTGGGCGATACACTTTGCTTTCCGTTGGGCTGGCCGCCGTCTGTGGGATCCCAGACTGCTACCTGCAATTCCTGCTCTGCCCCATCCTTAAGCATGGATGTTATATCAAAGCAGAATGGTACGGAACCGCCGTCATGGGTGCCAGCCAGCAGACCGTTCACATAGACGTAGCAGCGCCAGTCAACAGCCCCGAAATGGAGCAGCACATTCCTGTCCCTGAAAGATTCCGGCAGGGTGAAGGTTCTCCTGTACATGTGTGTGGCCTTTCTGTTGGCGGAGTAGTTCTTGTCCATGATGCCGGACAAGGCCGACTCTACGGGGAAAGGCACCAGGATGGCTTTGGAAAAGAGTGATTTTGTCTTCTCGTAGTCGTATTTTACCGACGAGCGTTTGAAATACTGCCATACGCCGTTCAGATTCATCCAGTCCTGCCTCTTCATAGAGGGGCGCGGATATTCAGGCCAGACCTTGTCGGCTGTCAGCTGTTCGCCCCAGGGCGTCATTACCGGAGCAGTCTGTTTCCTCCATGAACTCTGTGCACAGGCACTTCCTGTTACGGATAGCATGATGACTGTCAGCATCATCAGGCAGGGAATAGTACTTTTTCTCATTGCCAGTCCTATATAAGTGTTTGAATATTGGTTCAATGCGTACAAATGTACGTAAAATATTTAAGATGAATAAGGATATTGCATCTTTTAGCTACTTTTTGAGTTAAAATTTGTGCGATTCGCATATTTTGTGTAACTTAGCACCCAAATTTTATTATTTAAGGTTATTATGGATAATGTGATTACAGAGATTACTCCTCTGTCGGAAAAGGACTGTTTCTACATGATGGACAGGGATAAGGAATCTTTTTCCTACCCTTTGCATAAACATGATGAGATGGAGCTCAACTTTGTCGAGAACTGTGATGGTGCCCGTCGTATCGTAGGAGACAGCATCGAGGTGCTGGGAAAGTATGACCTGGTGTTGGTAGGCAGCGGATTGGAGCATACTTGGGACCAGTATGACTGCCAGAGCCAGTCCATACATGAGATTACCATCCAGTTCCCTGTTGATCTGCTGGGCGAGCAGTTCCTGCAGAAGAACCAGCTCAGCAGCCTCCGTGCTATGTTCGAGAATGCCAAGCGTGGCATTGCCTTTGACCTGCCCGCCATCATGGAGCTGTACGGAAAGATTACCCGTATCACCCAGGCTCAGCCCGGATTCTACAGGATGCTGGGACTTCTGGAGATTCTTTATGAACTCTCCCTGCAGGAGAACTATCACCTGCTGGCCAGCAAATCCTTTGCCAACGTGAAGAATGCGCCTGAGAGTAAGCGTGTACGTCAGGTGGAGGAATATATCGACAAGAACTACAAGCAGGAAATCCGTCTGAAGACACTTGCCGACATTGCAGGAATGACTCCTGCTGCCTTCAGCCGTTTCTTCCGTACCCGTACCGGTAAGACGGTTTCGGACTATATGATTGACATCCGCCTGGGACATGCTGCCCGCCTGTTGGTGGACTCTCCTACCAGTGTGGCTGAAATCTGCTACTGCTGCGGTTTCAATAACATCAGCAACTTCAACCGCATCTTCAAGAAGAAGAAGGGCTGCTCACCCACAGCCTTCCGCGATAACTATCATAAGAGCAAG
>JAEEGF010666531.1_pt1 | contig 19632 bp, 13 predicted proteins | sample 9134171 | NCBI WGS metagenome assembly JAEEGF01 (sample SAMN16246542, study PRJNA631951) | gut metagenome | biome: gut microbiome; feature: rumen; material: AP-attached | host: Bos | place: Iran: Karaj | collected 2018-10
CTTTGCTCCTGCATCCTTTTGTTGTCTTCAAATCTGCAAGATCCTGAAAAGCAGATTTCAAAGAGTCTCTGGTTACTATCAGATATTTGTAATTTGTGGAATTTCTGTTCTGTGTGTTATACGAAACTTGAGTCTTACCATACAAACTATCAATCCGATCATAGTTAACAACAAGGTCCTTGAGATTTTTCAACAAACAATTTCCTTCGTAAGCAATCGCAGGAATTGTCTTTACGGACGAATCTTTACCATTAGATTCGGATGTCTGGATTGATAATGTTATGTGTTTTCTCAAATACAACTTTCTTGCAGTCGCATCATATTTGAATGGGCATACAAGAAAAGTTATGAATTTATATCCACCCCTCTGGTGGGTACCTGTGTATCTTATTTCATGATTAGGATAAAACCTACTTTTATAATCAACTGCCATTGGAGTAGTTTTATAATCGGTGATAGCACTTGTCTCAATTGCAGTTGGATTAGGTGCAATGGTAACATCTGAAAGAATCAATTCTTCTTCGGATGCCATTGAAACATTTTCATACGCCTCATTTCCTCCAATAAGATAACCGACTCTCAATAAGGGTAAAGCTGGCGAGTCGCAATCTGGTCCATATGCAATTGAATGGACATGAGATGAAACATAAAGACTTCCATTTCCGTTATTGTTATAAAAGAAGTCCTTTGGAGAGTACTGTAAGTTCACTTCTTTTATCCCACCCCCAATCACTGACATGGGGAAGAAATATAGTAACAAGATATATAAACAGGTCTTAATTTTCATATCCAAGCCATTTTATCATTTTACTACAATTTTCCTGCCATCCTGGATATACACACCCTTCCGTGGCTGTTTCGTCATTCGGTGACCCTTTATATTCCAGATCTTTGTAGGCGTGTGGGCGCTGGGAATCGCGGTACTGCTAATGCTTAATGAATTCGATTGCTGATCGGCACTAGTATAAATGCACTCGCCATTCTCGAAACAATCAAATAAAGAATCACGAGTGCAACCATCGTCATAATACCATCCTTTATACCTCATGGGCCCCCAGCAACTTCCAATACCCTCTATCCATAAGCCATCAGCATGTCCGTCTTCAGGAAAATTCTTGTCTGTCTCGAACAAATAAAAACATTTCCGTTTCACACCATTAACTACAATATAGTCTATCTTTTTTACATGCATGTAAGACATTTCCATTTCTAAAACATCGCCTTCGTTCACGTTAAAGTCATACCACCGTTTTTCACTTGTATTGGGATTACCATATTTGTCTGTTCTGGCAACGGCATAGATTTTCTTCCCGTCTTCACGTAAGGCATAAATATATTTATCCTCTTCAAAAAACTTCTTATATTGTTTATCACCGATAATTGTGTCGCCTTTGACAATAAAAGCAACTTCTTTACTTGTCTCTCTCTGGTGACCAGCGAGTTACGTTCCATACCTTGCCTTCTTTCAAAAATGGCTGGTATTCATAAGTCTCTTGAGCACAAAGCGTCATTTGTGTCAAAATAAAAGCTAATAAAGATATATATTGTTTCATATCATAACATTTTTGTGCAAAGTTAAACAATAAATAATACAAATGCAAGGGATTCATCCTAAAAATCATTTGACTTTAAGATTTTGCCATGTTGAACATCAACAATGGCACCTAAAGGAGCTTCGAGGCTTGTGTTTGTTCGCTTTACTAATATGCCATCATTTTCAATTGTTAGCTGGCTTCCAGATGACATAATTATCTCTGCATTGGTCACAACCCCTCCATCTATGACTAATTGTCCTCCAGAGGCTATGTAAATATTAACTCTTCCGAAAAGATTCAGTATGTTTTTGACTGTTAACTTACTATTCGGTGTAATAACAATATGAGTATATTTTTCTTCTCTTGTTGTATATGTTGTATTGCCAGAAATTATTAATGGGGGATTACCACCTGGATATAAAACTTCTAATTCACCTTTTGGACTTTGAAGCATTTTTCCCTTGGCCGAACTGCTGTCATCGCCATCAGGAATTTCTGGCACCCAAGAAGGACAATAGCTCGGTTTATCTGCTAATCCCCAAAAATAGTAGCCGTCACCATCCTTGTCTTCACAAATTACTTTGTTAGAAGAAGTGTTTATCGTTCTGTATGGCTGAAAGACAGCACATGGCGATCTCATATAATACAAATTGTTGAAAAGAATATAAGAAAAGCCATCTACGGTTTTATAAGGATTGTAACCATTGCTATTTTTAAACTTCCAATAAGTTTTTCCAATATAATTTGTGTCGCTTGGTTGAACAACAACATTATATGAGGTATTGTCTTCCCCATAATTTATTCTAATAACATCGCCAATCTGAATAACTCCATAGCCAACTAAGAGCATGGCATGACCTATGTATCCACTTGTCAGTGGCCCATAGTCAATAAGATTTCCTTTTACGTAATCTTCTGAATTGCTTGAAAAACGCTGATAGTCAGTTATCTTTACTAATTCATTAGGTATAATGATATTACTTCTACAGGGTATGGTATCTGTATCTACAAAAGGTGCTATATCATTATCACATATCCCGTAGTCTTTTGCATACTGTAGTACATCACTAGCAAAACCACCATAATTATATGTGTCGTAGGGGTCACTATATGTGCATCGGGCAGCCATATCGCTAGACAGAATAATACTATCATTACTATTGTAATATAGCATAAGCATTGATTCAATTGCCGCAACTGCTGTAAAAGCGAAACAGAAATGACTATTTCCTTGATCTCTTATTCCTGTTATCCAACTTCTACCATGTCGGTTGCACCAGTCAAATTGAGTTATACATGAGGAACTCATAGCACTTTGTGCCCGGGAAGATGTTCCTGCCTCAAAAATACCACTATAATAATATTCAAACCCTCCAGAACTTTCATCATTTCTAAGACCAAAATATTTTTTCTTTTGCTCAAAGCTTTTCTGTGCTAAAGGAGTTGCGTAAGCTCCCCAAAGTTTACGATGTGTCTTATTATAGGTGTTAATTCTATTAACAATATCATCCACCTGCGAACTCTTAATACTTTTTTTAATTACAGAGAACATGTTGTCCTGTATCGTTCCACGTTTTGGACTATATGCCAATATAACATTATTGAGTTTAAGTGTAGCATGATGAACTGCAATAATAAGACTATCGGGCTGAATATCATCTAACAATGCCGTTTCTTCACAATACTCTGTAAAGGAGAAAGAAGGGGAATCGTTAATCATGTCGTATGATTCGAGTACACAATGTTCATGCTTATCTTTATCTTTCAGGATGACACGTACCAAATAGTCATCATCATTTTTGGTGATAGTTCCTGATATACACAATCCCATTATTGGATTGGTATCATTAAATGGACATATTGTCGTTGACTCTGTATATTTATTATTCACTGCTATTTTATACGTCTGTCCCAGTTCTTTTATGGGGTATAACGTAAAAGGATTAGAAGCAGTTGCGTACTGGCATAGCCAAGCAACCCATATTACCCACAAATTCTTTGCTCTTTCCATCTTTCCAAATGATTATATTTAGTGTTCACTGTTACTTCATCTCATAAGTCTTAAATTCAGAACGTTGGACTTTTCTTTCAACTATAGTTTATTTTCTTGTCGTTTCCAAATAATTCTCACTTTATTTTGTAATAATCATACGTTTAGTATCTACTTCGCGTCCATCAATGACTAAAGAGTACAAGTACATACCCTCATTTAGTTCACCGTTATTGATGCTTACACGACAACTGCATGGCGGAATAGGCATGTCCTTTAGTAGTTTGCCTGTCATGTCAAATAGGCATATAGAAGCATTCTGGGCATCGTCGGCCAACGAATAATAGACATTTGTGGTTTCCTGATACTGGGTCGAACAACAATTATACAGATAGTTCCCTGTGCTATATTTCGATTTAACTACGTCACCTATCTCCTGTTTCAATTCCTGAATAGTACGGATAAGCACAGGTACCATTTCCGTGTACTTAATGCACAGATAACCGTCCTGGCCTTCTACAACCAACTCTGGATAGAGTTTCTGCAATTCCTGAGCAGACAAGCCATAATGGTTATCTTTCAGCGAACTGTTCTTGTTGCTATACTTGATAACATTCATATTCATGACATTAGCTATTGCCGTCGTCTGGGGTTTGGAACTGTTTACAGCTGAGACGTTCTCTATCAAGCGGTTGTCTTGCAGCATATACAATGACGAAGGGGGTGTCAATGAACCACTGATATAAACATCACCGTTGAAATACCCTGCATATCGTCCTGTGAAAGTAGGTATGCTGTCGATTGGGCCGACTGTTCCGCAGATACCGGCGCCAGGTCTGGAATACACTATGCCCCCAAGAACGCCAAAGTTAAGACCGCGATTCCCACCAATGCCTTGGACACCAATGGCACAGCCTGTAGTCTGCGGGGTAGCAGAAACTACTGAACTGAATGAAACTGTATTCAAATACCCAGAGGTAGGCACAAAACCTACATTTAAGCTATGCTTGTAGCCACCATACTGAGTGGGAGAATCAAACGCCAATTGTGAACTGGACAAGGGCGCATAAGGGCCTATTGCCATCTTACCCGTAGATGCTACGCTTAATTGCTGTGCATGCACGGCAAATGGAGCAACCATAAGGAGTATAGATATAATCGTTTTTTTCATAATTTCAGGAGATTATCATATAACATCGGTAAGCAACAACTTCTTAATTACTTCTTGATCAACATACGCTTCGTATCAATCTCGCGTCCGTTGACCATCAGCGTATAGAGAAACAAGCCTTCACCAAGTTCCCAGCTGTTGATACTGACACTGGTTTCTCCCGATGAAACCGGCAGTTTCTTTAGCATTTTGCCTGTCATGTCAAAGATGCATATAGCTGCATTTCGGGCTTTGTCGGCCAATTGGAACTGAATGGTAGTCTGTTCCTTGAACGGGTTCGGGGTGTTCTGGTAAAGGATATTGCCTACGGCTTTGGCTTCACTCACAGCTGTTGCACTCGCACTTCGAGACATGGTGGCATTATCATCACCGCCTTTCACAATATCCAACTCTTGTTTCAACTCCTGAATACTGCGAATCAAGACAGGAACCAATTCTATGTAATTCACTCCGAGATAGCCGTCCTGACCTTCGCAGACCAAGTCAGGATACAGTTCCCGTAACTCTTGGGCAGACAACCCATAGTGCATCTGCTTTTCTTGCGAATTCCTTTGATTGACTACTTGCGATGTATCCGATTCCTCTATTTGTTGATCAATATAGTTATACTTGATGACACTCACACTCATGAGGTTGTCTAACATTTCACCAGGAGTCTTAGCCTCGCTGGCAAGGGACGTTATGTTTTCTTGAAGGCGGTTATCGGAAGGTACCAATAATGTTGGTGCCGTCAAATTGCCTGTCACATGGACTGCGCCTTCAAAATACCCGGCATATTGTCCACTAATAGAAGAAAGCCCCGTGGTACTTGTGAGCGTTCCGAAAACACCAGCTCCATTCTTTGTTCCCAAAAGGACACCAATAACACCATAGTTGACACCAAGATTTCCTGCTACACCCTGAACACCAATGGTACGTCCACTTGTACTTGCTGTGGATGAGAAAGTAACGCTTCCCAAACCAATATTAAAGACACCTGATGAAGTTGCAAGATCAGAACAAATACCATATTTTTGTGTACTTGGTTGCGTTGATGCACCAACATTCAACCTGGCATTTGTTAACGGTTGGCAATTGCCTACACTGACGTTTCCATCCAAATCAAGCCTTAGTTGGGCACTTGCAGAAAATGTCCAAAAAGAAGCGAAGGTAAAGAGTAATATTTTTCTCATGTTGTTTTAGGTTTTAGTTGTTCTTTACATAATTAAGGTATAAGCAAAAGGGCGGAGGACTTAGCCATCCGCCCGTCATTAGAGAGATATTTACAGTGTGATATCACCGTAGAAGCAGAGGTTACCACGGATTATCTGGAGTTCGTACTTGCCAGAAAGGTAAGACGGTAGTATCATACTGTTAGCATTTGAAGGAATTACCGTCGAATAGACAATCACTCCATCTTGTACAAGTTGAAGCGTATCACCCCAACATGACGCATCATAAGATAAGGTGTAACCATCCAGACTAACAGTTGGAACAAGAACCGGAGTTCTCGGAACAGGATTACTCGGCGTAGGATCGATAATTCTTACTTCGAGTGACACGACATCACACACATGCTGAACACTTGCCCAGCTAACGGCAACTGCTAATAGCAAGCCCAAAGATAAAAATAGCTTTCTCATATCATTTTTTTTAGAAGTCATGGCAAAGATACAACAATTAAATAAAATAGGACAAGAAAACTACTGTTAGTTTGTTTGTAAAAATGACTGGCAAGGCGACGAAAGCGCTCGTAAGACCCTGTAAATCAATTTATAGCAAAAACTTTTAATCAAATTTTATCAAAAGCACTCAACAAGGTTGTCAAGGTTGTTTTTTAAGGATACTGCGCCCTTTTCTTTGAACAATTTCATATTAGCACGGCCTTTGGCGATGGAAACTGCCTGACTTGAGGTCTTTGTTAGACCAACAATAATTCCCTCCTCATAATCAAGTATCAAGAGGATGCAAGTGTGAAGTTCCAGTGGGGATAGTTTCTTTCCTTGCTGAAATGTTGCATATACTGATGGCAAATCTTTCTTAAATTGCTTGACAAGGGCATTCCACTCCCATTTGTTAGGGATGGGGTGATCTATTGTGAATTGTGCCTTCTTCTCAAATATATCCACAATCTGGCTATTCTTGAAATCATCAAGGCTGTTATTCAATGAATATGAACCAAGATCGTCATTTCCCTTTTCGAGTTCTGAAATCCGCTGAATCAATTCTCGTTCTTTCTTTTCTTTTTCTTCAATCAGATTCTCATAGTTTTTATCTTTGAGCCGCTTCAACTCTTTTTGTACAGCTTGTTGCTCGCCTTTTATTGTGATTAGTTCCTTGTTTAGAATTGCCATCTTTGTTTGCTTTTCTTTCTGCTTTACTAAATAGAAATGGAACAACACACCAGACAAGACAGAAACTAAGGCAAAGAATGCCCAAAAGCAATACCATGCATATCGTTTCTTCTCAGATTCCTTCTCTACCTCTTTTCTGCTGCAAGTGTAGTCATACAGCGAGGACATCTGATGAATTGCTTCTGTCTGGATCTGATTGTGCAAAGAATCTAATGTTGATTCATTAAGTTGGGAATAATGAAGAACTGAGTCAATAATATGCTTATTGATAGACAGCAAGCAGACCTTTATAGGCATTGGAAATATCGGAGGCATTACCATTGCTTGCGGCTTTCTTAAATAAAAATTCTGCTGTGTCAACGTGACCGACGGCTAATTCATAGAATCCTTTTATCCAATAATATGATTCCCGCCCTTTAGCGATGTTGCCTTCTGCATCAAAAAGCTCTGATTCTTTTTCGTAAATAGAAATAAGCTGCCGAGCTTTTTCAAGCTTTTTACGTTCCGTATAGATGTAAATGGCCGTCCCAAGAGTCCGAGCCGCTTCTTTGGAATGTCCGAGGGATTTAAGCTCATTGTAATTGGTATTGATTATCTGCAATACTGTATCTTTTTCTCCTAAGAGATAATAGGGATTGACCAAATAACCTTGTGCAATAATAGATTGTTTGTGGTTACCTGTTTTCCATATACATTGAATATATTTGCGGAGTGCTTGGATTTCATCATATGGCAAGCATTGTTTATGGAAAATGTCAGACATTTGGGCATAGATAGTTGCAAGGATGCTGTAGTCACAATTACTTACCGTCGTGTCAGCGAATTCGGTTGCATCCAAAAAACAATCCATTGCCTTGGGAGCATCTTTCATATCCCGATAAACGCATCCAAGGAGATAGTGGGCCAGCATACGGTCGTTAGTGGTGCCGTGGCGGTCGTAGTAGTCGGCGACATCAAACATCAGGGAGTCGGAGGTGAAGGGGACGTAGGCCTTGTTCATGGCTTGGTGGCGTAGTAGCTGGTAGCGCATGCGGACAGACTTCGGCTCCCCCGCCATCTGCCCCTCCGCCCTGTCAAGCACGGCCAGGGCAGAGTCGGGACGGCTGTTCATCAGCGAGTCAGCCAGCACCAGAGCCTGCGGAAGCCCCCTCCCGTCCTCCCCCAACTGGGGGAGGAGACCACCTCTGCCACAGCCCGCCATCAGGGCCACAGCCATGAGCAGCGTCAGCACGAAAGAATCAGTACGTCGCGTCATCATGGTGCAAAGGTACGAATAAGTGAGCAAAAAGCCAAGATTTTTTCGGACTTTTTCGAACGGCAGTACCACCTTTTAAGGGAAAGCGTGAGAGAAGACGTGAGAGAAAAACTCTCGATAAAGACTTATATTTGGGAAATAATGACTACCTTTGCACACAAATAGAGAAAGGCAGATGAGAGACATTGTAGACATAGCCCAAGAATTGGCATTGCTGCATACACTACAAGGTGCAGCTTTTTCACGTCAAGTGGAGCGAATAGCTTTGCAAGCAGTTTTCTATCCATACGAGGAAGACCCTAATATAATGATTACCGGTGGAATTCAGGGAAGTGACTTTGAAAATCTGCTCAATGCCGCCCATAAAGCAGTAACTCATGGTTATAGGGTGTTCATTCTGCCAAATCCGAAAGGTATCAGAACAGCCGACTTTATTTTGGAACGCAAAGGACTTTACAAGATGTATGATTTGAAAACCATTATCGGAAAATCCTCTGTCATCAACAGACTGAGGGAGTCTATAGGTCAAACTAACCGTGTATTATTAAACATGGCAACTGATTATAATGGCCGTCTGTTGGCATCTGACATCAAGGCATATTTTGAAGAAAATGCATCGGCCAATGAAGTGATGATATTCAAGGGAAACAAACTGCTCCTTGTTAATCGTGGCCTTGTTAAGAACACGATGTTCAACCGCATTTTCAGAAAAATGTACGAAAAATAAAAGCCATCCCTAAGGATGACTTTTAAATGGAGCAGGGGCGGTTCAGTCTTACTCCCCGCACTCAGCGGCGTAGTCAAAACTAATGTTCTGACGGTGCAAAGATAGGAAGAATTCTTGAAACTTCCAAATAATTAAGCTATTATTTTCGTTTCACAACCCATTTTCCTTTGGATCATGGGGACGGTTCTCGTGATCATTTCATCATACCGCTCTGTCAAGGAACGGAGACAACCTGTCATCTGCCGATAGTCCTCGTCATCCTCAAAGATATCCTGACGGTTTATACCTCTGAGCATAACGTGGTAGACTCCTGTACGGCTAAGCTTTCTTGCTTGTCGTGGCATCGTACGTCGTTTTCTTGTTAGACTATGCAAAAGTAATAACATATTTCTAAACTACCAAATTATTCTGACGAAAAATGATCACGAGAACCGTCCCCGGTGATCTTCGATGCTGACATTATCGATGTCGACCTTCATCTTTTTCTTAGGCTTGTCGGCCGGTTGCACACTCTCGGCCACTTTCTGCTTCAGACTGTCGATGATGAACTGATAGTTAGGCAACAAGTCGCTGTCGTTCTTGACTATCAAGGCCTGACAGCCCTTTATAGACACATCCGATATTTTCACCTCGTCGTGACGCAAGGACATCAGTTCGGCACGGGCCGAGAGCTTCTCTATCTGCAACATCTTGCGCTGCTTCTGGTCTTCAATGCCCACACCATAGAGTTCCACCTTCTGGTTGAACAGGTTGACACGGGCGCTGTCAACCTGCACCTGCGTCCCCAGACGCTCCTTCAAGGCGTCGACCGACCAGTCAACCACCTTGTCCTGAACTGTATTGGTGTTCAACAGCAGGGTAGTACCCACGAGGATGAGCACGCCTACGACGACAACGCCGCCAATAATCTGAAGAGCCAGTTTGAGTCTACGCATGGTTCTAACATCGTTTATGTGTTACAAAGGGTCTCCGTCTCGTGACGGAGACCCTGTCGGGAAATATAATACCTATTGAAGGGAGGGAACTTACTTAATCAGCATACCATTGACAGCATACTTGCCGTTGATGATGAGGCGACCGTTCTTGAGCACCTTTGTGGGAGCCTTCACCTCGGCAGCAGCATTCACGTCCTGAATGCCAACTACCTCACCAGCAGCGATGCGCTGAATCTTCAGGTTGTCGAACCAAGGACGACGGTCGTTGTTGTTGTAGTTACTCTGCAGGATGAACTTGGTGGGAACGGCCTCGAGGGCAACCTCCTCGGAAGTGTCGGAACCGTTGGGGCTGCTGACGGTGCAGTACATGGTCTTCTTACCGTAGTCCATGATGACCTCAACATGGCTCTTCTGCAGCGGGTTGGCGGTCAGCGTCTCCTCGTCAGCGTCGGCAGGTGAAGCGTTGTTGTAGCTGCCACCCGACTTGAACCACATCTTGTTGATGTCAACGTTGCAGGTGTTGGTGGTGTTGGTGTTGTTGTAGAAGTTGTGGAACAGACCGAAGATTTCTGCATCCTCAGGACCATCCTCACCTTCAACAACATTCTTCAGGTAGAAGCCGAGCGAACGTCCGCTGAGTCCCTGGAGATAGAGGTCGCAGGTCACCTGCAGGATGTTGGTGCCCATAGAGCCGTTCTCCGTGGGATCGAAGACGACGGTACCCGTACCGTTACCAATGCGGATGTAGCCCTTCCAGAGCTGCTCACCGTTAGACCAGTAACCCTTCTCGAACGGCTGATCGCCCGTTCCGTCGAGTGACCATGACGAGAACTCCATTGATCCGGCAGCACCAGCAACAGTATAGAAGCCTGTATCCTCATTCAGCACGGCATCGTTCTCGAAGTCGATGTCGACAATGACAGTCTTAGCCGAAGCAGGAACAGAGGCCTTGAATGCTTCAACAGCCTCGGCAAGGGCAGCGTTTTCAGCCACGATAGCGGCAGCATTCTCCTCGCTGTACTGAACAGACTTCATCATGTTCTGCAAGTTCCTTGCGCTGGAAATAGCCATGATAAGGTCATTCTTTCCGGCAGCAGCATCGTAGAGGCGCATAGCCAAAACGCCCTCGGCATTGTCGATAGCGGTCTGGATAGAAGCCAGTGTGTCGTTGACGGCCAGGAAGCGCTTGTTGGCGGCGATAATATCCTTAACGGCCTGCTGATAAACCTCATAGACCATATAGCCAGTCTCCTCTGAGGTTGACTTCACGTAATCATCCTGATAGGTAGCGATGATGGCATCCTGGTCCATAGCCTCGTAGGCAGCAATCTTCGTCTCAACGGAGTCAACGCAAGCCTCCAACTCAGCACTGCCCCAGTAATAATCCAAGTTTGCAAGATTCTCGTTAGCAGTGGTCAGGTTGGTACGGCCAGCGGCAATCTGCTCGCGGACATCAGCCTCGTAACCCAGCTGCTTCTGGTTGTACTTGTTGTCGTTCTTACCCCAGATGGAAGCATTCCTCACGTAGGTAACAGAACCGTTCTTCAGATCCTTGTAGGCATCCTTACAGTATGCTTTGAAACCGACCTCGTAGGTGCCAGCCTCAGCGATTTGGGCAGTAATCAGGAACGGGGTGTAGTTAAGAGACTCCAGATCCTTCACCTGAGAAACGATGGTATCAGCGGCAGCACCGTCAACAATCTTCACGACGTAGGCCACACCGTAGGCGGGATCCCAACCCTCGTTGACCGTCCACGAGTTTGAGGTAGCCTCCACACGAAGTCCAGCCTTACTCTCGATGGAGAACACGTATGAACCGGGATCAAGCGTTTTCTGCATATAGACACCCATAGGTTCAGTAGGATTATTGTAGTTCCAGGAATTGTTACCACCATAGTGGCCGAGGTCGGGATAGTCGCCTACGCTCCAGAAAGCACGACCAGTGGTAGTAGCCGTCCAGTCACCGTAATTGCTTACCTTCTGGATGTTCTTCTCGCCGTTATAGATGCCTAAGTAGTTGTCGGCATTGCCAGCCAGATAGTCGTCCATGTTAGCCTTGACAAACTCATCGAGGACCTCCTGGGCGGTAGCCAGCAGCTCGTCAAGCTCGGCCTGACCAGACTCGGCACCGATGCCTTCAAGATTGGCAATGAACTCATTCACGGCAAAATCGTTCAACAAGTCTTCCGACCAGTTGTAGCAGTTCTTGTAGGCATTCAGTTTCTCCAGCATGGCATCGCGCTGACGGAGGTCGGCAAACTGCAATGCGGGAGCAATCTGCAGGTCAGCAATCTCGATGGTAGTAGCCATCTTGGTAAACGAGATGAACCAGGTACGTGCTGTGCCGTCACCCTGAATGGCATAGTTGAAGGTCTGCCAGTCCTCGGTCAGCTCCTCAGCGGTGTTGACGATGACCTCTCCCTCTGTGCTGGGATAGGTGTAAGTGTTGGCATCGTTACCAGCCACCTTCACCAGATTAGCGTCTTTATCTACGGTTGCGGTATTATCGCCATTGATAAAGGTCTGCACGAAATTCAGGGGAGCGCCCTTCATCTTGAAGCTGACCACGTAAGTAGAGCTTGCGTCGGTGGGAACGAACTGGAAGTACATACCCTCACCGGCAGTAGCAGCCGTGCTCACTACCGAGTTGAAACCTGCGGCATAGCCGTCGGCATTGGTGCTGAACAGGTCGGCCAGGGTCTTGCCCTCACCTATTGCCGTCCAACCGTCCATCGACTGGAATGCGTTATTAGCATTCAAGTTAGCGCCCGTAATCTGGAAGCGTCCCTGAGGGGTGTAAACGAACTCACCCTGCTCAAGTGCGAAACCTGAAACAGACGCACTAATTGCCATAAAGGCCACGAGTAAACGTTTTTTCATAAATCCTTGTTTTTTTAATTAGTTTATAATATGATGATTAGATAACTTAGTTATTCGGGGGCAAAGGTAATGATTTTCTTGAAAAGAAACAAGAAAACCATACCTTAATTTTTGCCATTAACCTACATTATTTGGTAATTACCACCTTTTTGCCGCCTCGGATGTAAATACCCTTCTTTAATTCAGAATTGGGTGTCCCTGATTCCGAGACCTTATGACCCCGCAAGTCATAGACATCATCACCTGGGATTCGGAACCCGGGGTTGGCTATTCCCGTGTTGACATCTTTCACGACAAGAACGCCTTCGCTGATGCGGCTGGTGTCCCATGTGATGTCGCCCTGCATGTCGAACTGAGGCTCACCCTCCAGCTTGACGGTTTCAGGCCACAGACGTATTTCATCGCCCACCTGCAGGGTATTGGTCTCAGAAACCTCAATGCGGATGGTGCCGTTGATGGTCAGCGTACCAATGTCGGCCAGGCTGGTAGAGCCGCCGTTACGCGAGGCTCGAATCACCAGGACACCCGTATTGCCAATGGTCACGTTCTTATTGTTAAAATAAATGGTACCGGTGGTGGACGAAGGCAAAGAGCCCGGCTTGAGCATACCGTTGATGTTGAACGAACTGTTGAGCAACGGCAGCTTAGCGGTGGTGATGCCCGACAAGACGGCACCCGCACCGACGGACAGGGCACCCTTACCGAGCTGTGCGCCCGACTTCAGACAGAGCTCGCCCTCCTTCACATTGGTGGCACCTGTGTGGTCGCTCTTGCCGCTGACGGTCATCTTGCACGCTCCTACTTTATTGAATATGCACTTGTTGGCGCCACCAGCATCGGTAAAGATGCCGTCGAAGGTGAAGTCGCCCAGGTCGCTGTTACCTACATTCCAGGTGTTGTTGCCGCTGACGGCACTCTGGTTCTGGAAATTGGCGGTGGGGTGTGCCAGCGAGCCTTTGCCCGTCAGCTTGCCTATGGCGAAAGCTTTGGCAACATTGGTCACCGTGCAGCCCTCGGCAATGTCGAGCGTGGCGTTGGCCATGCCTGTAGAGGCATCGAGCGGCAGCCAGATATTCTTGGTGGTGTGCTTGATGGTGCCCTGGAACTCCGACCAGTTGCCGGTGATGCGCACTCGGCTTACCGTGTTGCGCGGAACGATGGTCAGCGTGCCCTCACCCGTCAGCTTGTTATTATAGGCCGTATAATAGGCATTACTCAGTTGCCAGGTGGCCGACTTGCCTTTCGGCACGACGATGGCGTGGCTGGTTGACTGCACGTCGTCCCACAGCGTGCCGTTCTGCAGTTCGATGCTCTTAACGGCCGTATTGTTCTGCAGGGCGACGGAGCCTGCAGCGAGGACGAGGTTCTGCAACGAGCCTGACTTCATCAGATACAGGCAACCGCTGCCCTTCTTGGTCAGCACCGTGCCCGACAGGGCTGCATTCATGCGGAAGTCGGCAGAGGCGTTGATGGCACCGCCCTCGTCGCCCACCATCTGCATGGGCGAGGCCGTCTCAACGGCAGCCGTCGTCTGCAGCGTGGCACCGTTCTCCATCGTAAAGAGGCTGGGGCTGCTGGTCACGCTGCCTAAGTTGCCCACCTCGGAATACTGGTTGGCAAGCAGGCTGACGCGGGTCGTGCCGCCCTTCAGGTGGTTGCCGCCTGTATAGCTGTTCTTGGTATTGATAGTCACCGTACCCGTACCCTGATTCACGAAGGAGGCCCCGCCGCCCCAGCTGCCAGTGCCGTTGAAGCTGAACGTATTGGATCCTTCCACCGTAATAACACCGGGATAGAGTTCATCATTCAGGGTGATGCTCTTCTGGGCGGCTTCATTGTTGAACGTCACGTTGTCGCCCGACACGAACACGGTCTGCTCGCCGTCCACCATGAAGTTCTGGGTCTCGGCGTAGTCCCAGCTGTTGCCTTCAGCACCAGTCCATGCCACATCGGCAGGGTCACGCAGTCCTACAATCTCCAGAATAAGGTTCCCGTCCTCTATATAGAGTTTCTTCTTGGTGGTGGTCATACCCTCGACAATGAGGTCGTCAATACTGCCCTCCACCTGAGCTACTTCTCCTATAATATATTTGCCGGGCGTCATGGTCTCTCCATGCCCCACCACCTCAACGACCGGCATCAAGTACTCGGGGCCGCCCTTCGTCCAGGCATTCCCCGTCTTGCGCTCTATCTTGAGCGTCTTCACCTTCACGAAGTCTGCCGTGAGGTCGCTGCCGTAGAGGTCTACTACTATACGGGAGCCAAAGCCGAGGGCCAGCTCGTCGGCGGTAATAGTGGCCTTCACGCCGTTGTCGCCTGGACAGACCACGGCACCGTAGTCGGCCTTGATGCTCAGGAACTCGCCGCCATTGGAGTTCAGCCATGCAAAGCGGTTGAGCCACAGCGGCGACTGCTTCATCGTGCCGTCAAAGCAGAGCGTTCCGCCCCACACGTCGGTTGCCCCCGTGTGGGTGAAGTCGGCAGCGGGCAGGGTGAGTACGCCGTCGCCCTGCTTCACAAGTCGGGCCGTGCCACTGAGTCCGCCACCACCGACCGTACATTCGTAGGTGGTATAGTTGATTTTCATGTTCTGCGTCGTACACTCGCTGGGAGCCGTGCCCTGCACCCACGTCGGCACGTTGAAGGTCAGCACCTCAGGCTGTGCGCCGGCCTCGATGCTGACGCTGCTGTTGCCCGTCTCGCAGACGATGACGTGCTGTCCGTCAAGGCTGTGCCCAACGGTTCCGCCGTTGGCAACCTCCGTCCTCCCCGTCATAGTGAGGGGCGGCGGGGCGATGGTGATACCCTCGAGTTCGCCGAGGAAGTAGCTGGTGTGGGGTGGCTGGTTGTAGCCGCACATCTGCCACACCATGGCGTTGCGGTACTGGTGGTCGTGCCACAGCGTATAGTTGCGCCACTTTGTCTCCTTCGGTGTGGAGTAGATGCGTATATTATTATTAGAGGTACGCATGATAATCTCCTCGCGCCAGTCGCCAAGGATGTCGCCTTGATAGCAGGGGGTGCCCTTCGTGTCGTTGTTGGTCATCGAACCGGCACAGGTATAGATAGCCGACCACGAGCCATACTTGGCTATGCAGCCTTCGGTGTTCTTGCCGTTGATGTAATTGAAGGTTTCCTCGCAGAGGTCGCCGTCCCAGTAGATGCGGAAGTTGGTGTTCACGCCCGTTGCTTCAAGCCCGCTGATGGCTGAGCCGGTGATGGTACTGATGGCTCCCTCACGGGCCGAGCAGCCCAGCCCGCCAGGAAAGTTGTTGGTGAAGTTGCCGGCCATGGCGCGACCGTCGTCGTTGCCGGCTTGGAAGCGGTGATAAACCTTCGACGTGGTGGCATCGCGGTAGTTATTACCGGGATTGTCCTCCATACAGGCATAGATTTCCAGTCCGTGAATGTATGGGTTCAGGTCGCTCACATGCTCGGCATCGCCGTGGCCGAAGCCAGTTGTCGAGAGGCCCTTGCCGTTGTCGTCGATGACCATCGAGCCAAATACTATCTCGTCGCGGCCGTCCATATCTACGTCGGCCACGCAGTAGTTGTGGTAGCCCTGCCCCTTCCACGGGCCGTTGCTGTTGTTGTACCAGCGCCAGCGCTCCTTCAGCTTATGGGTGGCGGGGTCCACGTCGTATGCTATCATCTTGTGGCGGGTATAGATGCCTCGGGCCAGGAAGATGCTCGGCTTGCGGCCGTCTAAGTAGGGAGCGCCGAAGAAGTGTTTCGAGCAGCGGTGGCCGTAGCCGTCGCCCCAGGCCTTGTTCAGGTCAGTCTCGCCGCTCTCCAACCGCTTCAGCGGATAGGGCAGGCACTGGTAGGGCTTGCCCGTCTTACCGTCCATATAGACCAGATACTCACCGTCGGTGGTCACAAACCAGTTGGTACCGCCACCCGTGGCGGCACGCACGTTGACCGAGGCATTGCCTACGGTGTAGGTAGTGCCGTCGGCCAGGTGGATGACCGTACCGTCGGCAGCACGCATCACCACCTCGGCACAACCGTCGCCGTCCCAGTCATAGCCCACGATATTCTGCTCGTTGTTCTGGAAGTCGCCCATGTTCGGACCGCAGTTCACCCACCACAATCGGGTACCGTCCTGCTTCAGGCACTCGAAGATACTGTATTCGCCCTGATAGCCACCTCTGGGATACGAGGCGCTCATCTCGCTCAGATTGTCGAACTTCATCAGGATTTCCAGCTCGCCGTCGCCGTCAACGTCGGCACAGCAGGCATCGTTGGGCACCAGCGTGCTCTTGATGCCCTCGTGCTTCAGCTTGATTTCCTTGTAGCTGCTTGCCCACGGCGTCACCGCCTGGCACGGCTCCTGCTCCTTGCCTTTCACGACCGCCGCAACGGTATACGTGCTGGCCGTCGTACCCGAATTGTCGGTATAGTTCGACACGCTCAGCGGCGCGTCATTCACCTTCACGCCGTCACGGTAGACGTTATACGTGACATCATAATACTCCTCGCCGAAGATGCGCCAACTCAGGTACACACCTCCGCTCGCCTTCATGGCCACCAGGCCACGATCCAGTTTGTCAGTCACTCGCTGCGCCTGAGCTACCATCGTTATTAGCCCCAACAGGGACACCAGAAATAGTCTTTTCATTTTGTCTTGGTTATTAGCATCGATACTTTAACTGGGTGCAAAGGTACGAACTATTTAGGAAATAACACCTTTAATCCGCGATTTTCTTCCTACACTTTTTGACAAAAGCGGTGTACGTTCAACTTTTTTTCGTACCTTTGCACCAAAACTAACTAAAACCGAATCAAAGAAATGAAGAAAGTAAGCATCCTTGCCACGGCCCTGCTCCTCGCAGCAGCCACGGGACTACAGGCACAAGTGACGCCAGCCAGCCAGATGGAGAAGCTGGACCGCGGACTCGTTGTTATTCCCTCGGGCACCACCCGCAACCTGAGCTGGCGGTTGTTGGGTACCGATGACGAGAACAAGACGCGCTTCAACGTCCTGCGCGACGGCGAGACGATAGCCGAGGACGTGTACGAAACATTCTACAAAGACTACACCGCTGGCAGCAGCTATCAGGTGGTAACGCTGGTCGACGGAATGGCCGTCGACACCACAGAAGCCGTGAAACCTTGGGCCAAGAACTACCTGACCCTCAAACTGCAGCGGCCGGCAGCCGGCAGTGGCTACGACTACTCACCCAACGACTGCTCGGTGGGCGATGTCGACGGTGACGGACAGTACGAACTGTTTGTGAAATGGGATCCTTCGAACTCGAAGGACAATTCGCAGAGCGGCGTCACTGGCAATGTCTACATCGACTGCTACCGGCTTGACGGCACCTTTCTGTGGAGGATTGACTTAGGCAAGAACATCCGTGCCGGAGCGCACTACACCCAGTTCCAGGTCTACGATTACGACGGGGACGGTCGTGCCGAGATGATGTGCAAGACGGCACCTGGCTCTACAGACGGCAAAGGCAACTACGTGAACCAGGTAGCCACCGACGAGAAGATAAAGGCGGCCTCAAACACCAAGGACTGGCGGACCAGCGACGGTCGCATCAACGGCGGGCAGGAGTACCTGACGGTGTTCAATGGCGAGACGGGCGAGGCTATCCACACCATCGCCTACTTCCCCAACCGCAACGCCAAAGCCCAGTTGAGCGAGGCCGAGGGCACCTTCAACTGGGACGACCGCTCGGGCAAAAATGACAAGGGCAACTACGGCAACCGCGGTGAGCGTTACCTCGCTGCCACGGCCTACTTAGACGGCCCTGACAGTCGCCCCAGCGGCATCTTCTGCCGAGGTTACTACACCTACGCCTATATCTGGGCGGTCGACTTCGACGGTACACAGCTGAAGCACCGCTGGTTGCACGCAAGCGACACGAAGACGACCTACAAGGTGACGGATGCCAATAACAAGACGACAACCTACAAGGGAACCACCTGCACCTCGGGCTTAGGCCGCTACACGATGTATGCCAACGGCAACCACAACATGTCGGTGGGTGATGTCGACGGTGATGGCAAGGATGAGATTATCTGGGGATCGGCAGCCCTCGACGACGACGGCAAGATGCTCTACTCCGTTGGTTTCGGCCACGGCGACGCCATCCACCTGGCCGACCTCGACCCCGACCGTCCCGGACTGGAGTTGTTCGACATACATGAAGAGAAAGGTACATACGCGTGGGACCTCCATGACGCCGCTACCGGCGAGATTATATGGAAAGGCGGACAGAGCGGTGCAGACAACGGCCGCGGTCTGGCTGCCGACATCCTGGGCGCCCGCGGCTACGAGTTCTGGTCGGCCTACGGTGGCTTCGACAGCAGCTCGCGTAACCAGAACCCGTTCAATGCCAAGACTGGCAAGCAGGCCGGCTCGACGAAGCCCTCGATGAACTTCCGCATCTACTGGGACGGTGACCTGCAGGACGAGCTGCTCGACGGCACCGCCATCACGAAGTACGGCGGCTCCACGCTTGGTGTCGGCACCACACCGATAGCCAATCTGGGCAGTCCCTCATCGTGCAACAGCACGAAGGCCACGCCCTGCCTGTCGGCCGACATCTTCGGCGACTGGCGCGAGGAGGTGATTCTCTGGAGCACCACCGACCATGCCACGCTGAACATCTACAGCACTACCACCACGACCAAGTACCGCATCCCGACGCTGATGCACGACCACACCTACCGCATGGGCATCTGCTGGCAGAACACGGCCTACAACCAACCGCCCCACTTGGGCTACTACCTGCCTGACTACGTGGACGGCAAACTGGTGAACGCCGTCCCGTCTGTTGCTGTGGCACAGCAAC
>JAEEGF010289963.1_pt1 | contig 19629 bp, 16 predicted proteins | sample 9134171 | NCBI WGS metagenome assembly JAEEGF01 (sample SAMN16246542, study PRJNA631951) | gut metagenome | biome: gut microbiome; feature: rumen; material: AP-attached | host: Bos | place: Iran: Karaj | collected 2018-10
TCATACCGAGGACGATCCAGCATCAGGGTGATGACATCCAGCGGCTTGACCTTATAGCTGCTCTTGACGGGCTTGCCATTAGCCATCACATAGCCGGCATCAGCTGCCTTCTGGATGCGGTTACGCGAGGCATTGGTAATCTTGTCAAAGAGATACTTATCCACGCGCCGCATCTCTTGTCCCTTATCCACCACCACACGAAAATGCTCGTATAGCTGTGGCTCGGTGACTATCGGCTCGATGTCATCCAAATCATCATTATCCAACTCCAGGTCCAGCTCTTCGTCTATCATAAAGCCAAAGGGTATCAGAACCAGTCATCGCCTGTCGCAGGTCTCTTCTGCGGCTCTTTCTTCTCTATTGCATCAGTGCCCTCAACAACACTCAAGCTATCCCTCGCCATGGTACCACTGCCCACCATGAGTGAGAGGGTGGAGTTGATGGGTACACGCTCGCCCAACATCAGACGCTGACCGTTGTACTTCACGCCATAGACCCAGTCTTTCTCGCCATCTACCATTTCCACGTTACTAATCTTGAAGCCTGCGGCTAACAAACGAGCCTCTGCCTGACGCAGGGAACTATTGTCTGCCACATCGGGAACATGCACTAAAGGAATACTTAATGTATTAATATTCAGATAAATGATACGTCCACGCTTTACCTGCTGGCCTACTGTAGGGGTGAATTCAAGTATGGTGCCTGCAGGTAGGGTACTGACATAATCAGAATCGGTGACCACGCACTTAAGCTCGTGTTTCTCTAATATCTGACGGGCTTCCAACAGAGTCTTGCCTTTTATGTCGGGCACTGTCACGGCTTCACCATGATGAGTATAGACATCTAACCCCTTGAGAACACACAGGATGACAACCACAAAGGCCACCAACATGCCGATAATGTTCAGCCAGAAGAAACGGTTCTCACGAAAAGAAAAAAATCCTTTTATTGTCATAAGCAAACAATTTGGGGCGAAATTACAAATAAAAGAATGAATAGCCAAATTTCGAGTGTGAATAATCACAAAAAGGGGCGTATGCTGTAAACATACACCCCTTTTTTATGGTTTTAGCCTATCCAGTGGCTTAATCGCCGAAAGCAGAATCGTCCATGTGACGGGAACCGCCATCTTCCATGTCATAGTCAAGCACGGTACGACGGTTGGCCTGAATACGGTCATATTCTTCCTTTGAGCCCACCACAATCTTGTCGAACTCACGCTGACCAGTACCTGCTGGGATGAGGTGACCGCAAATCACGTTCTCCTTCATGCCCTCCAGATAATCGGTCTTGCCATTGATGGCCGCCTCGTTCAACACCTTGGTGGTTTCCTGGAATGATGCAGCTGACATGAAGCTCTTGGTCTGCAAAGCAGCACGGGTAATACCCTGCAACACCTGCGTAGAAGTGGCAGGAACGGCCTCACGCACCTTCACTAGTTTCATGTCACGACGCTTCAGCATACTGTTCTCATCGCGCAACTTGCGGGCAGTAACAATCTGACCTGCATGCATGGTCTGTGAATCGCCAGCATCTACTACCACCTTCTTGCCCCAGATGTGGTCGTTCTCCTCCTGGAAGTCCAGTTTGTCAACCACCTGCTGTTCCAAGAAGTGGGTATCGCCTGGCTCATCAATCTGAACCTTACGCATCATCTGACGTACGATGATTTCGAAGTGCTTATCATTGATCTTCACACCCTGCAAACGATACACATCCTGTACCTCGTTCACGATGTATTCCTGTACAGCCGTTGGGCCCTTGATGGCAAGGATGTCAAGAGGTGTAATCTCACCATCAGAGAGTGGAGTACCAGCACGTACATAGTCGTTCTCCTGTACCAGAATCTGCTTTGACAGTGGCACCAAGTAACGTTTCTCATCGCCAGCCTTGGAGGTGACCACAATCTCACGATTACCACGTTTTGGCTTGCCCATAGTGATCTCACCATCGATTTCGGATACAATAGCAGGATTAGACGGACTACGTGCCTCGAAGAGCTCGGTAACTCGTGGCAAACCACCGGTGATATCACCAGCCTTGCTCACGGCGCGAGGAATCTTCACTAACACATCACCAGTCTTCACCATCTGACCATCCTCAACTACCACGTGGCCACCCACTGGCAAGTTATAAGTACGGATCAAGTTATCGTCCTCGTCGAAGATACCAACGGTAGGTACCTTGTTCCTATCCTTAGATTCAATGATGATGCTCTCGCTCAAGCCTGTAGATTCGTCAGTCTCCACGCTGAAGGTTACGTTCTGGATCATGTCCTCGAACTTCAGCTTACCAGCTGCCTCTGTGATGATGACAGCATTAAATGGATCCCAACGGGCAATGAGCTTACCTTTTTCAACGGTCTCGCCTTCACTGGCAAAGAGAGTTGAGCCGTAAGGTATGTTATGGGTTGAAAGTTGGATGCCTGTATTGATATCCACAAAGCGAACTTCAGCCAAGCGGCTTACTACAATCTTAGTAGTCTCACCTGCCTCATTGACTGCATCTACAGTACGAAGTTCCTCAAATTCAACTTTCGAGGTGTTCTTTGCCACCACGCTGGCATTAGCAGCGATGTTAGCTGCTGTACCACCGGCATGGAAGGTACGCAGTGTCAACTGAGTACCAGGCTCACCAATGGCCTGTGCCGCGATGACACCCACAGCCTCACCCTTGTGAACCATGCGGCTAGTAGCCAGGTTACGACCATAGCACTTAGCGCAAACACCATGACGAGACTCGCAAGTGAGCACTGAACGAATCTCCACGCTTTCAATAGGAGAGTCTTCGATGGCCTGTGCCTTATCCTCAGTGATTTCCTCACCTGCAGCAACGATGAGCTGACCAGTAGTTGGGTCAATCACATCATGAACAGACACACGACCTAAGATGCGCTCATACAAGGTTGCCACCACCTCATCGTTGTTCTTGATGGCTGTGCAAACCAAACCACGCAATGTACCGCAGTCTTCCTCATTGATAATGACATCATGAGACACATCCACCAAACGACGAGTCAGGTAACCAGCATCGGCAGTCTTCAAAGCCGTATCTGCCAAACCCTTGCGGGCACCGTGGGTAGAGATGAAATACTCCAGCACTGACAGACCTTCCTTGAAGTTAGAAAGAATTGGGTTCTCAATAATCTGACCTCCCTCAGCACCAGCTTTCTGTGGCTTGGCCATCAGACCACGCATACCAGAGAGCTGACGGATCTGTTCCTTAGAACCACGGGCACCAGAGTCGAGCATCATAAATACAGAGTTGAAGCCATCCTTATCAGCAGACAGAGTCTTCATCAAGATATTAGACAACTCAGAGTTCACATGTGTCCAGATATCGATAACCTGGTTGTAACGCTCGTTGTTGGTGATGAAACCCATGTTATAGTTGTTGATGACCTGTTCAACTTCCTCATAACCTTTGTTAACCAACTTCTCTTTCTCAGCAGGGATGATGATATCACCCAGATTGAATGACAAGCCACCCTTGAACGCCATGTAGTAACCCATGTTCTTAATGCCGTCGAGGAACTCGCAAGCCTTGGTAACACCACAAACCTCAATGACATGGCTGATGATATCGCGCAGAGACTTCTTGGAAATGACGGTATTGATGTAGCCAGCCTCAACAGGAACAATCTGGTTGACCATAACACGGCCTACAGATGTTTCCTTCATAAGCTTCTTGACAATCTTACCATCTTCGTCAACATCGTCCACAACCACATTAATAATGGCGTGGATGTCACACTTATGTTCGTTGTAAGCAATAATTGCTTCTTCTGGTCCATAGAATGTGAGGCCTTCACCCTTAGCACCTTTACGGAGCTTAGTGATGTAGTAAAGACCCAATACCATATCCTGTGAAGGAACGGTGATAGGCGCACCATTGGCCGGGTTCAAAATATTGTGTGGCTCCAGCATCAACAGCTGTGCCTCCAGGATAGCTTCATTGCTCAAAGGCAAGTGAACAGCCATCTGGTCACCATCGAAGTCGGCATTGAACGCTGTACATGCCAATGGATGCAATTGGATAGCCTTACCTTCAATCATCTTAGGCTGGAACGCCTGGATACCCAAGCGGTGCAGGGTTGGTGCACGGTTCAACAGCACTGGGTGACCCTTCATGACATGCTCGAGGATATCGAAGATGATAGGTTCCTTACGATCTACAATCTTCTTGGCACTCTTGACGGTCTTGACAATGCCACGCTCAATGAGCTTGCGGATGATGAATGGTTTGTACAGCTCTGCCGCCATCAGTTTTGGCAAGCCGCACTCACCCATCTTCAACTCAGGACCTACCACAATGACTGAACGTGCAGAATAGTCAACACGCTTACCCAGCAGGTTCTGACGGAAGCGACCAACCTTACCCTTCAAGCTGTCTGACAATGACTTCAAAGGACGGTTAGACTCTGACTTGACAGCGCTAGCCTTGCGAGAGTTATCGAATAAAGAATCGACAGCTTCCTGCAACATACGCTTTTCATTACGCAGAATCACCTCGGGAGCCTTAATCTCCATCAGTCTCTTTAGACGGTTGTTGCGGATGATGACACGACGATAGAGGTCATTCAAATCGGATGTAGCGAAACGACCACCATCGAGTGGTACCAACGGACGCAACTCAGGAGGGGTGACAGGAATGATCTTCATAATCATCCACTCAGGACGGTTGATGCCCTTGGATGCACGGAATGACTCTACAACCTGCAAACGTTTCAGTGCTTCTTGCTTACGCTGTTGTGACGAGTCTGTCTCGGCACGATGACGCAATTCATAAGAGAGCTCATCAAGGTTGAGGCGTGACAGCATTTCATACACAGCCTCAGCACCCATCTTGCAGATGAACTTGTTAGGATCGGAATCATCCAGGTACTTATTGTCGTTTGGCAACTTATCCAGCAAATCCACATACTCGGTCTCCTCCAGCAAATCAAACTGTTGTACCTGATCAGCCAGCACACCAGGCTGGATCACCACGTAACGCTCGTAATAGATGATGGAGTCGAGTTTTTTGGTAGGCATTCCCAAAAGGTAACCAATCTTGTTGGGGAGTGAGCGGAAATACCAAATATGAGCCACAGGCACTACCAGGGCAATATGGCCACAACGCTCACGGCGTACTTTCTTCTCAGTGACTTCAACACCGCAACGATCACACACAATGCCTTTATAGCGGATGCGTTTGTACTTTCCGCAATAGCATTCATAGTCCTTGGTAGGACCAAAAATACGCTCGCAGAACAAACCGTCACGCTCTGGCTTGTATGTACGGTAGTTGATGGTCTCAGGTTTCAGTACCTCACCGTATGAATTCTCCAAGATTTCCTCAGGGGAAGCTAAACCAATGGTTATCTTCGAGAAAGTGTTCTTTACCTTATTATCTTTTCTAAAAGCCATACTTTATAGATGTATATTGATCGTTGACTACTTAAATTACTCAAGATGGAGACTCAAGCCCAAACCCTTCAACTCGTGCATCAGCACGTTGAATGACTCTGGGATGCCAGGAGTTGGCATTGGCTCGCCCTTCACGATGGCTTCATAAGCCTTTGAGCGACCTACCACATCATCTGACTTAATAGTCAAAATCTCCTGCAGGATATGGGCAGCACCGAAAGCTTCAAGTGCCCAAACTTCCATCTCTCCGAAACGCTGGCCACCAAACTGTGCCTTACCACCCAGAGGTTGCTGGGTAATAAGTGAATACGGGCCAATAGAACGGGCATGCATCTTGTCGTCAACCATATGACCTAACTTCAGCATGTAAGTCACACCTACCGTTGCCTTCTGCTCGAAGGGTTCGCCTGTCTCACCATCGTAGAGGGTGGTTGAGCCATAACGAGGCAGGCCAGCTTTGTCTGTCCACTCGTTGAGGTCATCGATAGAGGCACCGTCGAAGATTGGAGTAGCAAACTTAACACCCAATTTTCTACCAGCACGACCCAATACAGCTTCAAGTATCTGACCAATGTTCATTCGTGAAGGCACACCCAACGGATTCAAACAGATGTCAACCGGAGTACCATCCTCGAGGAATGGCATATCTTCCTGACGAACCACACGAGAAACAATACCCTTATTACCGTGGCGTCCTGACATCTTATCACCAACACCAATCTTACGTTTCTTGGCGATATAAACCTTAGCAAGCTTGATGATGCCTGAAGGCAGTTCGTCACCAATGGTGATGTTGAACTTCTCACGACGCAATACAGCATCTGCCTCCTTATATTTCTTGATGTAGTTCATAACTAAAGCGCGGATCAAACCATTGGTATGCTCATTCTTGGTCCAACCACTGAGCTGAACAGCGTTGAAATCCATATTGGCAAATACACCAGCTGTGAACCTAGCACCTTTAGCCACTACTTCTGCATCCATGAAGTCTTTCACACCCTCAGAGGTAAGGTCGGCAGTGAGCACCAGCAGTTTATCAACCAAAATCTTACGAAGTTCACCTACTTGTTCTTCAAATTTCTTGTCGATCTTCTCCAACTGAATTTTGTCAGCCTGCTTAGTAGAACGGTCTTTGATGGCACGAGAGTAAAGATGAGTCTTGATAACAACACCCTTCAGTGATGGGTTTGCCTTCAGGGAAGCATCCTTAACATCACCTGCCTTGTCGCCGAAGATAGCACGCAACAGTTTTTCCTCTGGTGATGGATCAGACTCACCCTTAGGCGTGATCTTACCAATCAGGATGTCGCCTGGCTCTACGTGAGCGCCAATGCGAATGATACCTCTCTCATCCAAGTCCTTTGTAGCCTCTTCACTGACATTTGGAATATCAGAGGTTAGCTCTTCCATGCCTCGCTTAGTTTCACGAACTTCCAGAGCATATTCATCTACATGAACAGAGGTCATAATATCCCAACGTACAATACGCTCGTTCAGCACGATAGCATCCTCATAGTTGTAACCTTTCCAAGGGATGTAAGCCACAAGCAGGTTCTTTCCCAATGCCAACTCACCATCAGCCGTTGAATAACCTTCCGTCAGGATCTGGCCTTTCTTGACACGATCACCTTTCTCGCAAACTGGACGAAGGTCGATGGTCATACCCTGGTTAGTACGATGCCACTTAGGAATCTCGTATTCCACCACAGCAGGGTCAAAGCTTACGAACTCTTCATCTTCCGTACGATCGTAACGGATTCGTATGGTAGTAGAGTCAACATATTCTACCAAACCATCACCTTCAGCGATGATCTGTGTACGAGAGTCACGAGCCAACTGGCGTTCGATACCAGTACCCACGATAGGAGACTCTGTGCGCAACAATGGTACTGCCTGACGCATCATGTTAGATCCCATCAAAGCACGGTTAGCATCGTCGTGCTCCAGGAACGGAATCAGGGCAGCTGCAATAGAAGCAATCTGTTGCGGAGAGACGTCCATATAATCAACCTGGTCAGGAGAAACCACTGGGAAGTCAGCATCCTGACGGGCGTGGATTCTGTCACCCGTGAAGTTGCCTTCATCGTCCAATGGAGCATTACCTTGAGCAATTATCTTCTCTTCTTCTTCCTCAGCGGTGAGGTATAGCAAGTGCTCAGGATCGAGATCTACCTTGCCATTCTCCACCTTACGGTACGGAGTCTCAATGAATCCGAGGTCATTAATCTTAGCGAACACGCAAAGTGATGAAATCAAACCGATGTTTGGACCTTCTGGTGTTTCAATAGGACACAGACGACCATAGTGAGTATAATGTACGTCACGTACCTCGAAACCAGCACGGTCTCTAGACAAACCACCAGGGCCAAGGGCTGACATACGACGCTTGTGTGTAATCTCAGCCAATGGGTTAGTCTGATCCATAAACTGTGACAGGGCGTTAGTACCAAAGAATGAGTTGATTACTGAAGAGATGGTCTTCGCATTGATCAAGTCGGTTGGTGTAAACACCTCATTGTCTCTTACGTTCATACGCTCACGGATGGTGCGTGCCATACGTGCCAGACCGATGGAGAATTGATTAGACAATTGCTCACCTACAGTACGAACACGACGATTGCTAAGGTGGTCGATATCATCAACATCTGCCTTAGAATTAATCAGTTCTACCAGGTAATTGATAATCTCAATGATGTCTTCCTTGGTAAGCACTCTCACCTCAGGGTCGGTCGTCAAGTTCAACTTCTTATTGATACGGTAACGACCCACATCACCCAGGTCATATCTCTTCTCAGAGAAGAACAGGCTGTTGATTACTTCACGGGCAGAAGCGTCGTCAGCAGGGTCGGCGTTACGCAACTGGCGATAGATGTAAAGAACAGCTTCTTTCTCAGAGTTACTAGGATCCTTTTGCAGTGTATTGTATATAATAGAGAAGTCTGACTGATTAGCAGTTTCCTTGTGTACCAAGATGTTCTGCACACCAGAATCAAGGATTTTCTCTACCTGCTCGTCTTCAATCTGAGTCTCACGATCGATAACAACTTCATTACGTTCGATGGATACCACTTCACCGGTATCCTCGTCAACGAAGTCTTCAATCCATGATTTCAACACACGGGCAGCAAGCTTGCGTCCTTTGACTTTCTCCAAGTTCTTCTTATTAACCTTGATTTCCTCAGCCAGATTGAAAATCTCAAGGATGTCCTTGTCACTTTCGAAACCAATGGCACGCAGCAGTGTGGTAACAGGTAATTTCTTCTTACGATCGATGTATGCATACATCACATTGTTGATGTCAGTCGCAAATTCAATCCAAGAACCCTTGAAAGGAATAATACGAGCAGAATAGAGCTTCGTACCGTTGGCATGTACACTCTGACCGAAGAATACGCCAGGTGAACGATGGAGCTGTGAAACTACCACACGTTCGGCACCATTGATGACGAACGTAGCCTGCGGTGTCATATAAGGGATTGTTCCCAGATAGACATCCTGGATGACAGTATCAAAATCCTCATGATCAGGATCGGTACAATATAATTTGAGTTTTGCTTTGAGAGGGACACTATAAGTTAAGCCACGTTCGATGCATTCCTGTATTGTGTAACGAGGCGGATCAATGTAATAGTCCAAAAACTCAAGGACAAAATTATTTCTTGTATCAGCGATTGGGAAGTTCTCAGCAAACACTTTATACAAACCCTCTTTTTTTCGTTTTTCAGTAGGGGTGTCAAGTTGTAGAAAGTCTCTGAATGACTTCAATTGAACGTCCAAGAAATCAGGATATTCGAGTGGATTCTTGGCAGTAGCAAAATTTACTCTTTGGTTTACTGTTGAAGACATCTGTAAAAAGGATTAGTAGAACTTATAAAAATAAAGACACAAAAAGGTTAAGAACCCTTTATAGCTGGAAAGGGTTCCTAACCGTCACCTGATTAGACAGGTTTGTTTTGTTACTTAAGTTCAACCTCAGCACCTGCGCCCTCGAGAGCAGCCTTCAATGCCTCAGCCTCGTCCTTAGAAGCGCCTTCCTTTACAGTGCTAGGAGCAGCGTCAACCAGGTCCTTAGCTTCCTTCAAGCCCAGACCGCAAGCTTCCTTAACAGCCTTTACAACCTGAAGCTTAGCAGCACCTGCGCTCTTCAGTACAACGTCAAATGAGGTCTTCTCCTCAGCAGCTGCAGCGGCACCACCAGCAGCAGGAGCAGCAACTGCAACAGCAGCAGCAGCAGGTTCAATACCGTATTCTTCTTTCAGAATAGTTGCAAGTTCATTAACTTCCTTAACTGTCAAGTTAACCAATTGTTCAGCGATAGCTTTTAAATCTGCCATTTTAGTATAATTTTAATTGTTTATTACTTAGTTGTTTAAAAATCTGTTTTGATGGAAATCAAACAATCCATCGGTTGTTTTAAGCTTCAGTGCGCTCACCCAGCGTCTTCAAGACGCCATGGATAGTATTCGCACCACTCTGCAAGGCAGAGATGACGTTCTTCGCAGGAGACTGCAGCAGAGCAACGATATCTGCAATAACTTCTTCCTTGCTCTTGATGCTTACCAAAGCATCAAGCTGGTCTGCACCAACATAGAAACCTTCCTCAGCATAAGCACCCTTCAATGCAGGAATGCCATTCTTAGCCTTATCCTTCAACAGCTTAGCAGGAGCGTTTGCTACTTCGGTGAATATTACACCTGTAGTACCCTTCAGACAGCCATAAAGAGGAGAATAATCACCCTCAAGGCTTTCCAGAGCCTTATGCAGCAGAGAGTTCTTCACAACCATCAGCTTCACACCTGCCTTGAAACACTCGCGACGGAATGCGCTAGTATCAGCAGCATTCATTGAAGCGGTGTCAACCAAATAGAAATGAGGATAATCCTTTACAACAGCAGCAAGCTGCTCAATAATCTGACCTTTTACTTCTTTTCTCATATCAACCTCCGTTTATTACTGAGCGTCCTCTACAGTCTTAGGATCTACCTTCACACCCTTACTCATGGTGCTAGAAAGATAAATGCTCTTTACATATGTACCCTTAGCTGTGGTAGGTTTCAACTTAATCAGCGTGCGAACGAACTCCTGAGCATTCTGTGTAATTTTCTCAGGGGTGAAGCTTACCTTACCGATAGATGAGTGAACGATACCAGTCTTGTCAACCTTGAAATCAATCTTACCCATCTTAACTTCCTTAACAGCCTTAGCAACATCCATTGTTACAGTGCCACTCTTTGGGTTAGGCATCAGTCCACGAGGACCGAGTACGCGACCGAGAGGGCCAATTTTACCCATGCAAGATGGCATCGTGATGATCACATCAACGTCAGTCCATCCGCCCTTGATCTTTTCGATATACTCATCAAGACCAACATAGTCAGCTCCAGCTTCTTTAGCAGCAGCCTCAGCATCTGGTGTACAGAGTACCAACACACGTGTAACCTTACCAGTACCGTTAGGCAGTGTTACCACGCCACGTACCATCTGGTTAGACTTTCTTGGATCAACACCCAAACGAACGTCTATATCTACTGATGCGTCAAACTTAGTGAAAGTCAATTCTTTCACCAAAGCTGATGCCTCAGCAAGAGAGTATGCTTTCCCTGCTTCAATTTTACCAGCAGCCAACTTTTGATTTTTTGTTAGTTTACTCATTCTAATTGAAGTTTATAAGTTTATTTAACCGGGAACTCCCCTGTTACAGTGATACCCATACTTCTAGCTGTTCCAGCCACCATCTTCATAGCAGACTCTACAGTAAAGCAATTCAAATCAACCAACTTATCCTCAGCGATCTGTTTTACCTGATCCCAGGTTACACTAGCCACCTTGTTACGGTTAGGCTGTCCAGAACCACTCTTGAGCTTTGTTGCTTCCAGCAACTGAATAGCCACAGGAGGAGTCTTAACTACAAAGTCATAAGACTTATCAGTGTAGTAAGTGATAATAACAGGAAGTACCTTACCTGCCTTATCCTGAGTTCTGGCGTTGAATGCTTTGCAAAAATCCATGATATTAATACCCTTAGAACCCAAAGCAGGTCCTACTGGAGGTGATGGATTTGCTGCGCCACCCTTAATCTGTAATTTGATTAGTCCAGCAACTTCTTTAGCCATTTCTAAAAAAAATTAATAGATTTACAATCACTCTTTGACAACTTGCATAAAGTCGAGTTCCAGCGGGGTTGGCCTGCCGAAAATCTTGACCATAACCGTCAGCTTCTTTGTCTCAGGGTTAATTTGCTCCACAATACCTGTGAAACCACTGAATGGGCCGTAGTTTACCTTTACAGTATCGCCAATGATGTAAGGTATAGTAACCTCCTCATCGCCCTCTTGCATCTCGTCAACCTTGCCGAGAATTCGTTTCACTTCAGAATCGCGCAGAGGGGTTGGATGGTCCATACCGCCCAAGAAGCCCAAAACATTAGGCGTGTTTCTCAAATGATGAGGAATCTCACCAACCAAAGCTGCTTCCACCAGCACGTAACCAGGAAGATAACTTCTCTCCTTCATTACTTTCTTGCCATTCTTGAGATAGGCAACTTTCTCTGTGGGAATCAACACCTGAGATACGAGGTCTCGGCTCAGGTTACCGTTTCTCAAATCTGCTTCGAGATACTCTTTTACCTTAGCTTCTTTACCGCTTACGGCACGCAGAACGTACCATTTCTTTTGAATCTCAGACATCGCTTAACTTTGGTTTATTTGGGATACACAAACTCCATGATGTTCTGGAAACAGAAGTCCATAACGAACACCACCAGTGCAATAATCAGGGAAGCATATAAAACAGCTACTGCACTGTTAGTCAATTCTGTATATGTCGGCCATGTCACTTTGTGGACAAGCTCGTCATAAGTTTCTTTCAAATATGTAACTACTTTGTTCATATCATAAATGATTTGCACGGGAAGAGAGGCTCGAACTCCCGACCTTCGGTTTTGGAGACCGACATTCTACCAACTGAACTATTCCCGTGTATCAACCAGCCTCCAGGCTTACGCCTAGAGGGCTGGCATTTATTTGTTCTAGTGATTAGTCTTCGTAAACCTCTGTAATCTGACCAGAACCTACTGTACGACCGCCCTCGCGGATAGCGAAGCGCAGACCTACGTTCAGTGCAACTGGGTAAATCAGGTCAACGATAATCTCAACGTTATCACCTGGCATTACCATCTCAGTACCTTCTGGCAGAGTGATCTCACCTGTACAGTCCATAGTACGGAGGTAGAACTGAGGACGATAGTGGTTGTGGAATGGGGTATGACGACCACCCTCTTCCTTCTTCAGCACGTAGATAGTAGCCTTGAACTTAGAATGTGGATGAATCTGTCCAGGATGGCAGAGCACCATACCGCGCTTGATCTCATTCTTGTCAACACCACGCAGCAACAGACCTACGTTATCACCAGCCTCACCGGTATCCAGCAACTTGCGGAACATTTCAACGCCAGTAACAACTGATTTACGATCTTCACCCAGACCCAGAATCTCAACTTCGTCACCAACCTTGATAACACCAGCCTCGATACGACCAGTAGCAACGGTACCACGACCAGTAATTGAGAAGATGTCCTCAACAGGCATCAAGAAAGGCTTATCGATATCACGTGGAGGCAGAGGAATCCATGTATCAACAGCATCCATCAGTTCCATAACCTTATCTTCCCACTTCTCAACACCATTCAGTGCACCCAGTGCAGAACCGAAGATGAAAGGAGTGTTGTCGCCATCGAACTCATAAGCTGACAACAGGTCGCGCATTTCCATCTCAACGAGCTCAAGCATTTCCTGATCCTCAACCTGATCGCACTTGTTTACAAATACAACCAAACGAGGAACGTTTACCTGACGAGCCAACAGGATGTGCTCGCGAGTCTGAGGCATAGGACCATCAGTAGCAGCAACTACGATGATAGCACCATCCATCTGAGCAGCACCAGTTACCATGTTCTTCACATAGTCGGCGTGTCCCGGGCAGTCAACGTGAGCATAGTGACGATTAGCAGTCTCATACTCAACGTGAGCGGTGTTAATGGTAATACCGCGTTCCTTTTCTTCAGGAGCGTTGTCAATCTGATCGAAAGACTTAATCTTACCCTCGTTACCAGCTACTCGCTTTGACAGTACCAAAGTGATAGCAGCGGTCAGAGTGGTCTTACCGTGGTCAACGTGACCAATTGTACCAATGTTAACATGCGGTTTGGTACGTTCGAATTTCTCTTTTGCCATAGCTTTTACTTTATTTATAATTTGATTAATAATCAGTTTCTACTTCATGTGGAGCTGTTACCGGGACTTGAACCCGGGACCTCTTCCTTACCAAGGAAGTGCTCTACCACTGAGCTATAACAGCAATCCGGCTTTCGCCTAGCACCTTGCAGTGCTTGTGGGCAAAGATGGATTCGAACCACCGAAGGCGTACGCCAGCAGATTTACAGTCTGCCCCATTTGGCCACTCTGGTATTTGCCCTGTTCTTGAGCCTCTTGTCGGATTCGAACCAACGACCCCGAGATTACAAATCACGTGCTCTGGCCAACTGAGCTAAAGAGGCATTCACTCAGTTTTGCAGCCGTTTTGACACGGATACCGAGCGAAACGGCTGCAAAGTTAGTGATTTATTTTTTTCCCGCAAAGCTTTTTGGGAAATTTAATTATTTATTACGCAGTTTTTCTTTATATTTTACCAGTTGTTTCTCTAAAGCCTCTGCACATTGGTCAATTGCTTCCTCAAATGTGTCACAAACTTTGTTCACGTACAGCTCGCCACCAGGCACGGTAATTTTCAAGCCGGCCTCCTTGTTAGCAGCTGTTTCTGGCTTTACTACTTTTAGCGACACCTCTACTTTCTTAATATCTTCATAAAACTTCTCAAGCTTGTTGACTTTCTTGTTGATAAAGTCTTGAAGCTTCTCAGATGCGTCAAAGTGAATTGATTGAATTCTTACTTCCATAATTACCTCCTTTTCTTTTACGCTCTTGGATGAGCTTGGTTATACGCTTTTTTTAATTCTTCAAAAGTGGTGTGAGTATAAACCTCGGTCGTAGCTAGACTCTCATGTCCCAACAGTTCCTTGATAGAACCCAGCTCCGCTTGGTGATTGAGCATAGAGGTTGCAAAGGTATGTCTCAGCACATGGGGGCTTCGCTTCTTAACCGTCGTCACTTTTGAAAGGTTTTGTTTCACTATGTACTGCACAGTGGAATAACCCAACCTTTCACCATTCTCCTTCGTGACAAAAGCACCAGAAGGAGTTTGCACGGCTTGGTCTCTTTCCACGAGGTAGTCCTGCATGGCTTTCGCCAACTCATCTCCAAAGGGAATGAGGCGTTGCTTGTTTCGTTTACCAGTGACCTTAATCACTTTGGCACCAAAATCCACATCCACATCATTCAAGCCCACAAGTTCAGCCAGTCGCATACCTGTCTCATAGAAAAGCAGTATGATCAGCTTATCCCTATGACCTTTGAAATTGTTACCAAAGTCGGTTTCGTCCAGCAGCCTGTCCATTTCCTTTTCCTTTACAAACACAGGTAACGGTTTTTTCTTTTTCGGCCCGCTGATTTTTCGCATCGGATCCGCCGTAATCTCCCCCTGCTTAAGCAGGTACTTGTAGAAACTTCTCAGTGCACTCAACTTGCGATTGATGGAACTGACACAAGTGCCTTTATCCATCATCTGCACAACCCATTCACGCACGGTATTAGAGTTGACCTCCTTCAGTTGCAGCTCACATTCTCTTGCAAACTCCTCAAACTGAAGCAAATCCACCTCATACGCTCTAGCCGTCTCTGGTGAATAATTACGCTCATATTTGAGGTATTCCAGGAATGTTACTATCTCTTTCATCGTTACACTACATTTCAATGCAACGAATTTAAGAAAAAGAATTCAATAATTCAAAGAAAAACGCTAAAATAATTACTCTTCTTCTTGATGAAGCTTCTGAACATACACAGCGTGCTCCATCTGAAGTCTCTTCAAAACAGATGGCTTATCGAACTGCTGACGTCTTCTCAGTTCCTTTACAACACCTGTCTTCTCGAATTTTCTCTTAAACTTCTTCAGGGCTCTTTCAATGTTCTCGCCTTCTTTTACGGGTACTACAATCATTTTTGGTAATAAATTTTAAATTAGTTAATAAAAAAATTTCAGCCTGCAAAGTTAGTCATTGTTTCATTAACTGCAAAGCGTTTAGGCAAAAAAATTATTTCTAGGGAAAGGGAGCAGGGAATGGTAAGAATAGAAAGCCTCGCGCGCGCGTATATATATAATAGGTATAAAGATGGAAATAGAAATATCAGGATAGTAATTGCGATAATATCACGAGTTTTTTCTATCTTTGTTGTCTAAACTTTTTCCGTATGAAAATAACAGAACGCATAGAGGCTCTTAGGAGTTTCCTCAAACAGAAGGATATCAAGGCATTCATTGTCCCAAGTACAGACCCACACATGAGTGAGTATGTAGCTCCACACTGGGAAGCAAGGCAATGGATATCAGGTTTTACAGGCTCAGCAGGTACGATAGTGATCACTGAGACTGAAGCGGGTTTATGGACAGACTCGCGTTATTTCCTGCAAGCAGCCGAACAATTGCAAGGTACAGGTATTGAGCTATATAAGGAAAAAACTGTTAGTACACCCACCATTGCAGAGTTCCTAAAAGCAAAACTCACTAAGGGCGACGCTGTTGGTGTTGACGGTAAAGTGTTCTCACTATCAGCTGCTAAGTCTTTACAACAAGAGCTGAGTGAAAAAGGTATAGAATTGAAGATCACCTCCGACCCATTCTATACCATCTGGGAGGATCGTCCCCCTATCCCGCTGAGCCCAGTTTTCATCCTACCCCTTAAATATACTGGCGAGAGCTGCCAAGAGAAGGTAGATCGGATTCGCCAAAAGATGAAGTCCGACAACATCGATGTTACCTTGATAACAGCTCTGGATGAAATCGCTTGGGTTTTGAACTTGCGAGGAAACGACGTGCATTGCAACCCTGTATTTGTGAGTTTCTTGCTCATTGGTCATCAAGATGCGACCCTCTATATCGATACTCGCAAACTTACACCTGAGGTGAAGAACTATCTTGACGATTGTCAGGTAAAGGTATGTGATTATAAGATATTCTATGAATCCTTAGAAGAAAACACCAATGGCCATAGTGTATTGGCAGACCCTGCATATTTGAACTATGCCATCTATCAAGGATTCTCAAAGCAGGGCCGATTGATAGAGCGCAAGACCTATGTGGCTTTAATGAAAGCCATAAGAAATCAAACTGAGATTGACAACCTGCACCAAGTGATGATAAGAGATGGTATTGCGATGGTGAAGTTCTTAAAGTGGCTGGATACCGAAGTCGAGATCTTCCATGAGACAGAGATGAGCGTTGACCGTAAGTTGCATGCTCTCAGAGCCGCTCAGCCCAACTATATTGGTGAGAGTTTTGACACTATTGCAGGCTATGGGGCACATGGAGCCATTGTTCATTACGAAGCAACCCCAGAAACAGACGCACCACTGGAATCCAAAGGTTTCTTACTCTTAGACTCTGGTGGGCAATATCTTGACGGAACAACCGACATCACCCGTACCATTCCACTGGGTTATCTCACTCAAGAGGAAAAGGAAAACTATACACTGATACTCAAAGGGCATATCGACCTAGCAATGGCCATATTCCCAGTAGGCACTCGAGGCTCGCAGGTAGATATCCTGGCCAGACTTCCCATTTGGAAACGTCACATGAACTATCTGCATGGCACAGGCCATGGTGTGGGAGCATTCCTCAACGTACACGAGGGTCCTCATAGCATCCGCATGGAAGAAAATCCCGTTACCCTACAAGCTGGAATGACCGTTACCGATGAACCAGGTCTCTACATCGCAGGCTCTCATGGCATTCGTACAGAAAACATCCTGTTAGTTGTTCCTGCCGGCGAGGGTATGTTTGGGGACTACCTAAAATTTGAGACGGTAACTCTCTGTCCCATCGACAAGCGACCCATCATTCAAGATTTGCTGTCAAAGGAAGAGATAGATTGGCTCAACCAGTATCACCAACGAGTGTATGAGCTGCTCGCTTCCCAACTTGACTATGATGAACGCTATTGGTTGGCAAACGCCACCTCAGCCTTATAACTCAATAACTATAGAACTCAAAAAATAGAATATGGCTATTATCAAATCAGTAAAAGAACTTACTCCAAAATGGGGCAAGGATTGTTATTTCAGCGAGAATGCCGCGATTGTTGGCGAAGTGACCATGGGTGACGCATGTTCAGTATGGTTCAATGCTGTAGTACGTGGCGACGTAGCGCCCGTTACCATGGGCAACCGAGTAAATGTGCAAGACGGAGCCGTGGTGCATGTAACCAATAAGATTGGACCTACATTCATCGAGGATGACGTGACCATAGGTCACAACGCCACTGTTCATGCCTGTACCCTCAAACGTGGGTGCCTCATTGGCATGGGAGCTGTAGTGCTCGACAATGCTGTAGTTGGTGAAGGTGCCGTAGTGGCTGCAGGAGCCTTAGTACTGGGTGGCACCATCATTGGTGAACACGAAATCTGGGGAGGCGTGCCTGCCAAGTTCATTAAAAAGACAAAGCCCGATCAGGCTGAGTCGTATGCTGCACATTATGTGGCTTACACCAAATGGTATCTGGCAGAAGATGAGCAATAACACAATCAAGGGGCTGTTACAGCAGCCCCTTGATATGTTTCAGTATGATGTCTGTTGCTCCAATTCGAGAACTCACATAAGAGCCAGCCTTATGACCTGTGTCATGAAGATAATCGCTGTCTAAAAGTAACTTATCCAACAACTCATTCAGCTCATTGCCATCATTGACAGAGAAAGCACCACCACAGGCAATTAAATCTTTTGCTTCCATAAATCGCTGATGATTAGGACCGAAGATAACAGGTACGCCATATACAGCAGCCTCCACAGTATTATGGATGCCTGTGCCGAAACCACCACCGATATAAGCTATCTCACCATATCTATATATAGATGACAACAGGCCAAAACAATCTATCAACAGACAACGAGCATCCTGCACATTCTCCAATGTGGCCTGCGTATAACGTACCACCTTACCTTCCACCTTACTGATAATCTGTTGCAGGTGATCCTCGCCAATCACATGAGGAGCAATGATGAGCTTCACTTCAGGATGATGGTTGAAATAATCGATAAACAAATCCTCATCGGGTTGCCAAGAACTGCCTGCCACAAAAGTGAGCTTGCCTTGCTTGAAAGTCTCCACCAACGGCAATTCCTTCGCCTGCTGACATATCTGCTGCACTCGATCGAAGCGTGTATCACCAGCCACAGTGACATTTGTTACACCAATGCCCTGCAACAAATCCTTCGACACTTCATTCTGTACGAACAAATGATCGAAGTTATGCAGTACCTGGCTATAGCCTTTACCATAGCTTTTGAAAAACACTTGGTTAGCCCGGAAGATTGACGATACGCTGAAAGTAGGCACCTGTCTGCGATGTAATTCATCGAGATAGTTCTTCCAAAACTCATACTTGATGAAGAATGCCATACAGGGGTTTACCAAATCCATAAACTCACGTACCAGCTTAGGTTTGTCAAAAGGCAGGTAGCAAACCACATCAGCACCTTCATAGTTCTTACGCACCTCATAACCAGAAGGCGAGAAAAAAGTCAGCAAGATGCCGTACTCAGGATGCTCCTGACGAATACGCTCCATTAGTGGTCTGCCCTGTTCAAACTCTCCCAAGGAAGCAGCATGGAACCACAGATAACGCCTATTGGCCTCTATCTTGGAACGCAAAGTTTCAAAGCAGGCCTGTTGACCATCAAGCATTTTCTTCACCTTCTTATTGAAGAGTGAATCTATTTTAGCCGCAAAGCTGTACAGATTTATCGCGAAATTATACATATCATTTCAATACTTCAATGGCACGTTGCATACGTCTTAGCGTTTCCTCCTTACCCAACACCCAAGAGATGTCGAACATGTGCGGGCCCTTGCCCTCCCCCACCAATGTCAAGCGGAAAGCATTCATAATGTCACCTGTCTTGTAACCCTGTGCTTCTATCCATGCCATCACAATCTTCTCTTGACCTTCAATGCTAAAGTCATCCACGCCACGCAACACCTCCATGAGTTCCGTCATCTGCTTGGCTGAATCTTCTTTCCAGCGTTTCTTGACGGTCTTCTCATCATAC
>JAEEGF011012576.1_pt1 | contig 19629 bp, 14 predicted proteins | sample 9134171 | NCBI WGS metagenome assembly JAEEGF01 (sample SAMN16246542, study PRJNA631951) | gut metagenome | biome: gut microbiome; feature: rumen; material: AP-attached | host: Bos | place: Iran: Karaj | collected 2018-10
GCCATCTCTTTTTTATGTAAAGATGAATGTCCCTTGATAGTTTATTGAAAACATCATTTGCAAGGTGCTCGTTTGTTATCCCTCTATCATATAATGGTTCTCCATCTACAATTACATAATACGAGTCTCCATCTCTTCCCAAAGATACCACAGGATAAGACCGAACATTAAACAATGACGGACTACTTGCGTTAAATGCTTTTCCATCTTCACTTAACCTCAAATTCCTAATGATAGATGGGACTTCCATTGAGAGCTTGGGGTTGACAACAACACCTACTGTTTCCTTTATAAAAGCAGATGCATTAATTGCCCACTCATTGAGAAAATCATCTGTAAGGGGAACGTTATCATTGTTGCTAAATTCGCAATAAGTGTTTGGCATTCCAGAAACACTTAAATAAACATATCTCTCCCCTAAAACATATCCGTGCATTCCATTCATCCCGAAATGCCTACAGTCAGGGTGTTGAAAATTGATATCACTTTCGAAACAATAACGCTGAAATTTCATTATTTAAAACTATTTATTATACAGTTAATGAGCAAATATAATGATTTTGAATGAGGGATATACCTATGCAGTTAAGAAATATGGGCAGCAAATCGCTGACCATATGTATCGTGCTGGTATTCCGAAGAGTTTTATTGATACCGCTTGCAGATTCAATGTAGAGGAGGGTGTGCCAATTGAACAACTGCAAGATGACTGTAAGAAGTGGAATAGGTATGTGCTGAACAACCCTTCATATAATAGCAAAAACAATAATAACCTAAACTACTTCAAAACATATTTGGATTTCAAGAGGGAACTTGAAAGTGCTATGAAACCGTTCATTTGTCCCAACCCAATCTATGATGATGGTAATCTTAGCATTGGGGAATGTAAAACGCAGCGAGACGCAAGATGGTTTCCAACAGGTATATAGTTACCTTATTTTTTTCGCCAAAATCTTGTCGATCATGCCGTATTCGAGGGCTTCGGGGGAGGTCATCCAGTAGTCGCGGTCGACGTCGGAGAGGACTTTGTCGAAGGGGTGGCCGGCACGTTCGGCGATGATTTCGCAGAGTTCGGTGCGGGTTTTCACAATCTGTTCGGCGGCGATCAGGATGTCGGAGGCCTGGCCTTTGGCGCCGCCGAGAGGCTGGTGGATGAGGATGCGGGAGTGGGGGAGCGCGGCGCGCTTGCCTTTCTCGCCGGCGCAGAGGAGGATGGCGCCCATCGAGGCGGCCATACCGGTGCAGATGGTGCCGACCGGCGGGGCGATCAGCTGCATGGTGTCATAGATGGCGAGGCCGGAGCTGACCTGGCCGCCCGGCGTGTTGAGGTAGAGCGAAATGTCCGCCTTGCTGTCGACCGATGCCAGGAAGAGCAGCTGTGCTTGAACGATGTTCGCGACATCGTCGTCGATGGGCACGCCCAGGAAGATGATGCGGTCCATCATCAACCGGCTGAACACGTCCATCGAGGCAACATTCATCTTCCGCTCCTCGATGATGGTCGGGTTGATATACCGGCTGACGGCCGCATTGTAGCGCCCCAGCGTGGTGGAACTGATGCCTCGGTCGAGCGAGGCGAATCTCTCGAATTCGTGGGTCATAGGCTTGGTTTCGTTTCTTTTCTAATAGTCGGGTCCGAATTTTTCCTCGTACAGTTCTTCCAGCACATCCTTTTGGATGGGGATGCCGGAAATGTCGCCGATAACGGAGTCAATGCCGCAGTAGGGGCAAAGCACGGTTGGCCCGTGAAGGTCCGGGGTCCAGTCCTCATCGGTGACTTCCGAAGAGGAGAAGATGCTCCCGCAATAGTAGCATCCGCACAACTTGCTTTTCTTGACGGATACCCAATTCTCGAATGAGGCCTTGCCGGCCAAGGCGTAGTACTGACGATATTTCTTTTCTGCCATAAGCGATTAGATTAGGTTCAGGGGCCCCTGTTTTTTCAGGTCGGCCATGAAGGGGACCCAGATGGGTTTGCGTTTGTCGATGCGGCCGGGGTTGCGGGGGCTTTCGGGGTCGACGCCGGTGACGGAGCACATGGTTTGGAAGAAAGCGGTGCTGCGGATCAGGAGATCCAGCGAGGCTTCGGGGGCGTCGGAGGCGGATTCGATGATGACGAGTTTGGTGGTGGGAGGGAGGAACGCCCGGGTGCGGGCGGCGATGTCTCTCTCCCGAGGCGTGACCAAAATGATGACGGCAGAGTCTTCCAAGTGGTTGGATGTGAAGATGAAGCGGCCGTGGCAATAGTTCCGGTAGTCGTAGACGCCGGCCGGAGCCAGGCCACACTCGACCAACTTGCCTTCCAGGTTGTTGGCTACGGGGCGGCCCCAACTTCCTTGGAGGACGATATAGCTTTTGACCGCTTTGAAGTCTTCCGGAGCGAGCGGAGTGCCGTCGTTGAGGCAGAGGGTGAAGGGCCGCTCGGGGACGGCTCTGTACTTCTCCAGGTCCACGTCGGGCTGGAATACTTTGGTGAACAGGGCAAAGTAGGATAGGGAGGTCCCGGTGGACACGAAACCGTCGTGGACGTCCTTCATCGGGACCACGAAGGTTTTGTCGGAGCCGGCCTTCAGGAAGAGTTTCCGGGCCTCGTTCCGGTCGGTGTCGGAGAAGTTGACGGCCGCCGTCTTGCCGGGATTGATTTCGAGGGCGCGCCGGGTGGCGAAGACGATGTCGTTGTTGTGTCCGCCCTTGCTGACCAGCAGAATCTTGGCCGTCTTTAAGGCCGTGTCGCTGAACGAGTTGAGCGTATACGGAGAAACGCTGGTCGACATTCCGCCACGGGCGCCGTAGAGGAGCGCAGCGAACTCGCCGGCTGTTTCGGCCCCGCCCGAACCGGTCGCAATCAGCGGTTCGGAAGGATTGGTGAAGAGGAATTCCCGGAGGGGGTTGAGGTCGGCCGCGAGGGTCTGGTCGACGACGGCCTGAAGGGTTTGCTGGATGTCTGTCATTTCCTGGAGTCTTGTGTCTATATATACTCCAGGAGAATGGATTTCTTTCAGAGAAGATCGGAAAACTTCATCGCATCGGCCGGCAGCGTGTATTCCAGCCGGCCCTTGTCGCGCAGCTCCATCAGGAGACGCCCCATAATGTTGGGGCCGACCCAGGTTTTGCCGTCTTCGCTCAATTTGGCGCTATAGGCGCCGGCGGGGCGAAGGGGATTGGCCTGCTTTTCGACGATGAAGAGGCCCTTGGAGCGCTCAAGCTCTCTTCGGAAGGCCTCGCTCTGGGCGTATTTCTGCATCAGGCAGAACTTCATCGCATCGATGAAGATCCGGCCCCAATCCTTCCGCACGATGCCGACTTTCTCCTGATGCTTGGCCTTCATCTTGATGGTCTGGCCTTTCGGGGCGTAGACAATCTTGCGCGATTCCGTGTCGGCGAATTTCATCACCTGGAAGAGCTTTTCGGTGCAGTCGAAAGTGACGCCGTCCACGACGACGGGCGTCTGGGCGAAATTGCCGAAGATGCCCCATTCCTCAGCCACCTTGCAGAACGCCGCCGTCCGGTCGGCCGGATACCGCTGGAGGCCGTACCACTCCGGATAGTATTCCTTGATGTATCCTTCAAGTTTCATTTTAAAACTCCTTGACGATTTGTTGCGAACCTTCAATCAGCTGGTGGCCCTTCGGGTCCAACTCCACCTTTTCTATACGGACGATGCGCACCTTTCTGTCATCCAGGACCGCCATATTCTTCTCCGCCTCCGGTTTCTGCCAATTGTACGGCCATTCGATGAGATCCACGCCGATGCCGCTCAGGAACTCGGAGGCCGCCTTCTCGCCGGCGACAGTGGCCTTGTCGATCATCTTCTTAACCTGTTTGACCTCGCCGGTAAGCTTGTTGGCCAGATACTTCCGGAACGGAATCCCCTCCACCTTCGCCTCCGCCGGAATCGGCTCGCCCAACTTGGCTTCAATGCGCTTCACAATGGACTCCGCGACCGGAACGCCTTTCAGCAGCGACAGGCAATTGTCGGGAGTACGGTCGGGAATCTCAACGGTATATACGTAGAAATCCTTGTTCTCCGGCCGATGCTTGTTGAACGCATAATGCGCCGCCGTCGTATACTTCTCCGTGACGTACACGCCCCACCCGAACTTGACTTTTCCATCTCCCTCCAGGGCGTGCTCCAGGCTGAACCTGTCAAACGGCTCAGCCGATGATCCGTGATAGAATTGCATGGGATGATCGTATTGGTAGTACGAAGATAGGCATTTTGAGGGAATAATCAGCGCACGAATCCCGCCGCGCTGACCTTGTCGGCCCAGCAGACAAGGCGGGCGAGGGGATTGGCGCGCATTTCGGCGGCTCCCGGATGCATATGGAGGCGGATGGCATCGCACTCCTCCTGCGAGAGCTGAAGATGGCAGACCTCCTGCAGGATCTTGACAGAACGCTTGCCGTGCCCACGGATGTAATGCGTATTCCAGTGGTGGGCCGTGCAGATATCGTGAAGAATCGAGGCCAGGACAGCGCTGCTCTCCGGGATTTCCCGGCGATGTCTCAGCGCGTAATTACAGGTTTCCAGCGAATGCTTCGCAAGTCCGCCCTGATAATGATGGTGCCGGTGGCATCTCGCCGAGAAAAAATCGCTCCCGTTGAGGTAAGCAATCGTGTCCTCGATCCCCTCCCGACCGGTGGCCCGCAAGCGGCGGATGATTTCAGTTTTGATTTCGGTGTTCGTCATAGTTGAGGTATTTGAAGGGTTCTGCGTGAATTATATACTGACGATCTGGCTTTTTCTTACATATGTTTGTCCGTTGGGGGTTGCAGCTGCGGTTCTTTTGTCGCGACAGGATTCTGGCCTAGGCTTGCGCTCCTGTCGTGGCAGCGTTTTAGCCTGAAAACCCCGAATTCGCGTCACGACAGGATTCTCAATCGGACCTGTAGTCCTGTCGCGACAAAACTGGAATCATTTCATCTCTTGGCTCCTAACCTTTAGTACCGGCAGAAGATAATGTCGAAATTTTCAACCCCTGACAATAAACAAGTTAGGAGATTTCTGGGGTTCTGCGTTTAGCCCTGGCGGAAGTCTGATGCTGAAATTTTTAACCCCTGACAATAAACAAGTTAGGCATTTTCCGCCTTTTTTTGTAACTTGCAGGACTAAATGACTGGGCAATATGACAAAAGCTGAAATTGCGGAGCAAATCGCTAAAAGCACGGGCCTTAAAAAATCGGACGTGATGATGCTTATTGATGAATTCAAGCGATGTGTGATCGATTCACTTTGCAATGGCGAAAATGTTTACCTGCGAGGCTTTGGTAGTTTTATCATAAGGTGTCGGTCAAAGAAGACTTGCCGCGATATCGGAAGAGGAAAGAAAATCGTGCGTCCTGCTCATATTGTTCCCGTATTCAAACCTGATAAGTCTTTCCACCTGCCTCCGTTGTGCCAGAGTGCCTCAAGTGTTACGATCCCTGACTCTGAGACGGAGATAGCCAGTTTTGCTTTCCAAGGTTATAAGGACCTTACCAAGGTTGTCATCGGCAAATCAGTGTCCAGGATCGGAAACTATGCTTTTCACGGTTGCAAAAAACTGACAGGCATCGTGATCCCCGATTCTGTGACGATTATTGGCGACCATGCCTTTCTGGGTTGCAGCAGCCTGACAAATGTAGAAATCCCCAATTCAGTAACTGAGATTAAACGATACGCCTTCGCCGATTGCAAGCGCCTTGAGAGTATCGTTATACCCGAAACTGTCAAACATATCCGGCGCAATACATTTTACGGTTGTACGGATCTGAAAAGTTGTGTCATCCCTCCTTCGGTAACAGAAATTGGCGACTATGCTTTTCAAGGTTGCACCAGTCTTGAAAGTATTGTCATTCCAGGCTCGGTTGCGAAGATTGGCGTCCAAGCTTTCTCGGGTTGTACCGGTTTAAAAAGTGTTGAGATCGGCCATACAGTAAAGAAAATCGGAGAAGGAGCTTTCATGGGTTGTCCCAAATTGGCGAATCATGCTCTTATTCTGTCAATGGCAATAACGAGGCAACTGCGTGAACTGATTGATAAGGCCAACTGTCAGTGGGCCTATGACACTTGCATGTTCCTTGATTATGACTCAAACGACCACGAGGATGAAGAGGATTCGCCCTTTACGTGGGAGCAGATAACCGAAAATACCGGAATCCTGCACGTCGAGATGTTCCCGCCAAACAAGGATGACATCATTTACATTATGGAGGAATTGGCCGAAGAACAGGGGCTTGACCTGGACATTAAAAAAGAGTTGGCGACTCGCAAGATTACCGCTGTTGTTCAACTCGACACCATCAATCAATATATTGAGGATTATTTCAGACGACATCATTCCTTGCGCATCATATCTGCCGATGTCTCGAAAGGGGAATTCGAGTACGTGAATCGCTAACGCAGGCTTGAAAGAAACTGAAGGCGTCGCCGTATATATTTGTGTAAAACAACAACGATTTATGGCAAGTAAAATTCCCAGTAATTGGCGCGCGTGCGCAACTTGCTCACACTGGTGTGGGCACACTTCTTCCGACTTTTGGTGCAAGTGGGTTGAATATGACAACAACGAACGGGCTCGTTGCGCAGGCGGCGGCTGCAACGGCGGTCTTATGAACGCCATGGCTTCGTGCCTTGAGTGGGACCAGCGATTCAGGTAACCTGCAAAGGGATTTTTCGATGCGATACATAATCATTCCAGACGTTCACGGCCGGCCATTTTGGCGACGGGCTGTCGTTGAGGCGGGAGATGATCCTGTGATCTTCCTCGGCGACTATCTGGATCCGTATCCCGACGAGGGGATCGGTCGGATAGCGGCCTGGGATGGTTTTATGGAGATTGTCGCGTTGAAGAAGGCGCATCCCGAAAGGATAACGCTCTTGTTGGGCAACCACGATCTGGCTTATGTTCAGTCGGCCATTGCCGGCACCCGGTTCGACCGGCTGAACGCCGGCCGAAATCGGGCCTTCTTGTACGAGCATCTCGATCTCTTCGATATGACCAGTTCCGTCGCGACACCAAGCCAGAAGTACCTTTTAAGCCATGCCGGCATCCTGCCGGGATGGGTCAAGGCTCACGAAAAACTACTGGGAAATCACTGCGATATCGGAACCCGCCTGAACGAACTGCTGCACGACAACGTTCAGCGTTTCGCATTTATGATGTCGTTGGCCGATGTGTCGCGCTCACGCGGCGGCGCCGACCTCTACGGCAGTCCGGTTTGGGCCGACGTGTCTGAGCACCGGACCGATCAGTTCGAAATCGAAGACACATACCAGATCTTCGGCCATACGCTAATGGAAAAAGCCGCAATCACGCCCTACTGGGCTTGTCTGGATTGTGGCTGCGCGTTTGTCTTGGATGAGGGCGGATTAGGCCGCCACGTTTAGAAGCGCTCTCATTCTCTTTTTCATTCTGCAGGCCTCGACGGCGACTTTGTTGGCGGAGGTGCCCATAAGAACGGCTATTTCCTGGTTGGAATGCCCTTCGTTGAGGAGGTCGTAGAAGGCCTTCTCTTTGGGTTTAAGCCGGTCTGAGGCCATTTTGACGAGCCTGTCCCGCTCATCCTTGAGGAGCCGATAGTCGGCCCCACGGTCGACTGGGAGCTGGGTGGATTCCATCTCGGAATCAATGGGGGACCACCTGCCGCGGGTCTTGTCCGCCGCTTTGATGAAATCGTAAACTACGTGGGCTGCGATACGGCCCACGTAGGTCTGGATGGAGGATTTTGCGGGGTCGTACGCTCCCTTGGTGAGAAAACGCTCGACAGTTCTGCTGACCATTTCTTCGACATCGTCCTGGCAGAAATGACGTTTGAGGGTAGCAAGGCGAACCGCAACGGCCTTGCGGGCAGAGGTGAGGATAAGAGTGCCGTTCATTGAAATGCTTTTTACCGTGTTTAACAATAATATGTTCACGATCGCGTGATGTACCACCGTGGCCGAGGCTCGGTTGGTGTCCTCTCGTGTAAAGGATCTCTGGGATTCTCCTGAATCCTGTCGGGCACGCTTTCCCGACTTTGCAAATATATATACTGCCTAACCGGCAGATTCTTTCAGCGGCAAAGATATATTTTATTTTTTTAATGATCCGATTTCTGGCGCAATGTCATTCTTCAAGCAGAAAAGTGGAAGATGGCATAGGGAGGGCGTTATCGCCGGATGGGGGAGTGACGCCGTGATTGATGGCCTGCATTGCGGCTTTGACAATGCTCTGTCGGCCATTGACAAGACGCTCCGTGTTTTCTTTGAAGTCCCCAAGAACCTCCTCAAGTTTTTTCTCCAGTTCAGCATTGCAACGGCAGAAGATACCGACACGATTGACCATCTTCTCGGCGGCCTTCACAATCTCGGTGATGTTCTCCATCTGCTCCATCTGCACCCAGGCGGTGCGAATCAGACGGAGGAACGGGATGAGGGTCTCCTCGGTCGTGATGAGGATGTTCTGCCTGAAGGCTTCGGCGAATACTTCCGGGGCCTCCTGTTTGGCGAGTTGATAAGCGCCGTAGTTCGGGATGAACATAATGACATAGTCAAGCGTCTTCCGACCGACGAGGTATTTCTGATACTCCTTGTCCGTCAGTTCCTTGATGTGGCTTTGGATGGATGCGAGATTACGGCGGGAAGCATCGGCCCGTGCCTCGTCCGTCTCGGCTTCAAAATAGTCTGCAAGGGCACTTAAGGACACTTTGGAGTCAATGATGATGTCGGTGTCATCAGGGAAGTGGAGTGCGAAGTCCGGTCGCATAGCCTTTCCGGTATGCTCATTCTTGATGAGATTGCCTTTCTTGTCGCGGAGCCAGAATTCGGTGTCATAGTCTTGACCTTCGCGAAGACCTTCTGCCTTGAGGATGTTTTCAAGGATGGTCTCTCCGAAGATGCCCTGCATCTTGTTCTTGCCCTTGAGGGCGCTGGCCAGTGTCTCGGCTTTGTTGCCGATGGTCTCGGTCTGCTCCTTGAGGTGTTTAACCGTTTCGGCGAACTGCGTCTTGATGGCGGAACTCTCCTCGGTGTGCGATTTCTTCTGAGCTTCGAACGCCTCTTTCATCTCTTTGATGTTCTGGTCCAGGCCTCCGGTGATGACCTTCATTGTCTCGGCAGCCTCCTTTTTGAGCGCGTCTTCGCGAGCCCTGAGCGTCTTTTCGTTTTCGAGAGCCAATGCGGCCTTGGCGGCCGCAATGGCTTTTTCCTGGCCTTCCTTGAGTTCCTCAAGGGCCTTCTCGTGGCTGGCCTTTATCTCGTCCATAGCCTTGTCGTAGTGCTCTTTCTCGCTGGCGCGGAGCGCTTCGGAGTTAAGCACCTCGGCCTCCTTGCGAATCAGTTGAGCCCTGGTCTTGTTGAGGCTGAGAATCCAGGCAATGACGATGGCGATGATGATAGTTGCAACGATGGCAATGATGATGGTAGTGTTCATAGTCTTTCTCGCGTTTTGTTATACATACTCGATCACTGCGCATTTCTTGCGCGCACCAGCCCCGCAGCACTAAGTTTGTCCGCCCGGCAAACCAGGCGGGCGAGGGGATTGGTCCGCATCGCGGCAGCATCCGGATGCATATGTAACAGGATGGCTTCGCGCTCCTCCTGCGTAAGCTGGAGATGGCAGATTTCCCTGAGAATTTGAATCGAGCGGCGCCCGTGTCCGTGAATGTGCCGCGCCGCGCTGCTGTGCGCCGTGCAGACATCGTGCAGCAGCGTCGCGATGATGACGCTGTCCTCAGGCAGTTCACCCCGGTTCCTCAGGGCATAGTCGCACGTTTCCAGCGAATGCCGGGCCAGCCCGCCCGCATACCTGTGATGCCGGTGGCACCCCACAGAAAAATAGTCGCTGTCCTTGAGGTAGGCGATGGTTTCAGTCATTCCCTCCCGACCGGTGGATTGGAGACGTCGGAGGAGTTCGGTTTGGAGTTCGGAGGTGTTCACGGTTATAAATACGGAAGGCGGGGAGATTTCTTGCACTTCTTTGATCACTTTTTACCTCACTTCTTATTATCTACTTATTATCTAAGAGATTATCGAGAATAGAGTTTTTCTTGATTGTTTCATTGAAAAAAAGTAAATTTGAAAACATAATCTAAGTGTTGAATTCGAGCAGCATTTTTTATGATAAGCATAGTCACTAAGAGTTTTTCAAAGGATTTAACCGTTTTCTCTAATGAGGAACAAGCTGCAATTGATTTGAAGGAATTGCTGCAGAATGAATTAATGCGATATCCAAATACTAAAGGAACTATCTATGTTTTGTCTAGTATTCATCTATTTGGTCAAAGGCGAAATGATATTGATATTCTTGTAATAGGACTCTTTGACGGTTTTGTGATTAGAAATGCAAAAACGAAGAATTATGATGTTGTAAATGAATTAAATATTAAGAGTTTTATATTCAATATCGAACTGAAGTCTCACCCTTCTAGTCGTGTGCATCACGAGGGAACAGATTATATTGTTTACTATAAAGGCGTCCCACACAATGCTTCTCAACAATGTCAAGAAGCAAAGTTTTCTTTATTCAATCACCTATATGATCAGTTGAATCTTAAGCCATTCATCTGTGATGTTTTATGGTTTAACGGATTGACGCAATATGATTTGATTAGTATGCGAGGTAGTTATATAGACAATGCCTTGCATAGGGACTTCTTGTTAAGAGATCTTTTTAACGTAATTCTTGCACAGTCAGAGGTAAAGCAAGAAGCACCAGGGGTGTTTAGTCTTGATTGTTTTAATGGCGGAGAGAGGGAGTATCAGGAAATTGTGAATCTTTTCACCGAAGTACGAAAGCCGCAAGGCTTAACTAAAGCCAAATTTGAATTGATCAGCCAGAAAAGTACTGAGGTGGAAAAGCTTGTTCAAGATGTAGGAAAGAAACTGACAATTATAACTGGACGGGCTGGAACAGGAAAAACCGTCCAGTTGCTTCAGCTAGCCTTTATTCTTGCTGATGAAAATAATGCCAATAGGTGTTTAATCCTTACTTATAACCATGCGCTTGTAAGCGATATCCAACGGATTATTGATTATACACCTATGCCTTCTCGGGCGGATGGCCGTACCGTGTCAATTAAAACGATACATTCTTTCTTTCATTCATTGATGAAAGAAGTTGGTCTATCAACGGATCATCTATGTCCCAATAAGAGCACATATGATTATGATTATAATGAGTCATTAAAAGAGTTATATGAGTTTGTCGTAAATGAATGCAGGGAGGAGGATATCGAAACGTTAAAGGATATGGCGGAGTCGCCCATTGATTGGGATTATATTCTGATAGACGAAGCTCAAGATTTTTCAGAAATAGAGAAAAAGATTCTATTTAAGGTCTATGGGGTTAAAAGATTGGTTGTGGCGGATGGAGTAGATCAATTTATGAGAACCGGATTTCGTCAGATTTGGGAAAGAGGGATTGAAAAATCCTTGGTTCGGAAGCCCAAAACGATGGAACTGGAGAGAAGACAAAAGGCTAACATAGTTAGTTTTGTTAATGCTTTTGCTCGGCTTGCGAATATAGATTGGAAAGTATATCCAAATTCTACTCTTGCCGGCGGTGAAATAAAGATTTATCCGGAGTTTAGTTATAAAATATTCAAAGAGCTGAAGCAGAATTGCGAGAGGAATGGATGTGAGAATTACGATATTTTGATATTGGAACCACCCTCTCAGGTCATTATCGACGCTCAAGGGAATAGGTTTTTTTCAAAAGCAGACATTTACATCAAAAAAGCCGGGATACCCATTTTTGATGGTATAAATAGTCATAACAGAACGACATATCCGACCAAGGACCAGTGCCGCATTTATCAATATGATTCGTGTCGAGGGCTGGAGGGTTGGTGCGTAGTATGTGCTGATTTTGATGAGCTTATTGAGTACAAGAAGAATACTTATAATACAGATGATGGAGTACTGGGACTGGATAGGGAACAGGCAAAGAAGCGCAGTGTATACTTGTGGTCATTGATGCCATTAACTCGTCCTATCGACACTTTGATAATTACAATTAAGGACCAAAACTCTGAAGTGGGTATGATGTTAAAGCAATTATCTGACGCCTTTCCTGATTTTGTTGAATGGAATCTTTAGTATTTTACAATGGACATAGTTTTTTTTAATAGTTATTATAAGTATTTCCAATGGAATGAAGGCTTATTGGATCATTTTTTCTCAACAAGGAATGAAGAGATCCGATTATATGTGGATAACCATCTTTTAGAGGAAGTAGGACGAAAATCTCAAATTGAGACTGAAGATTATGTGAACGATTTTCTCTTGAGCGTAGAGAGTTTTTGCGCGAATTATAATGCTTATATCTGTCCTAAAAGGGATCCTAATAGAGATGAAGTGTGTCCTTACTCAGACTGCAGATACCACACGAGGAACAGTTGCCTGAAACTCAAAAGAAGGAGAGACGTACTGTTAATTGCTAAACATATCTACTCTTCTGAGATTCGTTATTATGATAAATATGAAAATGCCGATGGCCAAATCAAAGTTCGATTGGACAATGGGAAACCGAGTATACATAGATTACCTTTTTTTGCCATTGTCATTTATGTTATTTTGAAGTTCGACAACGGGGATGCGCAAAAGTGGGATAATGTCGGTGATGGTATTGCTCCTACATCTAGGGCTTATATCAAAGATATCTGGAGAATAATCAGCGAGTTTGATGGGCGATTTGACCCCAATGCTAGTGTCTATGACCGTTCACATTCAGAATATGATGATTATGCGGGAAGGATTTTGTATCATCTTCCATTATCCGCTACTACAAGAAGAAAGATCCAGGATGCTATTTATAAGTCGAGTTCGTGGAAGTTGATCGGTACCAGGTCTTCATGGGAGATAATATCATCCCTTATTCACTCACTAAAAGATATAAAAGCTAATGAGGAACTGAAGAGCATTCTTTTAAAGTGTTTTGCCGCTGAAGATTATCATGGAATATCTATTAGGAGGGTTCAGGCTGTCATTGATGATTTTGACATTGACGAATACGAAGCAAGGTTGGCTGAAAGGCGTAGAGTTACTGATTATAATCAAACTATAATCAGCGGTTCTTTCGCACTGGGTGTGTTTTTCCCTCCAGATGGTAGTAATACAGCTGCCGGAGCTGACGGGGAAGACGAAACATCAATCGTGCTTCTCACTACAGTTCAGCAGTTTGTTGATACAGGGGGCTTTCGCATCAAGGCAGGTGATTCGGAAACTCTTGCTGGATACAACACTTCATTTGTGAGTTTCAAGGGCTCATCACAGGTCCGCATCAAGGATTATTCATTAAGGAATTCAAACTTTAGTATCATCCCTTTGCCTTGTGAAGATGTGGTCTTTTTTTACAAGTACGACGATAACCTATATATCCAAACAAGAGTAATCATTCCGGCAAAGTCGTATATCATTGCAGTTCGAAATAACGCTACGAGTTTTTTTGAGTTATGGTGTCTTAGCAATCAAAATCAAATCCAGCAGTTGCCTTTTGATGATACAAGAGAGTTGTTTGGCGAAGAGTGGATAATCTATTATACCGATAATGGATTATCTGGCCAATACTATGATAAAGACAAAAAGACCGGATATGATGTTGTTAGAAATGAATCGACGGTCGTGGTCAAAAAGGGCGGTATTAAAATAAACAAAGAAGGCAGTAACATATATCTCATTAATGCACTTCCTTATTTCGAGGTGCCCGTAGTGTATGACATCAATAAAGTGGAAGTATTTTTAAATTTAAATGGTCGATTATTTGAGGATTATGAGATCTTTCGAGCTAATGGAAAAATCATTATAGATATTCTAGGTATGCCTATCTATAGTGATGAAGATGCTGATATGGACATTTGTTTAAGATATGGAGCACAAGCTATTTTTCCTTCGGAATGTATAAAAGTATGTGGTCAGCCGATCCGCTATCATACAGATTCATTTTATAAGTACGATAGTTTTGGAGTTCTCCTAAACACGGATTCTACATCGTATTGCATCTCTGGTAATCATTTAGATAATAAGTATCGCTCAAATCAGGTGAGAGGATTGTATTATCTAGATAACCTTAAGACACTTGAATCATTCACTGATGATCTTTTTTTTATTAATATATTGGCGGCTTGTTGTTATTCTTCCCCTACAACAGAAGTTTCTTTCGAAAAATTTGGGAAATGTGTCGCATATGCGGCGACTCGTTTGGGAATTGATATTCAGCGCGATGGGTTTATGCGTAATTTAAAAAGAGCTTTGTCATATGCGGGAATAATTGGCATTGATTATGCCAACAAGAGATGCCAGGCAATCGCGCCTTCATTTATGCGAATCCCCTTCTCGGTTCTTCATTCAGAAGGGACACAGTTAATAATGCTAAGTGGTTGTTATACTAGATCATTTATCGCCGATTTGTTTGATTATTGTTATGAAAGACATTTACGATTATATACTGTTGATAACAACAAATCCACAGATGTTGATGCTTTTCTTCCGCCCATTATTCTTATAGATCATAGTTTTAACCCTGATGATTTCTGTTCTAAGTATCATCAGGGTTGTGATTATTTGCTGGATTTTGACTATGCGCTATCTTTACTTAACGTTTTTCCAGACTATACGGAGATCAAATCCAAGTTTATTTTTCGAAAAGAAGATTCACCCCATTTTCTTTCATTATTGAAGACTTCATGTTCTAACGCTTTGCCCCGATTAAGAAGCATTCCTAGTGGTCAGATATCTAGATGGTTTATTGAGAGTAGGGGTAATATGTTTTCCGATGTTCCTGTTGGTTATGAGTCTTGGGCGTCACTATACTGTCATCGTGAATCGGGAACCCCTATGATTCTTCTTAATAATAGGAATAATTCAGTATTACTCCCGGATAGTCTACTTCTTCCGAAATATGTTCTTCGTGCATTATATATAATGAATCTTGGGTTGCCGAAGAAGAAGAAGGTGTTTGTATGTAATGGGAAGGAGGATGGTTATCCTACATTGATGAATGAGTATCGTTTAGGTTATAGGGATAGATGTGAAACTCTTGCGTCCAAAATTTCCGGGGCGTCTGTGGCTGATACGCCACTTGTTCGAACCATTATTCAGTCTAGCCACAAAATGGAGTTTTGGCGTGAAATGGGCGTAAAAAAGCATCTGGATCGGTATCTCATCTTATATAGTAGTGATAGCGCGGAGAGAATTCTTGCTATCGCATATGAGCATAAAGTATATCTGAGGTGTAGAAATGAATATTATAGAATAGACTCTGATAAGATGAATAGTATTCTATCCTTCCTTATAACCAAAAGATGGCAATTCGAAAAGGGGTATGGCGCTATCGGCATCTCAGTTAATGGGGGAGAAGGATTCAAAAAAATGTTCAATATAACAAACAGTACTATTTCGGTGCCTCATAGAGAACGTTTTTATATAGAAAACATAATGATAGTATAAATATGAATAAATTTGAACACCTCTTTTCTCAAGACCCCATCGGCGCTTTTGAGAAGATCGAGCGGGATTACGCTCGCTATTTTGCTGCTGCGTATAAAATTGATGATGAGGCACTTGATCAGGAGCGTATGGATTTGTTGTCGAAAGACAACAATATGGGTAAAGATCCATATATTGAGATCTTACCCGAGTATTCTCCCGCTCCCAACTTGTCTTCTATGGATGATCTGGTGCTACGATACGCTGATAATAAATCGTTTGGGAGCGAGTGTTTATCTCGTCAGTTCTTCGAGGGATTAATCGCGAAAGGGTTGATGCGAGGACTGATGGAAAAATATTTACCATATGGGCATCAAATTGGGATGTTGGAAAAAGCCTTTTCTGGGATTGATGAAAAGGGCGGCCTTTTGAAATATAAGAATACGGTCATTACGTCTGGAACCGGTTCGGGGAAGACCGAATCTTTTCTTTTACCGTTACTCGCTGATATTTTTAAGGAAGCACAAGAAGAGAAATGGGGCCCGGCCAGAGATCATACTGATTGGCATTTGGGAGTTCTGGAAGGAAGGTCTACTCAAAGACGGTATGCTCCTAACCAGAGAGCGGGGGATCCGCGACCGGCCGCAATCAGGGCTCTCGTGCTATATCCAATGAATGCTTTGGTTGAAGATCAGATGGCCAGGCTTAGAGAGGCTTTGGATTCTGATGAAGTGCGTTCATTTATGCAGGAAAAGCTGAATGGGAACAGGATCTATTTTGGAAGCTATAATGGTAAAACTATCGCCCCCAAAAATTATGATCTCTTGTTTGATCCGGCTGTTACCGCAAAAGACCGAAATAAGAAAAGAGCTGAGGTCGCAAAACGGTTGGGTGAGATTCATAATCAATTTGTTTTTGTTAACAAATACGTTTCTGCCAATCCCGGCAAGAAAGACGCTCTCTATATATCTCCACGGCTGGGTGGGAATCTTAACACTGGCGAGATGATAACCCGTTGGGATATGCAGTGTTGGGCACCGGATATCCTGATCACAAACACATCGATGTTGAGCATAATGCTTATGAGAAGGGCTGAGAAGGGAATGTTTGATGATACACGACGTTGGTTGGCCGCAGAAGACCTTCCGCTCCCGCAACGAGATGCTGCGAAAAAAAACAGGGTATTCCATATTATTGTAGATGAACTCCATCTATATAGGGGAACCGCTGGAAGTGAGGTGGGCTGCCTTCTTAGAATGCTCTATGATGCTATTGGTCTGCTGCCCGTTATTGAAGATGGGAACGGTAACTTGATCCCCAATCCTCAAATTAAAATATTGGCGTCATCTGCTTCTTTGGGAGATGAGGATTCGACACAAAAATTTTTGGAAGAATTCTTTGGTTTATATAGTACAATAGCAGATGAAAAGGTCTTTAATATCCAAGGCGGCGCAAATTACTTTGGAATCAACAGAGGCCTAACGATTGACTATACTAAGTTTGCTTTTTTTACTCACACAAATTTTGTGGCTTTAGGTAATCAACTGAATGAGGAAGAGGCTAATGTTAATCGTTTGTTTCTGTGTAAGTCTTTCTTGGAAAAAGAGTTTGGTGTTCAATCCTTGGTTGACTTTTGTCATAACTATCAAGAGCAATTGTTTTGGGATTTTTATAATGTGCTTCCACAAAATTCAGATGGGTCAAGACGCCCCGTTTATATGCCTGACCTGATTGAAAAACTATTTAAGGGTAATGCTGAAGCTCTTAAGGGTTTTTTGATTTTTAGGGGTTTTTTGGATAGCCAAAAGGGAATTTCTCATAGATTGCCCAGATTTCGTTTTCACAAGTTCTTTAAGTATATTGAAGGCTTATGGGGCGAACTCAATCCTTCATTGTCTAATAACGAGCGCCCCATAGTTAATTTGAGTTACACAGCTGAAGAAGTCGGTAAGAATAACAGAAAGGTACTTGAATTATTAAGATGCGAAAATTGTCATAAGTTATTCATAGGTGGGAATCGAAGAAAGGATCCTCGAAGCGGCGTCGTTTCGTTTACTCTGAATTACCCTAATTTGGATCAAATACCGAGTTTTAATCCAACACCGATGGTTCAGAATAAAAACTATCGCGATTACGCCATATTTTGGCCTAATGATCTAAATACGAATGTTGAATTAATCTCAGGGCATCTTAATCAAGGTGCTTCAGACCATGTCGTTGTGATAGGAAGCGGCAATACGAATTATGATAATGGGCAGGCTAAATGGGTGCCTGGTTATCTCGATTCGGTGACAGGAGAGTTTACTCCTAGAGAAAACGCCATCACTTCAACTACCGGTTCTCTAAAGGATTCGATCAGAGAACGAGGCATTCAAGGTTTTTTATATAGGGTAGTTGCACATAATACTAATACGGAGATAGATGAATCGAGGTCAACTCGGATTTATGCCGCGCCTTGTACTTGTCCGAGTTGTTTGCAAGATTTCACCAGGCGTAAATTCACCAATTCACCAATACGTAGTTTCAGAACAGGTATTGACCGGAGCACCCAAATCTTGAGTAAAGAACTTTTGTATCAGCTTGATGAGAATTCGGCGAAGTTAATTGGGTTTTCAGATAGTCGTGAGGATGCTGCGAAACAGGCGCTCGGGATTGAAAAGGAACAGTATCGTGATATGGTGAGAATGCTTTTTGTGGACTGTGTGAACGAAGTCGGAATAAACGACATCGTCGAATTCATAAAAGGCAGCTTACAAGAAGGTCGGCGGAAAAAAGATATTCGCGAAGAAGTCAGGAGCAGGTGGCCTCGACCTGACATCAATACTATTATTATTGATATTTTTGATGCTATTGAAGAGAATGATTATAGTGAGCTGTCTCGCTATAACCAGGATAATGCACCATTGTCTATTTTAATTGGTAATGGATTTGATGGGGTTCTTGTTAGGAAGTTATTGGAGAGAGGTATTAATCCGGCAGGCGAGGCGTATAAGTATCAGTGGTATTATAGGGATAATACAAATGGCGTTTTTCATTGGAGCACAGCATATGATTTCTCTTCATTTCAATTAGTCTCTAATCCACACTTCAGGGATAATACTTATGCCGTTCAGATAAGAAAACAATTGGAAAATGCCGTTTTCGCCAACTCATTCGGAAAGTATATGGGGGTAAGCGTGCTTGATGCGGGTATTGGTTATATTTGTGGGCCACATCACGATAGTATCAAGGAATCACGTGAATACAAAAAGCTTCGAGAAGTCCTGCCAAGTCATATCGATGTGTTTGAGTTTGTCGATGCATATATTCGTGTTCTGGGCGACAATTATTTCTACCCCAACAATGAACACCTTAATAATGCGGGAGGTAATGTTGCGACAGACTATGCTTCACTTAATGGGGCTCTTCGCAAGCCCATTAAGAAGATATGCCAGGATTATCATACTTGTGAGGCCGAGATACTGGGTGATCGGTTGGTGCAGTATTTAAGAGTACATTGTACGGATCCTGTTTTATCTCTTGAGCTTGATAAGTTGTTTTTTGCAAAAATGACAAAAGACAGGTATCTCAAGTGCCCCAAATGTGGCAGGGTGCATCCCAATATGGGTTTTGGCTTCTGCACAAATACTAGTTGTATGAAGGAATTGGATCCTGGTGAAACGGTCATTGTGGAGGAACTGCATAAGCATTATATCTCGTTTGATATACTGAAAGAAAAGAAAACACCCAGGCGTTTGCATACGGAAGAATTATCTGGTCAAACCGATGACATTCAATCTCGATTGAGGGAGTTTAAGGATTTGATATTGGTGGATAAAATGGACCCCGAAAAATTGGGCCTCGAGAAAACTCTTCCCATTGATATGCTTTGTGTGACAACGACTATGGAGGTTGGCGTTGATATCGGTAGCTTGCAGGCGGTGTTTCAGGGCAATATGCCGCCGACAAGATATAATTATCAACAACGGGTCGGGCGTGTTGGTCGACGCGGCCAGGCCTTTTCTACGGCGTTTACCTTCTGTAGAGGAAGAAGCCATGACGTTTATTATTATGATAAGGCAACGGATGAAATGGTCGGTGGCATTCCCGCCACACCGACTCTTTCTTTAGCTCCCTATCGAGAGACCGATGGCAGCTTGAAGATGAAACAGGCGATAATGAAACGCGTGGTCGTCAAAGAAGTTTTGCATAAGGCTTTCCTTAATCTGCATTACCGATACGATTTGCGAGACACTGCTGGTGAG
>JAEEGF010131346.1_pt1 | contig 19625 bp, 13 predicted proteins | sample 9134171 | NCBI WGS metagenome assembly JAEEGF01 (sample SAMN16246542, study PRJNA631951) | gut metagenome | biome: gut microbiome; feature: rumen; material: AP-attached | host: Bos | place: Iran: Karaj | collected 2018-10
CACCCTCAACAACCCTCGCAATCTGAGGCAACAACGCCTCATATCGCTCCTGCTTTGTCCCGCCGGATATAATCAATTGCTCTGACATCTCAACTATGAACTATGGACTATGGACTATGAACTATGGACTATGAACTGTCTTACAGTTCCTGGAAGTAATACGTCAGCTTCTTGTCGGCTCCGAAAGCACTATAGAAGTAGCTGATGATTTCGCTCAGGTGCTCTTCCCATTGCTCGGAAACGAACCTGTTGGGCACAGAGACGAAGACCACTTTGTCGCGAACTGCCCAAAGGCTGGCGCAGGTCATATATTGGTTGTAGAATTCCTCGCCAAGACGTTCACGAGCCTTCTCCATCCAAAGGTCCCACTTCTGCAAGTAAATGGGCTGAACAAACGGACGGTCTTCTTCTTCCTTTATCTCGACAGCCTCTGCAAACTCCGGCTCATTTGGCTTCTGGTGTTCCAAAAGCCATCTGTAGAGCACTTCCGTAACGTAGGCGTGAACGTTGTCGGGCTGCTTCTCTTCAATGAGTTTGTCGATACGGGCAAGCTCTGGCTTGAGGTCAAGGCCGTCGTAGATGAGATCTTCCAATTTCGACCATTCCATCGGCTGAAGTGAATAGCGAGTGATGAGTGTAGCACGCATCTTGCCCAGGAATGTTTCGTGCTGCTGAGCCTGACCCATCTTGCCTTCGATGAGGGTGAAGCGGATACTGTCTGGGTCGCCACGACTGACACCATGAGGATAGACGGGCTCGTACTCGAAGCAGAACTCCACTTTGCCTTCGTCCGAGAGCTTCTTCATCTCCTTCAATACGGGATCGAGGACATCGCGATGGAAAGCTCCGTACTTGACATAACGGTTTTCGATGATGCGCTTGTGGTCCTTGCTGAAGGTAAGCACGCCGAAGAACTCCTTCAGGTCGATGTAGTTGACGGTACAACTTCCTATCTTGCGCCAAGCACTCAGATAGATATAGAGTCGAGGTGTGCGAGGACTGCGGCAAAGTTGGGTGATGCCCTTCAAGTGACGAGTGTAGCCCTTGCGGAGGTTCAGAATCTCGCGAGCACTCTCGTCCACCATCGAAATCTTGATGACACCCTTCCTTCGCTGCCCACCCTTGTAAGCGACCTTCTCGCCAGCCGCATTTATCTCCGCCTTCGGAAACTCAATCTTGTGGAAAATGTTCTGGCTGACATTATATTCTATGCGCTCGTACTCGTCGTATCGCTTGTAGGACATATTCACATTCAACAGGGTATTGCACGCCACCTCCAGCTCGTCGTACTTCTTCGGACTGATGCCCAAGTCGCGAAGAGGAATCTCGAAGTTAAGCAAATTGCCCGATAAATCCTCAGGCTTGAACAGGAACGACGATTCGCCCACGCTGAGTTGCTCGCGAATGCGATTCTGCAACTGAGCGATAATGGCAATCATTAAGTTGGTCTGAACCAACGAGAAGTTGCCGCGTATCTGCGTATAACTCACCGGATTAAGGATGAAATCCAGATCGCGGTTGTTCGCTATCGTCTGCACAAGCTCGTTCTTACTGCTGACGATAGCCGGTCCCTTTTTCTTGGTCATTTCGTCTAAATCTTCATTTTCTGCTGCAAAATTAAACGATTTCATCGAAACAAACAAATTTTTTCGAAAGAAAATCACATAAAAAGACATTTTCACACATTAAAAGTGTTCCAAACTCTCGCACTTCGTCATTCTACTATTCTCGCACCTCACTCTTTCATTACTTTATCACCAACATATTCTCTGGTTTCGTAACTGAACCTTCCAAATGTCTTGCACCAAAGTCAACCATAACATATCACGTGACTTTACATTATCTTCTTGACCACAAAATATCAAAGAATCACACTTGAATATTCTTTCTCATAGTACCTAAATGTCCTGTCTGTGACCACAAAGGTGTTTACAAGTTAATAACCAAAGTGTATCGACCATCAAAACCAACATGTCTCATGCAGTACGACCTTAGTGTATCTCCCATCATTACCTGAATCAGCAAATGTCCTTCACCAAGCACTTCTCGAGAACATTACCAGCATTTTCACACAACATAACACGCAATCTTCAGAATCTTAACACGCTATAATCCAGGATGTAACACGTTATAATCCCAAACGTGACACTATACAATCTGAAACGTCACACTATGCAATCTGAATCGTATTACTATATAAATCAAAACGTCACACTATACAATCCGAAACGTCACACTATATAATCCAGAACGTAACACTATATGATTCGAAATGTAACACTATATGATCCAGAACGTAATACGCCATGTTCGACAACCCAACTGACTATCTTCCAAAACCACCCATTTTATCTCCAGCAACTTAATATTAACATCTCTGCAACTTCTTTGGTTCCTCCTATCAAGCAAATACATAAATCATTATAGCACAAAATGATACGTCCTATGAAGGGAAATTGTATTCCCAGAAAGGTATCATACGTTTTCCTGGATCATATCGTTTCAACCGTCAACTATAGGCATACTCCACAAAACTGAACTCTACTCTTAGACGTAAACATAATTACCCCAAAAACTCTTTCCTACTCAGAAACACTCATGTCTATTTCAGTAGCAATTAATTTCTTAACGATGCACACCATCCAATTAAGTTCAGAGTAATCAAACCTCCAAAAAACGAAAATAAAGTATAATAGGAATGGCGTATCCTGACATAAGTCTTTGAAATACGAAACGTTAAGTATACCTTCAACTAAGGTTCCGAAGAAAACACACCTGCCCCCTACCCTACCCTTCTGAAATAAGAACGAATCAAAAAATGCTCTCTTTGAATATCTTCGAAGAAGTTATTCAAAGTATAATACGCGCAGAAATGCCGAATCTTCCCAAAATTCGCACCAATACTTCACAAACGCCACATTAAAACTTCCTGGTTTTCGCACCATATCTTCCATAAGTTCGCACCAGCCACCTCATACATACCTGAAAAACAATAAGTTACACTTCGGCATAATCAATATAAGTAAATAATTTGATATGAGATATTTCTTTAAAAGATTAGTCCTTATAAATATTGATTATCTTATTATTGTATATAGATAACTCTAACTCATTGATACTTAATATGATATTCGCCACTTTGTGCGAACTACAGGAACACAAGGTGCGAATTTTCGGAACATCCTGTGCTAAATTTGGTGACATTTGGTGCGAACTTTCAGAACATACAACCCCTTCCTTTCCCCTTCGTTAATATACATTTTATAAAAATCATGTAAATATTTATATCCCCAAATTCCTACGTATCTAAATATCTGCATATTCAAGTGTTCCTGTATTTATAAGTAATTCTATCTAAATACCTACATATTTAAATACATGTATCTCCCAATATCCGACTATCCGTATCTTTGAATATTACCTTATATTTGAATGCTTGAATATGTTTGTGTTCTCTTATGTAGTTCTTTTTAATGTGTAGTTTTACACGTAAATATCGTATATTTGCTTAAATGTTTTTAAGTTTGTGAATACCAAAATATGTAAATATTCGAAAATATTTGGGTGTTTTCTTGCAAGAATACAAATATTCCCCTATCTTTGCATCTGAAAGTATAACAAATTGAAGTGAAAGATATGTCACAAGTTATTTCTCTTTTTGTTGATAAAGGCGGTTGTGCGAAGACTACGACCTGTGTAAATCTAGGCTTTGCACTGTGGTTGCTTGGCAAGAAAGTCTTGCTGATCGATACTGATCCACAGTGCAATTTGACTGATACTGTCGATAAAACTGTTCATTTAGAGGCAGATAGCACCATTTACGAATGGCTTCACGATGCTCAACCAGGCGAATCTCTTCCGCTGCCTATTTATACGCGATATGACGGTCTCGATTATGTTCCAGGCAGTCATAGCATGAGCAATATCAATGCCGAATTGCAGTTGATGTACAATCGTGAACATCGTTTGGCCGATTTCTTGAACATGGTTGACCCTGAAACTGGTGTGAAAATCCGTGATATGTACGACTATGTTTTCATCGATTGTGCACCTGGAGGCGAGACGCTGATGAACACTAACGCATTGGTAGCCAGCGACTTCGTTATTGTTCCGACTGAAGCTGGCATTTACAGTTTGCAGGGACTTCCTCGCATGCTCGATTATATTAATAAGGTACGGACTAAGTTGAACAGCCAGGTTTCAATCTTGGGTTACCTCTTGGTTCGTTGGAATAAGAATCGTAGCATCAGTCGCGAAGTGAAGGAGTTCTACAGTAACGAGGATGAAGTGAAGGCTCCGCTGTTTCCTGTTAGCGTTCGTGAATGCGTACGTTGCCCAGAATCAGTAGCTTACGAGATGTCCCTCTTCGAGTACTCAAGCAGCAGTCCTGTTGCTGACGACTATATGCGGGTTGCTGAATATATGATTGGACGCAAGGCTCGTCCTAAATCGTGGACGCCTGCTAAATGGGGACAGATTGCAAACGCAGCTTATAATCGCTTCATAAAAGAACGGAGTGTGTAAATATTTGAATATGCAAACATTTGGCTATTTGAATGTTTATGTATTTGAATGTTTGGAAGAATAAAGTTAATAATACCATAAAATACAGGAGAAAAAGATTATGGCAATCAAGAAAAAATCGCTGAACATCAGTAGGGTAGCAGAAGAGGCAACACGTAACTATGTGGCCCCCAAGCCCTTAGCATCCAATGAGGCAGTCAGAACTCAGATTGTTCAAGAGACTCCGGCACCAAAGCCGATGCGTCGTGTCTGCACCATTCAGAAGGTTGGCGGCTTCACTTTCTTTACTGGAGAGAGTGACCGTAACGCATTGGATTACATTGCTTTCCGTCAGAAATTGGAGAAGCAAAACATTGTCCGGGCAGCTCTCCATCAGTTCCTCAAGCTCCATTACAGGGAAGGTCAGGGCCTTGATGCAGAGTCGATGCGAATCATCGAACAATACGAGGACAGCGTCTATCAGTGGGTATAGGTCTCCAGGTAGGGTAGGGGAGCTGGGACTGTGTTCTGAGCGAGCAATTTCTCAAAACTGATGCTTTCGAGCCCCTCAAAAAGGTGGCTTAGTGAAAGATTTCAAAAATGTTGTAAAGATTTTTGTTGTCGTTTTGCTCCCAATCGCGGTGCGAATATATGCCACATTTAGCCTGTGTATCGATAGATTGTGAAAGACTTTGTTGTCGTGACTTTTCCTGAAATCTGGATTTCCTTGTCGATAGGGTAGGGTGGTTTCATGACTTTTTGCAGTTTTAGAAAGCACATTTTGTGGCTGAGTTGCCAGTAAAAGTTCCTAAAGTTCGCACCAGGGCGGTTAGAAGTCCATTAAGGTGCGAACTTTGGGAACAAAATCGACTTTATTGGGTTCGTTTTATGCTATTTCATGTTGTTGGTGCGGACTTTGTGAACATTCTAACCCATTTTTCTTGTCTATGAGACTCAAAGTCCTTTTCCAGAAGGAAGTTCTTCCTCATTTTCGCACCTCAGTTTTGAAAATGTACCTAAAGTCCGCACCAAGCATCTTAATATAGTTATTCTGGTAAGATGGTATAGGGTAGCGAACTTTCAAACGTGGTGCGGACTTTGGGAAGATATTTTGCGGAAGGGGAATTGTAGAAGAGAAAGAAATCCTTCTCTCTAATGACCATTTTCTCTTTGGTGCACGGATGCAAGCGAGAGGGCAAACGTCACGTGTGATGTTGGCGATTTTATAGTGTGACGTTGGCAAACTTAAAGTGTGACGATTACGTTTTAACTGTGTGTCGTTTGGAACGATACAATTACTTTTTGTAAAAGTACTCTGCACTCTACACCTTCAGGTCCTAATAGATTGAACCCCAGCGATTAACAGAGTGTAGAGACTCTACATCACTCTACACCCACTCTACACCACTATATTCATCTGTTTATCAAGGTATTAAATGATGTTGGTGTAGAGTGTAGAGTGTTTTCGAAAAACTTTCTGGAAACACTCGTCACTCATCAAAGTCGTTGAAAATGAAGAAGTAATACCCTGACGAGTATATGATGAGCCGTAAAGTACTCATCAGGTTGTATTTTATTGATATTCTTCGTGTTAAGTGCCAAACCTGACGAGTGACGAGTGTTTTTGATTTGTTTTGCAACATTTTCTTTCGGAAGTTTTTGCAGTATAAAAAAGGTAAAGCGTTTTGAGATTGCCTTAATCAAGTAGATAATTAAACCGACTGATTGATTAGAATTAGGCAAGAACGTTTGGTCTTCTCAATAATTTATTCTATCTTTGCAGAGTCTTCAAACAAGAATCTTTTAACATGAAAAAGAAAATGAATAAAGTGTTTTTATGCCTCATGGCTATGATGGGTGTGCTGACGGCTTCGGCTCAGGATGCTGTTCTGCCGCTCATTCAGAATGTAAAGGCTTACGAGAGTGTGTCGCTGAATGGCGAATGGAACTATATTGTCGACGTGCAGGAGGAGGGCTACTACGACTACCGCATGAATCCCACACGTTGGGGCTTCTTCCAAAACGCAAAGCCGCAAAGGCCCGAAGACCTCATCGAGTACGACTTCGACAAGTCGCCAACTATGCAGATTCCTTCTGACTGGAACACGCAGGACGAGCGCCTGTTCTTCTACGAGGGAACGGTCTGGTTCTACAAACAATTCAAAATTCAACATTCAAGTTCAGATAAGGTGTTGCTCTACTTTGGTGCTGTGAATTATGATGCCCATGTGTATGTGAACGGGCAACATGTGGGGCATCACATAGGCGGTTTCACGCCCTTCAACTACGATGTTACCGACTTGCTGAAAGAGGGCGAGAACAACGTCATCGTGAAGGTGGACAACAAGCGCCACGCAGAGGATGTGCCTACACAGATTTTCGACTGGTGGAACTATGGCGGCATCACTCGCGACGTGAAGCTGGTGAAGGTGCCTGCACTCTATTTGGAGGACTATAGCCTCCAGTTGGAAAAGGCGAAAGGGGTAAAAGGTGAAAAGCAGAAGACTATCAGTTTCTCGGCCAAGTTGAGCAAGAAGGAAGCCGGCCACAAAATCACCGTCTCGATCCCTGAACTGAAACTCGAGAAGACCTTCACGACCGATGCAGAGGGCAAAGTCCAAAACTCGACCTTCGGCATTCAGGCGAAGAAGTTACAGCTTTGGAGTCCCGAGAATCCCAAGCTCTATGAAGTGCGTTTCTCTGTTGATGCTGCCACAATTACCGACCAGATCGGCTTCCGAACCATTGAGACGAAGGGCAAGCAGATTCTGCTCAACGGTCAGCCTGTCTTCCTGAGAGGTATCTCCATCCATAACGAGAAGCCCAACGGAGGCGGTCGTGCCAACTCGGCCGAGGATGCACGCACTTTGCTCTCGTGGGCTCAGGAACTTGGCTGCAATTTCGTCCGTCTGGCACACTATCCCCATCACGAAGAGATGGTTCGCGAGGCAGAGAAGATGGGCATCCTGGTATGGTCCGAGATTCCCGTCTATTGGACCATCGCATGGAAGAACCCCAAAACCTTCGAGAACGCCAAGCAGCAGTTGACAGACATGATACTCCGCGACCACAATCGCGCCAATGTCATCATCTGGAGCATTGCCAACGAGACACCTCACTCTCTCGAACGTGACGATTTTCTGGGACGTCTTGCCCAATATGCGCGCAGCATGGACTCCACGCGTCTCATTTCTATGGCAATGGAGGTGACAGGTGCGTCAAACTACGTGAACCGTCTCAACGACAACATGAACAAGTTCGTGGACGTGGTGAGCTTCAACCAATACATAGGTTGGTATCGCGACGTGAATGATGCGCCCAAGATGAAGTGGGAGATTCCTTACGACAAGCCCGTCATCATCAGTGAGTTTGGCGGAGGAGCAAGGTATGGCTATCACGGCGAGAAGAACCAAAGATGGACAGAGGAGTTCCAGGAGAACCTCTATCGCGAGAACATAGCTATGCTCGACAAGATAGAAGGCCTTTCCGGCACCACGCCTTGGATTCTCAAGGATTTCCGTTCCCCACGTCGTGTATTGCCAGGCATTCAGGACTACTACAACAGGAAGGGGCTTTTCAGCGACAAAGGCGAGAAGAAGAAAGCCTTCTACGTCTTGCAAGAGTGGTATAGGCAAAAAGCATCGCAAGCCTCACATTAAAGTCGTAAACAGCTGTCTATTTCGCCTCTGGTGGATTGGGCAGAATGTTTGGCAGATGGTTTTCCCCTCCTCTTTTTTCGGCAAACTGCTAGAGACTTATATTCGCGAAATGATTGAAGCAGGCTGTAGTGGGGCAAAAGAATGTGAAAGGATAAAGGCAATGAGAGACTTTGCGGCGATAGATTTTGAGACGGCCAATAATGAACGGAGTTCGGTTTGTTCGGTGGGTGTCGTTATCGTCAGGAATGGCGAGATTGTCGATTCGTTCTATTCCCTCATTCAGCCTGAGCCGAACTACTACAATTATTGGTGTAGGCGAGTTCATGGGTTAGGACACGAAGACACAGACAATGCTCCCATCTTTCCAGATGTTTGGGCTGAGATAGAACCTTTGATTGAGGGTTTGCCTTTGGTGGCTCACAACCGACCTTTCGACGAGAGTTGCCTTAAAGCTGTGTTCCGCATCTATCGGATGGACTATCCTGACTATGAGTTCCTCGATACACTTTGTGTGTCTCGTCGAGTGTTTCCTTTTTTGCCAAACCACCAACTGCAGACTGTTGCAGAGGCTTGCGGATTCTGCATGAAAAACCACCATCATGCTCTTGCCGATGCCGAAGCCTGTGCCTGGATTGCGAGGGAGATACTGTAACTTTTTATTTCACATTTCTTCTTTCCTTTAATTATAAATCGCGAGAATTTTATACCTTTGTAGACGAAAACGATAATTACTAGAAACCATGAAGAAACTTGTACTACTTTTGGCGATGCTGTGCTTCGGTTTTGGAATGTGGGCACAGAGAATGAATGTCATCTTTGAAACGGATATGGGCAATGATGTGGACGATGCTCTCGCCATAGATATGCTCTACAAATACAATAAGCAGAAGCGCATCAACTTGATGGCAGTCATGCTGAACAAGGAGGGCGAGTTTCCGCCAAAGTACATCGACTTGCTGAACACATGGTATGGGCAGAAGCGAATCCCTATCGGAGTCAGCCCTCGAGCAGACAAGAGTCTGGTGGCAGGAACAAACTATACCCAAGTCGTTTGCGAGAAGCTTGACGAGAAAGGCAAACCGCTCTACAAGCGAAGCATCAAAGACTATAGTAAACTCCTATCTGCAGTAAAACTCTATCGCAAGCTTTTGGCAAAAGCAGAAGATGCTTCGGTGACGATTGTCTCGGTTGGCTTCAGCACAAACCTTGCATTGCTCCTCGATACAAAGGCTGACGAATACTCTCCTCTGACAGGCAAGGAACTTGTTGCGCAAAAGGTGAAACGACTGGTCACGATGGCCGGACACATCGAGAACCCGAAGTATGCCGAATATAATGTTGTGAACGATGTTGCAGCTTGTCAGCGTGTTTTCAAGGAATGGCCGACGCCTATCTATATGTCGCCTTTTGAGTTGGGCCTTCAAGTGCGTTATCCTGCACATAGCATCGAGAATGATTTTACCTGGACAAAGCACCATCCCATTGTAGATTCGTATAAAGTATATCTAAAGAAGATAGAGGACCGGCCAACATGGGATCTCACAGCAGTCCTCTACGCAGTTGATCCGCAACAGTTCTTCAACATTTCGCCAGCAGGTAAAATCGTTGTGACCGACGAAGGCTATACCCACTACAAACAGGATGCAGCAGGCAAGCACTTCTATCTTTTCATCACGCCCGAACAGGCAAAGGCCATCCTCGAGTATTTCGTGACGATGGTGACAGCAAAAAGATAAGGTTATTGCTTCTTTGAAAGACGTGCGAACTCGGCTTTGGCTTTGTCGAGTTGCTTCATGAAGTCCTTGTTGTTGAGTAAAGCGGGGAGAACGAGTGCACCAACCATCTGACCGGCTTTGACGTCACTATAGTGATGGAAGCCCACAATCCAACGGCTCTCCCCAAAATCGAGTCCACGCTTGTAGAGTTGATTCTGCCGTTCTGGATTTATGCAGGCCAGTACCATCGATACTGCAACACCAGTTGCGCTGTGTCCTGAAACATAGCTTCCGTTGTGGCGAAGGTGCTCTTCGGCTTCTGGAACGGGTGTCGGCTCGTTGTAAAGAGCATATGGACGAGTGCGCATATAGAGGTTCTTCGTACAGCGTGTAGCATAACTTCCTGCATCCTCCTTCATTGTGGCGATGAGTTTATAGATTTCAGGAGTCTCTTCTTTTGAAAGTTTCATGCCGAATGCTTCCGAGAAGACTTCCAGGATGTTGTCTGTCGAAGTGTTGGCGTCCTTGACGGCTTGCTTGCCACGTTCAGTGTTGCGAAGCGTCTTGCCGTATTGATACATGTGGAAATCTTGCTCGAAAAGGAGTGAACCAAATGCTGGTGGAGGTCCGATGAAAGTGGTGTCGAGGGGAGCTTCCTCTTTAGTCAAGTAGTGGTTCGACTGTGCGTAGCTGATGATTGCAGCGAACAGAAATGCAAAGATACAGATGCTTTTTTTCATAATTAATAGTTGTTTTGAATCGTTTTAGTGCCTGCAAAGTTACAATTAAGTGAGCGAAATGCAAAGAAAAACAGGAAATTCTTTGGTTTTTCTATTGCTAATCCGTAACTTTGTGGACGTAAATGCATATTTATTAACCACCTAAATTCAAAGAACTATGACTTACAAAATTATTGACATTGAGGGCGTAGGCGAAGTTTATGCTCCAAAACTCATCGAGGCTGGCATCGTGACAGTTGACGCTTTGCTGAAGAAGTGTGCTGCTCCTAAGGGCCGTGCTGCTCTGGCTGAGGAAACTGGTATCAGCGAAAAGCTTATTCTGAAGTGGACAAACCATGCCGACCTGTTCCGCATCAAGGGCGTTGGCCCACAATTCTCCGAGTTGCTCGAAGCTGCTGGTGTTGATACCGTTAAGGAGTTCCGTCATCGTGTAGCAGAAAACCTCTTCGAGAAGATTAAGGAGACGAACGAAGCAAAGCATCTTGTTCGCCGCATTCCTTCTGTGAAGGAACTTACCAAGATGATAGCTCTTGCCAAGGAACTCAAGCCCGTGATGACTTATTAAGTAATTGTTTTGTGAACAAAAGAAGATGCCCGCCATTTCGCGGGCATCTTTGTTATTGTTTCATTGCCTTGAACTCGTCTGTTGTGAGTGCAGACATTTTCATCGTTTCCTTGTCTATCTTAATATAACCTTCTTCTAAAGGACTGTCGAATCCGAGGTTTTGCTTTGTCTTTTGGCTGATGGGAACATACCAGAAGAGGCTTGTTTCTTGGGCCACGGTGTACTTCTCCAGATTGCTGTCGCCTGCGACGTTGATGTATTTCACGTTTTCGTCGAGGGGTGAACATGAAGAAACTCGGAAATGGCATTCCTCGCCTTTTGCCATCGGAAGAATGGCTTCTTGTTTTGGCAAAATGAACCACATCAGCCCTCTGTCCATATCGGTTATCAACATCTCCTTTTCGGAGTTGTTCTTTACAATGAGATCCACCATCAAAGTCTTCAGTTCCTCTGCTTGTGCAGAAGCTTCGGCAGACATAGCATCGAGCCCTCTTTCTATATCTCTGCCTTCTACGTAACCCATGATATAACCAGGTTTCGTATTGTTTCTGAACATTTGAACTTCAGAGAAAGTTGTACCACCAGCAGAAAGCGTAGATGCTACTGTCAGCCATCCTGCAGTTCTTTTTTCTCGCTTGATGGCTTTTACGAGGTCTGGTGAGACAACTTGCTGAGCAATAAAGCAGGAAATGAGATTATCCTTCGAGTCCATTTGCAATAGTTGTTGATGGTTTGCCAAAGAGTCAAGTTGCCCATTTTCGATGAGTATAATCCTGTTGAAGTACGTGGGGATATAAGTCGTCTTGGCTTGCAGATTGAATGCCAAGGAGGCAAAAAGCGCGATGAAATGTAGTTTTTTCATAATATAAAAGTGTTATGTAAGTGCATATTATTGAGTTTGTTTCAGATGATAAATACGAGCGTCTTTCGCAGGTACAGAGTAGGGAAGGGCTGATGTTTGTCGTTTCTGCTCATTGCCCGTCCATAGTTCTTTGACGGAGCAAGAGCCAGATATTTCGATGGAATCGAAAGGGATGGTACCTTCCAAGGTCTTGTCGGCAAAGTTGATGATAGCGAGGAAAGTGTCCTGCCCGTCTTTATAGACGATGAAATTGTCTGCGCTTTGTGCCTTACCATCGAAAGGACGATAGCCAAAAACAGGACGAAAGGAGTGCTTGACTTTCTTTGCCAGATCGTTGATTTCTTTATTGCATAGCAGAAGGGCTGCTCTTTCGTAAGAGAGCATAGGGTCTCCGCATCCGGTTTTGTTGTCGTTAAGGTCATAATTGTCTGCCAAAAGCAACATGCCGCTTGCAATACCCGTTGTCAGTCTGGCACGGTTCTCTCCTTCAGTCTCTTTCACCTTGTCGTTGCCAACAAGTACAATATGGTCAGGGTCGTTGCGTTGGTAAAAGCCATTAGTCCACCAACCTCCGCAAATGGCGTTCATCGCGTATTCCGAATGATTGATTTTCCCCCAAGTATCGCAAGCGATGCGACGTGAGTTGCCATATTGATATGGAAAAATCGGGGCGATGCTAAGGGCAATGAACATTGGCGTTCCATCGGTACAATAGCATTGTGCTGTGAAATGCGCCATACCCTCGTTGTATGCTTCCACAGCTGTTCTTACCTTCGGATTGTAATAGCGATCGGCTTGGATAATGCCATCGCAGATAAAGTCAACCTTTACATATCGGAATCCTTGCTGCCTTGCTTCCTCCATTTCACGTGTCATCTTTTCTTTTACGGCAGGGTGTGTAGGATCAAGGCAGAAAGCGCCATCATACTTTATAGGCTTGTTGTTTGCTTTCAGGACACATTCCTGGGCGGTGTACGTGCAACCATCAAAGAGTTTCTTTTTCAGGTCGTTCTCGCTTCCCCACCAAAGGCTGAAGGGACTTCTGTATATGCCGGCAATCTGGCCTTGCTCAGCACAGTGATTGGTCAAGCGTCGTCGTTCGGAATCGTTCAAGTTGTCCCAAGCGTCGATGCTCATAATCTGCAGATTGTTCTCGCCGGCAAAGCCCGCCTTTCGCAAAGTCTCCGCATAGAAGTCTGCTACTTCCATATCGACGTTGAAGTTATTCTTTGTCGCCATCACGCCCCAGCTTTGCCAACCGATAGGAGTACCGCCTTGCCAAGTGTTTCGACCCGGTTGACGACTATTGCAAGTGGACGCAAAAAGTTCCATTCCATCGCGCCAATCATCGGCTTCTGCTATCAAGAATGTTGCGCTACTTACTTCTTTTCCATAGAGTGAACCGTGAGGCAGAATATCTCTCGTTTCTTTGGTGCTGACGCCACTATAAGCTTTGAGTTTTGAGACTGTGTTGCCATTTTCGCCCTTGACTTCGATACCACTCTTCCAATGGTCGTGGTCAACACTTCCTATAATGACACCATGTCTACTTGCACCATCGAAGATGGCTGTGACTTCGTAGCTGAGCATAGTTGTGTCAAGTCGAAAATAGTGATAACGCACAAAGTCATCATTGTCAAAAGGCACTTTCAACATTCGGCATTCGCTGCCTTCAATCTTCTGTTTTGTCGTGATGTTGATGGGGGCCAAGTAATTGGAGGAGAATTCTTTGTTGGCGGTCAAAGTCAGACGTGTCAGTAGAGCATCTTCATAGAGCGAGAAAGATACAGTTTTTTCGATGAAATCGTCCTTTTTCTGCGAAAGGATGAAGCGAACGGTATCGTTTTTCTTTTCCAGATTGACTTTGTCGAAGTCTGTAGAGTGGAACTCGATGTTCTTGCCTGCTATATGACACGAAGCTTCCGGCTGCGAGTTTGACAGGACTATCCTACCTCGGTGCTCATAAGCAAATGAACAGGTTTTTGTGTCGTAGGTAATCTTCCAATTTCCCAAGTCTGCACTGATGTTGCGAGCCCAAAGACTGTTTGCTGTACAAAGGAGAGCAAGGATAGCTAAGGAGTGGGTGGTGTTCATATTCTTTTAGTGGTGTTTTAGAAGCCCGACCAGAATTGTCGCCAATATTTTTTTGCAAGATCATCCCAACGTCCGATGGTTGCATTGAAGAAGTCTGCGGTGTATCCATTAATGAAAGCTGTTCTTTTTTTCTCTTCGGTGTTCCACCATGTCTGTTCCACGAAGGGAAGTTCCCGTTGCGCTTTGTCAAGGAAATATTGTTGAGCGGATTGTATAGATCCGCGTGTTTGTCCCCATTTCATTGAGGAAATGCGGTTCGCTTCACGATAATGCCAAAGCGCAGCATCGTCGCGTTTGCGATGCTGACCACACACGCCAAGCATCATGGGCAATTCGGTATTTCCACTAAAGATGGGGAAGCGAGGCGATTGTCCTGGGTTGTCGAGTGCAATCCATGCTACGCCGCCAATCTCGTCAGGCATCCACGAACGCAGTTGAATGACCGTACTATAGGCGCACCACGATACGCTGACGGTGCGTATGTTGGCCATCGTGCTGTCGTTCAGCAGTCCGGCATAACGGCGTATCTCGTCGGGCCGCATCCAAGGGTTGCTTATCAAGGGCTTGCCCCCTTTCAGTTTCACTCCGTTGCCATCCTTAGCCAGCGAGTCAATTTTGCACGACAGGCTCAGTTCAGTTCCTTCATAATAAGATCCAAGGAGTTTTGAGACCGTTTCGACCGAAACCTTCTCTTTTGGCTTCACAGAAAGTGGTAATTCGTCCATTTCATCGGTGAAATTGGCATCTGGAGCCAACTGCTGCATGATGAAAAGTTCACGTACGCTATAGTTCTTCGGCTCGTCGAAATAGTTACCGCCCGAGTATGCCTTCCAGAACGAAAAATCCTCCTTGCCATCCCACAGTTTGAGTTGCTTGGCGACGGAAAAAACATTGTCCGAAGCCATGAAGTGGTCTGTGTCGTTCAAGTCGAGTCTGCCGATGCGGGAGATGTTCGCGCTGACGGCAATCTCGTCGTCGGGAATGCGTTGAGCCGCCCATACGCCACCAATCTGTTTTGGCCCTTCGCCGAACACTTCGAAGATCCAGACTTCGTTCTGGTCGGCAATGGTAAGGCATTCGCCGCTATCGCCGTAGCCATATTCCTTGATGAGACTGCCCATCAACTGTATTGCCTGCCGCGCTGTCGTGCATCGTTGCAAGGCAACGCGTTGCAGTTCCTCAATCATGAAGAGTCCCTTCTTGTTTTGCAAAGTGTCGCGTCCGCTAATGGTTGTCTCGCCCATTGCCAATTGCTTTTCGTTCAGGCAAGGGTAAGCTGTATTGAGGAAGCGATAAGTATGTCGGGCCTGAGGAATAGTTCCTCTTATTTTGACGCCTGTCATGTCGTTAGCGTGTTCGGTATGCATCAAACCTTCGTAGATGTTCATGATGGTGTCGCGCGGGTAGTCCTTTGCAGGTTCGATGCTCATCCATGTCCTGTACCACGAGTCGCAGGTGTGGCTCGTCATGACCGAGCCGTCAACAGAGGCATTCTTGCCCACCATAATGCTGGTGCAGGCATCTCTTGAAGTTTGTGCTGTGCTTAGACAGGTCCAGCCGAGTAATGTCAGTAGAGCGAAGTATTTCATAATTTCAGTATTTTCTTTCCATTACTTATAAATAGTCCTTTCGAGGGGACGCTTGCCAGCTTCTTGCCGTCAATCGAGTAGTTGTAAGCATCAGTTCTTGCCTCTTCTTTCTTGTTTCCAGGCATGTTGATACTTGTTGCCTCTTCATCGGAGAGGACGGGATGGATTGTGATGCGGTCGAAGTTAGGTGCCCAAAGATCATCGAATGCTTGAATAGTGACGGTGTTGGCAGAACCTTTTTTCAGGGTGATGGGGAACATCTTCCAACCCATTCCTTCGGGATTCCATGTGCTTGTGCAGTCGCCGTTGTCTTTATAGAAAATTGTATCGCCGATTTGTACATCGTTGACATAGAGTTTAGCCGGACGAGTGTCTCGCGAGATGTAGTAGATTGTCAGGATGTACTCGCCGTCGTGTGTTGCCTTGATGCGGTTGAACTGAATCTTACCACCATTTCCAAGGTCGCCGACGAAGCCCCCTCCCGAGGCATGGAGGGCATCGTAATTTTTGCGTTTTGTGCTGCCTGTCAAGGTGTTAGCGGTGGATTCGGCTTCATAAGTTGTGCGTTCAAGGGGCACAGCGAGGTTGTCGTCGGGAGAAATCTGGACGAGGAAGCCACCTTCGCTCAGTTCCTTGATGCTGAGGTACTTATCTTTTGTCACCTGCTTCTTCTCAAACTTCAGGTCGGAGCGGCAAGATCCGTCACGATATATGTAGGCCGTGTAAGTTGTTTCTTCTTCCAGGAAGTCAAGTCTTATGCGACTTGTTCGCTCGTTTACAGAGATGCCAGACACCCACCAATCGTTGCCTTTCCTTCTGGCAACAGTGGCAAACGAGGTTGGGTTACCTTCCAAGAGCAGACTTTCGTCCCAGGCTGCGGGCAGACGTTTCATGATGTCTTTGCCAATGAAATATTGCAGGTTTTGAGGTGCTTCGGCTATGTGCACGATGCCGCTCTCGAAGAGGGTTGTCAAGGCGAGGTGATGGCCCTGACTTCTCTGAGTCATGAGGCTGCCTCGCCAAGTTGCGAAGTCGCCAGGCGTGAAGTCCATCGCACCTACCACATTGCGGGTGAAGAGCACATCGAGGTGGTGCTGAGTAGAATTCTTCTTTGGATTCCAAAACTGTTGTTCGCCGCCGTAGATGCCTTCTTGTGTCATGATGTGAGGGTAGGTTCGGCGAAGACCTGAAGGTCGTGTGCAACCATGGATATTGACGAGCATGTGGTATTTCGCAGCCAACTTGTAGAGGTTCTCTATTCGCGTCATAGTCTCCTTCGAGTCGTCTTCCCAGAAATCGACTTTGATGCCCTTGATGCCCCAGCTTTGCCACCTCTTCAGGGTTGCTTCCATCTTGTCGTTCGAGAAGTCCTGACTGTAGACGAGTCTTGAGTCTCCCCAAAGCAGACATTCCACGCCTTTTTCGTTGGCATCGTTGACGAAGGTTGGGAACCATGACGAGCTCCAACCGGCATCAATTAGATAGTATGGCCAACCCATTTCGGCAGACAGTTCGCAATGTGCCCACTCGCCTTGACGAAGTCCACCATAAGCATCTCTTACCTCACTCTTATTGCCATCCGAACCGCCCCAATACCATGCAGCAACACCTGGCTTTATCCAACTCAGGTCGGTCATCTCGGTTGGTGGACAAAGGTTCTCGGTCATTGTTGTTTCGAAGATGGTCTTCGGCGAGCCGCAGACTACCATACGCCATGGAGTATAGAATGGCATTGTGCAGGAGATGCGATAGGTTTTCTCTGTGGCATAGTCCTTCGTTGCGCCTGTCCAACTATAAGAGAACTCGCCAACTTGTTCCTCAACTTTCGTTAGCGAAGTACAGAAGAAACTGCGGCAGTCTGCTTCGGAGATGAGCAGATAGTCGGTTCCGTTATAGACAAGGGTGGGGGAGTTGTAGCGTGCATCACCAGTTTCGCGGAGGGTTTGCCAATTGGTGAATTGTGTGTAAAGTCCTTCATATGGGTAATTGGGGTCGTTGCCGCCAGTATTGCCGATGAACTGACAGGCGGCACATCGTCTCCAGTTTGCCACACGGATTCGGCTCATTTCCTCGGTAAGGAAGCCTGTCGAGTGTCCGTGCTTGGGTACAATGTATCGGAAAGCGAAGCCATCATCGTAGACTCGGAACACGACCGTCAGCCACCACGTTCCTTTTTTTGTCGTGATGGAAAGTACATTGCAATGGTCGCGATAGTGGCTGCGTTTGCCTACAGGAAGGGTGTAGCTGTCATCGACGGAACTGCTGTCCACTTCCACCAGTTCGATGCCTTCCGAGAAGTCGGCAGACGAGATTTTCAGTCCGAGGGGCGATTCGTTGACGAGGGTTCTGCTGTCGCGAGCAACGGTGTAGGAGAGTTTTCCGTCCGTGAGCGAGACGGTCGCTTTCAGGGTTTTGTCGGGAGACGTCACCACATAGATAGAGTCTTCTGCCAGGACAGTCGGCTGTAAGCAGAATGCTGTCAGCAGAAGGACAAGAATACGGTTTCTCATAATATTTGATAGTTTTGGTGGGACAAAGTTACGAAAAAAAATGAAGAAAGAAAGGTGAAGAGAAAAATTATTCGTAACTTTGCACTCGCTGGACAATACATTAATGAAGAAATACGATGAAACGGACACTTTTTCTGTTGGCACTTCTGCTGACGTTACCTTTGATGGGACAAAACGAGCGACAGACTATTCGTAGCGGAGAACTCTGGCCCGACAACACAGGCGCTCACATCAATGCTCATGGTGGAGGCATCCTGACGTATGGCGATACCTTCTATTGGTTTGGCGAACACAAATCCGACCACACTTCCAACGCGCTTGTGGGTGTTACTTGCTATGCTTCTACAGACCTCGTCAATTGGCGCAATTGCGGGGTGGCTTTGAGTGTGAGCGACGAGAAAGGCTCGGACATCGAGCGGGGTTGCATCTTGGAACGTCCGAAGGTTATCTATAACCCTGTAACAAAGAAGTTCTGCATGTGGTTCCACTTGGAACTGAAGGGGCGCGGCTACAATGCTGCCCGCTATGGAGTGGCCGTCAGCGACCGTCCTGAAGGGCCATATCGTTTCCTTTATTCACAAAGAGCCAATGCCGGCACTTGGCCCGTAGATTTCAGGGAAGAGGAACTCGCCACGGTTGATACCTTGAACGCCGCCAACTTCAGGGAACAATGGACACCTGCATGGCGCAAGGCTGTGGAGGAGGGCTTGTATGTGAAACGCGACTTCTCGACTGGTCAGATGTCGCGCGACATGACGCTTTATGTTGACGACGACGGCAAGGCCTATCACATCTTCAGTTCCGAGGAGAACCTGACGCTTCATATTGCCGAGCTGACTGGCGACTACCTTCACCATACTGGCCGTTATACGCGAGTGGCTCCGGCGGGGCACAACGAAGCGCCTGCCATCTTCAAGCACGATGGCACTTATTGGATGATTACTTCCGGTTGTACGGGTTGGGCACCCAACGAAGCCCGCATGTTCTCCGCCCCCAGCATTTGGGGACCATGGACGCAACACCCCAATCCTTGTCGTGGTCCGAAAGCCGAACTTACCTTCGGCGGCCAAAGCACTTTCATCCTGACGCTCGGCTCTCAGTACATCTTCATGGCCGACATCTGGCGCCCCAATCACCCCAGCGACGCCCGTTACATCTGGTTGCCGATTGAGTTCGAAGGCGGCAAACCAGTCGTTCGTTGGCGTGACGAATGGAAGCCCTTTTCTGCAAAAAACACATAATAAATAAGAAAAAAGGTGGGAAAATGCTTGGTGGAATGAAAAAATGTCGTACCTTTGCAGCCGGTTTGGAAAAAGTCGTCTATTGGAATAGACTAAAAAGAGAAGATTAGAAATGTCTAAGATTTGTCAAATTACCGGTAAGAAGGC
>JAEEGF010490174.1_pt1 | contig 19623 bp, 18 predicted proteins | sample 9134171 | NCBI WGS metagenome assembly JAEEGF01 (sample SAMN16246542, study PRJNA631951) | gut metagenome | biome: gut microbiome; feature: rumen; material: AP-attached | host: Bos | place: Iran: Karaj | collected 2018-10
ATTACGTGCAGTCCCGGGCGCTTTTCGAGGAGGGACTTAACACCTATGAGTCAGCGATTGATGGCCTGGGCGAATACGATCGGGCGCAGTATCTGGCATGGCTCGGCTATTACCGGCTGATTCACGGGCGGGATCCTCTCGGGGCCTTTGACGCTGCCAATGAGGCATATGAGCTCCAGCCGGACAATGTCTTGGTCAACTTAATTCTGGCCTATGCATGCCTGTACTGCGGCTATGAAGAGGACGCTGAAATGCTCTTCTCCACGGTTGCCGCCCTCGGGGAAGGACAGGTCGAGATGATCCGCCGCGATCTGGAGGCGCAGCAGGCTGCGGGAATGGAGAGCGATGCTCTTCCGGTGATCTACGCCCTGCTGGATAAATAAATAGGAGCGAGTTTTTCCTTCTTTACCCGCTGCAGGATATTTGATATAATATATATACCGATATACGATCAAAAACTGAAAGGAGACGATTGCAATGAATAAAACCGAACTGATCAGGAAGGTTGCCGCCGAGAACGAAATCAGCCTGAAAGAATCTGCTGCTGTTGTTAACAGCGTCCTCAACGGCATCATGGATTCCCTGGCTGCCCGCGAGCCCGTTGCCATTGCCGGTTTCGGGTCTTTCTCCTGCAAGCACCGCGGCGCCCGTCAGGGCCGCAACCCCGCAAACGGAGAGACCATCGACATTGCCGCAAGCAACACCCCCGTGTTCAAGGCCGGCAAAGCTTTCAAGGACAAGGTCAACTGACAGCGGTGTACCTGTTCAAACAAAAGAAGCGCCGGCAGCCGGCGCTTCTTTTGTTTTATTAGCGTTTGATCCGAGATCCGGACCGCCGCCTGGAAATTTCTGTAGTAAAATCCGAGATGGAAGTTTATAATATTACGCGGTGATGAAATGGATATTCAGTTTATTATATGCTTTGTGATCCAGTGGACCTGGGGTTTCATACAGAACTTCTCAGGACTCTGTATGGCGATGCTGTGGCGCCAGAAAGACTGGCACAGATACAAAAACGCGATAGTCACGCATTATACAAACAGGAAAAGAGCCCGCAAGGGTTATTTCGCGATGGGCATGTTTATCTTCACGGACGACCGGCTCCCCGCGGCAATATACAATAAAGTCCTGAGCCACGAATACGGGCATACAGTCCAGTCGATGATACTCGGTCCTTTTTTTCCTCTGTTGGTCGGGCTCCCTTCAATGCTCCGTTTCCACTATTTCAGTTTTTTGAAAAAAAGAGGCAGGAGGCCTTCTGAAAAGTATTCTGTGAGATATCCGGAAAACTGGGCAAATCATCTGGGAGAAAAGGCAACAGGCAAAAGGCCGATAGACTGGTAAAAACTCAATTCGCGTGACTTTTACAGTTCACGCGATTTTGTATAGCCCTTTTCCCGAAGTATCGCCTTGCGAACAGATGGCATTTATGCTAAAATGCGCATAATAGGATAGGTGTATTCTGCAGGAAGGGTATCTCATATGGATAATAAAGCAAAAATAATTGCCGTCGTCGGCAAAGGCGGCGTCGGCAAGACTTCTATTTCCGCGTGTATAGTACGGCATCTGGTCGATAATTTCCCGGATAAAAAGATCCTCGCAATCGACGCAGACCCTGCTGTAGGTCTTTCTGTCGCGCTTGGAGTGGATGTCAAAATGACTCTGGATGACATTCGTATGAGCATCGTTGACAGCGTAGAAAACGGAGAGACGAGAGAAGCTCTTGAGCTGCTGAGCGAAGCCAGGTTTAAGATATTCGACGCACTCGTCGAGATGCCGGGCTTTGCTTTTTTGAGCATTGGCAGACCTGAGAGCAGTGGATGCTATTGCAAAGTCAATTCTTATCTCAAAGAAGTCATCAGCCTCCTCGCCAACAGTTTTGACTATGTTGTAATTGATGCCGAGGCTGGTATAGAACAGATCCAGCGCAGAGTCATGGATAAAGTTACCCATCTGCTCCTGATTTCCGACCAGAGCAAAAAAGGCAACCAGGTCATCTCAACGATCAAAAGTGTGGCAGACGATCTCATCGTATACGAAAAGATAGGTGCTGTTATCAACCGGATGACGAATCCGGAACTTGCAGGGCTGATAAGCGTTCCGGGAGTGGAAGTGCTTGCATGCATTCCATCCGACACCGTGTTTGCAGCCAATGATATAAAGGGCAGAAGCGTTATGGACCTTCCCGAGGAATCTGCGCTTCTTAAGGGCGCAAAAGAAGCCCTCGTAAAAATGGAGATCCTTTAATTTAAATAAAATCTGATAAGAAAAAGAGGTGTATCATTTGAAAGATCTTAAGCACATGATTTATTTCGAAAATCTGCTTGAGAACGCCGACAATGAGCTTGTCAAACAAGCCCAGGCCGAGGGCGGCTTGGCGATAGGTTATACCTGCTACCATGTGCCCGAGGCTCTGCTGAATGTAGACAAGTGCTTTTCGGTACGTCTCCGCGCTCCAAACACCGGATCGATCGACATAGCCACATACTACATGTCCAACTACACATGCGAGTATGCAAGAGCTTTGGTCGAGAGAGCCATTGAAGGCGGATACCAGTTCCTCGACGCCCTGATAGGCGTTGACGCGTGTTCCATGATGAACCGCGCCATGGAGCATTTCGAAATACTCAATGTCAACGACAAGCCCGGCTTTTTCGTAACCCACTGCGACATTCCGTATAAGATTACGGACTATACGCTTGACTCCTATGTCAAGCAGATGAGATTGCGTGTTCTGGACAAACTTACGGAAGTCTACGGAGTTGACACCTCCGATGCCGCTATCCGCAAGGCAGTAAAAGAACACAATGAAGTCTGCCAGATCCTTACTGAGATCGGACAGATGCGCAAGGCAGATAATCCTGTCATTACAGGATATGAGTACCACGTTCTTAACCTTGTCTCTTATACCTGCCCGAAGGCGCTTATTCTTCCGTATCTTAGAGATACTCTGGATGAGCTTAAAAAGCGCAAACCCGATAAAGTAAATCCTTACAGGGCAAGAGTCGCTATCGTAGGTTCCGAGATAGACGATCCGAGCCTCACAAAGCTAATTGAAGGCTGCGGAGCACTTGTAGTATCTGACCGCTACTGCTTCGGCTCCACGCCGGGAAGAGAAGTAATCGAACTCAAGGATGATGAAGATGCTCTCCGTCAGATATGCCTGTTCGAGATGGAGCACTCTGAGTGCGCCAGGTATATTTCAGACGAAAAGGTCCTTCAGCGCCGCACGACTGCTGACCGCCTGGCCAGGGAGTTCAACGCCGAAGGCATAATCTATGAGCAAATGAAGTACTGTGACTACTGGGGCTTTGAACGCGCGCTGGTATCGCATATCATGCATGACGAATACGGCTGGCCGATACTGTCCATCGACAGACTTTACAACAACGGTAATTCCGGACAGCTCAGGACACGCGTACAGGCCTTCGTCGAATCCCTCGAGATCAAGAGAATCCATAAAGAGGAGGGTATCAAATAATGGCAAAGGAAAAGATACAGTTTCCGAATCCCAGATTTTTCAAGGCCAAGGACAATATAGACTGGAAGGCCCAGGGCAAGAACCTGGTCGAGGTTCTCGGAATCTTCGGCGAGATGCTCGGAGAAACTGACTGGAGCGCAACTGCAAAGAGCTTCTGCAAGGGCTGGGTCGATTTCGGCAAGAGAGCTGCTGAAGAGTACAACGCGTTCATGGCCTGCACCCCGGAGGAAAAGAAAGAAGCAATACTCCACGGCGAGAAGCGTCTCGGACGTCTCTACAAATCGGGATCCATGGCGACAGTACGCCGCGAATGGCGCGGAATAAAAGATACGGCGTATGACTTCTGGGAATGGGCAAGAATGTGGGGCATGCTGCTCGGCACATTCTCGAAGGACCTTGTGCCCGCTCTCAACGCCACATTCTACTACCGTTGGTGGATATCCTATTTCTGCTGCCACGGATTCCTCGACAAGAACCTGATGGGCATGAGAGGGTCGAACCTCCGCATGAGCCACATGTTCATGTACGACATATTCCGTTATGTTGCAGAGAACCTTGTATTCATAGCCAAGGCCGACCGCAAGAACGGCAACAGCGATGAACTCAACAAGATGATGATAACCTTCGACGAGATGACCATGGGCCAGATCATGGCCGGTTTCCCGGGAGTGCTCGGTCTGCCTCACCAGCTGCTGCCCGTGTTCCTCGTCTCCGAGATAGACCAGCTCGTCTGCATCCCGTACATAGATGCGGTCGAGTCCTTCGGCCTTCCCGCGGACACTTGCCCCGTTCCTTCCTCGGAGTGCGGCTCCCTGGTCGTGGATGCCGAGCCGGACATCGGCGCTGGATTCATCTCCTCCTCAATGCCGTGCGACGGTTCCACAATGGCGTCCTCCTACTTCTCGAGACGCTTCCCGGATATTCCGGTATTCCATCTCTGCTTCCCGGTCAGATATGCTGACGAAGAGACAGTCCAGATGGGCGCAGAGGATATCAAAGCCTGCATAAAATTCATAGAAGAGAAGACCGGACAGAAGTGGTCCTGGGATGCATATTTCACGCAGATCAAACGCTTCAACGCCGAGACGGATTACGAGCTCGAGAAATGGGAGATCAACAAATCCGCCTATCCGCAGCTTCTCGGTCCCGCTTATGAGCTGTACCGCAAGTGGAATTACGAGATGGACGGCGGCGCCGACCCGAGGACCTTCATAACACAGCAGAAGGTCTCCAAGATCCTTCAGAAGGCATACGCAGCCAAGGAAGAGCCGTGGCCCGGGAAAATGAAATACAGAGCACTTGTCTGGTCCTGCCCTGCACACTACTATGCGAACTTCTCCAACTGGGCTGCAAACTGCTGGGGCATCAATGTCCTTGTTGAGATGGAATCCCTTAACTTCACAAAGCACCTCGAGACTGAGGATAAGGAAGAAGCTCTCCGTGACCTTGCGCGTCTCTACGAGCGTATGGTCATGAGACGCCACACCAACGGCGGCTACCAGAATGTTGTTGACGAATGCTGGCGTCAGGTCGAAGCATGGAACGCTCCGCTCGTAATCATGTATCAGAACGTCGCGTGCAAGAATATGGCAACTGTCCAGGGTATTCTGGATGAACAGGGCCGTCAGCGCGGTTACGACCTGATATGGGTCGAGCATGACCTTATGGATCCGAGAACGGTTTCCAGACGCACGATGCGCGACAAGGTTTCAAATTACATGCGTACAGTAAAGAATGCAGAACCTGTGGATCCTTCGCTCGTTGAGTTTGAAGATGAAGTCTGCATGTGATCCGGATCCAAAAGTACAGTTATACTGAATAAGAAATAATAAATCGGAGGAAATAATACATGAAATACTTTGGCGGCTGCGACGTAGGATCTACATATACGAAAGCAGTAATACTCGATGAGACAGGAAAGATGGTGGCAGATACCACGATCATGAGCAAGATAAACTCCCAGCAGAGCGCTGAGCTGGCGATGCAGGAAGTTATAAACCAGGTTCCGGAACTGAATTCATCGAAAGATCTTGCATACCTGATAGGTACGGGATACGGCAGAAACAAGGTTCCGTTTGCGGACGAGAACATATCCGAGATTTCCTGCCATGCTATGGGCGTGCATATAACAGATCCTACGGTCAAGGCGATCATAGATATCGGCGGACAGGACGTAAAGGGCATCAACATAGACACGGACGGAACGGTCAAGAACTTTGCAATGAACGACAAGTGCTCGGCCGGAACGGGAAGATTTTTTGAAGCGATGGCGAGAAGCTTTGAGATGAGCCTTGAAGATTTCTCGAAGCTGTCATTGGGAGCGAAGAACGTCATCCCGATAACGGCACAGTGCACGGTGTTTGCTGAGTCAGAAGTCATCACGCTGGTCGGAGAAGGCAAGCCGATGGATGAGATAGCGGCAGGCATAGAGATGGCAGTGGCGAAGAGATGCTTTGTCATGGCGAAGAAGGCCGGCGCGACGGACAGCATAACGCTCACTGGGGGATGTGCGAAGAACGACGGACTTAAGGAAGCGATCGAGCATGTGCTGAAACTCAAGGTCATCAACCTGAAGACAGACCCGCAGCTGATGGGAGCGCTCGGCGCAGCAGAATATGCAAGACAGAAAGGCCTTGCAAAGAAATAATAACGGAAGGAGCACCGGTTTCAGATGAAACTTGTTAAGTTTTTACTCGGCCTGCTGAAGGTACTTCTTATTGTTGTAGTTGTTCTTTTCGTCGTATATTTCTGGAATCTTGACGAGAAGCTTCTCGGCTGGGCCTACCAGCAGGTTAATGAAATGTTCAACCGCAAGAAGGTAGATATTAAATTCTAGTCTGAAAGTGTTTTTCCATGGAGCTTTTTAATTCTCTGATAAAAGAAACAAATGACCTGCTTAACGGCATTACCCCGAAGTCATATCCCTATATTCCTTCCAAAGCCTGGAAGGATATAGGTTCTAATGAGCTCGTCCTCTCGAGAGACGCTGCTTTCGAGCTCGGAGCCTCAGGGAAGGGGAGCGCCAACTATATACTTTTCACATCGTCCGGGGATCTGGTCGAAAAGGATGAGATCTGTGTATACGGCAGAGATATTAATGCCATCTCTTCAGATTCTGACTTTGCAAGGATAGTGATCCTCAGAGTCGGAGCACTTGAGATGGAGGATGAGGCCGTATACAGGACCTTGAAGGACATCGAGTTTTCGAAATATCATGTGTATCCGGAAGGCTACATGGTACGCATGTCTTCTGAGAACTACCGCGAGCAGGTCAGAATTTCAAAACAGGCTGTCAGAAGAGGCATCAGCTTTGAAGCGCTCGGGAATAACTATATTACCGAGTACAAAAAGAATCTGAATGTACTGGCGGTAAAGGTTATGTTTATCACAGACCCTGCCCCCGACTATCGAAAGATGCAGGAGATAGCCAAAAAGTCCAGGGATGTCACTGAGACGCTGACCCATATTTTTGAGGGCTTGTCTACAGACTGCTCCGTATGTTCATTAAAAGATGTCTGTGATGAAGTCGAAGGCATGAAAGAACTGCACTTCGGTATCGGAGCAAAAGGAATTAAACACTGAAGCCACAACAAAAAGGCAGGGCAAATGCCCTGCCTTTTTGTTTGACTTAATCCAAGCATAAGATTATAATTAGTTCAAATAATTTAACTTTTCCGCGGGGGTGTTTCTATGACAACCGGTATGAATTTCTGGGATTTTAATGTCTGGGCTTTTCTTCTTACAATTTCTGAGCTTCTGATAGCCATGATCGTTGCACAGATCCTGAGAAACAATATTAAACTGATAAAACAGGCAATGATCCCGAGTTCGGTTCTGGGAGGTTTTTTGCTTCTGCTGGTCCACTGGCTGTTTAAATCTGCATTCGGGATAGAAATATATAAAACTTCTACATTGGAGATTCTAACCTATCACGGACTGGGGCTGGGCTTTGCCGCTCTCGCGCTAAGGAATACCCCCAAAAAAACGGACGGCGTTTCCAAGACGGGTGCTTTTGATTCGGGAGTTACAGTGGTAAACGGCTATCTGCTGCAGGCGGTCCTTGGACTTCTGATCACGATAATTCTCTATAAAGCTATCGGCAGTTTCTTTGCTTCAGGAATTATACTCCCCATGGGCTACGGGCAAGGGCCCGGACAGGCTTATAACTGGGGACATACATACGAGATGCAGCACGGCTTTGAACACGGAACATCATTCGGTCTTGCTATCGCGGCAATGGGCTTTGTATCTGCCAGTGTCGGGGGAGTGATATGCTTAAACCGCATGAAAAAGAAAGGAATCTTCAAAGGAGAGATAGGGCAGGATGCGGTTGAGGAATACACTGTAGACACATTTACCGGGAAAAACGAGATCCCGGTCACCGAGTCCATGGACAAGTTTACAATTCAGGTCGCGCTTGTCTTCATCTCCTACACTTTGGCCTATGCATTAATGATAGGATTAAACAAATTACTTGATCCGTCAGGGCAGGGCGCTTCAGGCATAGCTGGCACGCTGCAGGGTATGATCTGGGGATTTCAGTTCCTGTTCGGTACTGTTTGCGCAATACTCGTCAAGACCATACTCAATGCGCTCATGAAAAAAGGCGTGATCAAGCGCAATTACACTAATAACTTTATGCAGAACCGCATATCAGGCTTCATGTTCGATATAATGGTCGTCGCTTCCATCGCTGCGATCGACCTGAGCGCCTTCAAGAACAGAGAATTCGTAATACCTCTTACTCTTATCTGCATTGCAGGTGCCGTGGGAACCTATTTCTATCTGAAATTCGTCTGCAAAAGGATATTTCCCTGGTATGAATACGAGGCATTCCTTTCACTCTACGGTATGCAGACAGGCACAGCTTCAACCGGAGCTATACTTCTTCGCGAGATAGACCCGAAATATGAAACTCAGGCCAGCGACAATATGGTCTACCACATGCCCTGGGCTATCCTGTTCGGTGCACCTATGTTTCTGATGGTCGGTATCGCTCCGAGAAGTCTGTCAAATGCGGTAATTGTTTTGCTGGCATGCGTAGGATTGTTTGCAGTTTTCAATGTTGTGCTTTTCAGAAAACAGATATTCAGGAAGAAAAAGACAAAGTAAATATTACAATACAGGCTTTGAGCTAAGATCATTTTACCAGTTTTTCTGCCGTTTCGGCGCCGAAAGCAATAAGCTCATCGCATGAGACGCCGTTTCCTTTGAGTTCACGGCACCTTATAACTCCGTATCTGTCCCTGAAAGTCCCCGTTATCTCCTTCGTGAGTGCGGAGACTTTCATTTTGTCTTCCCGGGTCGTCGCATTCACAGCAAGCCCTGCAACCATTACTGCACCGGATATAGCTCCGCATATTTCGCCGCATCTGACTCCACCGCCGAAACCCTCCGCAACGGCTGCTGACTGAACTTCCGTAAGCCCGGTTTTATCCTGCAAGCTGAGCATGACGCACTGCGCGCAATTGAAACCTTCCCGATGAAATGAAACGGCTTTTTCTCCAATTTCCATAAGACGCCTCCTTTTTTCAGCATTATATAATTACTAAAAAGATTTATCAATTTGAAATACATATGATATAATAAAATTTAACGTCTTTATTGCTGTCCCTTCAGGAGGATAAAATGGCTTACATATGTTTTGATAAGGTTGGGAAAGATTATATATCCGGAGAAGTGACGGTAAATGCACTCAAAGGGGTCTCCTTTGAAATAGAAAAGGGTGAGATATGCGTTATCGTCGGAGAATCCGGAGCAGGTAAAACGACGCTTTTAAATATTCTTGGCGGAATGGATGTCCTTTCATCAGGCAGAATAACAGTCGACGGGACGGAGATTTCGGCTTTCAAAAAACGGGAGCTTACCCGGTACCGCAGAAACGATGTCGGATTTGTTTTCCAATTCTATAATCTGATCCCGAATCTCACAGCAATTGAAAATGTGGAGATAGCAGCACAGCTTTGTAATGATTCGATGGATCCGGATGAGGTTTTGGAGAATGTCGGGCTTTCCGACAGAAAAAGCAACTTCCCGGCGCAGCTGTCCGGCGGAGAACAGCAGAGAGTTGCAATTGCCCGAGCTCTCGCAAAAAATCCAAAGCTTCTGCTCTGTGACGAGCCGACGGGTGCCCTTGATTATATAACAGGCAAAGCTATCCTGAAACTGCTTCAGGATACTGCCAGAAACACAGGAATGACAGTCGTAATCATAACCCACAATAAGGCCCTTACCGCAATGGCTGACAGAGTTATACGTCTCAAAAGCGGGACAGTCACCGAGTGCATCTTGAATGAGAACGCAATACCTGTAGAAAATATCGAATGGTGAGAATCAGTGCAGAAAGTACAGTATCCGATCAGCAGTACAGAAGGTGCCAGATATTGAATTATGTCTTTTTTTAACAGTAAAATGCTGATAAGGACCATAAGGTCCGGATTCGGGCGTTTTCTTTCGATACTCTGTATCGTGGCGCTCGGTGTCGGCCTTTTTACAGGTCTTAAATGTTCAAAACCTGCACTTGTCGCGACTGCTGACAGATATATGCAAACCCAGAACATGTATGATTTCCGTCTGCTCTCGACGCTGGGTATTGAGGACAAAGACGCAGAAGCCTTTAAAAATGAAGAGTTTACTGCATGCGCTGAAGGCGCATATTCTGTGCATGCTTTCGCTGATGCCGGAGACGGCGAAAAGATCTACGAATTCATGTCCCTGACAGATGAGATCGCCGTGCCTTACCTTATATCCGGAGAAATGCCGTCTGACAAGGAAGAATGTCTGGCGGATTCAGCGGTATTTGATGAATCCGATATAGGAAAGCTGATTGTTGTTTCAGAAAACAATGATGAGGATACTCTTGAGGAATTTTCAAATCTAAGATTTCGTATATCCGGAATTGCCAAATCCCCGCGGTTTATCAGCAGAGTGGACAGATCCGATACAGATCTCGGATCAGGGAAGGTCGAAGGTTTTGTCTATATTCAGCCCCGGGTCTTCACATCGGATGTCTATCATGAGCTTCTTATCACATGCCCTATGGAAGGTGAGCTTTATTCAGATGATTATGATAGCGCAGCCGAAAGAATAAAACCTGAAATAGAAGAGCTTCTGGAAAAAAGAGCAGAGAAAAGATATTTGAAGCTTTATAATGATGCCGCGGAGGAACTCCGCGATGCCAGGGCAGAACTTGACGACGCGAAAGCAGAGCTCGACGACGGCTGGAAAGAATATTATGAGGGAAAGGAAAAGGCCGAAAAAGAGATCGCCGACAATTTGAAGACGCTCCAGGCCATTACAAACGGCCTTTACCTTAAGGAGCAGGAGCTTTATTCAGCCATTGAGACCGCGAACCGGAATCTTGCAAAAATAAATGAAGCTCTGGCACAACTCCCGGCGGAGGCTGCAGAACAAAGAGCGTATCTGCAGGCGCAGGCATCCGCTGTTCAGGCAGGCATTAAGGCAGCTTATGACGGCATTTCACAGATAGAAGAGGGCAGGAAGGAAGTAAACTACAACTGGGTCAAATTCTATGAAGCAAGAGACGAAGCACTGGCTGAGCTGAAAGATGCCAGGGCTGAGCTCATAGATGCAGGGAAGGAGCTTGCCGACGGAGAAAGAGAATACAAGGACGGCCTGAAAGAACTTGAAGATCTCAAAAGACCGGATACGTATGTTCTCGGCAGAGCAGAGAACGAAAGCCTTGCCACGTTTGAAGGAGATATCGATACGGTAAGTGCAGTCGGAGATATCTTCCCGGTGTTTTTCGCTCTGTTGGCGGCGCTGGTATGTATGACGACCATGACACGCATGGTTAATGAAGACAGGACCGTCATAGGTACTCTGAAAGCGATCGGAGTGCCAGGATCTTCAGTTGCCTCAAAGTATCTCCGGTATTCGGGACTTTCATCCTTTATAGGAGCTGTTCTGGGATTCTTTGCAGGAACAGCCTGCATTCCGCTGGTTGTCTGGCGGGTGTATCAGATAAATTATGATTATACTGCATTACAATACTACTTCAGTCCGTTCTATCTTGTCGGGAGTGTACTGCTCTGTATTGCACTCTCGCTTGCTGTAACCCTCTGGGCATGCGGAAAAGAATTCAGAGGAATGCCTGCAGACCTGATCCGCCCAAAGACTCCGCCTGCAGGGAAACGGATACTGCTGGAGAAGATCGGTTTTATATGGAAAAGACTCGGTTTTCTCAACAAGGTGATGCTTCGAAACGCTTTCAGGAGCAAACAGAGAATGCTGATGATGATCCTCGGGGTTAGCGGCTGTACTGCCCTGCTGGTAACAGGCTTCGGTATCAGTGACAGTGTAGGCGATATAATGAACTACCAGTATGATGAGATCATGATGTATGATCTTGCAATATCTGCGGATGAGGACAAAACAGATGATCTTAAAGAGCTTGTCCCTCTGCTTTACAACAATGCCGGAAACTATGCCTTCGCTCATGCTGAGAGTGTTACAGCTTTCTCGGGCAGCAAAGAATGGGACTGTGATCTTGTCCTCACAGACGGAAAAGACTTAAATGGCCTCATTGATTTTCATTGCAAGGGAACTTCTGTTCCCTATCCGAATAAAGGGGAAGCCATAATAAGCATAAAACTTGCAGACGAGCTCGATCTAAAAGAGGGGGACAGTATATCTTTTACTGCCGGAGATGAAGAAAATGAGTATTCACTTAACATAATAGGAATATTTGATAATTATGTTAATCATTATATATTCACGGTTCCGGAGAGCGTACCAGGACTTGAAAACAACACCGTATTTTTATCTGTGAAGGAAGGAAAAAGTGCGGGAGAAACTGCAGCTGAAGCCAGAGGCATTGAGGGCGTTACTTATGTCTCGGTCGCTTCGGATGAGAAAGAGATCATGTCCAAATCCATGGACAGCCTTGACGCTATAGTCTATGTAGTCATCATATGCTCCGGGGCACTCGCATTTATAGTTATCTATAACCTTACGAATATCAATATAATGGAACGGCTCAGAGAGATCGCGACCGTCAAAGTACTCGGTTTTACAAATATTGAGACTAGCGAGTATGTATTGAGAGAAAACATTCTTCTCTCCTTTCTCGGGGCGGCGCTCGGACTGATACTCGGCAAATATCTCCATATGTATATAATAACGCGTATAGATGTTGATGCCTTGAAATTTGATCTCCGTATCACGCCGCTAAGCTATATACTTTCTTATATAATTACGGTTGCATTTTCGGTTTGTGTAAACTATGCTATGAGAATAAAGCTGGATCGTGTCAAGATGGCTGAATCTTTAAAGTCCGTAGAATAGAACGGAGAACATGTTTGCTGATGGAAGATTTTATTGTCTGTTTAAACGCGGTGTTTCCGATTTTTATGGTAATGGCTCTCGGATATATCGCCAGATTGACCGGTATCGTAAAGAAGGAAGAAGTCTCGCGGATGAGTGCGCTTGCCTTCAACGTGTTCCTGCCCATAATGCTTTTTTACAATGTCTGCGAATCGGACATTTCTTCAGTAGTTCGTCCCAAATACCTGCTCTTTCTGGTCGTCGCACTGGCATTCATCTACACCTTTGCTTTTTTATATGTAATATTTACTGAGAAGGAAACACTGAAAAAAGGAGTTAAGATCCAGGGAGTTTTCAGAAACAACACGGCAGCGGTAGGCCTTACGGTCATGCAGAATGTATTCGGGGATGAAGTCGGAGCCTATATGGTCGGTGTGGCGGTTTTTGTCCCGCTTATGAATGCTCTTGCAGTCATTACTCTGGAGCTTTTCAACGGGAGAAAACCGGAGCTCAAACAACTGCTCAGAAGAATAGTTACAAACCCGCTCATTATCGGTTCTCTGCTCGGTCTTGCTTTTCTTCTCTCCGGATTAAAATTTCCCGTTTTCGTAGAAAAAGGGCTTAAAATGACGGCAAATGTCTCGACACCGTTTATGCTGTTCTCACTCGGTGCCTTTTTCAGTTTCAGGGGAATGGGAAAATACCTGAAGGACATTATTGAGATAAACATTATCAAAATGCTGATCGTTCCTGCGTTCACGCTTGTTGCGGCTTGTCTCATGGGGTTTCGCGGGCTTGAATATGTGGGGATACTCTCAATGTTCGGTTCTTCCAGCGCGGTTTCATCGTTTGCCATGACTCAGCAGATAGGCGGAGACGACCATCTTGCGGCATATCTGGTTGTCACAACAAGCGTCTTTTCGCTTTTCACATTTTTCATTTTTCTATACATTTCCAAAAGATTGGGATTGTTTTAAAAAAATTAATTATCGGATTCCCCGTTTATGGTAATATCATAAAAAATTCAGGAGGCAAAGCCATGTCTTTACTTGGAGATTTTTTTAAAAGTCTGTTCGGCATAAAAGATAAAAAAAAGCAGGTCGATCTGCCGTGTTCAAACTGCCCTTCAGGCTGTTCAATAGCGCCTGAGGCCTGCGAAGTCTGCAAACCGTATAAGACCCAGCTTCTTGATGTCCTGTATTATGCGGACGATATCGATGCATTCCGCGCCAGATATGAGGTGGTAGGTGAAAGTGCTTCATCAGGTACTTACGAATGCCCGTACTGCGGAGCCCCGAGTGCCAATCCGTATACATGCGAATACTGCGGAATGTCAATAAAAGAGGACAACGGCAAGATAAGAGTTGCGCGCGCCAGTGATATACCGAATCCGATCCTTCAGGCCCAGGACATCATCTGGGAGCGCTACGAAAACATAGTAGACGGTTATGATGATGACGAATCCTCCGGCGGACTGCTCAGTGCTATAGCTGAGTTGTTTACGGGCTCATCTTACAATTCACAGGGAAATCCGCTCGGAAGCAAAATGTCCGAGGAAGATATAAAAGAAGCAGCAAAACTGTATGGCGTGAAGATATCCGAATATCTGACCGGCCTTGATAACGGAAGGTATAAGACCTTAAAAGCAAAAAAACAGGAAGATGCATATTCATCTTTTACATCATCGTCCTCATCATTCTCAAATGCAGGTTCAGGACTCGGACTTGGGGCTGCTGCACTGGGGCTTTTCAGTATGCCGACTTTTACCGGAAGCCACAATTTCTCCGTTCAGCATTACAGTGCACCGCACCCGAACCAGGTACAGTATTTCTCTCATATGTACAGCGGACAGAGTATAAACGGAGGTTTTCACAACGGTCCCCGTCCTCCGCAGCACCATTATATCAATTCCGCCCAGAGCGGAGGTCATACAGGTCATAATCATAATCCTCAGAGTATTGCAATAAACCTGCAGACGGGTACAAAACCTTCCCAAAGCCACAAGCCCCAGGGTGTTATTCATCTGAAGGGAAATGACGTGCGTGAGACAAAATAAAAACTGTTCTGAAAGGTGTTTATGATATGTCGGAAGACAGAAAAAATAAGAAAGATAAGGCGGGGGAGGCGGAAGAGGCCGCTGTTCCCCGCCATATTGCGATAATTCTGGACGGCAACGGGCGCTGGGCAAAGAAGCGCGGTCTTCCCAGAACTGCCGGACATGCTGTCGGCTCTGAAAACTTCAGAAAAATTGCTCTCTATTGCAGGGACATAGGTGTGGATTATCTGACTGTATATGCGTTTTCGACAGAAAACTGGAAACGTCCTGAGACGGAAGTCAATACCATCATGAAGCTTCTTGAAAAGTATCTGCATGAAGCTATAGATACTATGGAGCGCGACCGCATGCGAATGAAGGTCTTCGGTGATGTTTCCGGCCTTTCTCCGAGACTTCAGGAGCTTGTAAAACAGACCAATGAAATTGCATCACGATTTGAAGGATTTACCGCCAACATATGTTTGAACTACGGCGGTAGAGATGAGATAGTTCGGGCTGCCAGAAAGTATGCGGCAGATTATGCTGCAGGCAGAGCTGAAAGAGAACTGAGCGAGGAGCTCTTCTCATTATATCTTGACAGTGCAGGGACACCGGATCCGGATCTCATAATACGCCCCGGAGGAGAAGTCAGAATATCAAATTTCCTGCTTTGGCAGGGAGCGTACAGTGAGCTTTATTTCAGCGACGTGCTCTGGCCGGATTTCGGAACTTCCGAGCTGGATAAGGCAATCGCTGAATTCAATAAAAGAAACAGAAGGTATGGAAATGTCGGTTAAAAGTATTTCAGTCCTCGGTTCAACAGGATCGATCGGGAGGCAGACCTTAGCTGCAGCAGAGCACGTCGGGATCAGAGTATCAGCTCTTTCCGCCAACAGAAAAACGGATCTGCTTGAGGAACAGACGAGAAAATTCAGGCCGGAATACGTGGCGGTCTATGATGAGGAAGCTGCGCGAGATTTTAAGGTCAGAGTGGCGGATCTGGATGTGAAAGTTGGCGCAGGACTCGAAGGCCTTACAGAAGCGGCAACATATGAAAAGTCCGACTGCATAGTGACTGCAGTTTCCGGAGCAATAGGCCTGAAGCCGACCCTTGCCGCTATAGACTGTAAGAAAAGAATAGCCCTTGCAAACAAGGAAACTCTGGTTTGCGCCGGAGATATAGTCATGAAAAAGGCCGCTGAGAACGGAACAGAGATTGTTCCCGTGGATTCAGAGCACAGCGCGATATTCCAGTGCCTTATGGGGAGAAAGAAAAGCGAGCTTAAAAAGATACTCCTGACAGGCAGCGGCGGACCTTTCAGAGGAAAGACAAGAGATGAGCTTAAAGATGTAACTCCCGAGGATGCCGTGAGGCATCCCAACTGGAGTATGGGGCCCAAAATATCTGTAGACAGTGCTACTATGATGAATAAAGGCCTTGAGTTTATCGAGGCTATGCATCTTTTCTCAGTTACCCCCGATGATATTACTGTTGTTGTTCATCCGCAGAGTGTCGTTCACTCAATGGTGGAGCTTGTCGATGGAACAGTTATTGCACAGCTGGGAGTTCCGGATATGGGCCTTCCGATACAGCTGGCTCTGACATACCCGGAGAGAGTTCCTTCAATGTTCGGGCGTCTGGACTTCTACAGCCTTAAGGAGCTCACTTTTGAAGCACCGGATTACGAGAAGACCCCTTGCCTGAAGCTCGCCATAGACTGTGCCCGCAGAGGCGGTACTGCCCCTTGTATTATGAGTGCCGCGAATGAAGTGGCTGTATGGAAATTTCTGAGGCATGAGATAGGATATAACGAGATCTATGACGCGGCAGCTCTTGCTGTTGAAAAGATTCCAGCGTCCGATGATCCTGATCTTGATACAATACTTTTGGCGGATGAAGCGGCACGCAGCTTTGTCAGGGAGAATTTCAGCAGATGACAGCGTTTTATATCATAATAGCTATACTTATTTTCGGGATTCTTATAATTATACATGAATTCGGGCATTTCACCGCGGCAAAGCTCTGCGGTGTCAAAGTCAATGAGTTTGCAGTCGGTATGGGGCCAGCCTTGGTCAAAAAGCAGAAGGGCGAGACACTGTTTACCGTCAGATGCATCCCCTTCGGAGGTTTTTGCGCTATGGCCGGAGAGGATGAAGAATCGGATGATCCCCGCGCTTTCACCTCTCAGAGCGCGTGGAAGAGGATAATCATCCTGTGTGCGGGCTCCTTCAACAATTTCCTTCTAGGGCTCATAATCGTAATGATACTCTATTCCTCTGCGGAAGCCTTCTATGCTCCGGTCATAGGGGAATTTATGGAGGGCTGCCCTTATGAAAGTGAGGAGCTCCTTCAGGTCGGAGACAGATTTCTTAAGATCAACGGCAGGAGGGTATATCAGCTTTCGAATGTAAACGAGTTTCTTTCGGCAGATGAGGACGGAACATATGATCTTGTAATAAGAAGAGACGGAAAGCGAATAAAACTCAACGATATCAGGCTCGAAAAAATGGAGTATGAGGGCAGGGAAGGGAAATATATCGGATTGCTCTTTAATGCATATGATGAAGGAAACTTCGGCAACGTGATCAGATATTCCTGGAATACATGCATGGATTTCGGAAGAATGATCTGGCAGAGCCTCGGACAGCTTATCCACGGAAAAGTCAAAGCCGATGATCTCTCGGGACCTGTCGGAATTGTGGACCTTATGGCAGAAACGGGTGAGCAGGCTGAAACGGTTTCAGACGGGCTGTATTCAGTATTCTATCTCGCAGCTTTCATAGCTGTAAACCTTGCCATAATGAATATGCTTCCTATCCCGGCGCTTGATGGCGGAAGAGTGTTTCTTCTGATCGTAACTGTAATCATTGAAGCGATTACCAAAAAGAAGCTCGACCCGAAATATGAAGGATATGTCCACGCTGCGGGGCTTATATTGCTTCTCGCACTTATGGCATTTATAATGTTCAATGACATTTATAAACTTATAAAAGGATAAACCGGTACAGAATAATATGAACAGCAGAAAGTCGATAAAGATCAGGGAACTTGAGATTGGAGGCGCTGCTCCCGTGTCTGTCCAGTCCATGTGCAATACGAAGACCTGGGATGTGGAAGCTACAGTCGGTCAGATAAATGCTTTTAAAGCCGCCGGCTGCGATATAGTCAGAATAGCGATCCCTGATATGAAGTCTGCTCAGGCAGTATCGGAAATACGAGAGAAGACGGATATGCCTCTTGTTGCGGACATTCATTTTGACTACCGGCTCGCGCTTGAAGCAGCAGAGAGAGGGATAGACAAGATACGTATAAACCCGGGCAACATAGGCGGCAGCGAAAACGTAAAAAAGGTAGCCGATGCCTGCAGAAAGAGAAACATTCCCATTCGTATCGGTGTCAATGCCGGAAGCCTTGAAAAGACTCTTCTCGAAAAATACGGGCATCCATGCCCTGAAGCCATGGCGGAGAGTGCTGAGGGACATATAAAGCTTCTGAACAGATATGATTTTGACGATATCTGCATTTCCATGAAATCCTCTTCCGTATCTATGACTGTTGCAAACTACCGTCTTGCGAAAGAACGTTTTTCGTATCCTCTGCATCTCGGTGTCACCGAGACGGGTACCTCATGGAACGGCACGATCCAGTCTGCTGTCGGTATCGGAACTCTTTTGAACGAAGGTATTGGTGATACTATACGTGTCTCTCTCACTGCAGACCCTGTGGAAGAAGTAAAGGCCGGCATAGCAATACTCAAGGCATGCGGTCTGCGGAAAAACGGTGTCAGATTTATCTCATGCCCCACTTGCGGCAGAACAGAGATCGATCTGATATCTCTTGCCGACGAAGTCGAGGAGAAACTCAAAGATATCAGCAAAGACATTACGGTTGCTGTCATGGGCTGTGTTGTAAACGGGCCCGGAGAGGCCAGAGAAGCTGATTTCGGAATAGCGGGAGGGGTCGGCAAGGGAATACTGTTCAAAAAAGGAGAGGTCCTTGGAACATACCCATACAGTGAGCTCTCCTCAAGACTTATGGATCTTATAAACGGAACTGAAGACTGATGACTAAATTTCTTGAAATGTTTCCTTCGTGCAAAGTCCTTGAAGACAGCTGCGGAGGCCTCCAGAATGCATATGTGACGGAAGCTCAGGTCGATGAAGAAGAGATGACTCTCACTCTCAACATTCACTTTGACACGATGCCGGCTCCGGCAGATCTGACTATACTTTCACAGCACATAAAAGAAGATTACGGGCTCACGGGTGTAGGTATCAATCCGGACTACACGAGAACCGCAAGAGCTTCTTCCTCTGCTACGGATCCTGGCAGCAACGGTGGAAAATCTCCTGCCGGAAAAGTCATATACGGCCATGAGATAAAGACGAAACCTGTTCCCATGTCAACGCTCACAGCGGAATCGGGGAAGGTGACGGTTGAAGGTGATGTGGTCGCTGTGACAAACCGCGAGCTTCAGAGAAGAGGAGGGGCAGTGCTCTCTTTCGATCTGACGGATACGACAGGTACATTCAAGGTATCAAAGTTTTTCAGCCGGGACGATGACAGATCAGTCTTCGACAAGATAGCCGAGGGTGATCATCTTACAGTCAGCGGACAGATCTCTTTCGATAAATATGCTGAAGACATAACAATAGAGCCCAGGAGCATAGCCAAGGGTAAAAAATATGTGCGCCCGGACAATGCTCCGGAAAAACGCGTGGAGCTGCACCTCCATACGAGATTCTCTGCTCTGGACGCGCTTACAGATCCTGCCAAGGCAGTTGAGAGAGCTGCATACTGGAACATGCCCGCAATAGCAGT
>JAEEGF010068946.1_pt1 | contig 19622 bp, 17 predicted proteins | sample 9134171 | NCBI WGS metagenome assembly JAEEGF01 (sample SAMN16246542, study PRJNA631951) | gut metagenome | biome: gut microbiome; feature: rumen; material: AP-attached | host: Bos | place: Iran: Karaj | collected 2018-10
CCGTCGTGGCGTTGATTGTCTATTGCTGGATGGGTTACATGCGCGGTACGGCCGAGACCATCTTCGCCGTGTTCCCGTTGCTCGCCGTGGCCATCACCCCGATTCTCGGTAACTATGTGGACCACAAAGGTAAAGCCGCTTCCATGTTGATGATTGGCTCTTTGTTGCTGATTATCTGTCACTTGACATTCGCGTTCATTCTGCCGCAGTTCAAGGGCAACGCCGCTGGCGGTGTTATCGTGGCTTATCTGACCATCCTCGTGTTAGGCGCCTCCTTCTCATTGGTGCCTGCCGCATTGTGGCCGAGCGTCCCGAAATTGGTTGACGAGAAGATCATCGGTTCCGCTTACGCCCTCATCTTCTGGATCCAGAACATCGGTTTGTGGCTCTTCCCGCTGCTCATTGGTAAGGTTTTGGACAAGACGAACCAAGATGTCATCTCGCAGATGAACGAAGGTTTGATTGATGCAGAAACGGCCGCCGTTTCCTACAACTACACCTGGCCGTTGGTGATGCTGGCCTGCTTGGGTGTCGCAGCCCTCATTCTCGGCATCATCCTGAAGGCTGTCGATAAGAAACAGCACCTCGGACTTGAAGAGCCGAACATCAAATAGCTATTGGCTTTTAGCTTTTAGCTGTTGGCTTTAAATGTACAAGAAAAGGCGTCGCGGTTGCGGCGCCTTTTCTTATGGGGTCAAATAGTTATGAATTAAAAAAAATTTCAAGAAAAATTATTTTCCCTTTTATTATTTTTGTATTTTTGCAGCTGTAATTATAAAAAGAAATGAAGAAAACAAAAAGAACAAAAAAAGAACAAAATAAAGTGGAAGAACCAGTGGCGCCGTACACTGTGAACGACCAATTTCTCCCATCGGACAGATCCTTTTCTGTGGAAGAAAACATACAGGATAAAACCTTATCTGTTGACGAATATTTTGACAAATTGGTCTCTCTAATTCACGCAGATTATGCGAATCTATGAGGTAAGAATCAGCAAAGCTGCACTTCGTGATATGCAAGAATTGCGGGCTTTTTTGAAAGGTTTGATGTCGGAAGAGGGGGCTATTCGTTATGCTAATACCATGCGAGATGAAATCAAGTCACTTTCTGTTTATGCAGATTGTGTTTCTCGCACAAATTCTAAAACCTTATTGTTAATACATCCTAATGCTCGACGACTGGTATCACATAATCGCCGATGGATATATGTGTATCACATTGAAGAGAACGTTGTGATTGTGGATAGAATTCTCCCTGCAAAAATGAATAAAGGGTAAAGATCAAATGTTTACGACAAATTACGTTTTTATCTAATATTATCAATAAACGGCGACAGCACCATTTTCCAAAACCGGTTCTTGAATTGCCGCACAAACGGGATGGTGTAGCGTTTGCCGCCGAAGCCCTGGTACAACCGCGCCACATTCGGATTGGAGGATCCGTTGAAGTCGAGATAAAGGTCTGATTCCGAGTGGTCGCGGATGTAGGTGTCGAGGAGCAGGAACATGGGCTTGCTTTCCGAAAGGCTGTTGTCGCGGCCGGAGAACCAGAACCAGCGGCGGTTGCCATCTTTCACGAATAGGGCACCTGCCGCCAATTCGTTTTGCACAGTACGAACGCCGTAAACTTCCAACAGATTGTGTCCCAACAAGTAATCGGCCACATGCTGTAATCTTGCGTAATCGTTTTCTCGGAAATGTACCGCTTCTTCAGAACCCTTGTTTGTGCGGAAAAGAGCGATAATGTCCGCTATCTTCTCTTCCTGCACTGTCACCCGGACCTGTTGCTTTTGTGCCGCCTTGATGTTCCGCTTCGTGTTCTCATGGAACTGGCTATAAAGCTCAGTATAAGCAATATGCAACGAAAGCGAATGAGAAATAAACTCGTGTTCCGTATGTATTAATTCCGTTTTTTCATCCATCACCACATCGGCCAAAACGAAATGTTTGGAAATCTCATGCAGGAAATCTGACGTTTTTTGAGGTGTGATTTCTTGTTCCGAGAAAATGCCCATCTGCGGAAGAAAGAAGGGCGTGTAAACATATTTTAACACTCCTTTTTTCCGGGTCGGGAGGGGTATTACCACTTCGTAATCGTTCTCGACCAGTGCGTGCCAAGTATCGCCGTCCGTGAGCAGATTTAGCAATTCGTATTCTGCCAATACATTAGGAGACAAGCTGTTGCGAATAGCTTGATTCCATTTTTCGGGGTCAATTTCAGAATGCTGCAGGAAACGGATCATTAGACAAAATGTTCGGCTATACGCTTCATTTCAGACGAGACGTTGTTGTTTTCGTATAAAATGCCGTATATGGTCTCCACAATGGGGATGTTGGCTCCGATTTTCTTGTTGATTTCATGCACGCAGCGGCAGGCGGTGTATCCTTCCGACACCATGCGCAATTCCAAAAGCGACACGCGAACGGATAAACCGTGTCCGATCATAATGCCGAACAGACGGTTTCGGCTGAAGGTGGAGTAGGCGGTCACCAACAAGTCGCCGAGATATACAGAATCAGAAATATGGCGGTTTTCGTTCGGATAGACCTGAGACACAAAGTACTTCATCTCTTTCAGGCAGTTGGCCACGTAGGCGGCGATGAAGTTGTCACCGTAGCCGAGACCGCTATAGATGCCCGCGCCGAGGGCGTAAATGTTCTTCAGCACGATGGAGAGTTCAGCGCCCATTACATCGTTTGAGACGGAAGTGCGACAATAGCGGGTGGTGAAGAATTTCGCGACTGTTTCCGCCAGCTCTGTATTCGTGGAAGCGGCGGTCAGGAAAGTGAACTTCTCCTGCGCGATTTCCTCCGCGTGTGACGGTCCGCTGATGATGCAGAGCTGCTCTATCGGCACTTTGAACTGCGACTGCATGTAGTCGCTGATGAGTTGCATGGTTTCCGGCACAATACCCTTGACGGCGAGAATGATCTTCTTTTTTGAAAGCTGTGAGCGTTTCAGCGGCTCCAATGTCTTGTGCAGATAGGCTGACGGGGTGACAATAATTACATAGTCGGCACGCGAAACCGTGCTTTTGATGTCTGTACTCACCTTAACATCATCAGGATTGATGAAGACAGAGCTGAGATATTTTGGGTTGTGACCGTATTTGACAATGCTTTCCGCGACCTCCTCCTTGCGCACCCACCAGTGGATGTGCTCCAGATTCACCGAAATAATCTTGACAATGGCCGTCGCCCAGCTGCCGCTGCCGATTACCGCCACGCGGTACCGGGCGCGCAATTTCTTGCTGCGCGGAACTATTGCCGAAGATGTATGCTCGCTCATCTTTTTAACTTTTTTTAAGCGTGCAAAAATAGCAATTTTTTTGGTTCAGACAAAAAAAAGAGACTGCCCTAGATGGACAGTCTCTTCCTATTGTTAGTGTAAGGCTATTACAGCAGATTGTAAGTGTCTGTAGCGATGACTAATTCCTCATTGGTGGTGACCACCACGAGTTTGGTGGTGGAGTCGGGAGTTGAAATAATGCCGTCCTCGCCACAGTATTTCTGGTTGGCTTCGGGGTCGAGTTTCGCTCCAATCCATTCCAGATTCTCGCAAATCTTCTCGCGTTGGAACCAGGCGTTTTCGCCGATACCGCCCGTAAAGAGGATCACGTCAACGCCACCCATGGCTGCTGCATAGGCGCCAATGTACTTGCGCACGCGGTAGGCGAACATGTTGAAGGCATCGGTGCTGCGTTCGTCGCCCGCATCGCGGCCGGCACGGATGTCGCGCATGTCAACGCTCTTGCCGGAAATGCCAAGCAGACCGCTCTTCTTGTTGATGAGGGTATTCATCTCCTTGGTGTTCAGGCCTTCCGTATCCATGATGTAAAGCAGAGCACCAGCATCAAGGTCACCCACACGGGTACCCATCACCAAGCCTTCCACTGGGGTGAAACCCATAGAGGTGTCGATGGATTTGCCGTCTTTGATAGCACAGATAGACGCGCCGTTGCCAAGGTGACAGCTCACGATTTTCGCTTTCTCGTAAGGAATACCGGCAATTTCGGCGGCCTTCGGACCGACATATTTGTGGCTGGTGCCGTGGAAGCCGTATCTACGGATTTTTTTCTCGCTGTAGTATTCAAACGGAAGTGCATACAGGAAAGCCTCAGGTGGCATGGTCTGATGGAAGGAGGTGTCAAACACACCGACGTGCTTCACATTGGGGAGCAATTTCTTCATGGCGTCAATGCCGGTAAGGCTGGCGGGGTTGTGCAGAGGAGCCAGGGCGCAGAGCTTTGCGATTTCTTCGCGTTCCTTGTCTCCGATAACTACGCTTTCTTTGAAGAACTCACCACCATGGGCCACACGGTGACCCACTGCGCCAATCTCATCAAGAGATTTGATGACACCATGTTCTGGATCAGTCAGCATATTGAGAACCAATTTGATACCTTCCTCGTGGGTCGGAATGGGGGTTTGCACATAGCATTTCTCCTTGCCGACGGGCTTGTGGGTGAACTCACCCATTTCCAAACCGACGCGTTCCACTAAACCTTTAGCTAATAATTCAGGTTGCGGTTCCATTTCCAACAGTTGGTATTTGATGGAAGAACTACCGCAGTTTAGGACTAGTATTTTCATATTCAATAATTTGATGATTACTTTTTTACTTTCGTAAATATTGCAGGGCAAAGATACATTTTTTTTGTGAATAGTGATTAGTGAGCAGTGAATAGTGATTAGTGAGCAGTGATTGGTTTTATTAATTGTACATTATACATTGTACATTGAAAGTTACTCTTCACCTCGGAGAATGTCAGCGATGTGGATGATTCCAACATCCACGTTATGCTGCATTTTGTAGGCATCTAAAAGTTGCAGGCAATGAATGTCCGTTGAGGTGATATATTCCGCCCCTTGGTTGTAGGCCCTAAGCACAATCTCACCAGTCATCTTTTCGGCGGCTTCGGGATTGAGCATAGCAAATCGGCCGTTTGCCCCGCAACAGCAGTTTTTCGTCTCGGTATCTTCAATCAAATCCAATCCCTTCGTGTTACGGAGTAAAATCTCAGGTGTGTTATTGTCAGGATATAGGTGTTTTGCGGAACAGGATTTGAAATAGAATACCCTGTGTCTGAACACGTTGTTCAAAGATTCAACATGCAACACGTTGACAATATAATCACACAATTCCCGGACATTGCTGACAAAAGAGTTCAGCTCATTGGGAAGCGTAGCGTTTTTCAGAATTAGGTCGAAATGGCGGCGCATAAAACCTGCACAGGCAGCATCGGGGATGACGACAGGAAACTTTGTCTTGTGCAGCTCGCAATACTCTGTGTAGGATTTAATAACTTGATAACCAAGATTTTTAGCGTATTGCAATTCACCTTCCATAAAGAAGCGACGGCCACAGCATGTGTTTTCCATGTCATAGTGGCAGAATTGGTTCAGACGGTTGAGGACGGTAATCACGCTGGAGACCGTCTCCGCCTGGAACAAGTCCATCTGACACGGAACGTATAGGAACACTGTCTGTTGCGAATCGCTCATATAATGGTTATTGGTTATAGGTTATGGGTTATTGAAGTTGTAGAGATGTGCCATGGCGCTTCTCTGCAATGTTTTTAATTTCCGCATTTGGCATATCCGCAATTCGAGCAGGTGAGGCAGCCTTCCTTGAACTCCATCGTGTCTTTCTGGTGGCAGTTGGGGCATTCCACACCTTTCTGCTTGGTGCCGTCCTGAATGAATTTCTTGAGAGCGCGGCAGACACCGTTTCTCCACGAATTGATGCTCTCCTGACGGAAGTTGAGGCCGGAGATGATATTCACGACATGGTTCACAGGGATGCCATTACGCAAAAGGGCGGAGGTCATCTTGGCGTAGTTCCAGAACTCCTGGTCGAAGCAGCGGTCCAAACCGCGCAAGATCACTTCGTAGCCAGCCTTGTCCTTATAGACGAAATCGTAGGACTTGGTGCCGTCGTCGTGACGGTTTTTCACGATAATTCCATGTTCGACCCATTTCGGCAGCAGGAAACTCTCGTCACCAGTCTTTCCGGTGAAGATTTCGTAGGGTTTACCATCATAAAGGCCGATGTAGGCCACCCAGTCCTCGTTGTTGTTCTTGAAATGGATGACGTCGGCGTTAAGTTCGCGAGGCCGTTTGAAGTTCTTGGGTTTATCCTTTGATTCTTCCTTTTTGGATTGGTCAAGAGAGTTGAGCACGCCGTCGCGGGAACCTTCGCGATAGACGGTCAGACCTTTGCAACCCACCTGCCAAGCTTTCATATAAAGATCGCCAACCACTTCTTCGGTGATGGTGGACGGCAGATTGACGGTGACGGAGATGCTGTGATCGACCCATTTCTGAACAGAACCTTGCAGTTCCACCTTCTTAATGTAGTCGGTGTCGGCAGCGGTGGCTTTGTAGTAAGGTGATTGTTCCACAAGAGCGAATATCTCTTTCTCGCTCATCTGCTTCATTTGTTCCAATGTGTAGCCTTTGGTTTCTGCCCATACCACGAACTTGTGATGGAACACCATGTATTCTTCGAACATGTCGCCCACGGTATCTTTCACGACGGTCTTCTTGGCGGCCATGTCGTTTGGGTTGATTTTCCGGCGACGCTTATAGACCACGTTGAAGGCGGGCTCAATACCGGAAGTGGTTTGGGTGCAGATACTTACACTGCCTGTGGGTGCGATGGTGAGCAGTGCGATGTTACGGCGGCCGTAACGGATCATGTCATCATAGAGTTTGGGGTCTGCATCACGCAGGCGCTGGATGAAGGGGTTGTGGCCCTCCTTGATGCAGCTGTAGATCGGGAATGCGCCGCGTTCTTTGGCCATGGTGACAGAAGAACGGTAAGCGGCGAGGGCCAGCTGCTTGTGCACTTCCGTGGAGAAAGCGTTGGCCTCGTCGGTGCCATAGGTAAGTCCGAGGGCGGCGAGCATGTCGCCTTCGGCTGTGATGCCCAGTCCGGTGCGGCGACCCTTCAGCGACTGCTTGCGGATCTTGAGCCAGAGTTCCTTCTCCACGCGTTTAATGTTTTCGCTTTCGGGATCGCTCTCGATTTTGGCGAGAATAGCATCGATTTTTTCCAGTTCCAGATCGATAATGTCATCCATCAGACGTTGCGCGTATTGTACGTGCTGACGGAAACGCGGCATGTTGAAGACTGCGTTTTCGGTGAAGGGGTTATCGACATAGCTGTAGAGATTCATGGAGATGAGACGGCAGCTGTCGTAAGGACAGAGCGGGATTTCGCCGCAAGGGTTGGTGGAAACCGTCTCGAAGCCTTCGTCCTTGTAGCAATCCGGAATGGACTCTCTGCGGATGTTGTCCCAGAAGAGGACGCCGGGTTCGGCGGATTTCCACGCGTTGTGGATGATCTTGTCCCATAATTTCTTGGCATCAATCTCCTTGGAAACCTTGGGATTGCTGCTGTCAATGGGATATTGTTGGGTGTAAGAGGTATGGTTTTGGACGCTTTGCATGAATTCATCATCCACTTTGACGGAGACATTGGCTCCAGTAACTTTGCCTTGCGTCATTTTTGCATCTATAAATTGCTCTGCATCAGGATGTTTTATGGAAATGGAGAGCATTAAGGCACCTCGACGGCCATCCTGTGCCACTTCTCGTGTAGAGTTGGAGAACCGTTCCATGAAGGGGACAATGCCGGTGGAGGTCTGTGCGCAGTTTTGCACGTGGCTACCTGCAGGACGAATGTCAGACATGTCGTGACCCACACCACCGCGCCGTTTCATCAACTGCACCTGTTCCTCGTCCATCTTCATAATGCCGCCGTAAGAGTCGGAATTTCCGCTGTTGCCGATGACGAAGCAGTTCGAAAGGGAGACCACCTGGTATTTGTTGCCAATACCGGCCATGGGACTTCCTTGAGGAATAACATACTTGAAATGATCAAACAAATTGAAAATCAGTTCTTCACTCATCGGGTTTGCATAACGACGTTCTATACGAGCAAACTCGCGTGCCATGCGACGGTGCATATCTTCCGGCGTATGTTCCACCAATTGACCATTGGCGTTCTTCAGCGCATATTTGTCAATCCAAACCCCAGCAGCCAGTTCGTCGCCACCGAAATAGCGGGCTACATCCTGAAAAATCTCCTCCTTCTTGAACACTGTCTCGGCGGGAGCGGCCTCTTCTGCCTTTTCTTCTTCCAGCACGGCTTCTGTTTCCTGCGCATATTTCTGCATCACAGAATTTCGATTGGCTATCAATTCACTCATCGAATCTTGCAGCTTCTGATTCATGGTTTGCTGCTCAACATCATCATTATCAACTGTACTGAAAAGTGATAAATCGTTATTCATATTTTACGGCGGTTTAGGTTTGGTTTTTTCTCTTGATTTGTAATTATCTCCAACATGTAGAAAAATCGTCCCTTTTACCGTTTTAATACATTTTAAATGTTAGCATTACACTAACAATCAAAATGTTACGACAAGCAGAACGCTTTTTCTTTCAGTTTGCTAAAATAGATAATTGTGTTGGATTTTTCCTCTGGTCGATGGCTATATTTATTAACAAAATTGCGTTAATATTTTTTTTATGCTGACTATTAATAACTTATTTTGAAAAAAAATTTTTTTCTGAAAAAATGGCATGAAAATACTATTCGGATGCTGCACGATTCGACCGTAGGGACGTTTCTGAAAAGTTCCTACGATAGACTGACCCTCGGGTCGAGCCATCCATAGATAATGTCACATATTATATTGATAATGACCAAGATAATGGAGACATACAGCAGCGATCCCATCACCACGGGGAAGTCGTATTTGTCAAGGCCGTCGAGGATGACCACGCCCATGCCCTTCCAGTCGAAGATGTACTCCACGAAGACCGCGCCGGCTAACAATCCGGCCAACCAGCCCGAAATAGCCGTCACCACAGGGTTCAGTGCGTTTTTCAGCGCGTGCTTCACGATAATAGTCCGCTGGCCCAGCCCTTTCGCCTTCGCCGTGCGGATGTAATCCTGCGACAGCACGTCCAATAGCGAGTTCTTCGTCAGCTCGATGACCACCGCCAATGGACGGATGCCTAACGTCAACGCGGGCAGAATCAAGTTCTTAAGGTTGACGTATTGCCCTGAGCCATAATCATCTACGGTATATAGACTGCCGAACATGTTGAGTCCGGTATAGTCGGCCAACAGGAAGGCGAAGACCCACGCGAAGAGGATGGCCGCGAAGAACGACGGCACCGACATCCCCAACACCGAGACCACCAAGGCACTCTTGTCGAACCAGGTTCCCTTCTTCAGGGCGCAGAAGATGCCGATGATAATGCCTACGATGAGTGCGAAAACGATGGAGACCACCGCTAACAGCACCGTTTTCGGGAACGCCTCGCCGATGATTTCCGTCACGGGACGCTTGCTTTGGTACGATCTTCGTAAGTATGGCGCTTTCAGCACGATAGCCGATTTTTTCATCGGTATCAGCTTGACATAGTGGTAGTTGTCGTCATTGAGATAGAAGAAAGAGGTTGCGTCGTCGGTCTTGTGCCAGGAAACCGGCGAAACATCGTTGAGGTAGGCGAGATACTGTACCCCGAGGGGCAGGTTAAGACCCATCTCCTTGCGGATAGCCTCCTCGGTTTCCAAATCGCTGCGCTGTCCCATGATCATGCGCGCCGGGTCCGACGGTAGCACCGTGAACAGGAAGAACACAAGTGTCGTCACCCCGAGCATCAGCAGCAGGCCATAACCGATCTTTTTGACGATGTATCTTAGCATACCTTTGCAAATCGGCGGCAAAAGTACGATTTTTTAGTGAACAGTGAATAGTGAGTAGTGAATAGTGAGCAGTGAATCGTGATTCGTAAGGGTTCCATTCACTAATCACTAATCACTACTCACAATTCCCAAAGAAAGTGTATCTTTGCACCCGAATTAGAAAAGACAGAAAGGCTTATATATGAATGATTTACTGGATAAATTAGAGCTCATTTACCAACGCTGGCTGCAGATTGGCGAGGAAATCACCAAGCCGGACGTGATGTCCGACATGAAAAACTATGTCAAACTGAGCAAGGACTACAAGGATTTGCAGGCCGTGGTGGATGCTTATAAGAAATATAAGGACGTCATCGACAATATTGCCAACGCGAAAGACATTCTCGCCAACGAAAAGGACGAAGAATTCCGCGAGATGGCCAAAGCAGAGTTGGATACCTATCAATCTGAAAAAGAGACGCTTGAGGAGGATATTCGCTTGTTGCTGCTGCCTTCTGACCCGCAGGACAGCAAGAACGCCCAGATGGAAATCCGCGCGGGCACGGGCGGCGACGAGGCCAGCATTTTCGCCGGCGACCTGTTCCGTATGTACCAGCACTTCTGCGACAAGAAGGGTTGGAAAATCGAGGTGCTCTCCATGACCGAAGGTACCGTGGGCGGCTACAAGGAGATCGACTTCTCCGTGACCGGCAACGGCGTCTATGGCATCATGAAGTACGAGTCGGGCGTACACCGCGTGCAGCGCGTGCCGCAAACCGAGTCGCAGGGCCGTGTACACACCTCCGCCGCTTCCGTAGTGGTGCTTCCCGAGGCCGACGAGTTTGACGTGGAACTCAAACAAAGCGACATCAAGAAGGAGACCTTCTGCGCCTCCGGTCCCGGCGGCCAGTGCGTGAACACCACCTACTCCGCCGTGCGCCTCACCCACATCCCCACAGGCATCGTGGTCTCCATCCAAGACGAAAAATCGCAGATCAAAAACCTCGAAAAGGCCATGCGCGTGCTGCGTACCCGCTTGTTTGAAAGAGAATACCAGAAATATTTGGACGAAATCGCTTCCAAGCGCCGCACGATGGTCTCCACCGGCGACCGCTCCGCGAAGATCCGCACCTACAACTATCCGCAGAACCGCGTCACCGACCACCGCATCAACTACACGATGTATAATCTCGCCAATTTCATGAACGGCGACATTGAGGAGGTGATGCAGGCACTGCAGGTGGCGGAGAATGCCGAGAGATTGAAAGAGGCAGTCGAATAATTAATTGATAATGGATAATTGATAATGGATAATTGATAATGGATAATTGATAATGGATAATTGATAATGGATAATTACGGGGATAGGGAACTGTTCCCGTTTTTTTGTTACTCTTTTGTTGTCTTGGTTGTCCGAGATGTATTACTGATTTCCGCAATATAGTCCACCGCGTTCATGTTGCGGAGGGAGACGACGTCGATCCAGCCGCTTTCGATGCCATAGACATGTCCCGCTTTCACCGCGTCCAAGAGTGTGTAGGGGTAGCGCGATTGGAATGCTTCTTTGTCTTCGTTGCGCACGAGGATGATGTCGGGGTTGATCTTGAAGAGATATTCGCGGCTGATGTTCCATCCCGTGAGAGAATCCCCGGCGTTGCGCGCGCCTGCGAGCTCGATGATTTCCTGAATGTGCGTTTTTTTCGGGGCCGTGAAGTCTCCGCCGTCACCGAAACCGACTACGTAATATACGCACTTGCGGTTTTCGGGATCGGGCGCATTTGCCTTTCGCTCAGCGATTTTTGCCTTCCATTTCTCCGCCTCGGCCTTCCCTTTTTCCTCATGTTGCGTGATGCGTCCGACCACTTCCATCATTTCCGCCATGCCTTCCAACGAAGATTCCTCCACGATACAGACAACAGGAATTCCCATCTTCTCGATGGCATCCACGTCTTTCTGCGAAATCATGGAACCGATGAGCACCACATCGGGGTGGAGCGAGAGTAGCTGTTCGAAGTTGATGTTGTGCATTCCACCAATCTTTGTAATTTTCTCCGTTTCAGGTGGATATTTGCAAAAGTCGGAGATGCCGACCAGCTTGTCCTGCGCCCCCACGAGGAACATAACCTCGGTGATGGCAGGCGAGATGGAGACAATGCGCTGTGGTGCCGTATCTAACTGGATATGACGATGATAAGAGTCCTCCCAAGTAAAGAAAGCTTCTTGTGTGGTGGTTTTCGGGGAGTGACATCCTGAAAATAAAAGGGCGGCTCCCAATAACAAAAAGGCAAAAAACAGGGCGGTTTTCTTCATGAACAAATGGGTTTTAAAATCAGACGGCAAAAATAAAAAAATCCCCCACCGAAAGGAAGGGGATTGTCATTCGTTGTAGAGACGTTTTATGAAACGTCTTTACAAATTATTTCAGTAACAATTGATTGTATTTCCTTAAAGATTCCAAGATGTTGACTCTCACGTGGATAAAGTCATCGGTGCCGGCTTCTTTGAGTGCATCAAGGCACTCGGTGGGGTTGCCGGCCACGAGGAATGGGGTGTTCGGGAACTGTGCCTTGCACTGCTTGGCGGCCTCCACGCCGAGGGTGGCGTACTCTTCGTCGGAGCTGCACACCACGATGAGGTCGGGTTTCGCTTCACCAGCAGCTTTCACGCCCTCTTCCACGGTCGGGAAACCGGCGGGCTCGATGATCTGGTAACCAGCGCAGCCGAAGAAGTTGGTAATGAAACCGGCGCGTGCCTGACGCATAGCCAAGTTACCGACTTTCAGCAGGAACACGGATGGACGGTGGTTCTTGGCGGCGTATTTTTCGGTCTCCAGGCGAACTTCCTCGAAGGCCATGGCGCCGCGGTAGGTTTTCAGCCCTTCGCAGTCGTCTTTCTTCACGCGCTCGATCTTGTCGGCCATCGTCTCGTTGATGTTCGGGTATTGGTTGGTGCCGAGCAGGATATAGCGGCGGGTAGCGATGTTCATATCGCGCTTCTGGCAACTTTCTTCAATAGCCGTACGCATCGAACCGTCTTCGATAGCTTTGAGGGCACCACCTTGTTGCTCAACGCTTTGGAACAGTTTCCAAGCATTTTCGGCGATGGAGTTGGTGAGGTTTTCGACATAGTAGGAACCGGCGGCGGGATCCACCACGCGATCCATGAAAGCCTCTTCCTTGAGGATCACCTGCACGTTGCGGGAGATGCGGCGGGAAAATTCGTCGGATTCCTTGTAGGCCACATCAAACGGCTGCAGTGAGATGGAGTCGGAGCCGCCAATAGCTGCCGACATACCCTCCGTAGTGCTGCGGAGCATGTTGACGTATGGATCGTAAAGCGTTTTGTTCCAAGTGGATGCCACGGTGTTGATATGGATTTTGTATGCGCAGTCGCACTCGGGTTTGTACTGGGCCACCATTGTGGACCAGAGCAGACGGGTGGCGCGCAGTTTGGCGATTTCCATAAAGTAGTTGGAGCCAACGGAGAGCGTGAGCTGCATCCGGGAGGCCACTTTTTCGGGTTTAAGGCCCTTTTCGGTGCAGAAGGCAAGGTATTCGTTGGCCATGCTGAGGGTGTAAGCCAGTTCTTGCACGATGGTCGCGCCAGCGTTGTGCAGCACGATACCGTTCACGTTGATGACCTTGAAATTCTTCATGCAGCCGTTCATTTCCAACAGCATCACGGCTTGTTGCATATCTTCTTCGGCGGATTTCCAGAACTTGTTGTGGCGCAAGCGGTAGGAAAGCGGGTCAAAGTTAATGCTGCCCGACACTTTTTCTTTATCAAAGTTGTGGGCTTCAACATAGCTGACGAAGCGTTTCATCAGGTCCAGGTAGCTTTTCACGTGGTTGAATTGCACGCCGGTGGTGTTCAGGTCGATGTCTTTGAGCAGCGTTTCCAAAGCCGCGTCACTGTCGATGTTGGCGGCGTTGAAAGCCACGCAGGTGGCGCCGCGCTTCAAGGCGTCCGTTGCAATAGCGTTGGCCTTGGCGGGATCGGACTCTTTCACTTCCTGAACGATATCCCAATGGTTGTCACGGGCTTTCGTGCCGCGCGTATAAGGGAACTCGTTCGGCATGGTCTTCAGGTAATCCAAATCCTGAAGATTCTCTGCGCGGTAGTACGGGCGAACCTGGAAACCTTCATCGGTTCTCCATACGAGTTTCTTCTCGTAATCAGCGCCTTTGAGGTCTTTATTGATGGTGGCTTCCCACTGTTCCGTGGTCACGGGTGGGAATTCGGTGAATAATTTTTCGTCGTTCATATTCCTTTTATATTTGAGCGGGCAAAGATACAAATTTTTAGGCAACAGGCAACAGGCAAGGCAATAGGATTTTTATTGGGGTAAATCGTCTTTTAATGAAAATGCTTCATGTAATAGTCAATCATTTTGTCCGGGTTTTTCACGGTTTTTTGTAGCCAATCGAAGTAGATTTCTTCTTTTTCTTCATCGGAAAGTTGCCAGCGGGTGTTAGAGTGGCGCATTTTCTCAGAGAAATGGGAGAGGATGATGGCTGCCGAATTGGAGATGTTGAAACTCTCAGTGAATCCGTACATGGGAATCAAGACATTGCCATCAGCGTATTTTACAGCCTCTTCGGAAAGTCCAGTTAATTCTGTTCCGAACAAGAAGGCTGTTTTCTGTTCCACAGGCAGGTCGAAGATGGTACGCTTGCGCTCGTCGGGGAGGGTGGCGGCCACCCAGTAACCCTGTTCGTGTAACTTGTCTATGCAATCTTTGACATTGTGCTCGCTGTGGGGGTATTCGTGAATGGTGAGCCATTTGTCTGCACCCATGCTGATCTCCTTGTTGGCTTCAAATTCATTGCGATGTTGTATTACATGCACGTCTTGCACACCGTAGCAGTCGCAAGTCCGCAGCACGGCACTGATATTTTGGGCTTGGAAGAGGTCTTCCAGCACCACAGTGATGTGGCGTGTGCGGTTCTCCAAGATTTCAGACAGGCGTTGTAGTCTGCTTTCGGTGACAAATTGTTCAAGATATTGTATGATTCTTTTTCGTAAAGCCTTGTCTTCTATTTTCATTATCTAAGTTTTATATAAATAAAAAAGCCCTTGTTCAGGGCTTTTTTTCATCATGAAATAATCAATTATTTCATTTTGGCAAATGCAGAGCCGGGTTTGAATTTAACGACCTTCTTTGCAGGGATCTTGATGGCCTTGCCTGTTGCAGGATTGTGGCCCATTCTGGCTTTACGGCTTGCAACGCTGAATGTGCCAAATCCGATCAAAGATAATTTACCACCTTTTTTCAAGGTAGCTTTGGTGGCGTCCAATAAAGCTTCCAAAGCGTTTTTAGCTTGAACTTTTGTCAAACCAGCTTTCTCAGCCATAGCATTGATTAATTCACTCTTGTTCATTTTTTACAATTTTAAGGTTAGTAATAAGTTTGAGCCACAAAGTTAGTAAAATTTGTAAAAAGCAAATCCGAATAACAGATTGTTCGTAATTATTTTAATTTGTTGACAGCGAACAAGTATAAATAATTATTTATACACTAAATAAATAGTCGGTATAATTTTCGGGCCTAAATCCGCTCAAAAAATCTTCGATTTTCATTTTAGTTTTGCCCTCAATTTGCAAAAAAATGACAGAAATGTCGTAATTTTTTGTGGAAACAGTCATTTTCTTATCAAAATTTAAACTGATTTTTCCTGGTTCAAGTGTGCTTTTTCTATCAGTGATCTCAATCTCAAAAATTTTCAGCACGCACGGTTTCACAGATTCGCTGTTTGGGTTTTTGAACCCGATATGGGTGAAAGCGGCAGGGTATGGAGAGAGTCCGCGTACATGGTTGTAGATGTTCTCCGCCGTATCGTCCCAACGGATAAGCATGTCTTCCTTGAAAATTTTCGGAGCCGGTTTCAGTGTTTCCGACAAAACTTGTGGAATAGGGCTTATGTTATTGTCTGCTAATTGGTTCAGCGTTTCCACCGCAATGTCCGCACCGGCAGCCATTAGTTTGTCGTGCAGGGTGCCAGCATTGTCGGAGTGGGTGATTTCCACCCCCTTCTGTAATAGTATTGATCCGGTGTCGGTATGTTCATCCAACAAGAATGTGGTGACGCCGGTCATGGTCTCCCCGTTCATGATGGCGCGTTGTATGGGGGCGGCGCCACGGTATTGGGGAAGCAGCGAGGCGTGAACGTTGAATGTGCCGAGAGGCGGCATTTCGTAAACGCATTTCGGAAGCATCCGGAAGGCAACCACCACAAAGACATCCGCGTAATAATCCCGTAAAGATTCCACAAAAGCCTCGTCTTTCAGTTTTTCGGGTTGAAGAACGGGCAGATTGTTTGCGACAGCGTAGTTTTTCACATCGGAGCTGCGAAGGTGTTGGCCTCGGCCGGCGGGCTTGTCAGGTGTAGTGACCACCGCCACCACATCATGCCCTGCTTTCCGGATGGCATCCAGCGTGGCAACGGCAAATTCCGGCGTGCCCATGAATATAACACGTAATTTTTTCATTGTCAGATTGAATTTTCATTGTCAATGATGTAGAGACGTTTCAGGAAACGTTTCTACAGAAACGTCTGCAGGCTATTGCTGATGAATAACAATTTAGCAGCCGAACGCCAGCATTTTCAGTGCGCTTACCGCTCCTTCCACACCTTTGTTTCCGTGTTTTCCTCCGGCACGTTCTTCCGCCTGTTCCATCGTGTTGCAAGTCAGCACGCTGAAAATCACAGGTTTTGAGAACTCAAGCCCCACAGTCATAATGCCATCGGCAACGGCTTGAGCGATGAAGTCGAAATGGCGGGTTTCCCCTTGGATAATACAACCGATGCAGATAACAGCGTCCACAGAAGTTTTTTCAAGCAGCCATTTCGCACCGAGGGGCAACTCAAAACTGCCCGGGACGTGGTGAACCATAATGTTCTGGGCCTCCACACCGTGTTCGAGCAGACAATTCTTCGCGCCTTCTAAAAGAGAATCGGTAATGTGATCGTTCCATTCACTAACCACAATACCGATTCTTGTTTGTTTGGCGGAAGAAAACTCAAAAGGGATATAATCCGATAAGTTTTTCTTCTTTTCAGTCATTAATATTATTTTACGTGGGATTTTGCTCTCTCAACGTATTGAGCCACACTCATTTTGTTGTATTCGGTGTAGAAATCCTTCTCGATGGTTTCGTAAGAGTCGAGAGCTTTTTTCCAGTCACCTTTTCTTTCATACATTTGACCTAATTTGAAAAGAGCGATAGGGGTGAAGAAAGGATCTTTGCCCTTCACGGCCTTCTCATAATAGCTGATGGCATTGGACTCGTCGCCTTGCTCATCGTAAAGGTCGCCTATAGTGGCTTGACATGCATACCAAAGCACATCCTCTTTCTTTTTGAATTTCTTGAGATATTCCATTGCCTCGTCCTTCTGACCTAACTTCAAATAGGTCAAACCGGCATAATAATTGGCAGTGTTGGAAGTTCTTGAAAGTTTGTAACCACTTGCAATATCCAGAAAACCGTCGTTTTCGCCATCGCCTTCAAGAGCTTTCTTCAAGGAAGCAGTGTCTCCCTGGGTAAGCCAACGGATAGGCTGTTGAATTTGGGATGCCGCTTCAGCATTTTTCTTTTGGACATAAAAACGGTTGAAGGCCAGTATCGCGAGAACGATGACCAATACGCCAATGATAACACCGTAAATGATGTTCTGATATTTGTTGAAGAACGACAGAATTTTCGTTACAATGTTCTCATTTTCTTGGGTTTGCTCAATTTTTTTGGAGCCCAGATTTTCGTTATTTGCCATAATAATACGTCTATTTTTTTAAGGGTGCAAAGATACACTTTTTTCGAAAAGAAAAAATACCTTTACAACATTTAAATATTGTCAGAATTTTAGCATGTCGTATATCTGCGGCAAACGGTTAAAGATTGAATGCTGCTTTGATTTTATTCACATAATCAAGCTTTTCCCATGGGAAAAAGGTGACGGTGCGTTTGCCTTTGACGGTTTCTATTTCTTTTTCGTAGCAGTCTCTTCCGAAATGGCCATAAGAAGCGGTGGGTTCGTAAATCGGGTTTTTCAGTTGGAAACGAGTGATGATGTCGTAGGGACGCATCGGGAAGATTTCGCCGATACGCATAGCGATTTCGCTGTCGTGCATTTTCACCTTGGCAGTGCCGTAGGTGTTGACGTAGAGACCCACAGGTTCTGCTTTGCCGATGGCGTATGCCACTTGAATAAGTACTTGGTCACAGAGACCAGCAGCCACCATGTTCTTGGCGATATGACGGGTGGCGTATGCAGCTGAACGGTCAACTTTTGAAGGATCCTTACCGGAGAAGGCGCCGCCGCCGTGCGCACCGCGACCACCATAGGTGTCCACAATGATCTTACGGCCGGTGAGACCGGAGTCGCCATGAGGTCCACCGATGACGAATTTGCCCGTAGGGTTCACAAACAGCTTGTAATCAGAATTGAAAAGTTTCTGTATGTTTTTAGGACAGCTTTTCTTCACGCGGGGAATCAGGATTTTCTCCACATCACGACGGATGGTTTCCAACATAGAGGCTTCATCGGCGAAGTCATCGTGTTGCGTGGAAATGACAATGCTGTCAATGCGTTCGGGTTTGTGCCTTTCGGAATATTGCACGGTGACCTGCGATTTAGAATCGGGGCGCAGATAAGTCATTTTCTTGCCCTCTTTGCGGATGGCGGCCAATTCTTGTACAAAACGGTGCGCCAACTCGACGGGCAACGGCATATAATTGTCCATCTCATTACAAGCGTAACCGAACATCATGCCCTGGTCGCCAGCACCTTGGTCTTCCAACGCGGCTCGTTCCACCCCTTGGTTGATGTCGGGAGACTGACTGTGGATGGTAGAGATCACACCACATGATTTATAGTCGAACTGGTAGTCGCTTTTGTTGTAACCGATTTTCTCGATGACTTTGCGCACTACATCATCGACGGAAACATAACCTTCGGTCTTCACTTCACCTGCACAAACTACAAGACCTGTGGTAACGAGCGTTTCACACGCCACTTTTGATTCGGGGTCTTGAGCAAGGAAATTGTCTAACAATGCGTCCGAAATCTGGTCGCAAATTTTGTCGGGATGTCCTTCCGACACGGATTCTGATGTGAACAAATAACTCATGATCAATTTAATTATTAAAAAATAAAAAACTGAAAATCGTGGAAGAAGATGTTTTAGCATTTTTTTTTGTGGTTGCAATCATTACAAATCTATCCACCGGTTTTCGGCGGCAAAGATACACTTTTTTTGTGTACTTTTGCCACCGCATTTTAAAAGCGAAAAATATGTTTTATCACACTTTATGTTATATAACGTGGAAAGTAAATCCTGTGGCTTTTCATCTTGGTTCAATGGAAGTTAGATGGTACGGTATTTTGCTGGCGCTGGGTTTTTTGTTGGCATACTACACTTTACAACAGATTTTCAAGACCGAGAATCTTTCGCAAAAATTGCTGGATAAAATCTCCATTTGGACGATTGTGTGGACAATTATCGGACTGCGTCTCGGTCATTTTCTGTTCTATGAGCCTGAGATGTTCGTCACGCATCCGCTACAGATTCTCCTGCCCGTGGATGAGAATTGGCATTTTATTGGTTACCAGGGGCTTGCCAGCCATGGTGGCGTGATCGGCATTTTCGGGTTTCTGATTTACTACTGCTGGCGGCATAAAATCAACTTCCTTTGGATTCTTGACCGTCTGGCCATCGCGGTGCCTATTGCCGCCTCCTTTGTGCGTATTGGAAACTTGATGAACCACGAGATTGTGGGCAGCATTACGGAAGTTCCTTGGGCTTTTGACTTTATCTATGGCGGTTTTGGCATTGCCGGTACCTTCCGCCATCCCGCCCAGCTTTACGAATCTATCGTTTATATGCTGGTCTTTATCAGTCTTGCCATATACTATTTC
>JAEEGF012231386.1_pt1 | contig 19615 bp, 20 predicted proteins | sample 9134171 | NCBI WGS metagenome assembly JAEEGF01 (sample SAMN16246542, study PRJNA631951) | gut metagenome | biome: gut microbiome; feature: rumen; material: AP-attached | host: Bos | place: Iran: Karaj | collected 2018-10
ATATTCTCATGTCGACAAAAATAGCGATTGAGAAATGTTCTCCGGTGTGATATACTCACGACAGAACAGAGAAGGCAGGAACGGGGCATGAAAGCACAACGGGACTTTCCGAAATGCATCATCACACAGAAGGGCACGCGCTGGGTCGAGGGCGGGCATCCGTGGATCTATGAAGCCGAAGTGCTTTCCGAGGAAGGAAACGCCGAAAACGGCGCGCTCGTCGACGCGGTGTCCGAAAAGGGCAAGTATCTCGGCACCGGCTTTCTGAGCCGCAATTCCAAGATCCGCATCCGGCTCGTCTCGCGCAATGCGAACGACCGGTTCGACGAGAACTTCTGGGCGCGCCGCATCCGCTATGCGTGGGACTACCGCAAAACCGTCATGGGGGACGACAAGACCTGCTGCCGCGTGATCTTCGGCGAGGCGGACGCGTTTCCGGGGCTTACGGTGGACCGGTTCGGCGACGTTCTTGTCGCGCAGACGCTGTCGATCGGGATCGAGCGCATCAAGCCGATGCTGTTCCCGCTGATCGTACGGGTGCTGAACGAGGACGGCGAAGGGATCAAAGGTCTCTATGAGCGAAACGACGTTGCGATCCGCGCGCTTGAGGGCATGGAGCAGGGCAAGGGGTGGTTTGACATTCCCGGACTGCCGACGCCGGAAAGCACGGTGACGACGATCACGGAAAACGGCATCGAATACCTTGTCGACGTCGAGAACGGTCAGAAGACCGGCTTCTTCCTTGATCAGAAATATAACCGTCTTGCGGTGCGCCGCATCGCGAAGGACCGCAAGGTGCTCGACTGCTTCACGCATACCGGCTCGTTCGCGCTGAACGCTGCGGCGGGCGGCGCGGCGCACGTCACGGCGGTCGACATTTCCGAGAGCGCCGTCGAAATGGCGAAGGCGAACGCCGAACGGAACGGGCTTGCCGATCGCATGGATTTTGTCGTTGCGGACGTGTTCGACCTTCTCGCAGAGCTTCTTCGGGAGGGAAAGAAACCGTACGATCTGATCATCCTCGATCCGCCCGCGTTCACCAAATCGCGCAAGACGGTACAGAGCGCCGAGCGCGGTTACCGCGAGATCAACTCCGCGGCGCTGAAACTGCTGCCGCCCGGCGGATATTTTGCCACGGCGTCGTGCAGTCATTTCATGCCGACCGAGCTCTTTGAGCGCATGCTCGACCGCGCGGCGTTCGACGCCGGCGTGCAGCTTAAGCAGATCGAACAGCGCCAGCAGGCGCCCGACCACCCGATCCTCCGGAACGTTCCGGAGACGGATTATCTGAAGTTTTACCTGTTCCAGGCGGTCAGAAACTGACGCGAGAAAGGATACGACATGATCATCGGAGAGTTCAGCGAATGCTATCCGCCGCACGTCGACGGCGTCGGCATGGTTGTGGGCGCCTACTGCGAAGAATTGTCCAAAGCAGGGGAGACCTGCTATTATATCGCGCCGAGGAATGCCGCGAAACAGTATAGGGACGCCGCGCCGGAGACGTATCCCGTCATCAAGTACGCGAGCGTTCCGATCCCGAAGGAAGCGTACAGCGTCGGGCTTCCGACGCTGGACCTTTCGTACCAGATCGATCTCGGCTATATTCCGTTCGATATCGTGCATGCGCATACGCCGTTCGTCTCCGCAATCGAGGCGACGCGCGTTGCACGGCTCAGAAAGATTCCGCTGGTCGCAACCTTCCATTCCAAGTATTACGACGACGTCTACGGCAAGACGCACAGCGACGTGATCGCCGCAGCAGTGGTACAGCGCATCGTGCAGTTCTACGAGAAATGCGACGAGGTATGGACGGTCAACGACGCCACGGCAGAGGTCTTGCGCGGGTACGGCTTCAAAGGCGATATCGTGATCATGCAGAACGGAACCGACCTCTGGTATCCGACCGCTGAGGATGCGAAAAAAGCGGAGCTCCGGTATGATCTCGGCAGGGGAAACGTATTTTTGTTCGTCGGACAGCAGAACTTCAAAAAGAACACCGACAGCATTCTGAAAGCCGCCGCGGTGTATAAACGGACGGGAAGGGACTTCCGCATCGTTTTTGCGGGACAGGGACCGGACGCCGAAAAGATGCAAGCGCTTGCGGATGAACTCGGGCTTTCCGACGTCGCCGTGTTCACCGGTCACATCGCCGATCGCGGGATTCTGAAGGGGCTTTACGCCCGCGCCGATCTGTTTGTGTTTCCGTCGCTGTATGACAACGCGCCGATGGTCGTGCGCGAAGCGGCGGCGGCGGGCACGCCGAGTCTGCTGATCAAGGGCTCCTGCGCGGCGGAAGGCGTCGAGGACGGCGTAAACGGCTTTCTCTGCGAGAATACGCCGGAGGACATTGCCGCCTGCATGGAACGCGCGGTTCCGACGGCAAAGGCGGTCGGCGCAAAGGCGCGGGAAACGATCCCGATCCCGTGGCACAGGATCGCAAAGGACGTGCTCGACCGGTATACCGCTCTGATTGAGCGCAAAAAACATGAAAACCGCCGAAAATGAAACAGATCGGAACGGACCGGAAGCATTTGCCGGTCCGTTTTTTGTGAACAGAGTATAGACAAAAATCAAATCTTGTGTTAATATATACTTACCTATAGAAAGGTATCATGTGATGATTATCGTCAGTGCCTGCCTTGCAGGATTCCGGTGCCGTTACGACGGCAAAACCGTTCCGGATGCGGACGTCGTCGCCCTTGTGAAGAGCGGCAAAGCGATTCCCGTATGTCCGGAAATGCTCGGCGGGCTGCCGTGTCCGCGCATCCCTGCGGAGCGCACGGCGGACGGTACGCATGTTCTTACGCGCGAAGGCGTCGACGTGACCGAAGCATATCGGCTCGGAGCAAAGGAGACGCTTCGCCTTGCGCGGCTTTACGGCTGTGAAAAGGCGATATTAAAGGCGCGCAGCCCGTCCTGCGGGTACGGGCAAATCTATGACGGGACGTTTTCCGGAACGTTGAAAGACGGCGTCGGCGTTACGGCGCAGCTTCTCGCGGAAAACGGCATTGCGGTAGAAGTGAAAGATTGACGGAGGTACGCATGGACAACAATACGATTCTGGTCATCGACGACGACAGGAACATTCTGGCGATCATCGAGTTATATCTTAAAAAGGCGGGCTTTTCGGTCGCGACGTGCACGACCGGCTATGAAGCGATGCAGGCGTTCCGCAACACGAAGCCGACGCTTGTGGTGCTCGACGTCATGCTGCCCGGCAAGGACGGCTGGACGATCCTGCACGAGATCCGCCAGGAAAGCGCAACGCCGGTCATCATGCTGACGGCAAAGGGCGACACGGGCGAACGTGTGCGCGGACTGGAACTCGGCGCGGACGACTATATTGCAAAGCCGTTCGATTCCAACGAGCTCGTTGCCCGCATCAAGGCGGTGCTTCGCCGCTTTGCTCCCGCTGCGGAGAGCGAACGTACGATCGTTCTGCCGGACCTTACGATCTCGCTGGAAAACTATTCGGTCACACTCGACGGCGAACAGCTCGAAATGCCGCCGAAGGAGATCGAGCTTTTGTACTTCCTTGCTTCACACAGCGGCCGCGTATTCACGCGCGAGCAGCTTCTGGAGCAGGTCTGGGGATTCGATTTCTTCGGCGATTCCCGTACGGTCGATGTCCATGTCAAGCGCATCCGCGAAAAGCTCGGCGAGCGCGAGAACTGGCAGCTTCGCACGGTCTGGGGCGTGGGGTATAAGTTCGACGTCCGCAGCTGAGGAACCGCATGCATAAGAGATGGTTCCGTACCATCTTTTCCCGCATGATGTTCATGCAGTGCACAACGGTCGCGGTCGCAGTTCTGGTGATCGGCGTCGTGCTTGCGGTCATCGTGTATGCCGGAAGGATCGGGGAGTACGGAACACAGTTGAATCGATACGCGCAAAACGCGCGCGCCGCAATCGCATCGGGCGCGGGCGATACGGAAACGCATCTTCGTTATCTTGCAGCCGACAACGATCTGCTCATCGAACGCATCGGCACGCACAATGACGTCACCGCCTATTTTAACGATGTCCGCTGGGAGGATTATGCCGCCCGGCAGCTTTCCGATACCGCTTATGCAAATATCGCGCAGGCGGCGGATCCGGTCGGCACGACGACGCGCACCTATTTCAAAAATCCGTCGTTTCCGGTGCTGACGGTCTATACCACGGTATTGAACGAGCCGTCCGACGGCATCCTTCTGGTCGTCGGCGATCTTTCGCCCGTCCGCGAAGGGCTCGGCAGCATGATCCTCTGGACCGTTCTTGTCAGCGCGTTCACGCTGATCGGCGCGGGGATCGTATCGTACTATACCGCGTACCGCGTCATCAATCCGTTCGTCGAGATGAACCACGCCGTGCAATGCTATTCGCGCGGCGATTTCTCGACCCGCATCCCCGTGGAGGGCAGGGACGAGGCGGCGCAGTTCGGCAAGAGCTTGAACGAGATGGCGGAGCAGCTCCGCGGGCTCGAGGACACGCGCCGAAGCTTCGTCGCAAACGTCAGCCACGAGCTCCGCTCGCCGCTGACCTCGATGAAGGGCTTTCTCGAGGCGATGCAGGACGGCACGATCCCGCCGGAGAACTTTCCCGAGTACATCGAGATCGTTCTGAACGAAACGCGGCGCATGGTCACGCTGGTCAACGACCTATTGGACCTTGCCCGCATCGAATCCGGCACGATCCAGCTGAACTTTGAGGTTTTCGATATCAACGAGCTGATTCGCCGAACGCTTCTGACGTTCGAAGCGCGGCTCAACGAGAACGAAATGGAGATGGAAGTGCGCTTTGCGCAGGAGCAGTGTACCGTTTTTGCGGATCCGGCGCAGATCGGTCAGGTTTTGAGAAACCTCATCGACAACGCGATCAAGTATTCGCCCAAAGGCCGCTCGCTGTTCGTCTCCACCTATTCGATGCGCAAGACCGTGTATGTCACCGTGCGCGACAACGGCATCGGCATTCCGCAGGAGGACGTCCCGCACGTGTTCGACCGCTTCTATAAGGTCGAAAAGGCACATACGCCCACGCCGCAGATGGGATCCGGCCTCGGGCTTTCGATCGTCAAGCGCATCATCGAACAGCACGGACAGTCGATCACCGTGCGCAGCGCCCGCGGACGCGGCACACAGTTCACATTCACCCTGGAGCGCGCAAGCGCTGCGAAACGAGTATCCGACGGAGGTAAACGAAATGTCTCGTAAAATTTATCCGTACCCGACCGATTACAAAAACACAACGTCGCTGAGACGAGCGCGCAAAGCCGGCAACGTCTTTGTCATCGTGCTCTGCTGCATCATCGCCGTTCTGCTCGGCACCGGCGCGTTTTTCGCGTTTTCCGACGGCGGCAGGGGCTGGGAGAACTTTGTTCACTATGTCTCGCGCGCCTGCCCGGCGCATCCCGCACAGCCCTCGCAGCCGCAGGCGGGGCTTCCGGAGCCGGAGCAGAAAGCGCCGGAAAAACAGCCCGCGTCGCAGCCGGTTCCCGCGCCCGTACCCGATCCGAACGTGGAAGAGCACCTTGCGCAGCCGTTTGACCCGACGGCGCTCACAAGCATTCCCGATGTGGTGGAAGCAGTCTATCCGGGCGTGATCGGCGTGCTGAACTATCAGGTCAGGACTCCGGGCGCGGAGCCCGTGCTCGTCGGCAGCGGTTCCGGCTTCGTCTATACCGACAACGGCTACATCATCACCAATCAGCATGTTACCGAAGGCGCGGCGAAGCTGATGGTCTCTCTGCACGACGGCAGGACCTATGAAGCGACGCTCATCGGTTCGGATATCTTTACCGACGTCGCCGTGCTCAAGATCGAAGCCGACGGTCTTACCGCGCTGCCGATCGGCGATTCCTCGAAGGTTCGCGTCGGCGAGTTCGTGCTTGCGATCGGCGATCCGATCAGCACAGACGAGCTTTCCGGTTCCGTCACGTTCGGCATTCTCTCGGCGCTGTCCCGCCAGATCAACATCGAAGGGTTCGTCAACGAATACCTGCAGACCGACGCGGCGGTCAACCCCGGCAACAGCGGCGGCCCGCTCATCAACATGCGCGGCGAGGTCATCGGCGTGACGAGCGCGAAATACACCTCTGCGGGCGTTGACGAGAACGGACAGAGCATTTCGTCCGAGGGCATCGGCTTTGCTTTGCCGATCAATAACGTCATTGAAATGGCACAGTCGCTGATCAGCGAGGGCTCAAAGGTCCGTCCCGGCATCGGCGTGACGATCGTCACATATTTCGAAGCGGAGGGTTCCGTCAAAAAGCCCGGCGTCTATGTGCGTGACGTCACCAAGGGCGGTCCGGCGGATCAGGCGGGACTGAAGCCCGGCGACCGGCTGGTGAAGCTCGACGGCAAGGAACTCACGCAGGAGGAGTTCGTCGAAGTGATCCGCGCAAAGAAGGTCGGCGACACCGCTGTCATGACCGTGGAACGCGGGGAAGAAACACTTGAAATCTCCGTCATCGTCGGAGACATGAATCAGATCCACAAATGAACGAACGCGCTCTCAAAAGCTTAGAATTCGATAAGATTCGCGCCCAATGTGCGACCCATACGGCGTCCGACATCGGGCGCGAATTTGTTGACGCCCTCGTGCCGACCGACGATCTCGAACGCGCCGAAATGCTGCTGCGTCAGACGTGGGAAGCGGACGGCATCTGCCGCCGGATCGGCGGGTCCCCGATCGACACGTTCCCCGATGCGCGCATCACGCTGCAGCGAGTCCGCGCAGCATACGCGCTGTCGCCGCTGGAGCTGCTGAACCTTGCTGCGTGCCTCAAAGCGAGCCGCAGGGCAAGGGAACGTCTGCTTGCGGGCGAGGAGGAATCCGAACTGCACCGGCTGGCGAATCCGCTGAGCTCGCATGCCGAGATCGAAAACGAGATCGGGCGCTGCATCCTGACCGAGGACGAGATCTCCGACAATGCTTCGCCGGAGCTTTCCCGCATCCGCCGTCAGATGCGCATCACCGCCGAGCGCGTCAAGGAAAAGCTCAACAACATCATCAAGAGCCCGACCTACCAGAAATACCTGCAGGAGCCGATCGTCACCGTGCGCAACGGACGCTATGCGATCCCCGTGAAAGCCGAGCACCGCGCGCAGATCGGCGGTCTCATCCACGATCAGAGCGGCAGCGGACAGACGGTCTTCATCGAGCCCGCCGCGGTCGTCGAGCTCGGCAACGCCTATAAGCAGCTGCAGGCGGAGGAAAAGCGCGAGATCGAACGCATCCTTGCGGGACTTACCGCGCTGATCGCGCCGTACGCGGACGAATTGTATCAAAGCTTGATGCTCCTGGGCAATCTTGACTGCATCTTTGCCCGCGCGATCCTTGCGCGCGACATGCGCGCCTACTGCCCGAAGCTGAACGACAAAAGTCTCATTCATATCAAGAACGGACGCCATCCGCTGATCGATCCGAAGACGGTCGTACCGATCTCGGTCTGGATCGGCGACGGCTACGACACGCTGATCGTAACCGGTCCGAACACCGGCGGCAAAACGGTCACGCTGAAAACCGTCGGTCTCTTTACGCTGATGGCAAGTTCCGGCATGTTCCTGCCTGCGGACGAAAGCAGCGAGATCGCGGTTTTCCGCGAGGTGTTTGCGGATATCGGCGACGAGCAGTCGATCGAACAGTCGCTGTCCACGTTCTCCGCGCATATGACAAACCTGGTCGGCATCCTGAAGGAAGCGGGCAGCGATACGCTTGTTCTTTTGGACGAGCTCGGCGCGGGCACCGACCCGAACGAGGGCGCCGCGCTGGCGCAGGCGATTCTGAAACACCTGCAGGAGGCGGGCGCAACGACGTTCGCAACCACGCATTACAGCGAGATCAAGGCGTTCGCGCTGACGCACGAGGGCATGCAGAACGCGTCGATGGAGTTTGACGTCGACCGGCTTTGCCCGACCTACAAGCTCTATATCGGCATTCCCGGCAAATCCAACGCGTTCGAGATCAGCAGACGGCTCGGTCTCGACGATTCGATCATCGAGCAGGCAAAGGAATATCTGAAGCACGAGGATGTTGCATTCGAGGACGTTCTGTCCGGTGCGGAAGCGCAAAGAAAGCTCGCCGAACAGCAGGCGAGCGAACTGACCGAAGAGCTCGAAAAAGCAAGGCGGGAGCGCATCGCGCTGGAAACCGAGCGCAATAAGCTCAAGGAGGACCGCGCGGCGATCCGTGAGAAGGCAAGGGAGGAGGCGCGCTCGTTCGTCGCCGCTACCAAGCACGAGATGGACGCGTTGATCGCGGAACTCCGCCAGGTCAAAAACATCGACACGAAAGCGCTCGAACGCGCAATCCAGACCTCGCGGGACAAGCTGCGCGAATCCTCGAATCGCCTTTCGGACACGGTCGAGGCCGCGTCCGCGGAGGGCGAGATCCCGAAATCCGTCGTTCGCGGACAGACCGTCCGGGTGGTGAGCTTGAACAACACCGCAACGGTTCTGAAACCGCAGGACGCAAAGGGACAGGTGCAGGTACAGGCGGGGCTTATCAAGGTGTTCGTACCGCTTTCCGATCTCCGCACGATCGAGCGGAAGCAGGAGAAGCCGCGCGAAAAAACGCGTCCGAGAGAGATCATGACCGATATCAAAACGGTCAAGTACGAGCTCGATCTGCGCGGGTTCCTTGTGGACGATGCGATCCTCGAGATCGACGCGTTCATTGACGACTGCATTCGCACGGGACGCACGGAGTTCAACATCATCCACGGCAAGGGCACCGGCGCGCTGCGCGCGGGCGTACAGAACTACCTGAAAACCCATCCGCGCGTAAAGAGCTTCCGCATCGGCGCGTACGGCGAAGGCGACGCAGGCGTAACGGTCGTTACGCTGAAAAGCTGAACGGTTGACGGATCCGGTCGAATGCGGTATGATACCGCATGGAGGACAGGCGTATGAAACGGAAAACCTTTTTTATCATCATTTCGATTCTGTGCTTTCTGGGCGCTGCCGCGCTGGTTGTGATCGGCATCCGTGCGACGTCGCATCCGGCGGTGATCCCGGGACTCGTTTCCCTCGGCGAACTCCCGCTTGAGGCGTACGACGCGCAGCCGGACGACAGCGGCGACGGACAGTACACGGTTTTCTATCGCTACATTGACCCGAAATACGGTGAAATCGTTTTTTCGAACGCGGTCGACGCGGAGGATTATTTCTCCTATAAGTACGATGAAATGCGTGCGCAGGAAGCGGAAATGAGCGAGGTTCCGAGCGAGGAAACCGAGGTCACGCGCAAGTCGGTAATCAAGCGTTTCGTCTACGTCTATCCGAAGGACGGCAGATATGAAGCCGTGTTTCAGGACCGGTATCTGGGGCTGACCGACGTGTCCGAGCTGATCGATCCCGCGCCGAAGGTATCGTCCACGTACTACTACATCGTTGCGGGCATTCTGCTCCTTGCAGGCGCATATCTGATGTTCCTTGCGTTTACCGGAAAGCGCAAAGCATGACAAATCAAATAATAAGAGCTTCCGAACTTCGGAAGCTCTTTTGTTTTACCTGTTCTCTGCGAGAAACGCGTCGAGCTCGGCTCTTGTCGGCGATGCGCGGCCGCTCGTTTTCGAGACGCAGATCGCCGCGGCGGCGTTCGCTTCTTTCAGCGCCTCCGCGTCGGAAAGCCCGGAAAGGATCGCTGCGATAAACGCGCCGTCGAAGGTATCGCCCGCGCCGACCGTATCGGCGACGGTCACGGGAAAGGCGGGGGAATGCAGCCGGACGCCGTTTTTGTAAAGGTCCGCGCCCTGCTCGCCGCTTCTGGCAATGACTGCGGCGCCGCCTTCCGAAAGCTTTATGGAAGCAAGCTCCGCGTCGTGCTCATTCGCGAGCATCGGGATCTCGTCGATCGCCGAGCCGAGAATGTAATCCGCAAGGTTCTTCGCCTTCTGTACGTTCTCAAAGAAGGCGGGGTTTTTCATCGCCTCCACACGCACGTTGATGTCGAACGACACGGGAATCCCCGCGTCTTTGCACCGTTTCATCAGATTGAGCTGCGTCGACGCCGCGGGCTCCTCGCGCAGCATCATGCCGTTCACGTGCAGCCAGCAGATGCGGTCCGGGATATCGTCGGGAATCTGATCCGGCACGATCGCATGCTGCGAGCCGAGATGCGCGGGGCAGGCGAACGCCGTGCGGTCGCCCTGTTCGTTGAGCACCAGAAGCACCAGCTGCGTCGGACGCCCCTCGTCCATCCGGAGAAGGGAGGTGTCGACGCCTTCCTTTTCCAGTCCGTTCTTCAGCATCTGCCCGTATGCGTCAAACCCGCAGGTCCCGCAGAACAGCACGGGCATGCCGAGCCGCGCCATCGCGCAGGCGGTATTCGCGGCGCTGCCGCCCTCCGCAGGGCGGACGTCCGTATCGAGGTACGACGCGGGATCGCCGGTCCTCGCTTTCAATGCGGCGGCGTACGGAATGATCAGATCGGCGCAGATGTCGCCGAGACAAAGAACGGGCTTCACGGTTCTGCGCTTTCCTCCGGATACGGGATGTATACGATGTCGATAATGGAACGGTTATAGCCGGGATGGTTGATGCGCTTGTCGTGCCAGGTGATCTGCGCGGAAATGCCGCCGTCCAGATTGTACGCGGCGGTGCAGCCGAGTTCCTTCATCAGCACGGACAACTCGTTGAGATCGAGACCGACCGAATAGCCGTTCTGCCGCCCGTCGACCAGCACGAAGCAGTAGTGTCCGGGTTCATAGTACCCGATCGCTGCGCGCGGGTTGCGGTCGGCGATGCTGTCGGGCAGGTTGAACTTTGTCATGGTCTTGCCTTCTTCGTCGAGCAGCATGGGACCGAAGTTCCATGTCTGCCAGACGCCGCGGGCTTCGAGGTACACGATCGGGATCTTGTCGGGCGCGTAGGTCTTCATTTCGCCGTCCCTGAACAGCACGCACAGGTCGCGCCGGTACTTCTTGGAGTCGTGGATCACTTCGCCGTTGACAACCGTGTAGCACTTGTTCTGCGCCGTGGCATGGTCGCCGGACATGGCGAGGATCGTGTGATACTGCCCCGCGAACTTTTCCATCGGGACCACGTCGAGCGCGTTGTAGCGCGTGCCGGACAGCGCGCGGCGGATGCTTTCCACATTCTGTACGTAGATGTCCGCCACAAAGTATACCAGCGTGCGACCCGTGCGGGTGGAATCTTCAAACCGCTGCCAGGTAATGCTGATTGTTTTGTCGCGGTAGGTGTCCTCGGTGTCGATCACTTCGTCGGAGAACTTGTCCAGAAACTCGCTGCGGATGATGCCGAGCTTTTCGGGGACCGGCGTGGGCGTCGGTTCCGGCGTGGGGGTGGGTTCCGGTGTCGGCGCGGGCGTCGGCACGGGCGTAGGCGTCGGGACCGGAGCGAGCGTTACAAGCTCGGTCGGCTCAGGCGTCGAAAAGGAGATCACATCCGCTTCGGAGACCGGTTCGGACGTGACGACGGTTTCGGGATTCGCGGGTACAGATGCGGGTTCCGAACAGGAAACAGCGCTCAATGCGAGCGCTGCGATCAGCAATATCCCTATCAAGATCGGTTTCTTCATCATACAGTTTGCCTTGTTTCAAAAAGATCGACAATTATTATATCACGGTTCGACACGATTGTCCATAGATCGCGTCAGCTGTCGGCACGGTCGATCGTCACATCCGCAAGGCAGCCGGGGATGCGCTCCGCAACCGCGTTTTCGATGCGCTCCCGCAGCGCCTCGTCGCTTTCCGTGTATGTGTACGGCACGGATACGTCGAACAGCAGCGTCTTGTTCTGCGGTCCCTGTACGGCGCGGAAATCGTGGATCGAAAGCTCCGGTCCGATCGCGAGGAGCGCGTCGACTGCGAGCGTACGGAGCCGCGTGGTTTCGGGATCGTCGGTGATGATCGGGTCCATGTGGATCGTTGCAACGCAGCGGAACCGGTCGGATAGGTATTTTTCGGCGTTGTCGATGACCTCGTGAATGTCGCGCACGTCGGCATCGGCAGGCACTTCGGCATGCAGAGACACGAACACGCGCCCGGGACCGTAGTCGTGCACGATCACATCATGCACGCCGCCGATGCCCTCAAAGGACAGCGTCGCTTCCTCGATTGCGGAAACGAACTCGGGATCGGGGCGCTTGCCCAAAAGCGGCGCGGTCGTTTCCTTTACGGATTTGAGCCCGGTATAAAGGATAAACAATGAAACGAGCAGCCCGCTCCATGCATCGGGACGCACCCATTCGGGCATTTTAACATAGTGCGTGATCAGCGCCGAGACCAGCACCGCGCCCGTCGCAACGGTATCGGAAAGACTGTCGAACGCCACGGCCCTGAGTGCAGGCGAATCAAACCGCTTCGCGAGCGCGCGGTTATAAAGAAACATGTAGAGCTTGACTGCGATCGCCGCCGCCATCACGCAGACGGAGGGAATGAAGTGCGACGCGTACGCGGGCTCTCCGCCGTGCAGTACGATGCCGAGAGCGTTGCGGAACAGCGACCAGCCCATCAGGATGATCGCGATCGAAACGAACATGCCCGAGATATACTCGAACCGGCCGTGCCCGTAGGGATGGTCGCGGTCCGGCTTCTTCGAAGCGAGCCGGAACCCGAACAGCGAAATGACGGAGGACCCGGCGTCGCCGAGATTGTTGAATGCATCCGCCTGCAGCGAGACGGCGTGCGCCAAAAGACCGAACACGAGTTTGACCGTGAACAGAACGAGGTTCAGAAAGATTCCGAAACAGCCCGAAAGCACGCCGTACGCGCTTCTGACGCGCTCCGGCGACTCGGCATTCTTTCCGCGTATGAACCATTTTGCAAGCAATCGAATCATTTAGAGCTCCTTATTTTGCTATTATAGCATAGATAGCACGGAAAAACAAATGCAAAAAAGCACTTTTCATCATGTCGGTACTATGGTATACTAAACGCAGAAAAAAAGGAGGTGTGGATATGGCAGCAGTATTCGGAACCCTGTGGGTGCCGTGCCTCGTCCTGAGCATTCTGGGGATCGCATTCCTGATCGCGGAGCTCTTTTTGCCGGGATTCGGCGTCTCTGGCATCTGCGGCGTGCTTTGCCTGATTGCCGTCTGCGTGATACAGTTTCTGACCGCAAAACCTTTGGCGGCGATCCTTGTAACGGCGGTGCTCGGATTGATTCTCATCGCGATGCTCATCGTCTTCATGCGTTCGATGAAAAACGGTGTGCTGTTCCGTTCGCCGATCGTATTGAAGGAGCGGATCGAGGCGGACGCCGTCAAGCCGTCCACGGGAACGCTTGAGCATCTCTTGGGCAAGACCGGCACGGCGATTACGCCGCTCCGTCCGAGCGGGATCGCGCTCATCGACGGACAGCGGTATTCGGTGGAATCGCAGGCGACGTTCATCGACAAGGACAGCGAAATCACCGTTCTGTCCGTGGACGGGACCAAGATCACCGTCAGATGAAGTACTGTAAAAAGTGCGGCGTGCTGTATACCACGGACGTCTGTCCGAAGTGCGGCGTCGTCGTACCGGACAACCAACCGCCTGCCGAAAAGGCGGACGCAAAGACTGTCAAAAAACAGTGGATCGCGCTGATCATTGCGATCCCGGCGGCAATTCTGCTCATCATGGGCGTTTTATACTTACTGAAATGCATTTATTAATCAACAGGAGGTCACTATGCAACAATTTATTCCCTGGATCATCGGTGCGGCAGTCGTCGTATTTCTGATCATCTTCTTCTCGTTCGTCCCCATCGGACTGTGGATTTCCGCGGCGGCGAGCGGCGTCCGGATCGGGCTCTTCCAGCTCGTCGGCATGCGCATCCGTAAGGTCGTTCCCGCGGATATCGTTTATCCGATGATCAAGGCGACCAAAGCCGGTCTCAAGATCCCGATGAACAAGCTCGAGGCGCACTACCTCGCAAAGGGCGGCAGAACCAACGGCAAGGTCAGCGTAAACCGCGTGGTCGATTCCCTGATCGCCGCGCAGCGCGCAGGCATTCCTCTGGACTTTGAGCGCTCCTGCGCGATCGACCTTGCGGGCCGCGATGTTCTGAACGCCGTTCAGATGAGCGTCAACCCGAAGGTCATCGAAACCCCGATCATCGCCGCAGTCGCCATGGACGGTATTGAGCTTCGCGCAAAGGCGAAGGTTACGGTCCGTGCGAACATCGACCGCCTCGTCGGCGGCGCGGGTGAGGAAACGATCATCGCGCGTGTCGGTGAAGGCATCGTCACCACCGTCGGTTCCGCAAAGAGCCACAAGGAAGTTCTCGAGAACCCGGATACCATTTCCCGTACCGTCCTCAATAAGGGCCTTGACGCAGGCACCGCGTTTGAGATCCTTTCCATCGACATCGCGGACGTGGACGTCGGCAGAAACGTCGGCGCACAACTGCAGATCGACCAGGCGGAAGCCGACAAGCGCATTGCACAGGCAAAGGCGGAAGAGCGCCGCGCGATGGCTGTTGCACAGCAGCAGGAAAACGTCGCGGAAGTACAGCGCATGCGTGCCCGCGTGATCGAGGCAGAGGCAGAGGTCCCGCAGGCGATCTCCGCAGCGCTTCGCGAAGGCAAGCTCGGCGTACTCGATTACTACAACATGAAGAACATTATGTCCGACACCGAGATGCGCAACGCAATCGGCAAGTCTGCAGCACCCGCTCCCGAAAAGAAAGGAAACTGAGCCATGCCGGTTTTCGCCCTCTTGCCGATCATTGTCATCGGAATCGTAATTGCGGTTTCGAGAAGTGCGGCGGAACAGAAAAAACGTGCGGAACAAGCGCGCCGTGCAGCCCAAATGCAGGCGGAAGCGCCTGAGCAGGAGGGGCAGACGTCGTATACTCCGGTCCGTCCTTCCGTTCAGATCCCCGGATCTGAACGGGAGGCGGCCGCGACGGCCGCACAGAAGACAAACCAGTCGCCTCTTACGAAACCGTCGAAGCCCGCGCAGTCGATGCACCCCGGACATGACTACTGTGCGCTGCGTCCCGACGATCCGAAGGCGGATGATCCGGATCAGCATCCGGATCACGAACTCTGCTCGCTGGATCCCGAGGAGATCGTGCAGGAAGTGCCGGAGGGAGCGTCCGCGGCGCAAGGCGGCGGAATGCCTCTGAACCTTGCACCGGACGCCATCCTGAACGGCGTCATCTTTTCCGAGGTCTTCGGAAAACCGAAAGCATTGCGATAACTCGTGCGCAGAAGAAATATCTTTCATCTTTGCATACAAATCAGCGTATTGACCGTGCTCGCTTTCCTGTACGGTCTTTCGCTCGTTGAAGCCCCGCCGAAGTACTGGGGAACCGTTGCGGCTTCGGCGGTGCTTTTGGCGCTGTACGGCGCGGGGCTTGTGCGCCTCGTTCCGGCGGCGTCCTCTGCGGTTTTGGGCGAGGAACCGCATCTCCGCCGCGAAGGCGATCGCACCTTCCGCCGCTGCGGCACGCGCGAGCTTTTCAAGCTGTTCCTGATCGTCGTGCTTGTCCGCCTTCTGGAGTTTCCGCTGACCTATATCGTCCATTATGCGATGTTCGGCTATACGGGGACGTTTTTCGAGGTCCAGCGGCTTTGGCTCGATTTATATCATCCCGAAACAGCGTTCCCGCTCTACGGGTACCTGTCCGACGTTTTCTGGATCTTCACGGTCAACTTCAATCATGCGCGGTTCATCGGATCGTATCTGTTCACGTCGCTCGCGGTCGTCGCGCTGTATTATCTGGTGCAGCTCGATTTCGACCGCAAAATCGCGCGACGCGCCGTCCGGTATTGCCTGCTGCTGCCGTTCTCGCTGACGTTGATGGGAACCGTGCCGGACGGGCTGTTCCTGCTGCTTTCGATCCTGTCGCTGCTGTTCCTGCGCAAAAAACTCTTCCCGCTTTCAAACCTCTTTGCCATGTTTGCGGTGCTGACGCATGCGCTCGGCGTGCTGCTGTTCGTGCCGCTGCTGTTCGGTTACGTATCGTTTTTGATCGGCAACATTCGTGCAAACAGGGGGACGGAGAAGGGGTATATCGTAAAACAGATTCTGACGGTCCTTTCGTTCCTGCTCATTCCGGTGGGCGTCGGGCTTGTCATGCTTTACAGCAGTCTGCGCTTCGGCGACGCGCTTTCGCTGTATACCGACGTGTTCCGCGCGGACGGCGTGGGGATTTCGGGACTGTTCCGCTTTACCGACGCCGCGTTCCTCGAAACGCGCATCGTCGGCGGCAACGCGCCTGCGGTGCTGTTCGGCACGTATCTTTCGCAGTTTATCTATCTGCTGTTCGCACTCCTGATGCTGCTGCTGTCCGCCGATACGGTGCCGAGCGCATTTGCGCTTTTGATGGCTGTTACGATCCCGATCACGTCGGTGACGGGGCGCATGCAGGATACTGCGGGGTTCATTACGATCACCGCGCCGTTCGTCATCACGTTCGCGGCAAAGGTCAAAAACCGCTGGGCGGACGCGGTCGTCACGGTCCTGCTGTTTGCCGGGTGGATCGCATACTTTTTCGCGTTTATCGCGGGATTTACGGGGTAATGTATGGGGCTCTGGAAACTCTATCTCATGTTTTTGAAGATCGGTTCGCTGATGATCGGCGGCGGCTATTCCATGCTGCCCCTGCTGATTCGTGAACTTGTCGAACGGAACAAGATCATCACCGAGGACGAGCTGACCGATTACATGGCGGTCGCGCAGTGTACGCCCGGCGTCATTGCGATCAACACCGCCACGTTCGTTGGCTACAAGGTCCGCCGCGTCATCGGCGCGATCGTCGCCTCGCTCGGCGTCATCACCGTTCCGCTGATCCTGATCATTCTGATCGCCGCGGTTCTCAAGGGGCTTGCACAGTACCCGATCGTCGGGCATATCTTTGCCGGCATCCGCCTTGCCGTGTGCGCGCTGATCACCGCGTCCGTATATAAGCTGTTTAAGAAATCCGTCACCAACGTCACCACGTTCGCGCTGTTTTTGCTCGCGTTCGTGTTTGTGGCGGTCTGCGGCGTTTCGCCCGTGTTCATCGTGCTCGGCGCGGCGATCGTGGGGCTGGCTTGGGGAGGGCTGAAGAAATGCTGACCTTCCTTTCAAAACTTGCGATTCTGTTCTTCGAGTTTTTCAAGACCGGACTGTTCGCCGTCGGCGGCGGACTCGCCACGGTTCCGTTTCTGCGCGATATGGGCGCGGCGTACGGGTGGCTCTCCGAAGCGGAGCTTGCCAACATCATCGCGATCGCCGAGTCCACGCCCGGACCGATCGGCGTCAACGCCGCAACCTACGTCGGCTATCTCGTTTGCGGTATCCCCGGCGCGGTCGTCGCCACGATCGGACTCGTCACGCCGTCCGTCATCATCATCGTGCTGATCGCAAAGGCGATCAAAAAGTACTATAATTCCTACCTTGTGCAGAGCCTGTTCAAAGCCCTGCGCCCCGCGGCGATCGGACTCATCACCGCGGCGGGCTTCTCGCTGCTTCTGACCTCGCTCGGCGTGAAGGCGAACTTCCTTCGGTTCACATTCTCGGCGGACTGGTATTCGCTTTTGAAGCTCGGCATCTACGGCGTGTTCGTGTTCTTTGCATTCTGGAAGAAAACCGCAAAGATTCACCCGTTTTTCTACATTCTGACCGGCGGCGCGATCGGTGCGATCCTGTCGCTTTGACGGTTGACAAACGCCGATTTGCGTGTAAAATAATAACGATGCGATTGTGGTGGAACGGCATACACAACGGACTTAAAATCCGTCGGGGAAACCTTGCGGGTTCAAATCCCGCCAATCGCACCATGCGGAAGCAACGAAAAAAGCCCTATTTTCGGGGCTTTTTCGTTTTCTATACGTTTTGGAAACTGCGGAAAGTGTAACAATAGTGTAACAACTGCTTGAAAAGTGATCAATTATGATGCGAAAGTACCGTCTCCAACACCTTTACGTTTTCTTCGTCAGCGTTTTTCAGAGCATGGGCGTAAATGTTCATTGTTGTACTGGTCTGCGAATGACCGAGCCGCTTTGATACGGCTGTGATCGGAACGCCGTTTGCAATCAGTATGCTTGCTTGCGTGTGCCGGAACAAATGCGGGTGAACATGGAAGCCGAGCCGCTTTGACAGCTTCACGCAGTAGTTTGTCAAGCTGTCCGGGTGCATAGGATCGCCGTTATCCTTTGCGAACACCCACCCGTGATCCTGATAATATTCACCGAGCCGCAAGCGTTCAGCGTTCTGCCATGCTTTATATTGTTTCAGAAATGAGACCATATCAGAGGGCAGACGGAGAACCCTTTTCGATGCCTTTGTTTTTGGCGTATCTTCGTAAAGCTCGTGCGTTTCACGGCTTCGTAATAGATTATTGGCTATTTCAAGTGTGCCTGTGTTTAGGTCGATCTTGTCCCATTTCAGCCCAAACAATTCACCGCGCCGCATTCCTGTATTGATCAATAGCAGCATTGCCGCCCGCCATCTCATCGGTTCAGCTTTCAGCGTGTCCATAAGTATTTCAAGCTGTGAGACTTCGAGCGTTTCGGGATCGCGGGCAGGGATTTTCGGCGGGATAGCACGGTGCGCGACGTTCCGCACGACAATACCGTCCCGGTCTGCCTGTTCCAGTACTGCCGAGATAAACCCATGAATGTTTTGAATGGACTTCGGCTGCAATTTCTTTCCGGTTATTTTGCCGTCTGTCAGTCCAATATACAGCTGATTGAGGTGGTCGGGACGCAATTCTTTCAGCTTTACAAAACCGATGATAGGGGCGATTTTACGCAGTATCATACGGTAATTGTCGAGAGTGGTACGCTTGCACGTTCCGGTCGTTTCTTTCAACCGGATTACATACTGTGCATAATCTTCGAATGTGCGGTTTTCATTTGAGAGAACGCCTTTCTTTATATCACGTTCGAATGTTGCCGCATAAGCTTCGGCTTTCTTTCGCGCAGTGGATTCTTTCCATTTTGAATCGACCGGAAAGGAAGTATTTTCAAACATGATTTTTCCGTCTGCACTTCGACCAACATACGCACGTATCGCAAATGAAATCAATTTTCCGTTCTTGTCCCGGCGCTCTGAAAGGTTAGCCATTGTTCCGATCTCCTTTCTGCTTGAACAGGTGTTTTAATTTCAATTCTACAAAGTCACAAACCTCATTTTCAAAGGCGTTCATTTCTTCCAGTGACAGCTGTACGGTTTGATCGTCTTTCCGGATGGTATAGCCGTCGTGTATCATCTTCATCCAGTTTCCGACAGGCGCGGACGTTTCTTCCGGTTTATGTGCGGGTGACGTTAGTTTAATCTGATAATCACACAGCTTTGCAAACGCATTCAACCCTATCAATAGTAAATGAGATTCATCCTGTATCTCCGAAATCGTGGCGTCGAACTTATCCGATTCTGTTATAAAATCATCATAGCCAAGCACAAACTCGACGCGAGCGCCCGGAAAATACGAGGCGATCATTCGAGCATCTTCTTCATTTAGGTATCGTTCTTCCCCTTTCATCTTCCCACTCAATGCTGATGGAACGGTATGCAAATAATCATATGCCAGTTCCGCCTGTGTCTTTTTTTCTTTCGGATGGGTCTCTTTCCACCATTTGAATAGCTTCTTAACATTTTCCCCACGTTTTTTGCAAATATCGTCAGTTGGTCTTGCCATAAAACAACCTCCTATTATCAAAAATAGCGTTTCTTTTGTCATCGACAGAAACTTATCAT
>JAEEGF010788574.1_pt1 | contig 19608 bp, 18 predicted proteins | sample 9134171 | NCBI WGS metagenome assembly JAEEGF01 (sample SAMN16246542, study PRJNA631951) | gut metagenome | biome: gut microbiome; feature: rumen; material: AP-attached | host: Bos | place: Iran: Karaj | collected 2018-10
AGATCGAAATCATGGAGTTCACGATGCTGATCCTTTCACGGGCTTCCAACCTGGACTACGAGACGGTCACGGTGGAGAACGTCCGGCAGTATGTCGGTGAAGGCGTCTACCTTCTGGCAGACCAGCTGATCAAGGATTTCGGTTCCTTCTTCTACATCAATCTGTCGCAGCCGGAATTCTTCGTCCGCTTCGCCTTGCACATCAAGAATCTTCTGGTCAGGGCCGACAGCGATTACTTCTCCAAAAACCCGCTGACCGATTCCATCAAACAGAACTGTCCGCTGATCTACGACTGCGCCGTCAACGCCGCCAGATCCATCAAGGATCGAACCGGCATCAACCTCAACGACGACGAGATCGCCTACATCGCCTTCCACCTGGGCGGTGCTCTGGAACTTCAGAGCACCCTGACCAACAAGATCAGCGCTGTCATCTATTGCCCGGGCTATTACAATCTGAACACGAAGCTCTCCGGCGAGATCGCCAGGTTCACTGATGAGCTGATGGTCATTTCAGCCATCGTCACGCAGCCGGAAGAATTGAAAAAGGCGAACTGTGACCTGATCATCGCGACGATGCGTCCCGATTTCAGAACGAGCGCTCCGGTCGTCGTCGTCTCGCCGATCATCAAGGAGCAGGACATCTTCAGCATCTCCCAGAAAGCGGTCGAGATCCGCAGGGAGAAACAGCGCAAAGAATTCAAGGAGAAGCTTTCGCTGCTGATCAGCGACGAGCTCTTCTTCTTCCAGAAAGAGGCGCTCTCCAAGGAGGAATGCATCCACAAGATGGCGGAAAACCTGAAGCGCTGCGGCTACGTCGGCGACGAGTTTGAAGGCGACATCATCGAAAGGGACTCCGTATCGTCGGTAGCCTTCGACAATTTTGCGATCCCGCACGCGATGAAGATGCACGAAAAAAAGACCGGCATCAACGTCCGCATCTGCAAGACTCCGGTCGAATGGGATGAAACCGAAGTGAAACTGGTGATGATGCTATGCTTCAACCGGAACGACCGCTATCTGTTCAACGAACTCTTCGAACCCATCAGTATGATCCTGATCGATCCGGACAATTTCAACGAGATCATCAGAACGTCTTCCGCGCAGGAGTTCATCGATATTCTTTCAAAGAAGATCACATAAGACTTCCTGTCACTATGGACTGCATATAGACATAAACAAAAGCACCGTCAAGGTGCTTTTGTTTTATTCGTATCGTTTTTGATGATCAGTCGATATTCGCTGACATGCGGCAGACGATTTCGGCATCGATCGGTACGATGACTGTATAATCCTGGTGCGGCTCGCCGTTGATCGTGATCGACAGCAGGATGCCTGGCTCATAATCGCCATAGACGACCGGAATGATCTCGTAATTCATGAAGCCTCTGCCAAACAGATAACGGTGCATCTGGAATCTCGCGCGCTCGTAATCGCCTTCCGCCGAAACGGAATCGCGTACGGTCGCGAACGCTTCGATGATCGCCTGTTCCTTGACAGCCGGACCGGTCGAAACCTTATATGCGGCCTTCGTACCCGCCTTCATCTCCCCGTGATCGTTGGAAATGACCTTGCCCTTCGGCAGCAGGGACTGTTCCTCGGTCCTGGACTTGACCAGGATGCCATTGGCCGAGAAGAACTTCAGCAGTTCATCTTCATCCTTGCCCGAGAAATCCGGGACGTTGATCGTCAGCGTTTCCGGACCGAGCGAGACATAGTAAGTCACACAGTCGCCGGTCGAATATTTGCCATAGTAGTAGGAAATGATCTTGCCGGCAGGAACCGTTTCGGAATAGCTGGTCTTGCGGTCGTCTTTCAGCGTCAACATCTTCAGATAATCCAGGAATGCGGACTCGTTCGCTCCTTCATAGCCCTGCGTCACGACTGCCGGGCCATAAGACAGACCGTACTTGAATTCTTCATCTTCAACATATACGCCGTTGCCATGAGATAAGATATCGCCCTTATCGATGCTGGCGGAATAGGTATCTCTGCCGCTGATATGCTTCGGCGTCAGATGCAGGTTCTTGGCGATCTTGATGAATTCTTCTTCCGTCTTGCCGACATATTCGCTCGGATTGACGATGATTGCATTGATGCACACGCCGTAATTGAATACTTCGTCCTTTTCATAGATGCCGCTGCCGTGCCATGCGATATTGCCGAACTTGACATCCGCATTGAATCTGTCTCTCTTTTCCTGATGATTCGGCTTCAGACCAAGCTCTTTCGCTTTCTGTTCGAATTCTTCGACCGTCAGACCGATGAAATCGCCGAACTTGACTTCGATCGTCGTCTGTACCGGAGCAGCAGGACCGGAAGAAAGGTAGACCTTCACCGGCGTATCCTTCGTGACATGGGATTCCGGTTCCATGCGGATGACATGGTTCTTTTCGATCTCTTCATTTTCTTCGTAGATGAATTCCAGCGATTTCAGACCCGTCGCTTCTTTCCATTCTTCGATATCCGCTTTGGTGACGCCTTTGGTGATGAATGGAAGAACGATCTCTGTGGAATTGCCGTTGGATACCTTGAAATGGATGTCTTCCTTCAGTTTCTTGCCGGCTTTAACCGACTGTTCGAAGACGATATCCTTCTCATACTCGCTGTTATCTTCATAGGTGATTTCGCAGGAATAGTCATCGGAAATCGTTCCGCACCACTCATAAAGATCCTGCACGTTGCGTCCGACGAATTCCTCGACGACGACCGATGTTCCAGCCTTCTCTTGTGAACAGGCACTGAACATCAGCAATGCCATTAATAATATAAATATTTTTTTCATAATAAGCCCCCAAAACAATATTAAGTTAAAGAAACACCGACTTCAATATAAAAAACATCTGTTTATTCTTTGAACAGATGTTGATAGAAGAATTTTCCCAGACCGTCGTGACTGACATCTTCTTCGGTGACGTAGTCGGCAGCCTCTTTCGAAGCTTTGCAGCCGTTGCGCATGCATATTCCGATGCCGGCTGTCCGGATCATTTCCGTATCGTTATCCATATCGCCGCAGGCAACGACCTTGCTTAACGGGATCTGCAGCCTTTCGCAGATGACTCTGACTGCTCTGCCTTTGTCGATCCCCGGCTTCATGAACTCCAGGGTACCGGTAAAAGTCTTGACATGCGTATATAACGGACTGGCATGGGCGTTGACGATCTTCATCAGTTCTTCTTCATGCGCCTCATCATAACGGATCTCCAGTTTGCAGGTCTCGGTATTGCGTATCGTTTCTTTGTCGGTCAGCTGAACGTTGGACTTGTTGCGCTTCTGGGACGCTTCCAGCAGCCAGTCCATCCGTTTTGCCAGGACGCAGTCGTAGCCGTTCTTATACGTGATGACATTCACATCGAGATCCCAGAGATAGCTTAGAAGGTCATCGATCTCTTTCTTTTTTAATGTTTCGATCTCTTCCGTCTTGCGGTCGAAACGGGTCCAGAACTGGTTCCCGTTGAAACCGATCACGATATCCGGTTCCAGATCCAGGCCCCAGTCGCGGAACTTTCCGATAAGCCTGTCATCGACCGGACGGCCGGATGCAAGTCCCAGCAGGATTCCTTCGTCATGAAAACGCTTCAGAGCCTTCAAGGTGATCGGCTGAGGGTCTTCGCCTTTTTCCGTGATCGTGCCGTCGATATCGCAGACGACCAGTTTGATTTCATTCAGATCCATCACTTTCATCTTACATGAAATAAGGCTGTTCCGTCATCTATTTGCTTTGGAAGATCAAACTATTCTTCATCTATGATAAAAATAAGATGCATGTTAGAATTGAACCATATGATGCGTTACAGAATCATGGCGAGGATGTCCTATGCTTTATAAACACTTTTTATTCGGCTTACTGTGTATCGGCCAGCTGTTCAGCGTTGCCAAGATCATCATTACCGATCGTCAGCAGCATCTTCCTTTACCGGAAGAAGGCAAAGAGATCTACAGCCCCGAAAAATACCAGAAGTTCCTGAATTACGAACACGACTACCATCCTGTCATCGCTTTGAAAAAGACCGTCAGTCTCATCGGCGATGCGATCATCATCTATCTGCCTTTCTTTCCCTGGATGGAACGGATCGGTCGTGGCGACCCCTATCTGACCGATCTTCTTACGATCGTCATCCTTGCCGTCTATGAAGCGCTGCTGACGCTTCCTTTTTCTTACTATTCCACTTTCTTCATCGAAGAGAAATATGGTCTGAATCGGATGGATCGGAAACAGTTTTTCAAGGACATATTGCTTGATATCTTCTCGGAACTGGTGCTGGCGATCCCTACGATGATGATTCTGATCTTCATCGTCAGACATCTCGATCGATGGACCGGCGGTTTTTCTCTCACTTATCAGCAGTCCTTCCAGATCGCCTTGCTGTTGACTGTTTCTGTCGCTGCGGTGATCTTCGCCTTATCGATCGTCGCTTATCTCATTCAGAGGAAGCAGTATCATTACCGCGATCTGGAAGAAGGCGAACTTAGAGATCAGATCGGCGGCTTGCTCAAAGGCTGCAAAAAGAAGGTACATCGCATCGAAGTCTATGACGAATCCCGGAAATCCGTCGATAAAAACGCATATATGCTGAAGATACTGTGGTACAGAGCCATCGGTATCGCGGATAATTTCCTTGCGGAAAATTCGCGGAACGAACTGCTTGGCGTGCTTGCGCATGAGGTCGGCCATCTGAAACACAGAAAGGACATCCTGGATTACCTGCTGTATCTTCCGCTTGCGGTCCTGGTGCTGGGAGTCGCCTTGCTGCTGCCGAACATGAACAGGGCAATCAGCCTTCTTTCCCCGATCCTCTCCGGCATCAACAGCCAGTTCGGTATCGCTGAAAGCAATTATCATCTTCTTGTGACTTATCTCGGACAGCTGATCGGTCCCGTTGTGACGCTGCTGGCGATCTTCCGTAATTACGTCTCTCGCCGGAATGAATACGAAGCGGACAGGAACGCAGTCAAGGAAGGATATGGCGAGGAACTGATCGCGACCTTCACCAGACTGAGTACCGATGAACTGGTCGATATCAATCCCGCCAGGATCATCGAGATCCTGGACTATGATCATCCGGGAATGATCAGCAGGATCAGAGCGATACGGAAAACAACCGCTCATAGAATCCTGGAAAAATGATTGAATGATACATATATAAAAGAGATGCTCATGCATCTCTTTGTTTTTGTTTAGCAGTAGTATTCTTTATACCATTTAGCGAAACGTTTCAAGCCCTCTTCCAAAGAAGTATCCGGCTTGAAATCATAATCCCTGACCAGCGCCGAAACGTCCGCAAACGTCGTGACCACATCGCCTTTCTGCATCTCCGTCAGTTCCAGATGATCTTCCAGCACATAGTCATCCGGAAGCAGCCCTTCCGATACCAGCGCATCTTTCAGGATCCCGACGAAACGCATCAGATTCTCCGGGTGATTGTTGCCGATATTGTAGATGCTGTAAGGAGCCAGAGGTCCTTTTTCCAGGATCTTGACGATTCCTTCGACGATATCATCGACATAGGTGAAATCACGCTCGCAGTTGCCATAGTTGAAGATCCGTATCTTCTCTCCGTTCAGCAGTTTCCTGGTGAAAGAGAAGTACGCCATGTCCGGACGTCCGTAAGGCCCGTAGACCGTAAAGAAACGGAGCCCTGTCGCCGGGATTCCGTAAAGCTGGCTGTAACTGTACGCAAACAGTTCATCTGCTTTCTTGGTTGCCGCATAGAGCGATACCGGTTCATCGACCTTGTCTTCGGTCGAGAAAGGGACTTTGGCGTTATTCCCGTACACGGAACTGCTTGAAGCATATACCAGATGTTCGACCGGATGATGCCGGACGGCTTCGAGGATGTTGTAGAAGCCCAGGATGTTGGCCTGGATATACGCATCCGGGTTTTCCAGGGAATATCGGACGCCCGCCTGCGCGGCAAGGTTCACGACCAGATCGAAACTGTTTTCCGCAAAGAGTTCTTCGACCTTATCTTTCTCGGCGATATCCATACGGACAAAGGTAAAATCCTTATGCAGATCCTCCAGTTCTTTCAGACGGGCTTCTTTCAGAGAAACTTCATAATAATCATTCATATTATCGATCCCGGTAATTGCGACATCGTATCCGCCTAAAAGCTTCTTGCAAAGATGGTAGCCGATGAAACCGCAGGAACCGGTGATCAGGATCTTTTTCTTCTTCAACATAACACTATCATACAACAAAATGCATTTTGTTACAAATATAAACAGAATTATAATATAATAATATGTGAATGTTGCTGAAAGTAACAAGAGGTATTTCTATGAAACGAATCGATCAACACAAACTGGCCAGAGTCATCAAGTCGAAGAGAAAGGAACGGAATCTTTCCCAGGCCGAGCTGGCAGACAGCGTCGGAATCAACCGCGCCATTCTTTCCAAACTGGAAAATGCTGCCTATATGCCTTCCATCGGACAGCTGGAAGATCTGCAGGAGATTTTAGGTTTCACGCATGACGAGATCAGCGAAACGGTTCAGAAAGAAAAAAGGATGCGCTGCGAACGCAGAAAGATCACGGTTGCCGGAACCGGCTATGTCGGTCTGTCGATCGCGACTCTGCTTGCACAGCGCAACGAAGTCAAAGCCATCGACATCCTGCAGGAAAAAGTCGACATGATCAACCGCCGCATCTCGCCGATACAGGACGACTATATCGAAGACTATCTCGCTCACAAGGAACTGGATCTTACAGCGACCCTTGACCCGGAAGAAGCCTATACGGGAGCGGATTTCATCGTTGTCGCTGCTCCGACCAATTATGATCCGAACAAAAACTTCTTCGATACCAGCGCCGTAGAAACGGTCATCGATCTGGCGCTGCAATACGCTCCGGAAGCCTGCATCATCATCAAATCGACGATTCCCGTCGGTTTTACTGCACGGATCCGCGAACGAAAGCATAGCAGCAGGATCCTGTTCTCTCCGGAATTCCTGAGAGAATCCAAAGCTCTCTACGACAATCTCTATCCGTCCCGTATCATCGTCGGCGCCGATCAGGAGGATCTTGAGAATGTCGCCAAAGCGCAGGAATTCATCGATCTGCTTTGCGACGGCGCACTGAAAGAAGACATCGATACGCTGATCATGGGACTGACCGAAAGCGAAGCGGTCAAGCTTTTTGCGAATACCTATCTGGCTTTGCGTGTTTCGTTCTTTAACGAACTGGATACCTATGCCGAAAGCAAAGGTCTGGATACCCGCTCCATCATCAATGGCGTCTGTCTGGATCCCCGTATCGGTTCCCACTACAACAATCCTTCGTTCGGTTACGGCGGCTACTGTCTGCCGAAAGATACAAAACAGCTGCTTGCGAATTTCGAAGACGTGCCCGAAAAGCTGATCGAAGCCATCGTCGAATCCAACCGGACACGCAAGGATTTCGTAGCGGATCGCGTACTGGAGCTTGCGGGAGCTTACGGCAATTCCGCGCAGTACGACAGAAACAAAGAAAAAAAGAAGACCGTAGGCGTCTATCGCCTGACCATGAAAGCCAACTCCGACAACTTCCGTCAGTCTTCGATCCAAGGCGTCATGAAACGGATCAAAGCCAAAGGCGTGGAAGTCATCATCTATGAACCTTCCCTGAATGACGGAGATACGTTCTTCGGCTCCAAGGTCGTAAACAATCTCAGCCGTTTCAAGAAACTCTCCGACACCATCATCGCCAACCGCTACGACAGCAGACTCGATGACGTCAAAGAAAAAGTCTATACCAGAGATTTATATCTCCGCGATTAAAAGAGTATAATAACAGCGATGAAATATATCAGTCTAGATTTAGGCAGCGTTACCTGCGGCATCGCCAAATCCGATACCGGCCGTCTGGCTCAGCCGGTCAAAACGATCCGTTTCCATCCCGATGATTACGACGAAGCGATCGATAAGATCCTTGCATACTTCGAGGAAGAAAAACCCGATCTGGTCGTGATGGGCTATCCGCTGCTGGAGAATGATGATGAAGGTCCCCGTGCCAAGCTGTCGAGAGAGATCGCCGAAATCCTGGAACAGGAATCAGGGATCAGGGTCGTTCTGCAGGATGAAAGGAACACCACCAAGGATTCCGAAGAGTTCCTGATCCAGGCCAACGTCTCGCGCAAGAAGCGCAAGAAAGTCATCGACCAGCAGGCTGCTGTACGCATCCTGCAATACTATCTCGATAAAAACAAAAGCGTTCAGTCATGAACGCTTTTTGTATGTCTGTATCACGATGACTCATGCAGCGCCGTCTTCACCGACCCTGAGAGTCGCCTACTCTTTTACGACATGCACATAGAAGGTCTGCGATTCGACGTAGAAGGAACCTCCGTCGTTATAAGAGAACGATACCGGAACATCCGTCGTTTCATAGATCGCTCCCTTGGCATAGACGTTGCCATGACCGTCGATATCCAGAGCGGAAGTATAAGCGGTATGGAAATCGACATACTCCGTGACATCGGTTTTGCTGACGTTGCCTTCATAATACATGACCCAGGTCGCTTTGTAAGGGATCTTCTCACCGCTTCCGGCTTTGACGCTGACATTGTTTTCCATCTCGAAAATGACGGTTTCTCCCTCAACAAAGACCTTGCATACGGCGCTGACGTCATTCTCCGCCTTGACAGTGATCTCGGTCAGGCCCGGTGCAACGCCCACCACCTTTCCTTCTTTGTCGACTGTCGCGACTGCCGGATCCGCCGATGTGAAAGTGACTTTCTTTTCTGCCGTTTCCGGATAGACATCCACCTTCAGATTGATATAATCGCCCGGATAGATCATGATCGTCGCCGGATTCAGCACCAGCGATGTAGGGCCATCCGCCCTTGTTTCAAAATTGACCGTGATCTTCTGGCTGCCGCAAGTAACCTCGATCGTCGTCTTGCCGATCTTGCCGGTCGTGACGTTGCCTTTCTCATCGATCGTCACGATCGATTCGTCATTGGATTTATACGTCATCTTATCCGTCGTATTCTCCGGTACCGGCTTGATATCGAGATGCCATGATTTCGGTCCTTCTTCCGCCCAGTAGTTGTTGTAAAGAGTATAGATCTCCGTGCAAGGGATCTCCTTGTTCGTATCGTCCGGTTTCGGATCCTCTTTCTTGCCGGAATCTTCTTTGTCTGAACCTTTGGTTTCCGTCGTCGAAAAGACATCATCGGATGCGGAACCGCTGAGACTTGTCTTCAGGACCAGGGTGTCGCTGTCTTTGACTTCAAAAACGATGGTTCCATAGGAACCCTGTCCCGTCTCCTTGACTTCCAGGTTGCACACATCTTCCTTTAACGTCCAGTTTCCTGTGATATCGTAGTAGCCGTCTTTGTAGCTGTCATTGAAAACGAATGTTCCGTCTTTACCGAACCAGACCTTGGCATGATCCTCGTGACCGTAACTGTCGACTGTGTTGTAGTAAGTCTTGCCGCCTAGATCAAACTTTGCCTCCGGCTCTTTCTTGCCCGTGCAGGAGCAAAGCAGCAATGCCAGCAGAATCATCGTTCCTATCTTTCTTTTCATCTGGTAACCTCCTTTGTATCGCAAAAAAATGACACGGAATGTTGCTGAATTATGTTGTGTTTCTATCTGCTTTTATCATAACATGTTTCGCTTTCAGAAGTATAAAACAATATGAAAACAAAAAGGAGCTTTCGCTCCTTCCGATGCTGATCCATCGGTTTTATGTGGAACAGGATCAAGGATTGACTGCGCCTTCGTCTTTTATGAATGTGGAAGGGCCGCCTTCTTCTTTATCGTTGTACCAGATCAGCTTATTGCCATCGATTTCGAAATAGCCTGTCCCATCTTCGTAAATGACGGTGGAGCTGCTTTTGGTTTCCGATTCATAGACGGTATCGGTCCTGACGCCGTTCTCATACGTCAGTCTGGCATTTTCCTCATCGTATTCGACCGGGAGTCTGTACTCGGTGGTTTCCGATGCGCTGGAAGACCAGTTGCAGACGATGCCGTTTTCATCCAAAGTGAAATGACCTCTTCCGGCGATCTCTTCGTAATAGCTTCCATAGAGTTCTTCCGGTACGGCAACGGTTGTCTCCGTTTCCTGAACAGGCTCCTCTTTCTTAGCGCAGGCAGCCAGGCCGATCAGCATCGCTGCTGCAAGCAGAAATATTACTATTTTTTTCATATAAGCTCCTTTCGTCCCGGAAAGAACTTCCGGAACATCTTTCTTATATTACCTCTTTTTTTCTTCGGCAACTCATAAAACACAAGATACGACGTATCTGAAGATCGATCGAATTCTGCCGTGTCCTACGCATGAGATATTGCTGTCGGATGCCTGGATTTCGGCGGTTTATTTTCTTAGCAGCATCGTGTAGGAGTCGCCCGCCTGAACGAAGGTGATGGGCAATCCCGGCAGCAAGGACGGAAGATGCTGTTCGGCCAGCCATTTCATGCCCGGTTCTTCCACATTGAAGTGACCCGCCGCCAAAATGCGCTTGTTCAGTCCTGCCTGCGCGCCATCGCGCATGTAGATGGCCATGGTGAAATCGGTGATCTCCATCGCCAGAACGGTATCGACCCTGTTTTCTTCGACGAAAGACAGTTCCTGGTTGTCCTGCGGTCCGATGATGTGCATCGGGATATAGATCCGTCTGCTGATGCCGTCAAGGTCACCCATCGTCTTCATGCCTTTGAGGTTCATTTTTTCCATCAGATACTGCGCCAGTTCCCTGGCCGGCGTTTCCGGGATCTCATACAGCATCGGCACGCCTTTGTCTCCGGCAATGTAGTCCAGCCAGCCCAGTTCATAGGCCAGCCCATAGAAGATGCCGTCGACCCACTCCCCTTCGTGCAGCACGCAGGAGTGGATGTAGTCGTGGTCGCGCCAGACTGTGATTCCGGTCTCATCCAGCAGCTGCTTCTTGATCCTGAACGTTTCATTCTCCTGCAGCCAGTCGGTATGATCGCCATGATTCCAGAACAGAGACTCATGGGCGATGATGAAATTTGCCCCCAGTTCATGTGCCTTCTTGATCACATCGTAGCTTGCATAGATCGTCGTCACGATTCCCGTACATTCCCTGTCAGTCTCTCCGTAAAGGACCTTGTCCCTGGTCGTCGTCTCATCGATGACTCCGTATCCTTTACAGTTCTTTTTGATGATTTCAATGATTTCGCTGATTTTCATATGATCTCCTCGCTTATGTTTATTAGAAGCTATGGCCTCCGCCGCCACCGGAAGAGCCACCTCCTCCTCCGCCACCGCCTCCGCCGCCGGAGTAACCGCCGCCCGAACTACTGTCAGACTCCACATGCAGATGGCGCTTTGATTTGGTCTTTTTCTTAGAAAGGATGCTGACAGCGGTCGCTGTCGTCATGGCTGCCGCGATCTCTTTGACCGGCACATATTTCTCCTTGCGCTGTATCAGCAGCAGAACGAAATTCAGAAGCAGTGCGCATACCAGAGCGATCAGCGCGTTGGAAATGTGCTTCATCGGCTGGGCGATATGCCCGCCTTCCAGCAGGATCTTGGCCTGATCGTAGACGCTGGCGGCACACTCATAGTATTCACCGCGCGTCGCATAGCGGTAGACATTGTCGGTGATCGTATTGGCATAGGCCTTATTGATCGTCTTATAGATCGTTCCATCGGAGAAGATCCAGATGTTTCTTCTGCCCATGTCGATCAGGAAAAGGAAGCCGCTGGATTTGCCGAAGTATTCGCGGTACTGGTTCTTGGCATAGACGCTGGTATCCCCGTACTGGCTGACCGTCACGAAAGCGACTCCGCCGTATTCGCTGATCGGTTCCATATGTTGCACCAGCGCCTTTTCTTCCGCATCGCTCAAAAGATCTTCTTCATCTTCGATGATGATCTGCCCATCCGCCTTGAGTGTCAGGCCTGTATTGGCGCTGAGCAGCAGGATGCAGAATACAAACAGGAATATCTTACAGATCTTGCGCATTGTCATTGCCTCCTTTCCGGCTGTAGAAGGATGGCAAAGGCCTGGTCGAGGTCTCGTTGAACCTCAGGATCAGATCGATGCACATCAGGGCTGCGGCCCCCAAAGCAGCCAATGCCCCAAGATAATACCACCAGTCCTGTACAGGCTGCAGATTCGCGACGACATACGCGTAGCCGATCGCCAGCAGCGTCAGGATCGCAAACAGCAGAGACCTCTTGTTGCGCAGGAAGGCGACTACCGAGAGCGTCCGGACAAAACTGATGATCTCCAGAATAGCGATAAAAGTCGTCATTGCCATCGCTCCGGTCTGGGAAACCAGCAGGTCATAGGCTGCGCCCAGAGCGACAAAGAAACCGCTGCCGAAGATGATCGCAATGGTCAGGAACACCACTTTGAGGACCATATTGTCTGATCTCAATAGCTTCCTCATTCTCAGACGGTCCCTCGCTTTCGGCGACATCGGCAGTTCTTCTCCGTCCTGCAGAAGATAGCCCTTATCGAACACGTGATTCTCTCTGTCCCGTATCTGTTTCAGTTCCTTGCGGTAGCTGCGTCCTACCAGGTATGCCAGCAATGCCGCGAACCAGATCACGAAGCGCGATGTCACCGTCAGCAGCAGACTCAGTACGATATAGATCAGAGCTGCCCCGGCAAACGTATACATGGTAAACTGGCCGATATCCGCAGGCAGATCCACATGGATCTTGCCACTCTGCCCGTTGACGATCGCATATGCCACACGGTCGCCTTTTCTCCAAGTCAGAAACCACACCGGAAGATAGACCGCTTCTCCGCCCTCATAGCGGGCATCCAGGAGCTGCTGCTGCTTCTTCACATTGTTCGGGATCTTCAAGGTCAGACCGCCTGCCGCTTTGCCCAGATCCTCTACCGCCTTCCTTGTCGCCGTATCGAGGACTTCCTTCTCATAGACATCCGCATCCACGTTCGGCACATCCGCATACATTCCCGCCAGATAGGCTTCTTTGTAGTCGATCAGTTCCTTGCGGTTGAACGGCGCGATCTGCTCGGCGATGCTGTCATCGAAATTCCGTGAAGCATCATAAGGAACGCCATACAGACCTTCGTCCTGGATCCTGACTTTGACATTGTAGGTATCGGTATAGTCGTAGCCTCCAGAAGTATAAGATTTCGTGCCTTCCACTTCGATCGGTTCCTCACGGAACTTCACATAATACATCCAGTAAGGGATATAGAAAGGACGGAACTTCTCGATGAATTCCGGATCCTTGAATTCCTTTGGAACATAAAGCTTGTTTTTGAGCTCTTTCTGATAGATCTGCTTGCACTTGCTTTTGCTGATCCTGAAAGGAATGATCTTTTTCGGTTCATTGACTCCTTTCATCGAAGATTCCAGCAGCTGTTCCGATCCGCAATAGTTGCAGTAAACGACCGCTTCGCTGTCGTCGCAGATCAGTTCCGCTCCGCAGTTCTTGCAGGTATAGAACCGGGCATCCTCGAAAAGGATCTCATCCGCCGCATTGTTCCCATAATAGTCATCGATATTGAAAACCTGGGAACAGTGCCGGCATTTCAGTTTCTGTTCCTTGATATTGAAATACAAGGTTCCGTTACAGTTTGGACATTTCATAACAAAGCTCCTTGTCGTATATATACAGTATAGCATCATCGTTCTTTCGTTCACGACGAGGCTGCCGTTTCTGTGCGTTTTCAAATGCCATTATTGTAAAATAAAAGTAGAGAAACAAGCGTTTCAATCAAGGTGCCTTATGAAAAAATTAACTGCAATCATTCTTTCGTTATTCATGCTGCTTTCTTTATCCGGCTGTTTCGGCTATCATCGCATCAAAGTCGCCAAAGGCGATGAGGATGACGTGATCAGCTATCCCCGTTTTGCGAAAGCCGGCGAGACCGTAGAGATCCAGACGGTCATCGTGACGGATGCCGATCTTTATGTGAATGTCACTGGCGCAGACGTCGAGTGTATCGGAGACGGTCTGTATCGCTTCGTCATGCCGGATGAAGATGTCGAAATCAACATCACCATCATCGCAAACGGATTGGCATAAGGAGATTCCGCATGTCTATTCTGGCAGCTTTCATGGTTCCGCACCCGCCTCTGATCGTTCCGGCGGTCGGAAAGGGAGAAGAAGCGCAGATCCAGGAAACGACAGACTCTTATGAAGAAGTCGCCCGTCAGATCGCCAGGCTTCAGCCCGATACCATCATCATTACCAGTCCTCATTCCGTCATGTATGCGGACTATTTCCATATTTCACCCGGAACCAAGGCTTCCGGTTCTTTTGCGCGTTTCAATGCGCCTCAGGTCCGTTTCGATGAAACATACGACAAGGAACTGACAGATCATCTTTGCAAACTTGCGGAAGAAGAGGATTTTCCCGCAGGCACACTGGGGGAAAGAGATGCTTCTCTGGATCATGGAACGATGGTTCCTCTGTATTTCATCAGAAAGCAGTATCAAGGCGGAAGGATCGTCCGTATCGGTCTTTCCGGACTGGATCTGATGAAGCATTACCGTCTCGGTCAGCTGATCGCCAAGGCATGCGAAGATCTCGATCGGAAGGCGGTCATCGTCGCAAGCGGGGATCTTTCCCATAAACTGCAGGATTACGGACCTTACGGCTTCCGTCCGGAGGGTCCCGAATATGACAGACGGATCATGGATGTCTGCGGCAGAGCGGCATTCGGCGAACTGTTCGCCTTCACCGAGGAGTTCTGTGAAAAAGCCGCGGAATGCGGACACCGTTCGTTCGTGATCATGGCCGGAGCGTTCGACGGACTTTCTGTCAATGCACAGACTCTGTCTCATCAGGATGTGACCGGCGTAGGCTACGGGATCTGTACCTTCTATCCGGAAGGAAAAGACGAAAGCCGTCATTTCCTGAAACAGTACGAAGAAAAGACGATGCGTGAGCTGGATACGAAAAACGAACAGGCGGATGCCTATGTGAAACTGGCCCGTCAGGCCATTGAGACCTATGTGGTCAGCGGAAAACGGATCGAAGTCCCGGATGACCTGCCTGAAGAAATGCTGAAGAGACAGGCGGGAACGTTCGTATCGATCCACAAGAACGACAGACTGCGCGGATGCATCGGTACGATCATGGCAACCAAAAAGAATATTGCCCGGGAGATTATAGCAAATGCGATTTCCGCCTGTGCAAGGGATCCGCGTTTCCTTCCGGTTCAAACCGATGAACTGCCGTTTCTGGAAATAAGCGTCGATGTCCTGGGCGATGCGGAAGAAATCGGTTCTCCTGAAGAATTAGATGTGAAACGCTATGGCGTGATCGTTTCGCAAAGAGGCAGACTCGGACTGCTGCTTCCGGATCTGGAAGGGGTCGATACCGTCGAGGAACAGATCCGTATCGCCGCCCGGAAAGGCGGGATCGATCTGGACGAAGACTATACGCTGCAACGCTTCGAGGTGATCCGTCATGCCTAGATGCGAAGCATGTTTCCGCCATTGCCTGCTGAACGAGGGTCAGACCGGTTTCTGCGGCGTCCGCAGCTGTCACGATGGCATGATCCGTCCGGACAATTACGGAAAAATCACTTCGATGGCTCTGGATCCGATCGAGAAGAAACCTCTTCGGCATTTCTATCCCGGCAGCCGTATCCTTTCAATCGGAAGCTACGGCTGCAACCTGCGCTGTCCCTTCTGTCAGAATCATGAGATCTCCTGGTCCAAAGAAGCCTATCAGGATGCCCGGCAATGGGAGACTGTCATGCCGGAAGAACTGCTGCAGATCGCACTGGGTCTGCAAAGCAGAGGAAACATCGGCATCGCCTTCACTTACAATGAACCGCTGATCGCTTATGAATTCGTCCGCGATACCGCGAAACTGTTCCATGAAGCCGGACTGAAGACCGTCCTTGTCAGCAATGGTACAGCGGAATTATCTGTCTTGCATGAGATACTGCCTTACATCGATGCGATGAATATCGATCTGAAAGGCTTTAGCGATCGTTATTATGAAACGGTCCTGCAAGGCAGCCGCCGGCAGGTCATGGATTTCATCGAAGAAGCGGTCAAAGCCTGCCACGTGGAACTGACGACTCTGATCATACCGGGAGAAAACGACAGCGAGAATGAAATGCGCGAAATGACGGGATGGATCGCCGGACTGAAAGACGCTTCGGGAAATACGATAGGCCAAGAAATCCCTCTGCACATTTCCCGCTTCTTTCCTTGCTTCCACATGACAGACCGCAAAGCGACCGATGTCGCCCTGGTCTACCATCTTGCGGAAATCGCTCGGGAACAGCTCAGATCCGTCTACACCGGAAACTGCTAAAAGCAGACGATAGAAATCATAAAAAAACGGAATCGTCATTCCGTTTTTTTAAATCATTTTTTATGATGCGGATCAGTTTCCGTAGAAGTCTTCAAATTTGATGTGATCGAGATCTTCTGCCGCATAGATGAACTCTCTTGCTTCCTGGTGATTGTAGGCGATCGAAAGGACGCCATCCGCCATCCGGGAAGTATCGCAGTTCACAAAGAAAGTATACGGAGCATACGCATCGGTCATCTCATCTCCCTCATATCCGGGAACGTTTACCGTGAATTCATAGACATTCTCTTTTGCTTCAACCAGATCGGAAATCGGTCCGCCTTCCATGAAACCACTGAACAGAATGCCTTCCGTGAAACAGTTCTGTCCTTCCGAAATGCTCATATAGATGAACTCATAGGCGCCTTCGTATTCGCATACCCAGATGCCGTCAGCCAGAGGCCAGACGATCTCTTTCTTATCGTTCTCAACCGTATCGGGAACGGGATCGTTCTGCTGTTCCTTTTCTGCCGGAGAGGAACAGGATGACGTCATGACCAGAATGCATAACAGCACGAGGACTGTCAGTTTTTTAATCATTTTATTCTCCTTTCATAAAAACAGATATGATCGCTCATATCTGTTTCTGATGTTCTGTTTCTGATGGATCAGTTGCGGTAATACTTGGCGTTGTCGAAATACGTCGTCATGACCTTGCTGAAGGCTTCCCACAGCGTATTCTCGTTCTCTCTGCCCGCATTGCCGATTTCTTTCCACTGCCTTCTGAGATCCTTCATTTCCTCGAATTCTTCATCGCTGAAGCTGGAAATGGCCAGATTCTTCTTGGCTTTCTCGATGATCTCCTGTTTGGCAGCCGTCTTCTGCGCGAACGTTTCCTTTAATGAACTGTAGTAGGCGTTGCGATTGTTGAAGAAGGTCTTTCTTTCTGCCGAGAACTGTTTCCACAGATCGTCATCCTCTTTACCGGCGCGACCCGTCTTCTTCCATTCTTCCATCAAAGCATCCATCCTGTTGGCGATCTCTTTGAAATTATCCAACGTGTTTGCTTCCTTGGCTTTCTCGATCAGTTCTTTCTTGACTTCCTTGTTATGTTCGTAAGATTCCTGCAGTTTCTGATAATATTCGCTACGATTGTCAAAGAACGTATTCCTTACTTCTTTGAACTCGTTCCAAAGTTCATCATCTTTTTCTTTATTGATACGACCGGATACTTTCCACTGTTCCATGAGATCGTTCATCATTTCTCCGGCTTTCTTGAAGTTCGTCTGATTCAGGACTTCCTTTGCCTTGTCAATGATGGCTCTCTTGCGATCCTCGATCGTACCGAAAGCTTCCGATTCTTTTGCCGATATGACATCGAGATAGCCGTTGAATGCTTCGGCAAGCTCTTTGTCATACAAAGATTCTTCTTCTTCCTTGACTCTTCCCCATTTCTTTCTCAATACGCGCGCCTGCACGACCGCGTCAGCTGAATCGGGGTTTTCAGCCAGTTGTTTTGCTTGTTCTAATAATTCTTCTTTTGTCATCCTTCTATCCACCATAGTACTATTATATAATTTTATTTTATTTTTTGGCAGTGTTTTCTCGAAATAAGACGCAGATGAAAACGTTAACACTCTTATTTCCTGTTTTTATCGGTATGTTTACCTGATTCGGCTGAAGTATTACAATATAGTTAGTAAATGCTAACTACGAGGCGGATCGATGAACAGAAAAGAAGAGATCAAAGATGCTTACAGGAATCTGGGGAACGCCCATAACGTATATGACGGAATGATGACGGGTTCTACCTTCATAGGACGTCTGATCGACAAGGCAGTGTGGCAGATGGAAAGGGAGAATATCCTGGAGTATCAGAGCCGTCCGTTCGAAGTCATACCTGCCGGCTTCAAAGGAAAACTCCTGGAAGTCCCGGTAGGCACAGGCGTCATCTCCATGCCTGTTTTCAGAACGCTGCCGGAAGCGGATATCACCTGCCTGGATTATTCTGCCAGAATGATGGAAAGCGCCAGGAAACGCGCGGAAACGCTGCAGATCGCGAATGTCGCTTTCGTTCAGGGAGATGTCGGTAAGCTTCCTTTTGAAGATAACAGTTTCGATGCGGTCGTATCGCTGAACGGATTCCATGCCTTCCCGGACAAGGATGCGGCATATGAAGAAACCTTTCGCGTGCTGAAAAAAGGCGGGACATTCAGCGGCTGCTTCTATGTCGAAGGAGCCAACTTGCATACGGACAGAATGATACGGACATTCTATGTCAGGAGCGGCTTCTTTACGCCTCCTTTCGAAACGATGGAATCCCTGCAGAACAGACTCCAGACGATGTATGAGTCTGTCGAAGTCTCCAACGTTCAAAGCATCGCCTGTTTCAAGTGTCAGAAATGATCTTCATTTTTTACCTTTTTATATCGTAATTTTTGACTATTTTTTTGACTGTCGGTCTCCTATCCTTAAAGAGGATGAAGAAAAGTCTTTCTTTTTCAAATACGTTCTATTTCCTGCTGATCAGCACTGTTCTGTCGTGTCTGATCCTTTTTGTGCTGATCGCAAATCATGCCGCAGTTTCACTGCAGTATCTTATGATCGCCATCATTCTGCTGCTGGCGCTGCTGACGATGCGTTCGGTGCGTTCCCTGCTTCTCAAACCTTTGCAGAAGATCACGGAAACAGTCACGGACGGGGAAACGCTTCCTGCACAGCCAAGCAAAGAACTGAACCGACTTGCGGAAGCATACAATCATCTGCACATGAAGAACGCTGTCGACAGGCAGCAGCTGTCCTATGAAGCATCACACGATCCGCTGACCGGCTTGTATAACCGCAGGATGTTCGAAAGCATCCGCAACAATCCCGATTTTTCCGGTTATACGCTGATCATGGTGGACATCGATCATTTCAAAGAGATCAACGATACCTATGGCCATGAAGTCGGCGACAAAGTGCTGCAGAAACTGGCGCGCATCCTGCAGGACAGTTTCCGTTCCAACGACTATCCCTGCCGTCTGGGGGGCGATGAATTCTGCGTAGTCATGATGCGCAGCGATTCCCGCCTGAAGAACCTGCTGATCTCCAAGATCGCTTCCATCAACAGCAGGATCCATGATACGAGCGACGGTCTGCCCGATGCCTCTTTATGTTTCGGCATCGCTTTCCCGGACCGTACCGATGCGACCGACAATATCTATAACGACGCCGATGTGGCTTTGTATAAAGCCAAGGAACACGGCAATTCTTACCATATCTATTAGATGAAATGCTTTTTTAAACATTTCACGATACAATAAATGCAAGAAAAGTCTTGGCATCTTTTCAGATGGAAAGGGGACCTATGACAAGAGGTTATGGACTAGTAACGGTCAAAGAAGAGTGACAGACGAGCTTTTATCATACCAAA
>JAEEGF011812228.1_pt1 | contig 19607 bp, 16 predicted proteins | sample 9134171 | NCBI WGS metagenome assembly JAEEGF01 (sample SAMN16246542, study PRJNA631951) | gut metagenome | biome: gut microbiome; feature: rumen; material: AP-attached | host: Bos | place: Iran: Karaj | collected 2018-10
CGTAAATAATTACAAGCACAAAATACGTGTAGCAGGCGAGCCTGCGGTTTCGATAAGTTGTTTTCATGACTGGGAGCTGTTTTTTTTGATAAATTCGTTGATTTTCAAAACTCGACATTCGGGCTAAATAAAAAAAGAAAGGCAGTTCCTGAATTAACGAAGAGAAGTTTTCAGGAAACTGCCTTTTTTTTAGCGTTTATATTCTTTCTTAATGTTTGGCAGAAGGATTTCTATATTAACCCCTACCTTACCGAAATGTTCTTTTCCGTCAAATGAAACATCATAACTTGCAAAAACATCTACTCCAATTCCAGAGTTTCTTTCTGTAAGAAGGCCCAGAACTTCAACATCCACGCCCACTCCGTAAGCAGGCACATTGTTCATGAAACCAGCTTCCAGATAGAGGGATGTACGGAGGATATCACCCAAAAACATTCCTGTATTCAAACCGAACTTACATGAAGCATCAAATTTGTAATGAACTACATTGTCTTCGTCAAAATTGTAGCCCAGACCTGCATTAAGCCCCCAGAAAAGATGAGAGTTAACCGGCATGATAAATCCCAGTCCTCCGGCAAAACCTTTAAGCGGTGCAGAGAAGTCTGTAAGAAGCTGAGGATTGGTATAAATTGATTCTGTACTGCTCTGTCTGTGCATCATGGAAATATAGAAAGTAAGGGCCTTTCTTTTGCTGGAATCCTTTTTCTTAAGTTCAGCAATTTCCTCTTCTGTATAAGGAACTGCGGCTGCCTGTTCTGCATGAAGTTTTGCTTCTTCTTTTGCTGTAAGGATGTGGCGTACAATTCTGAATCCTACATAATCCTCCCTGCTTGAAGCATTCAGGGATGCACGGCTGAAAACTCTGCCTGCAGAAGCTTTACTCTTATAGCTTCCACCTCTGATTACCCTTGCAGTTCCCTTGTCCGGGCCACGAGGATTTGTTACAGTTCCGGAAGAATAAGATTTTGCGTAGTAGTCCCAGACCCATTCAGCAGCATTACCGCTCATATCGTAAAGGCCCAGTTCGTTGTACTTAAAAAGTCCCAGTCTCTGGATGGATTTACAGTTACCTGAAAAGGCTCCTGCTTCTTCACCATTATTACTGCCGGACCAGCGGTAATTTTCGTTGTATTTTCCACCCCGGCAGGCATATTCCCACTCTGCTTCTGTAGGCAGACGGTAACCGTCAACTGTAAAATCGCAGGTAATCACCCCTTCAATTACGGTAGAACTCTGAGGAATGTAGCCCCAGGTATCAGGATTTTTCATTCCGTTTACTGCATAGCAGGGGGTAAGACCTAAAGCCATGCTCAGTTTGTTACAGAAATAAATTGCATCGTACCAGTTAACGTTAGTAACAGGATAATCATCCCCTCTTACGGCAGAAGGATCTTTTCCTACAATTGCGTGGTAAAGTTCCTGACTTACTTCTGTCCGCCCCATAATGAATTTTGAAATGCGGGCCTTGTGAAGAGGTTTTGTATTATTATCATCAAGGGCTCCCATATTGAAGGAACCGCTTTCTACTGTAACAATTTCATAGGTTACCCCTACCGCTCTTTCTGTGGCAAGGAGGCTGTTAATTCTTTCGGTTACAGGATCAGGTACAGAAACTTCCTCTGTTACAGCTTCTCCATTTAATTCACTTTCTTCTGGATTTTCAGATTCAGTTAAAACAGGAATTTCCTCTGAGGATTTTTCAGGAGCAACTTCCTCTGCAGGAACGCTTTCTTCCGTAGCTGGAGCCTGATTTACGGTCATATTTTCAGACGGATTTTCAGGAGGGGTGTCAGTTGCATTATCTGCAGTATTATCCGCAGGAATGTCTACATTATTATCAGCTGAAGTGTCCGCAGCATTAAGAACTGGAGTGTCCGCAGGAGACTTTTCTTCTGCAGCGGCCGGAATATTTTCCACGGAAAGGATTTCTCCGGACAAGTCTTCAGAATTTGTTTCTCCGGATGCTGGAACAAAAGTCTCTAAATCTTCTGCCCCTGAATATATAAATGATGAAGCCAATAAAATTGATAAAGCCGCAAATAAAGCTCTTTTCTTCATGATTTCTCCTGGTAGATATAAGCAAAGCTTTTAACAGGACGATTATAATGAAAATGCTTAACAGTTAAAAGACTGTGCAAAAAAAAGGCAATCCTTTCCCCAGGGAAAAAATTGCCTCTTTATTAAATGATTATATCATATATTATATTTCACTTTTTTTTACACGTCCATATTTTACGGTAAAAAAACTAAAAACCTTCTTCCGGCTCTCCATCATCTTCCTTAAGATACATTTTCTTAGGAACTTTAACTTCTTCATTGTAACATTCAAAGATTTTTTCAACCTTTTCCTTGTCCATTTTAGGTGTAACAAGACTTACAAGAGGAACCAGAATCAGGGAACCAATCATAGCCATAGCCCCGCAGTTTATAGGAGACTTAAAGAGAGCTGGCAGACCAAATTTTGGCAGCAGCATATTTACTACTGTAAGGCCCACTCCATAGACAAAACTTACCCAGACAGCACTCTTGCTTACTTTCTTCATAAAGAGGCCGTAAAGGAAAGGAGCCAGGAAGGCACCGGCTAAAGCACCCCAGGAAATTCCCATAAGCTGAGCAATGAATGTAGGAGGATTCAAGGCCAGAATAACGGAAACACCTATAAAGAAAACAATTAAAAGTCTCATTACCAGCAGCTGAACTTTATCAGACATTTTCTTAAATACTGAGGTTTTAAGGAAATCAATTGTAAAGGTTGAGCTTGAAGTAAGAACCAGGGAAGACAGGGTACTCATTGAAGCAGACAAAACCAGTACAATCACTACACCAATAAGAATGTCCGGCAGTGTAGAAAGCATTGAAGGAACAATTCCGTCATAGAGGATTTTTCCCCCTTCCCCGTGGATTGAAGGATTGTCAAAGAGACGGCCAAATCCTCCAAGGAAATAACAGCCGCAGGAAATTACGATTGCAAAGATTGTAGAAACAACTGTTCCGGTTTTTACAGCTTTTTCACTCTTAATGGCATAGAACTTCTGTACCATTTGAGGCAGGCCCCAGGTTCCCAGAGAAGTCAGGACGATTACCCCCAGCAGGTTCAATGGATCAGGGCCAAAGAAACTTACAAAGGGTCCCTTCATCTCCAGGAGAGCGGGAGTTGTGCTGGCAGGATCAGCAGGAATCTGTGAAAGCTGCTGAACGGCAGAAAGAAAACCTCCCTTGCCCCTGAGAACAGCTGTAATTACTGCACAAATACCAAAAAGCATGATAATTCCCTGGATAAAGTCATTCATTACAGTTGCCATATAACCGCCTAAAATTACGTAAAGGGCTGTCAGGGCGGCCATAAATATTACGCACCACTTGTATTCAATATTGAAAGCCTGACCAAAAAGCTTGGACAATCCTGAATATACAGAAGCAGTGTATGGAATTAAAAAGACAAATACTATTACGGAAGCTACAATCCGCAGGGATTTGGAATCGTAGCGCTTTCCAAAGAATTCCGGCATAGTTCTGGCATCCAGATGATGGGTCATTACACGGGTACGCCTTCCCATAAGAACCCAGGCTAAAAGGGAACCGATAACGGCATTTCCAATTCCTACCCAGGTACTGGAAAGACCATACTTCCATCCAAATTGTCCTGCATAACCTACAAAAACAACTGCAGAAAAATAGGAAGTACCGTAAGCAAAGGCCGTAAGCCAGGGACCTACACTTCTTCCACCCAAAACAAAGCCGTTAACATCTGTGGCCTTTCTTCTGGCAAGAATCCCCACAATAACCATCACTGCAAAAAAACCAACAAGCAGCAGAATCTTGATGAACATTTTTTCCTCCAGAAGTAAATAATACCCTGTTATAACAAAAAAATAAAAGAATTTTTTCAATTAGTGCGCTAAAATATAAGTAAATGAAGTATTACTACCTGTACGGTCTGGCCATCGTACTGCTGCTTCAACTGCTCACCATTTTTTTTACGCTGAGAAAGCGTACTGATTCTGGCAGATGGTATGTCACTGTTCTTCTTTGTCAGACAGCCCTTATGATTTTTTATGTAGCATACCTGCAGTCAAGGGAAGTACTAACAGCATCCCTTATGCTGGGGCTTTATTACATGGCCACGGACAGCTTTGTTCTTTCTATGTATTACTTCTTGAGAGAGACAATCAGCGAAGGAAAGGCCTTTAACGGTCTTGTTAAAAGAACAGGCTTTCAGAAAAAAATTAAATTAATCCTCATTCCTCTTGTGGCAGCAGATTCAACCCTGCTCATAGCAAATGTTTTCAACAAAATTTACTTTAAGCTCACCCCTGTTAACTACAACAACACTACTTATTTCTTTAAGCCGGAATTTAACCCTCTCATTCACATTCACATAGGAGTTGTTTCCTTTATTATTTTAATTTCCCTCATTTATATTATAAGGAAAACTTACAGGTCCAATAACTTTTACAGACTTTCCTACTGGCTGACTCTGGCTCTGGAAATTATGCTGGTTCTCCTCCAGGGAATTCCAATGTATTCAAAAATTGTAACATCCCTTCTGGATCTTTCACCATTCTTTACACCCTTCTATGCAATAACAATTTTCATCCTCTTCTTTAAACTTTTCCCCCGGAAGGATGTGGACAACATTATTCAGCACACTGCAGATAATATTTCCAGCGGACTCTTTGTATTTGATTCAGACAACCGCTGTGTTTATAAAAACAAAAAAGGTCTGGAACTGGAAGAAATTTTTACAAAATCAGAAGGCAGCAAATATTTACCCGATCATCTCATTGAAAATTTTTACAGAGCCTTCATTGAAGAAAACATCACTGAAGGTGTAGATGAATTAGTTACCCAGAAAGAAATTATCCTTACAGACGGAGAAAAATCCGTAAATACAACCTTTGAAATCACCTGGGCAAAAATCCTAGACAAAACAAAAAGAGTTGCAGGAACCTACCTTAAGTTAAAGGACAGAACCGTAGAAATCCAAAAACTGAATGATGAAAAATTTCAGGCCAGCCATGACAAATTAACTAAACTCTTAAACAGACAGGCCTTTTTCGACATGGTAATTGAAACCCTTCAGAAAGAAAAAAATAAAAACTTTCTCATGATTGTTTCAAATGTAGTCGGTTTTAAACTTTTCAACACTCAGTTTGGAACTGAAAGCGGTGACCGGATTCTTAAAGAAATTGCCTCAATGTTTAAGAATAAGGGCGACAGTGTCCGGAACTCTGTTCAGGGCCGCATTTCCGGTGACAAAATTGCAATGCTTATACAAAAGGAAGATTTTGATCAGAACTATTTCCTTAATGAAATTTCCCGCATCCAGAATCTTATGAACAACATCAGCTACAAGCTGCAGATTAAGCTGGGCATATACGAAATTCAGGACCACAACGAATCCGTACAGACAATGTTCGACAAGGCCATAGTTGCCATTAATTCGATCCATGAAATGTATTCCCTGACCATCACCTGGTACGACATGAACCTGATGGAAAAAATTAAGTACGAAAAAAATATTGTAAACAGCTTCATTAATGCCCTTGATAATAAACAGTTTGTAATGTTCCTGCAGCCTCAGATAGACTGGAGAACCAACAAGGTTACAGGTGCAGAAGCCCTTGTCCGCTGGCACCATCCAACACACGGATTAATGGCCCCTGGACTGTTTGTGCACATTCTTGAAAACAAGGGCTACATTCATCAGATGGACGCCTTTATCTGGGAAGAAGCTGTAAAAAAACTTGCCGAATGGAAATTAAGAAAAATCGATTACCACATAAGCGTAAATATTTCAGCAAAAGATTTTCACTATCTGAACATCTACAAGATTTTCACGGACCTGGTAGAAAAATATGGCGTTTCACCCGGCAGGCTCAATCTGGAAATTACCGAGACAATCTACCTTAACGAAATAAAAACTACTACTTCACTCACAATTCAGCGGCTCAGGGATTACGGCTTCCATGTAGAAATTGACGATTTTGGTTCAGGCTATTCTTCATTAAGCATGTTGAAAAACCTTAAGGTTGATACTTTGAAAATTGATATGGAATTTTTGCGTCAGACAGACAACGTAGAAAGATCAAAAGCAATTCTGGCAGAAATAATCACAATGGCTAAACAGTTAGGAATGAAAGTTATAAATGAAGGCGTAGAAACAGAAGCCCAGGTTAAATTCCTCAGCGAAAAAGGTTCTGACCTCTTCCAGGGCTACTACTTCTCCAGACCAATTCCTGTAAAAGAATTTGAAAGCAAATATCTGGGAATAGAAACAGAGGGAGGCAATTAATGTACAAAGAAAAAATACTTTATCTGATTGCCTGTACTTTATTTGAACTGCCCCTCCTTATTTTTATTTACCTGGCAGTTAAATCTAAAAAGCAGGAAACAAAAGGCCACCTGCTCTGGCTCTGTATGGAAGGTCTTGCCCTTCTGCCGATTAACATTCTCTTTACTTTAACCGCATACACAAGAAATGCCCTCTTTTTAAAAATTCTCTATTATCTGGTAAGAGACTGTCTGGACATGACAATGATGACTTTTACCGCCCACTACTGCAATGTTTCCAGAAGAAAAGCCAAGCTGCTCACAACAATTACGGGAACTTTACTTTCAATTGATGTAATTCTCTGTGTTCTGAACTTTTTCTTTCCATGGGGATTTGTACTGGAAAGAGTTAATTCTGAGTTTCATAATCATCAGCACCTTTTCTACTGGAGAGTTGTCTACAAAAAAACATTCCTGCTGCACTTTATTCTTTCAGGCATTCCTTCAGCAGTGACAATCTTTAATTTATTAAACTCAATTTTCAAGAAATCTGTTTTGTACAGAAGAAAATACACGGGAGTTTTAATTCCATATTTAATTACCATGCTGATGAATTATGCAAGTTTTACATTAGGCATAAACTTTGACATGATTCCATTTATTATCAGTTTCATGGTGATTTACATTGTAAGTTACACCCTTTACATTGTTCCTACCAATTTCATAATTGCTTCCCTGCAGAAATATTATGAAAGTGAAAAGGATGGAATTGCCTGTTTTAACGCTGAAGGAAAATGCATTTATCTGAACAAAATGGCACGCCTCATACTCCGCTACCAGAATCCCTATCAGTCTTCAAAAGTTGCAGCGGAAACTTATTTACAGCAGAGATTTTCCCGCTACACAAAAATAATTGAAGGAATAAATTCTGAAGACACAATCATCATTAACTCAAAGGTTCATCATTTTTCCTGCGAATATAATAATGTGTACGACGGCGAAAAACTTGCTGGAAGTTATATTGCCTTTAACGACCGCACAGATGAAATCAATCATTACAAAAGAGACAAATACATTTCTACCCATGACACTTTAACCGGACTCTTAAACCGTCAGGCCTTCTTTGACACAGCAAATAAAATCATCAAAGAAAATCCTAAGAGAAAAAAATGCATGCTCACTTCAAACATTCGTGACTTTAAATTGATTAACCAGATTTTTGGTCAGGAAAAAGGCGATGAAATTTTAATAAAACATGCGGCTCTTATTTCTCAAAGATGTAATTTCTCCTGCATCATAGGAAGAATGGGAGATGATAAATTTTCTATTTTGATGGATTATGATGATCATGACGAAGAAGTTATGAATGCAAGGCTTCAAAGTCTTAAACAGTCAGAAATCTTTACCGCTTTCAAACTAAGGATTGCCATAGGAATCAGATGTTTTCAGGGAACAGAACTTGATGCCCAGACGGTTTACGAACAGACTATGCTGGCAATGGATTCCATTTCAGAAAGCGACAGCACTGATTTTGCTTACTATAATGATTCCCTCATGAATAAAATTGTTGAAGAAAAAGAAATTATCTCGGACTTTGACAAGGCTATATCCCAGAAGCAGATTCAAATTTACCTTCAGCCAATTTTTAATGCAAAGCATCAGGTAGTTGGAGCAGAAGCACTTTCCCGCTGGATTCATCCAGTGAAAGGTTTGATTATGCCGGCTCACTATTTGTCCATTCTGGAAAAAGCAGGACTCATTCATCTTCTGGACCTTTACGTTTGGGAAGCTGCCATTAAAAAAATCGGCGAATGGAAAAAAGCGGGAATTGATAATTTGAAAATCGCAGTAAATGTTTCTCCAAAAGATTCTTTCTATATTGATATTGTAAATGAATTTAAGAAACTGCTGGAAAAATATGATTCAGACCCTACCCGCATCAAAATTGAATTTAAGGAAACCACAATTACAGAAAACTTCAAAAAGACAATGGAAGTTTCAGCAGCCCTGCAGGAATTAGGTTTCCAGATTGAAATTGATGATTTTGGTATCGGCTATTCATCCCTTAACATGCTCAAGGATATTGAAGCCGACACCATTAAGATTGATGGGGAATTCATAAATGAATCTGATAAGGAAGGACGCAACGCCACAATCCTGCAGTTCATAATTCAGATAGCCAAAGTTCTGGGAATGAATGTAGTTACCCAGGGAGTTGAGAATGAAGAAAAAGTTCAAATGCTCCGCTCACTGGGCTGTAATCTATTCCAGGGCTTCTTCTTTTCAAAGCCCCTCTCCGTGGAAGAATTCGAAAGCAGGTATGTGTCTCTGCAAAATTGATTAATCTAAGAAGTAACAATCTCCCCGCCTCCGGACAAAAAGTCTTTTTTCTTAAGGGATTTTATTCACTTTTTCCTACTAAGCACATCCATTCAGCCTGGGCGCAGAGAGTTTCTCCTACATAAGCTTTTCCGGCCTGTACAATCATTTTGGAAGAAACTCTCTTGTTTTCAATTTCCATGCGCACTGTATCACCGGGACGAACCTGGTGCTTAAATTTTACATTATTTACTGTAGCAAGAAAAAAGAGTGAGCCATCCTCAAACTTCTTCTGAAGACTGAGAGCTGCACCGCCCCCCTGAGCCATTGTTTCAATAAGAATAACTCCCGGTACTACAGGATACTGAGGAAAATGTCCTTTAAAGAAAAAATCTTCATCAGTAAATTTTCTGGTGCAGACACAACCATTATCATCATAGCTGTCAATTGAGTCTACAAAGAGAAAAGGTTTTCTGTGTGGTAAAAGAGTTTCAATATCAGTAAAAGCCATTTTTATCCTCCGGCATAATTCTATTTGCAAAAAAAAACTTTTATTACTATATTCTTTCATAAGACTTTTTGAAAGGAAAATCATATGGCAGAAAACGTAATTGAAGGAAAACTTATTTTTGATGAACAGTCAGGTATGTTCTGGGTAGCCCAGAATGCAAACTACGGTGCCCAGCTCAAGTTCGGTGACGAATTTGAAGTAAAGGTGGATGGTGAATGGGTAAAGACCAGCCTTGCCATTGACAGTGATGAAAACGGCGGGCTGATCTTCAGACTCACAAATACCCCTTACTCAGGAAACATTGACGGAATTGATGCCCGCAAGTAACCTTCCGTAAGACATATTTTAGTCAGTCACCTTCTTAAACACAGCAATACCGTTGTGTCCGCCAAAACCAAAGTTACCGCTCATGGCAACTTTTATATCTTTTTTTACACCAGTGTTTGGTGTGTAATCCAGGTCACATCCTCCTTCTACATCAACTTCATCCAGGTTGATTGTAGGAGGGATAAAGCCTTCTTCAATTGCCTTAACGCAAACATAAGCTTCAAGGGCACCTGCATTTCCCAGACAGTGGCCGGTCATTGATTTTGTAGAAGAAATCTTCAGATTTTTAGCAGCATCACCAAAAGCAATGTGAAGCATTTTTGTTTCGCCGGAATCATTTAAGTGAGTTGATGTTCCGTGGGCATTGTAATAATCGACTTCTTCCGGTTTAACACCTGCGTCTTTCATTGCAAGAGTCATTGCTTTTGCACCACAAAGGCCGTCAGGGTTTGGAGCAGTAAGATGATAAGCATCGCAGCTGGCACCATATCCGGCAAACTCTGCGTAGATTTTTGCGCCACGGGCTTTTGCATGTTCGTATTCTTCAAGGATGAGGATTGTGGAACCTTCACCAATAACAAAACCATCTCTCTTTTTGTCAAAAGGACGGCTGGCTTTTGAAGGATCATCAGCAAAGCCTGAAGAAAGGGCATGAAGCATATTGAATCCCAGATTACAGAAACCTGTCATGGCAGCTTCAGATCCACCTGCAAGGATTACGTCATATCTTCCAAGACGAATCTGATCCAGTGCATTTCCCAGAGCGTCTGTTCCGGAAGCACAGGCTGTAGCAACAGTGTGGGCAGCTCCATGAATACCAAAAGCAAGGGCTACGTTACCGGCAGCTTCATTTGGAATCAGAAGAGGAATACTTAAAGGAGGAATTCTTGTGCAGTCAGAGGCAAAGTAGCTCTTGAAAGAATTTTCAGTTGCTTCAAATCCGCCGATTCCTACACCAAGATAGATTGCTGTATTATCAAGCACTTCCTGATTTCCCAGAAGTTTTGCATCTTCCAGTGCCATTTTAGAAGCAGCAACAGCCAGCTGAGAAAAGCGGGCCATTTTTCTTGCTGCAGCAGGATCCATATAATCCCCGGCAGAAAAATTCTTTACTTCAGCAGCATATTTTACTTTGAATGGAGTGGAATCATAATGACTGATTAGCGCAATACCACTCTTTCCTTCTTTAAGGGCAGCCCATGTTTCATCACTGGAATTACCTACTGGAGAAACACAGCCTAAACCTGTTACAACTACTCTTCTCATAAGAAGCTCCTTTTTTTGGTCCATAATAAAAAGTACGATTAAGGCACTTTGACACTTTTTGTGATTTTGTCAACTATTAGGCTGATATTACATAAAATCCTTATTTTATGCAAGCATTATCCATTTAAAGACTAGGAATTTCCCGATTATTAAACTATATTAGAAGTTGAGGGGAAACTGGAGGAATTAATGGGTAATAAGAGAAAGGTTACCAAGACAAGAAGAATTTTAAACTTGATTTTTGTAGGACTGGAAATTGTCGCCTGGATAGCACTTGGAACTGCCTGTATGCTTTATCTCCGCGCAAACGGACACTCTGACAGCGTAAGTGCGATTCCGCTTATTGTGGGTATTGCCCTTTCAATTCTGTATGCAGTACGCATCACAAATGATCAGAAACTTACTCTAATTGAACAGAATGATGACATCATACAGCGTCTGGATGATATTGAAGCACGTCTGATGGGTAAGCCGGTTCAGAAAAGAGATGACATTGATGAAATTGAAAAAGAACTGAAAGCCGTTGAAGACCGTATGGTTAAGTCTGTTGCTGAACTTGATACAGGTAAAAAATCCAGAAAGCAGGCAAAATCCTCAGAAGAAAAAGCCAGTGAACAGGCAGAAAACAAGGCAAAGGCTGAATCAATAGGCCTTTTTGCAAGACTTAGAGGGGCAGTAAATAAGCCAAAAGAAGAAGAAAAGGCTCCTGAAGAAACTGCTGAAACAAAAGCTAAGGTTGAAAAGAAGCCTGCAAAAAAGACTTCCGGTAAAGCAAAAGCAGACAAGGCTGAAAAAACAGATAAAGCTGAAAAATCTGAATCAAAAGCAAAGGCTGAAAAATCTGCAAAGAAAAATGAAACTTCAGAAAAGCCTGCTGCAAAAAAATCCGGCAGAAAACCTTCTGAAAAAAGCAGCGAAAAGGCTCCTAAAACAAGTGAAAAGAAAACCACTGCAAAAAAGACAAGTACAAAGAAATCTGAAAAATAAAGTTTCTTAAAAACAATTAAAGCTGACCTCTCCTGGAAGTCAGCTTTTTTTATGGCCATTTACTGCAGCTGTTTAATTAAGCACCCATTCCACCGTCAACCCCAATAACCTGGGCAGTGATGTAAGAACTTAAATCGCTTGCAAGGAAAAGTGCGGTGTTTGCAATATCTTCCGGCTGACCGGCTCTCTTAAGAGGAACCATATCAATCATGGATTTCTGCAGGTCTTCTTTTAAAACGGCGGTCATATCAGTCTGAATAAAGCCTGGAGCAATGCAGTTTACCCTTACCCCTCTTGAACCAACTTCTTTTGCAAGAGATTTTGAAAAGGCAATAAGGCCACCTTTGCTGGCAGAATAATTTACCTGTCCCCCCTGACCGTGAAGTCCAACAATGGAAGACATATTAATGATTGAGCCCTTGCGTTTACGAATCATATCGCTGGAAACAATCTGACATACAAGGAAGGCACTGGTTAAGTTTACACGGAGAACGTCATTCCAGTCTTCAATTGACATTCTGAAGGAAAGCCCGTCTCTTGTGATTCCTGCATTATTTACAAGAACATCAAAGCCACCGCTTTCAGTGAGGGCTGCATTTATTACAGATTTAAGTTCAGCTTCATTTCCAACATCAGCATGAATTTCGTGGAAAGCAGTTGAATTTTCCTTTGCAAGGGCTTCCAGTTCTTCCCGGGCTGCACTTGGTTTTGAGCAAAGGCCCCAGACTTCTGCACCTTCCTTAAGGAACTTTTCTACGATTCCACGGCCAATACCACGGCTGGAACCTGTTACCAAAGCTTTTTTGTTTTCAAGCAACATAATTAAACTCCATATTAATTTTTATTAAGTGAACAAGTTGACAAAATCACCTGATAAAAAATATATGTGAACCGTTATCAAAAACTTATACTTTCGAAAACGGCTGTTAAAAAGCTCTTTGCATTGAACTTTTCAGGCCGGCTGCCTCCTGTAAAAAAGAGAAAACCGGCCTTGATTTTATGCGTTTGGAATTGTTTCTACAGTATTAACTGATTCGCATGAAAGCTTTTCAGCATATTCTGTTTTTCCCCAGAGTCCTGAAAGAACAGAGCCAGGACCAGGTTCATAAATCTTCCAGTTTTCAAATCCGCCTTCAGATTCAATGATTGAAGCAAGAACAGCTTCTTCGTCAGTCCAGAGAACTGGATGTGTAAGGTGAAGAACTGCTGAAGACTTAGCTTCATCTCCCTTTGTAACTTCCTTTCCTGTAACATTTGAGAACAGGTGGATTTTTGGATCGTTGAAGGTTACGTCAGCAAGAACCTTTTCAAACTCAACTGCAGCATCCTGCATAAGTGGTGAGTGGAATGGACCTGCTACCTTAAGACGTACTGAGCGGCGGGCACCTGCTTCCTTGGCAGCAGCTTCAACTTTTTCAAGAGCATCAAAAGTGCCGGAAACTACAGTCTGTACTTTAGAGTTCATATTTGCAGCATAGGCATCAGGGATGTTTGCTACAACTTCCTTTACCTTTTCTGGAGGAAGACCGAGAACTGCTGACATGCCAGGAGCGTGACCTTCATTTTTAGCAGCGATTTCTTCACAAACCTTCTGCATGATAAGTCCACGCTGGCGAACAACTTTAATTACATCTTCAAAAGAAAGAACTCCTGCAGCATAGAGGGCAGGGAATTCACCTAATGAAAATCCCATGGCAGCGGAAGCTTCAACACCCTTTTCCTTAAGAGCAGCCATGATTGCGATTGAAGCGGTTGTAATGGCAATCTGAGAATTGTCACTGCGGCTCAGGGTTTCCATATCAGATTCCCACATGAGCTTAGCCATATCAAGATTAATTATTGAAGAAACATCATCAATTACTTTTTTTGCACAAGGATAAGCCTCGGCAATGTCCTTTACCATTCCAGGAGCCTGAGCACCCTGACCTGGAAATAAAAATGCATATTTTGCCATAAAAAAATAACCTCGCGAAAGTTTTGACAAATTATGGCAAAATGTCGGAATGTAGTCAATCTTTAGAAATGAATATTAAACTCTGTTTTAGAATTTTCAAATCATTTCTAAAAAAAGAATCTTATTGCTGATAATAACCTTCTTCACCGAAGAGAACACATTCTACTCTGTCATCACCATCAGGGCACCAGATTCCTATCTGCTTAGAATAACTAGTGTAAGATGTATTGTTTTCTTCCACAACAAAATCATCAGCGAGAGAAAGGAGAGTCTCTAAATCAAAACTTGAACAGTCAATACCATCCACAATAAGTTTTGTATTTTTGTCAGAATAAATTTCAATCGCAGCAAACCTTTTCCTTTCATCGTAATCGATACTGGCAAAAGAATAAAAATCACGGAAATCAACATCAAATTCACTGGATTCGTCTAAATATTTTGTAAAATCAGACAGGGGACGACCAGTCATCTCAGCAAATTCTTTAGCAGTTTTCATAAGAAAATCCATACTGGAAGCACTTAACTCTTTATCCTCATAATTCTTAAACCGATTTCCAAAAGTTTTATGTACACTATCTGCATCTGAACCAAATTTTAAGCCATTTACACTTTTCAATATAGAAATTTCAATTTTAGCCATTTATAAATCCCTCACTAATAAGTTTTTTTTCGTAAATTATTTTCTCAGCAATAGCTGTATCATAACGATCACCAAATGAGCGCTGTATATTTTTAATATCCATGTATTCCGCTTCAATAAACAAACCTTCAGAAATCAATTTAGCCTGCCAGCGTCTATATCTGATTGCCTTATGAGATTTTCCAAAACTGCCTGTCTTTTTATGATCGTCTTTAGACATAATTATACAAGGCCCACGCCATCTTGTTAACGGGGAAACACTCGCTGCAGGCATAGGATTTTTCCTTTGACCTTCCCACTGCAATTCGATATTATCAAATCAATATGAAAGCAATTATAACAGTAGTCGGTGGTGACAAAGTAGGTATTATCGCTAAGGTTTCTGCATATCTGGCTGAACACTCAATCAATATTGCGGATATCACTCAGACAATTCTCAGTGGCAATTTTGTCATGATGATGATGGTGGATTTTTCTGAAGCTGACATCGACATTGACGCTGCAAGAAAAGATCTTTCTAAAAAAGCGGAAGAACTGGGCGTAGAAGTAAACGTTATGAACGAAAAAGTTTTCTCTGCAATGCACCGTATTTAAATAGATTCTGCAACCTGATAAAAACAGGTTTCCAGCTCCAGGTCCAGTTCGGAGTAGAGAAGGCTCTTTTCCATATGCAGAAAGGCATCCCTGGAAATATTTTCTGCTCCATAACGGGCTATGTTGTCCGTATAGACCTGGGAGTCAATCAATTTTCCCCCTGCCCTTGCAAAAGCCTGGGCAAAAACAGCAAAAGCACTTTTGGAAGATTCGCTTTCTTTTGTGAACATACTTTCTCCAAAAAAGATTCTTCCTATAAGCACGCCGTAAAATCCCCCTGCAAGCACATTTCCATTCCAGGCTTCAATTGAATGAGCAAATCCCAGCTGATGAAACTGATTGTAAACTTTTATCATTTTTGGACCAATCCAGCTGCCATTCTGCCCTTTCCTTTTCTGGAGACGGCATTCGTTTATTACCTGATCAAAGCAATGGTCCATTGTATAAGTAAAAGGTGTATGTTTAAGGAATTTCTTCAGGCTTTTTGGAATATGAAGATTTTTCATCTCCAGAACAAAACGTGGACTTGGACTGTGCCAGACAACAGGTTCCCCTTCATCTTCGTTAAACCAGGGAAAAGCCCCCTGCATGTAAGCGGAATATAAGAGAAGAGGATTTATATTTCTTGTTACCAGACAGATTCCCGGATAGTCTTTTATAAAAGTTCCTGCTTCAGGAAAAGGAATTATATTGTCAGGAGTCAGGCTGATTTCATAATCTGAAAAATTCATTCAACAGTTATAGCATATTTTCCTAAAAAAGTGTGAAACAAAATAAGCAGGAGTAATTCGGTCTGGGCTTATGACAGTTTTTTTTGTAAGAAAAGTCATGTTTTTTATGTAAAAATATGTTACTATATAATGGAGAATACAACAGAGAGGATTGCTTATTTATGGAATTATTTTTTATTTACGTCGCTGTATTCGGCGTATCTACAGTTATTGGTGTACCACTTTTATCCCTTACCCAGTATATTTTTGTCCACAACAAGTCAGTTTCTGAATGGGCAGCAGGGCTTGGAACTACTTTAGGAATTGTAACTGTCTTATTTATAATTGTTTCTGCCTGTGCTTACTTTGCACTTCGTAAAACATTTCCAATCCTGAAAGAAGCAAAAGACCAGGCGCTTACAGAAGAAGAGAAAAAACTTTTTTCAAAGAGTTTCACGAATCTGGGAACGGTTTCCTTCATCTCCTTATTTATGGGATATGTTGTTGGGAATGTCCTTCTTCTTGTTATAAAGGCAAAAAAAGGTGTCTTTGTTTTAGGTAATACAAAAGGCGAATTTGTTACAACAACACTCATAGTAGCGGTTCAGTGCATTATTTACGCTTTAATGGCCATTTCCTACTGTGTAAATGTATTCAGGGCCTTAACCCGGAAATATCTTGCAAAACTTCATATCTATGATCTTGAAGGATTAAAAGTCAAAAACTTTACGGCTACAATCGGACGGATTGCAGTTTACTCTTCATTCTTCTGGGGCTGGCATATTTTCCTTTCAGGATACAATCAGGCCAGATTCGGTGGTCAGGGAATATTCAGTTATCTGGGAAGAGTTCTGCCTTTTATGATCCTCCTCCTTATTTATGCTCTTCCTCCACTCTGGATTATTCTTTTAAATTTCAGAAAGAGACTTGAAGTTGCCACAAAGACAATCGAAAGTATGAGAAAAAACGGTGATCTTTCTACAAAAATAAATATTACGGATTTTGACCAGTTTGGTGAAAACTCTGCAGAAATCAATATGCTCATTGAAAGCCTTAGTTCTACAATTTCAAATATTCAGAGACAGGCTTCAAATGTAAGCGGCAATGCTCAGACTCTTCTCAGCACCTCCGAGAATTCAGCCGCTGGTGTAAATCAGATTATTGCAACTCTGCAGGAAGTTGGCAAAATGTCTGACAAGCGCGACAATCTTTTGTCAGAAACCCAGGTCAGTGTTGAAAACCTTACAAATGATGCCAAGAAGATTTCCAGACTTTTTGAAGAACAAACTAATGAAACTGAGAAAAATGCGGCCAGCATTACAGAGATGGTTGCCAACATTAATTCCATCGGGGAAATGGTAAAAAAACAGAAAGCTCTTGCGGTTAATCTTTCAAAACTTTCTGAAAACGGAAACCGGGAAGTATCTGGTACCCTGCAGCTGATTAATGATATTACTGAAAAATCAAAGCAGATGATGGAAGTAACAAAGGTGATTGAAAGTGTTGCTTCAGAAACAAACCTTCTTGCCATGAATGCGGCAATTGAAGCGGCCCATGCAGGGGAAAGCGGAAAGGGATTTGCTGTTGTTGCTGATGAAATCCGTAAGCTGGCAGAATCTACATCTGAATCCACAAAGAATATTAAGGAAATGATTTCTCAGCTGACTGAATCAATTGCAGGTTCTTCAGAAAAGATTGCTTCTACTTCAAAAGCCTTCAATGAAATGAATTCTTCAATTCAGGACCAGATGCAGCTTTCTGAAACAATTTCCAATGCAGCAGAAGAACAGGCTCTTGGTGCCCAGGAAACTCTTACTGCTACAAATCAGATTTCAAGTCAGATTACTGAAATTAACAGTCTGATTAATAAGCAGGCTGATTATACAGACTCAATTGATGAGGGCATAAAGAATATTGTTCAGCTGTCAGAACAGGTAAATGAGGCTCTTAAAGAATCAGAAGGACTGGTTGTAGATTTCTCTAAATCTATTGAACAGAATAAAGACAATGCTATTGAAAACGAAAACAGCATTCAGGATGTTAATAAAGAACTGAACAAGTTCATTCTGTAAAAAAAAATACAGGTCTCTTATAAAGGGACCTGTACTAAATCATCAGGCTATTTCTCCTGATTCCTGCTCTTCCGCTTCTTCTTCAGTTTCAATTTTTGCATCATGACCCTGAATTTTTCCACGCCATTCCTTTATTATTTTTAACGGTTCCGGCTGCCTGAAAAAAAAGCCCTGGGCACGGTTACAGCCGATTTCCTTAAGAAAGTCCAGACCTTCCTGACTTTCAACTCCTTCAGCAAGAGTATGAATTCCCATGGCCTTTGAAATGTCCACAATGGCTTTCATTACGTGACGGTTGGCACCATTATTGTCATCAAGATGTTTCATTAATTCCATATCAAATTTAATCAGGTCAAACTTGTAGCGGCTGAAAACGTTCAGTGAGGAATAACCGCTTCCAAAATCATCTATCCAGAGCCTGAAACCATTGGAACGAATTTCTTCCAGCTGCTTTGTGAAAGTATCTGAAGCCGTAGCAATAGTCTGTTCAGTAATTTCTATTACGATTAAATCATGAGGTACTTTATAGCGGCCCACAATCTGATTCAGTTCTTCTGCCATATCTACGTGGTCAAAATCCAGCCCCGCAAGATTTACGGAAACAGGAACCATTTCAAGACCAAGGCTTTTTCTTTCCCAGACTTCCTTACAGACTTGTTCCAGCATATAAAGATCCAGTTTATGTATTAAATGATACTTTTCCAGCACAGGTATAAAATCCATTGGTTCTATAAGTCCTTTTTCCGGATCATCCCAGCGGGCCAGTGCTTCCAGGGAACAAAGTTTTTCTGTGTTCGTACGAATAATAGGCTGGTAATAAACCTTAATTCTATTTCTGGAAAGAGCATCATCAAGATTATCAACAATATATCTTTGCCTCAAAAATTCATCATCAATTTCTTTTGTATAAATCATTGAAATGGAAGTGAGATCCGACCCCATTTCCCGGATGCAGCGGCGGGCATTATCAACGGCATCCATAAGATCCATATTTTCTTCAATAGGAGCAATTCCTCCACGAATGCAGGTAGCTTTTTCAGAAAGTTCCTGATTCACAAGAAGATTTAATTTCTTTACATTTTCACAGGCCGTTTCCTGCTGAGCAATTACCAGAAACTGATCATTGTAAGCTTTTGCAATAAGGGAGCAGGGAAAAATTTCCTTCAATTTTGCTGCAACAATACGGAACAGCTCGTCTCCTTTGTAAAAGCCGTACTCTGAATTGTAGGTGAGCATATCCTTAATATCAAACAAAATTACAACCGGTTTCTGTTTAAGGGAAAAAAAGTTTTTAACTTTGTCCGGGCCAAAATCGTAAAAAAACTTAAGGTTAGGCAGACCAGTTAGAATGTCCTGATATAGCAGGTCCCTCTGAAGTTTGCAGTAATCTTCTGTCAGTTGATTGATTTGTTCCTTGCTGTCGTTAAGATCAATATAGTAGAGGAAAGCAAGCTCAGTTCCGTTTTCCATTTTCTGCCATTTTCCGATTGTGTGGGAAAGGTGATAGCAGCTGTTTTCATCCACACCACGGCGCACCCGGTAAACCATATTGTATTCGCACTTGTGGGCTGCAAAATCCATCCCCACCCTTGCAATCCGTCCAATATCATCAGGGTGCACAAAAGCAAACATACAGTTTGTTAAGGAATTAATTAAATTTTCCCTGTTTACGTTTCTTAATTCACACAATCCGTCTGAAACTAAACGAGCAACTGCCCGACCGTCAATAATTTCATAAATCGCCAGGGGGATTTTCAACGATTCTAGATGTGCCTTTTCACCTGGACCAAATTCATACATATAACTTCTCTCCTGATTTGTATGTAAATTCCAAAATGTTGTAATGAGGCTTTTCTTATATAGCCCGAATGTCGAGTTTTGAAAATCAACGAATTTATCAAAAAAAACAGCTCCCAGTCATGAAAACAACTTATCGAAACCGCAGGCTCGCCTG
>JAEEGF011480879.1_pt1 | contig 19606 bp, 18 predicted proteins | sample 9134171 | NCBI WGS metagenome assembly JAEEGF01 (sample SAMN16246542, study PRJNA631951) | gut metagenome | biome: gut microbiome; feature: rumen; material: AP-attached | host: Bos | place: Iran: Karaj | collected 2018-10
GCGCTGGCTCGGCGGCATGCTGACCAACTGGAAGACCATCCAGACCCGCATCGCGCGTCTCAAGAAGATCGACCAGATGGAAGCCAACGGCGATTTCGATCTGCTCCCCAAGAAGGAAGTCATCGGTCTTCTGAACGAGCGTGAAAAGCTCGAGAAGAACCTCGGCGGCATCAAGGAAATGAAGAAGCTTCCGGCAGCGCTGTTCGTTGTCGACCCGCGCAAGGAGCACATCGCGATCGCAGAAGCGAGAAGCCTCGGCATTCCGATCGTCGCGATCATCGACACCAACTGTGACCCGGACGAGGTCGATTATCCGATCCCCGGCAACGACGACGCGATCCGTGCGGTCAAGCTGATCGCAGCGAAGATGGCGGACGCCGTGCTCGAAGGCAAGCAGGGCGAGCAGATGACCGACGCGGCCGTCGAAGCAACCGAAGAAGAGACCGAAGAAGAAGCATAATCGGGAGGTACTACCATGAATTTCACCGCGAAAGACGTACAGGGACTGCGTGAGCGCACCGGCGCCGGCATGATGGACTGCAAGAAGGCGCTCGTGGAAACGAACGGCGACGTCGAAAAGGCGATCGACTTCCTGCGTGAGAAGGGCCTCGCAAAGGCCGCGAAGAAGGAAGGCCGCATTGCGGCGGAGGGCCTTGTGGCCGATTACCGCGAGGGCAACGTTGCCGCGCTGGTCGAGGTCAACTGCGAGACCGACTTCGTTGCAAAGACCGACCGGTTCAAGGATTTCGTCAAGATGATCGCAAAGCAGGTCGTGGAGGCGAACCCCGCGGATCTCGAAGCGCTGATGGCAAGCGAGATCGACGGCCAGACCGTGCAGGCGCTGCAGACCGCAGCGGTTGCGGAGATCGGTGAAAAGATCACGATCCGCCGCTTCGTCCGTATGGAAGGCGCAGTCGACACGTACATCCACCTCGGCGGCAGCCGCGGCGTCCTCGTGCAGTTTGCCGAGGAGTGCGACCGCGAAGCCATGCATGACGTGGCGCTGCAGATCGCGGCGGCTTCCCCCGTCTGCGTCGGCCGTGCGGATCTCCCGCAGGAGTTCATCGACCGTGAGCGCGCCGTCCAGCTGGCGACCGCAAAGGAAGAGAATGCGAACGCAGCAAAGCCGAAGCCCGACGCCATCATCGAGAAGATGGTCGACGGCCGTATGCAGAAGTACTACAAAGAGGTCTGCCTCGAGGAGCAGCAGTTCGTCAAGAACCCGGACATCACCATCAAGGACATGCTGAAGGCAAAGAATGCGTCCAAGGTTCTGGCGTTCGTCCGCTACGAGAAGGGCGAGGGCATCGAAAAGCGCAAGGACAACTTCGCCGAAGAAATCGCCAACATGACCAAGTAATCTGTAAAAGCACGATAAGGAGCCCGATTCCGGGCTCCTTTTTTGTATGTTATGATATGATAAAAAAGCGTATGGCAGTGCGGGGCGATGAGGACAAATCATCTTCTATTTATACGGCGTGGCGCCGAGGACGTCGCCCCTGCAATCCGTCGGTGTGTTGTAGGGGAGGCCGACCTCGGACTCCTGTGCGAAAGAGCACCGGCGGGCCGGTGCTCTCTCTGCATGTATGTAGTTGTGTACCCGACGACGGGTGTTAACCGAAATGAATGACGCCGTCCAGCTTGTACTTGCGGTACAGCTTCACGAACGTGGCGATCGAGCAGACGATCGGATCGCCCTCCTTGTAGCGCTTGCCGTTGACGGTGCGGGCGAAGTTCTCTGAGAAGTAGACCATGCCGTCCTCGATGCCGTGGATGAACAGCACGTGCCCGTACTTTTTGCCCGCCTTGCTCGTACCGCGCTCAAAGCCGACCAGGATGTTGCGCGCATGCGGGTCCTCGCGGACGATCGCCTCGAGCGCATCCTTGAGCTTGTACTTTTTGGCGGGGTACGCGGTGACCTTATAGCCGCCGGTCGTTTCCGTCTTGTTTTTATAGACGTCGAACGCGCGGTTGCCGTTGCAGCCGACGTACTTTGTGTTGATGCCGAGGACCAGAAGCTGCCGGTTCACATACTTGCCGCACAGGCCCTTGAAGTTCTTGCGGTGCGCGGACTTTTTCGCCTTCTTATACGTGTCGCGGATCTGCTCGATCAGCTCCTCGTCGCGCTGCACATCGCGCGATGACAGGATATCCTCCGCCATAGCAGGCGCTTCGATCAGCGGAAAAGCAAGGCACAGCGCCGCAAGAAGCGTTAATGCAAGCCGTTTCAGGATCTTCATAAGGGGTCACCTCCGTAAGCGTACTGTAGCACAAAAAACCGGCTTGTGCCGGTTTTCGATGTTTCTTTATACTCTGTTTTCAAAATATCCGATTGTTCATACGGAGGTTACAAACCCGCAGAATTTCATCCGATTTTCCTTCACGGATCGGTTACATTTGAGGGTTTTGCGGCGTCGGTCGGCGCGGGCGTTTCACCGGTCGGCGTAGGCGTTTCACCGCTCGGCGCAGGCGTTTCGTCAGTCGGCGCGGGCGTTTCACCGGTCGGCGCGGCGGAAGGCTCCGTGACCGGCTCGGCGTATTTGTACACCTTGCGCAGGCCGTATTTTTCGTGCTCGTGGTGGTAGGTCACATGCTCACTCAGGCAGAAGTGCATGGCGTCGCTTGTGGATTTATAGTAGTGCGCCCACAAGAAGCCCGCGCGGAAGAAGCCGAGCTCGTACAGCAGGTAGTTCACGCAGGTCTGGGGCACGCCGTTCGGATCGAGCTTGTACGTGCCGTCATAGGTGAAATCGTAATACGGGATCCCGTTTTCCTCGAGGATGCCGTTGTAGACGAGGTGGCCTTTGACGTCGTCGTCGATGACCTTGGTGTTCTTGTCGTTGTTCTTGTTCGGCTCCATGGAGGCGTTCAGGTCGACCGCCGTGCCGAACGTGTGATGACTGATCGCCTTGAGGCTCGATGTAAAGCGCGAGACGTAGCAGCCGTTGTACTCGGTGATGAGGTCGATCGCCTTGATCACGCCGGTGTCGCCGTTGGAGCCGTGTACGCGCAGATAGCTCGTATTCAGGTAGTCAAACGCCTTTTCCATGTACGGGACGGCGTCGACGTGCACGCGCCACAGCGTGCCGTTCGGATAGCCCGGGATCTCGGTGATGTACGTGTCCTCCCAGACCGGATCGGCGATGATATAGCGGCCGTTGACCCACTGGTAGCGGTAGATGAACTTCTTTTCGTCGCCAAAGAACTTCATCGCCTCGCGATAGGAATCCGGGAAGGCTTCCTTGTCGATCGTCTCCCAGTTCTCGCCGACGACGCGGAACGTGCAGCGGAACAGCTCGACGGCGCGCGTACCCTTGACGGACGCGCTGATCTTCAGCGTGTGCGTACCGACCAGAAGCTCCGAAAAATCGCAAAGCGCCGCAAGCGACGCGCCCTCGTCGGTTTCCGCGTCGGTCAGCGTATAGACGCCCGCCTTGCTCTCCTTGAAATGCACGGATTTCTTGTACGGATAAGGCTCCTTGTTGTTGTGCGCGCAGGTGATCGAAACGGTCACGTTGTCGAGCGGATAGTTTGAATAGACCGTGCCGCCGATCGTATACGCTTCGCCGAGCGGAAGCACCGCGCCGTCCTCCGGGAAGGGATGCTCGGCGTCGGTGCGGAAGGTCAGCACAAGGTCGGGCGGCGGGGTCGCCTGCTCCTTGAGGGAGACGACGCCTTCGCCGATCCATTCGACGTCCTCGTCCTCCGGCACGGCGTCCGGCTCGTCCGTCATGGCGGGTGCTGCGGGCCGGGTGAGCAGCACGATCAAAAGAATGAGCGCGCAAAGCAGCACGCCGCCGAGCGCGCCGATCAGGATCGTCTGTTTTTTCGAGAATTCGGGGAGCTTCACAGGGACCTCTTTTGGATTTCGGTACCCTCATTATACCATCTGGATGACACAAGTTTGTCAACAGAGTGTGAACAATTCCGAACAGCTTTGCAATGCTTTGCGGAAATTGTGATTGTCATTCGACGCATTCTATGGTATACTGCGCACGAATCGGTTGGGTTCGGTCATGAGAAGAGGGGGGATACGGGAAATGAAACCGTCTTCGGAAACGGCGAACAGGGGCGCGTTCCAAAAAGAGGACGCCGTTGCATTGAAGGGGATCGCGATTCTGGTGATGATGCTGCATCATTGCTTCCGCGCGGCGTCCCTGTATGCCGGTCATGCAATTTCCTTTTTTCCGTTTCCGGAAACCGCGGTGGTGCATGCCGCGCAGATTGCCAAGATCTGCGTTTCTCTGTTCGCGTTTGTGAGCGGCTACGGTCTGTTCCTGAACTATCGCAGCAAACGCGCATCCGTCACATCGTCCCGATGGATCGCGAAACGGTACGTCTCCACCATGTCGGGATTCTGGTTTATTTGGATCATCAGCGCGATCGTCTGTCAGATCATCAATCATCGGACAAGCACGGTTTTCCTGAAGGAGGGCGGCTTCCGGGGGCTGTTCTACGGAGCGATCGACTTTTGCGGCCTCGCCAAGCTGTTCGGAACGCCGACGCTCAACGGGACCTGGTGGTATATGAGCGCTGCCGTGACGTTTATTGTTCTGGTTCCGCTCGTTTTCCGCCTTCGGAATCATTTGGCGGAGTTGCTGATCGGCTGCATCCTGCTGCTGCGCGTGCTGACGGGGAAAAACGGAGACGGCGTATATACCGGCAACAATTCGATCTATGTCTTTCTGACGCCGTTTTTGCTCGGCAGCATATGCGCAAACGGTGCGCTGTTCGACCGTTGGGCGGCGATCGGAAAAGGCGTGTGGTGGAAAAAAGCGATCAAGATCGTCGCGGAGCTTGCGGTGCTTTTACTGCTGTTCATCCTGTATCGGAAGCTTCCGATCAAGAAATTCTGGGAGTTCCATTACGGGCTGGTGCCGTTTGTGCTGATCCTGTTCTGCGTGGAGTTCATTCTGCCGATTCCGGGACTGAAGCAGGTTTTGCGGTTCCTCGGGAAGCATTCGTACAACATTTTCCTGGTGCACACCTTTATCCGCGGATACTATCTGGGGGACGTCACGTATTCGATGAAGCACTTTGCGCTGGTCATCCTGTTCGTGCTCGGTTCGTCGCTGGTGATTTCGATCGTGATCGAGCTTCTGAAAAAAGCCGTGCGCTACGATCGGCTGACCAAGCTGGTCTGCAGCCGCATCACGGGGGAATAATCGATAAAAACAAGAAAACCCGCCCGGAATCCGGGCGGGTTTTTCGCAAATAAAGGTTATGCTTCGACCTTGACGACGGGCGCTTCGGGCGCGTTCTTCTTGATGCTCTCGATGCCCTTGAGGCAGCTGGCCTTGGCCTTGTAGCTTTCGCCGGTTGCGACGATCTCGCCGTTTCTTGCCTTCAGACGGAAGCGGAACTCGCCGGCCTTGTCCTTGTAGACCTCAAACTTCGGATGCTTCTTCTGCTCGAAGCCCTCGACGGTCTGATCCTCGATCTCGCCGAGGCAGGATTTGCGGACGCTCTCGATGCCGTTCATGCATGCGCTTTCGGTGGTGTAGATCTCGCCGACCGCGATGATCTCGCCGTTGCCGGCCTTCAGATTGAACTTGATGCCGGATTTTACTTCTTTGACTTCAAACTTTCCCATGATCGTGTTCCTTTCTGATTCTGTAAAATTTGACGGACAAACGGCCCGCCGCGTGCGTGTTTTCGAGGAAATGGCTTGTGCCCGTTTCTATGTTCAGTATACGCCCGTAAGAATATATTGTCAAGAAAAATGAGCGCAAATCCGCGTGCATTTTTCACCGTTCGACACCGGTTCGGCATACGATAGCAGAAGAATGCCGAAAGGAGGGGGCGCGATGGGCGAGGCGATCCGCGGGCTGTTGCTGCCGTTTCTGGGGACGTCGCTGGGCGCTGCGGCGGTGCTGTTTGTGCGGGGCGATCGCTGCCGCCGTCTGCGGGGCTTTTTGTCGGACGCGGCGGCGGGGATCATGATCGCGGCGAGCGTGTTCAGCCTGCTGCTGCCCGCCATGGAGGAGACGGAAAAAAGCGGCGGAGCCATGTGGCTGCCCGCCGTGCTCGGCTTTCTGCTCGGCGCGGGACTGCTGGCCGGCTGGGACCGCATCTCCGGTTGCATCGAGCACGCCGGGCGCGTATCGCATTCGACAAGACTTCTTGTGTTCTCGGTGTGCCTGCACAACATTCCGGAGGGCATGGCGGTCGGCGCGGCGTACGCGGGGCTGCTGTCCGGCAGCGCGGCCGTCACGGCCATGAGCGCGTTTTCGCTGTCGCTCGGGATCGCGCTGCAGAACCTCCCAGAGGGCGCGATCGTGTCGCTGCCGCTGCACGCCGCGGGCGTCGGAAGGGGAAAAGCCTTCCTGTACGGCGTATTCTCCGGCGCGTCCGAGCCGATCGCGGGCGCGGCCACCGTGCTGCTTGCGCGCTTCGCCGTGCCTGCGCTGCCGTGGCTCCTTTCCTTTGCCGCCGGTGCGATGGCCTATGTCACCGGGTTCGAGCTGCTGCCCGATACCATGAAAGAGCGCCCCGTTTTCGGAACGCTCTTCGTACTCGGCGGGTTCGCACTGATGACGGGCATGGACCTGCTGCTCGGTTAAAGCACGGACGCGTCGAACGGAACGAGCCCGGCGCTTGTGAGCTGCAGCACGCGCGTCGCGGCCTCCCCGATCAGTCTGCGGTCGTGCGTGACCGTCAGGATCGCGCCGCGGAATTCCCGTAGGAGCGTGCGCACCGCAGGCGCGGACAGCGGCGAGAGGTTGCGCGTCGGCTCGTCGAGTACCAGCACGTCCGCGCGGTCCAGGATCGCCTTCAACAACAGCAGCTTTGCCTGCTGCCCGCCGGAAAGCGCGCGGATCGGGTGCGCCATCTCGTCGGTCGTGTACTTCATGCTGCCGAGGAAGATCCTCGCCTCGGTCACGGATTCCTTGTCCCCGTCCGGCGCAAGGAACGCTTCCGGAAGCGCGTCAAGCGGCAGCAGATCGGCGTACGTCTGCGGCATATAGAACACGTTGTATCCGCGCTTTTCGATCTCCGGTACGAGGCTTTTCAACAGCGTCGTCTTGCCGCAGCCGTTGCGTCCGACGATGCACACGCGCTCCGGCCCCGTGATGCGAAGCGCGACGGCTTCGGAGAGCACGCGGTCGGAAAGCGCAAGCGGGCACGGTCCGTATTCGAGCACGGTGCGGCCGTTTTTGACTTCGCCGCCGAGCCACTTCGGCAGGATCGCCCATTCGGCCTCCGGCGCCTCGGTCAGGTTTTCCTGCTCCTTTTCGAGCCGCCGTCCGATCGAGATCACGGTATGCATCTTCTTTTTGAGCAGCCGCCCGGTCGACGGATCCTGCCGCGTGAGCGTCGCCTGCGCATGGTCGACCGCGTTGTAGATCGCAAGGTAGCGTTCCTTCTTCTCGCGAAACGCCTTCTGTTCAAACTGCGAGACCTGCGCCTGATGCTGCATGGCCACTTCGCGCCGCCGCATGTATTCGTCATACGGGATGTTCGCCGCCGTCGCCCGCGGGATCTTCTTGCGCCGCACCATTTCAAGGTGGATCACCGCCTCCGCCGTGCGGCTGAGCAGCACCTCGTCGTGCGAGATGTACAGCACGGTCTTTTTGACGGATCGGAGGAATCGTTCGAGCCACAAAAGCGTATCGAGGTCGAGATCGTTGCTCGGCTCGTCCAACAGCAGCACGTCGCAGTCGTTGATGAGCAGCACAGTCATCGCCAGCTTGACCCGCTCGCCGCCGGACAGCGTGCCCATCCGCTGATCCGAATATGCGAGGTCGAAGGGCAGGTTCACGTCCTTCATCGCGCGGGACAGCGCCTTCGGGGTCAGCGCGTCCTCGCGGCAGTGCGCGCAGAGGTATTCGTACACAGACTGCGCGCGTTCCCGCTCGGGCAGCTCCTGCGCCAGATACCCCTTCGTGCCGGGGATCGACGCGTCGCCGGTCACGGTTGCGTAGCCCTCGACGAGCGCGGGATCGTACAGCCACTTCAGAAGCGTCGACTTGCCGTTGCCCTCCTCGCCGATCAGCGCGACCTTCGCGCCGTCCGGCACCGTAAAGGAGAAGTTCTCGACGATCGTCTTGACGTCGCGGTCGATCGTGATCGTAATATTTCTTGCCTGTATCATCAAATCACATCCTTAAAAACAAAATCGCTCCGCTGCCGAAGACAGGGAACGACCCGAAAAACCGGCCTGTGCCGGGTTGATAAAAGGAGGGCGATCCGCATTTTCGGCAACGACAATCTGCCCGATCGGATCGGGCGTTCGTTCTCGAAAAAAGACGGATCAGTTGCGCATTCGCTCGTTGCCTCCTGTTGTTTTTCTGTATTGTAGCAAAGAAGCGCCGCTCTGTCAAGAACGGCGCTTCGCGGTTTTTCAATCCACATCCGGATCGAGGAAGCCCTCGCCGTAAGCCTCGTCGACGGTGGTCAGCATGACGATCGCCTTGGGATCGATGCGGTTGATGATGCGCCGCGCCGCAAAGACCTCGACCTTGCTGCAGACGCACATCACCATCTGGTGCTGCTTGCCGGTGTACGCGCCGCGCACGTCGGCAAGCGTCGCGCCGCGCTCGGTCTCGGCCATGATGTCGTTCGCGATTTCCTGCGCCTTGTCGGAAACGACCAGCAGCATGCGCCGCGTGCCCGTGCCGTACATGAGCTTGTCGATGACGGTGGTCGAAACGACGGTCATCAGCACGCCGTACAGGACCGCGTTGATATCGCCGAACACCGGCCAGCCCAGGAGGATGACGATGCCGTCGACCGCAAGCGAGATCGTGCCGATCGACAGATGCGGCTTGAGCTTGCGGATGCTCATGATGATGAAGTCCGTGCCGCCGGTGGACGAACCGGGCATATAGATGATCGCAAGGCCGATGCCGGACAGCGCGCCCGCAAACAGCGCGGCCAGCAGCGGATTGGACGCCGCGTCCCGATACGTGCCCAGAAGCGGGACGATGTAGTCTAAGAAGAGCGCGGAGATCACCATGCTCTTGACGGATTTGAAGAAGAACACGCGGCCGAGCAGCCGATAGCAGATCAGCGCGACCGGAATGTTGATGAGAAGCGAGAGAAGGCCGATGCCGAGCGCCGGTACGTAATGGTGGATGATCATTGCGATACCGGTGATGCCGCCCGGCGCAAAGCCCGCGTTTGCGGCAAAGAACGAAATGCCGACCGCGTACAGGAAGCTGCCGACCAGATCGTGACCGAGATCACGCCCGATCGCCTTCCAGCCGCCCCGCTTGTAATAGCCGATCACGCTCTGCTTTTTCGCCGCGATCTTCGGCTTTTGGTTCTTCTTGTCCATACGCTCACCTCACGCCCCCATCTTATCCGTTTTGAGACGGAAAGTCAATCGGTTTACCGCTTCTTTTTCAGAATCCGCAGCGCGTTCAGCACGGCGAGCAGCATGACGCCGACGTCGCCGAACACCGCGACCCAGAGGTTTGCGACGCCGAGCGCGCCGAGCAGCAGGAAGATCGCCTTCATGCCGAGTGCAAACACGATGTTTTCGACCGTGATCCGGTGCGCCTTGCGCGCGATTCCGATCGCGTCGCACAGCTTTGAGGGCGCGTCCGCCATCAGCACCGCGTCCGCCGCCTCGATCGCGGCGTCGCTGCCGAGCCCGCCCATTGCAACGCCGACGTCCGCACGGGCAAGCACCGGCGCGTCGTTGATGCCGTCGCCGACAAACAGCAGCGTTTTGCCCTTCGGCAGCGTCTCATACAGCCGTTCCACGGCCGCAAGCTTCTGATCCGGCAGCAGCTCCGCGGATACGCCGTCGAGGCCGAGCTCCTTTGCGACCGCCCCGGCGATCGGCGCTGCGTCGCCGGTCAGCATGATCTGCCGTTCGACGCCGAGCGTGCGGAGCGCCTCGACCGTCTGTCTGCTGTCGGACTTTATGGCGTCCGCGATCACGATGCAGCCCGCATAGACGCCGTCGATCGCAACGAACACGCGCGTGCCGACCGCTTCGGGTTCCGAAACGGCAAGACCCGCTGCGTCCATCAGCCGCGCATTGCCGACGGCGACCGCATGCCCGTCCGCGGTTGCCGAGATGCCGTTGCCCGCGATCTCGCGGTAGTCCGATACCGCGGCGGGATCGACCGTGCCGTACGCGTCAACGATCGAGCGCGCGATCGGGTGTGTGGACAGCGATTCGGCGAGCGCGGCCAGCCGCAGGACCTCGTCCTTCAAAAAGCCGTTGGCGGGCAGTACCTGCTGTACCGCAAAGCTGCCCTCGGTCAGCGTGCCGGTCTTGTCAAACACGACCGTATGCGCCTTGGCAAGCGCCTCTAAGAAGTTGCCGCCCTTGATCAGAACGCCCGCACGGGACGCCGCGCCGAGCCCGCCGAACACCGCAAGCGGGATCGAGATCACCAGCGCGCAGGGGCAGGAGATGACAAGGAACGTCAGCGCACGGTGGATCCAGCCCCCCCAGTCGCCGGTAAACAGCGACGGCACGACCGCCAGCAGCACCGCCGCGATCACGACCGCGGGCGTATAGATGCGCGCAAACTTCGTGATGAACCGCTCGGCCGGCGTTTTGCGGTCGCTTGCCTCCTCGACCAGCCGGATGATCTTCGACGCGGTCGATTCGCCGAACGATTTTTCAACGCGCACCGACAGTACGCCGTCGGTCGCAATGCAGCCGGACAGCACCGTGTCGCCCTCGACAGCGCGGCGCGGGACCGATTCGCCGGTCAGCGCACGCGTGTCCAAAAGCGAAGTGCCGGATACGATCACGCCGTCCAGCGGCACGCGCTCGCCGGGGCGGATCACGATCGTTTCGCCGATCGCGACGGACGCGGGGGAGACGGTCTCGATTTCACCGTTCCGCTGCACGTTCGCCGTGTCGGGCCGGATGTCCAGGATCGCGCGGATCGAATCGTGCGAGCGATCCAGCGCAAGGTCGGTAAGCCATTCGCCGAGCTGATACAGCAGCATGACCGCCGCGCCCTCCGGGTATTCGCCGAGCGCGAACGCGCCGATCGACGCGATCGTCATCAAAAACGCTTCGCCGAAGACCTTGCCGCGTAAAATGCCGCGGATCGCGTTCCAGACGACGTCGTATGCGACGACCGCCCAGCTAAGCAGAAACAGCGGCAGCTCGACGTACAGCGGCGCACTGCAGAAGTGCGCGATAAGCCCGCCCGCAAACAGGACCGCGCCCGCGATCAGGCGGATCAGCATCGTGCGCTGTTCGGATTCTCCGTGTCCGCCGTGTTCATGTCCGCAGCCGCAGCCGTCGTGGTGATGGCCGTGCTCGTGTCCGCAGCCGCAGCCGTCGTGGTCGTGATCGTGACGCGCGCAGTGCCCGTCCTCCGCGCAGCAGGGCTCATGGTCGTGATGCTCGTGCTCATGATGCTCGTGCTCACGATGCTCATGCTCACGATGCTCATGCTCATGATGCTCGTGTTCGTGGTGCTCATGGTGATGCGCATGGCAGCAGCATTCGTCGTGCTCATGCTCATGCTCGTGTTCGTGATGCTCGTGCTTGCTCATGGGAACCTCCAAAATACAATGGTTGCTCAAATATTCAACTATCGGCCGAAAAAAAGGATGCGCTTTTATTCGCGCCCCGCACCTTGGCCCCCTTGTGCAAAGGGGGCTGTCGTCAAAGGCGACCGAGGGATTGTTTCCGGTGCTTTTGAGGCTGCAATGCGCTTTTACTCGCGCAAATGATCGAGGCCGAGGTCCAGGATCTTCTCGACGTGCTCGTCGGCGAGCGCGTAAAAGACGTTCTGCCCCTCGCGGCGAAAACGCACGAGGTTCGATAAGCGCAGCGCCTTCAGCTGGTGCGAGATCGCGGACTTGGTCATGCCGAGCAGCGCGGCGAGGTCGCACACGCAAAGCTCATGCACGCGAAGCGCCTGCAGGATCCGTACGCGCGTTCCGTCGCCGAACAGCTTGAACAGCGACGCGAGGTCGATCGCCTCGTCGCCGTTCAGAAGCTGCGGCCGTACCGCCTCGACAACGTCCCCGTGGACGGACTCACATTCGCAAACCGGCAAACGATCCATTTCTTCTCTCCGACATTGATATTGTTGAGCAACTGTTCAACTGTCTGCATTGTACCGCGTTTGCCGGTGCTTGTCAAGCGGTTGCGGCAATTTTTCCAAAACCGATGACATCCCCGCCGGGATGTGGTACAATATAAATGAAAACTGAAGACTGAAAACTGAAAACTGAAAAATGAAGGCGGGCGGGTGAAAACACAATGTGTCATAACTTTTTACCCCATGTGTGTCATCTTGAGCATGGTACGCGCGATCTACCTATGTAACGAAGCTGAGCGAAGTGGAAAGTCCCCCGGCGCCCCGCCGCAACAGCGGAGCGGGAAAACGGGAAGGTGCGACCTTCCCCTACGATTTCATTCCTGCCGTAGGGGCGGATCGCATCCGCCTGCCGAAGCCTGCGGCGCGATATGTCCCTTGCGGGACGCGATATGCCTGCGGCACGGGCCGCAGGGGCGGATATCATCCGCCCGGAAAGGACGATGCGATGTTTCTCTACACCAGAACGGCGCAGTATCACGAGACCGACCAGATGGGCGTGATCCATCATGCGAACTACATCAAATGGATGGAGGAGGCGCGGATCGCGTTTTTGGAATCGCTCGGCTACGCGTATGCGGACATCGAGCGCGAGGGGATCGGCTCTGCCGTCACGGCGGTTTCGGCGCAGTACCGGCAGCCGGTGCGCTTCGGCGACAAGGTGACGGTCGGCGTGCGCGTGACCAAGTATAACGGCGCGATCCTCGTCTTTGCGTACGAAATCAAAAACGCCGACGGCGCGCTGTGCGTTTCGGGCGAGACGCAGCACTGCTTTTTGAAGGACGGGCGGGTCGTCCGCATCCACCGGCTGCTGCCGGGCGCGGACGAAGCGTTAAAAAGCGCGATCGAGGAATAACGGAGGAACCCCATGCGAACATTTGAATGCGACTATACCGAAGGCGCGCACCCGCAGATCCTGGACGCGCTGCTGCGCACGAACATGGAGCAGATGAGCGGCTACGGCGCGGACCCGTACACGGCGCGCGCGGCGGAGAAGATCCGGCTGTCGTGCGGCGCGCCGGACGCCGAGGTGACGTTTCTGGTCGGCGGCACGCAGACGAACATGATCGTGCTCGACCTGCTTGCCGCGCCGTTTGAGGGCGTGCTGACGGCCGAGACCGGACACATCAACGTGCATGAGGCGGGCGCGATCGAAAGCACCGGGCACAAGGTGATCGGACTGAAGCAGACGGACGGCGTGCTCGACGTCGACGCGCTGGACGCGTATCTTGCGACGTTCTACGCCGACGCCACGCATGAGCATATGGTGCGGCCGGGCGTCGTGTACCTGACGCACCCGACCGAATACGGTACGCTGTACACAAAGGAACAGCTTGAGCGCGTGCGCGCGCTGTGCGACCGGTACGGGATGAAGCTCTATGTCGACGGCGCGCGGCTCGGCTATGCGTTGGGCTGTCCGGAAAACGAGATCACGCTCAACGATCTTGCCGGGCTTTGCGACGCGTTCAGCATCGGCGGGACGAAGCTGGGCCTTCTGTGCGGCGAAGCGGTCGTTTTTTCGAAGGACGCGCCGAAGCACCTGCTGTCGCAGGTCAAGCGCCGCGGCGGGCTTTTGGCAAAGGGCCGCGTGCTCGGCGTGCAGTTCGATGCGGCGTTCACCGACGGGCTGTATGAAGCGATCGGAAAGGAGGCGATCCGCCACGCGCGGCGCATCCGGGCGATTCTGCGCTCAAAGGGCTATCCGCTTGCGTGGGAATCGCCGACGAACCAGCAGTTTACGATCCTGTCCGACGCCGAGGCGACAGCGCTTTCAAAGCACGTCGGGTTCGACCTCTGGGGCAGACGCGACGCGGGCCACTGGATCGCGCGGTTCACGTCGAGCTGGTCGACGACCGACGCGGACGTGGACGAACTGGAACGTGCGCTGCCGCAAAAAGCGGCGCTGACGGAATAACGGGAGGGGAACAGCATGAAACGAATCATTGCACTTCTGACGCTTGCGGCGCTGCTGCCTTTGGGGACCGGCTGCTCGTGCAGCGGCTCGTCCCTCTATGCGAATGCGGAGTGCTATACCGCAGGCGCGGCGACCGTTCCGGCGGACGCGGTGAAGACCGTCGAGATCGACTGGGCGTCGGGCGGCATCGTTCTGAAGCACGGCACGGGTGAGCTGCATGTATACGAGAGCGGCGGCGACGCGCTGAAGGAAGCGGACCGGATGCACTGGTGGCTCGACGGATCGACGCTGCGCATCCGTTTCTGCGCGTCCGGACACCGGATGACGGTGGACAGCAGCAAAAAGCAGCTGACCGTGGAGCTTCCCGCAGGGGCGGACCTGTCGATCGACGTTGCGTCCGGTACGGTCGTCGCGGAGGAGGCGCTGGAGCTTGGCACGTTTGAGCTGGACACGGCGTCCGGCGACGCGGAGCTGTCCGGGCTTTCGGCGAAAGATGTGAACATTGACACGGCGTCCGGCGCGATCCGCATCGGGAAGGCGTCGGTACAGCACGGATTTGCGGCGGATACGGCGTCCGGCCGGATCGAGGTCGGACAGATCGAAGCCGACACGATCACGGTCGACGGCGCGTCTGCAAATGTGTCGCTGGGATTGCGCGCGGCAAAGACGGTCCGCATCGACACGGCGTCCGGCGACGTGACGCTGAAGCTCTTTGACCCGGCGGGTGGCGCACGGATCGTCTTTGATACGGCGTCCGGAAAGTTGAAAAGCGGTCTCAGTCATACGCAGGACGGCAGCGCCTATGTGTTCGGCGCCGGCGCGATCGACGTCCGGATCGATACCGCCTCCGGCTCCGTCACGGTGGAATAACGGGAGGGGAACGATGCAGTACAAAACACTCGGAAACAGCGATTTGAAGGTCTCCGCGATCGCGCTCGGCACGTGGGGACTCGGCGGCGGCAGCGTGTGGTCGGACCACGATTCGACCGAGGCGGAGGCAAGAAGCCTCCTTGACGCGTGCCGGGAATTCGGCATCAACTACATCGACACCGCGCCGGTCTACGGCACGGGCGAGAGCGAACGGCTTTTAGGCGCGGCGCTGAAAGGGCGGCGGCACGACTTCGTTCTGCAGACGAAATGCTCCCTGAACTGGCGGAACGAGGGCGGCAACTTCCACTACTCGCGCGACGGCTACACGGTCAACAACGACACGCGTCCGACCGCGATCATCCGCGACGTCGAGGACTCCCTCAAACGCATGCAGACTGATTATCTCGATTCCGTGATCGTGCATTACGTATGCAAAAGCTTTCCGGTTTCGGACACGGTCGAAGCGCTCGAACGGCTGAAGGAGCAGGGCAAGATCCGCGCGTACGGTCTAAGTAACAGCCGGCCTGCGGACCTCGAAGAATATCAGGCGAACGGCGGGCACGTCGATCTCGTGCAGGAGTTTTTCAGCATTCTGAGCCCGTTCCACGGCAGGGAATATTTCACCGCCTGCAGGCCGCACGGCACGACGTTCCAGACCTACGGCGTGCTCGAGGAGGGCTTTTTGACCTCGCCCGCGTTCATGGACCGTACGTTTTTGAAAACGGACATCCGCTCGCGCATCCCGTGGGTGCAGCCGGAGATCAAGGCGGGACTGCGCCGCGCGTTCGAAGCATGGGAGCCGATCCGCGCCGCGCACGGCTGCAGCTTTTCGCAGCTCTTTGAAGCGTGGGCGCTTTCGCAGTACGGCAATATGAGTCTTCTGGTCGGCATGCGCAAGCCCGCAAACGTACAGAACACGGCGGGCTGCCTCGACCTCGTGCTTTCGCCCGCGGAGCTTTCCGCCATGGAGGAAGCCGCAAAACCGATCCAGGTGGAAGTGCTGGACAAATAACAGAGCAAGCAAAAAGGCTGTGAGCGATCACAGCCTTTCTATTATGCTTTTTCAGGCCGTTCGCCCGTTTCGCTGCGCGAGCACCACGCCGGCGGTGATGAGGATTGCGCCGACGATGCTCATCCATGACGGCGTTTGTCCCAGCATGATCCACGCGACGACCAGCGTGACGAACGGCGAGGCGTACAGATAGTTGTTCGTGATGACGACGCCGAGCCGGTCGAACGCAATGTTCCACAGCGCGAAGCAGACCGCGTTGCCGAGCACCGCAAGGAAGATCCAGCTGAGCAAGGCGCGCGGCTGCGTAAACAGCGGGCGCAGATCCGGCATGCCGGAGGTAACGAGCATCAGCGGCACGGCGGTGAGAAACGCCCAGAACATGACCCGCCGCGTGACGACAAAGCTGTCCATCTTCGCGGCATAGGGCTTGATCAGGATCGAGTAGAACGCCCACGAAAGCCCGGCGCCCAGCGCCAGAACGTCGCCCAGGAGCTTGATATGAAGCTGCAGGCTGCCGTTCAGGATCACGAGCACCACGCCGACGACGGCAAGCGCCGAGCCGATCCAGACGAGCCTGCCGAGCGGCTCGCTGCTGCGCTTAAAAAGCTTTGCAAGGATGAGCGTGAACAGCGGCGTCAGCGAGATGATGATCGAAACGCTTGCGGTCTGATCCCCCGAAGCGTCGATCGCCGTGTTCTGGAAGAAGAAGTACAGACTGCCGCCGGTGATGCCGAGCAGCAAAAACATCAGCTCGTCCTTCCACGGAAGCCGGACGAACTTCGGACGCATCAGAAGCAGCACGACGTACGCAAGCGCCATGCGGATCGGCGTGACCTGTGTCGGCGCAAAGCCCGCGTCAAGGAGGTTTTGCGTCACGACGTAGCAGCTGCCCCAGACGACGACCGAAGCCAGCGCAAATACATGCGCCAGCACGATCGGGATCTGTTTTTTGTTTGTCTGTTCCATGGTCCGCCCTCCATCGCAGGAGTATAGCACAGCGCGGGCGGTTCGTAAACAGAAACCCGATAATATACGATCCTCCGGACGCGGAATCGGGCTTGATAAGTATGCGAAAATAGTTTATAATCATAATGTTACGATATACTGCCCGATTGCGGGTAAACGCTGTTCGGAGGGCTTATATGACGCATATCCTGTTTACGAAAAAAGGACAGATCGCGATTGCGCTGATCGATCGTCCGAAAGCGCTCAACGCGCTGAATTCCGAGGTTTTGGAGGATCTGAATACGCTGGTCGACACGGTGCTTGCCGACGAGGAGATCCGTGTGCTGGTGCTTTCCGGCAGCGGCGAAAAGGCGTTCGTCGCGGGCGCGGACATCGGCGAGATGTCGGAGCTTACGAAGGCGGAGGGCGAGGCGTTCGGCAAGAAGGGCAACGACGTGTTCCGCCGCATCGAGACCCTGCCGATCCCGGTGATCGCCGCGGTCAACGGCTACGCGCTGGGCGGCGGCTGCGAGCTTTCGATGGCCTGCGATATCCGCATCTGCGCGGACACGGCGGTGTTCGGGCAGCCGGAGACGGGTCTCGGCATCACGCCGGGCTTCGGCGGCACGCAGCGGCTTTCCCGACTGGTGGGCCCCGGCATGGCAAAGCAGCTCATCTATTCGGCAAAGAACATCAAGGCGGATGAGGCGCTTCGCATCGGGCTTGTCAACGCGGTGTATCCCCAGGACGAGCTGATGCCCGCTGCGGAAAAGCTCGCCGAAACGATCGCAAGGAACGCGCCGATCGCGGTGCGCGCGTGCAAGCGGGCGATCAACGAAGGACTGGAGCTGCCGATGGACGAGGCGGTCCAGATCGAGGAGGAGCTGTTCGGCAGCTGCTTTGAGACCGCGGACCAGAAAGAGGGCATGGCCGCGTTTCTCGAAAAGCGCCGGCACGAGCCCTATCGGAACCGGTAAATGATGCAGAGGAGGCCGACCCCGGCCTCCCGCCAAAAGGAAACCGCGGACGAACGTCCGAACCATATCAAAAAATCAAAGCAGGAGGAATCAATCATGAAGGTAGCTATTTTCGGCGCAGGAACCATGGGCAGCGGCATCGCGCAGGTCTTTGCGGCAAACGGTCACACGGCGCTTCTGTACGCAACGAGCGTGGAGAGCGCGCAGCGGCATAAGGACAAGCTGGCGGGCGCGTTGAACAAGCGCGTCGCAAAGGGCAAGATGACGCAGGAGGCGGCGGACGATCTGATGAGCCGCATCGTGGTCGACGAAGTCGCGGCGGCGGCGGATGCGGACCTCGTGATCGAGTGCGTCGCGGAGAACATGGCGGTCAAGAAGGAGCTGCTTTCCCGTCTCGACACGCTCTGCAAGGAGGACGCGGTCTTTGCGACCAACACGTCCTCGCTGTCGATCACCGAAATGGCGAAGGGCCTGATGCACCCGATGGTGGGGCTCCACTTCTTCAATCCGGTCCCGGTCATGAAGCTGGTCGAGGTCATTGCGGGCGCGAACACGCCGACCGAGCTTGTCGAATGGGCGAAGAACCTGTGCGTCGAGATCGGCAAGACGCCGGTCGTCGTCAACGAAGCGCCGGGCTTTGTGGTCAACAAGATCCTGATCCCGTACTGCAACGAGGGCGTCTGCGTGCTGCAGGAGGGCGTGGCGAGCGCGGAGGACATCGACATCGCAATGCAGCTCGGCTGCAACCACCCGATGGGACCGCTGCATTTGGGCGATCTGATCGGCTGGGACGTCGTGCTGAACATCATGGACGTGCTCTACAACGAAACGCATGACTCGAAGTACCGCGCAAACGTGCTGATCCGCAAGATGGTCCGCGCGGGCAAGCTCGGCATCAAGACCGGCGAAGGCTTCTTCAAGTACACGAAGTAAACATAAAGGAGAAATCAGAATGGATTTTCGTCTGACGAAGGAACAGCTGCTGGTTCGCAAGATGGTTCGCGAATTCGCAGAAAACGAAGTGAAGCCGATCGCGTCCGAGATCGACGAGGAAGAGCGCTTCCCGGCGGAGACCGTCGAAAAGATGGCGAAGCTCGGCATGATGGGCATCTACTTCCCGAAGCAGTACGGCGGCGCGGGCGGCGACGTGCTGAGCTACGCGATCACGGTCGAGGAGCTTGCGAAGGTCTGCGGCACCACCGCGGTCATCGTCTCCGCGCACACCTCCCTGTGCTGCGCGCCGATCTTCGAGAACGGCACCGAGGAACAGAAGATGAAGTACCTGCCGGATCTGCTTTCCGGCAGAAAGCTCGGCGCATTCGGGCTCACCGAGCCGAACGCCGGCACCGACGCCTCCGGTCAGCAGACGACCGCCGTGCTCGACGGCGATCATTACGTGCTGAACGGATCGAAGTGCTTCATCACGAACGGCAGCGTCGCGGACGTGTTCGTGGTATTCGCCATGACCGACCCGAAGATGGGCAACCGCGGCATCTCCGCGTTCATCGTGGAAAAGGGCTTCAAGGGCTTTTCGCAGGGCAAGCATGAAAAGAAGATGGGCATCCGCGGAAGCTCCACCTGCGACCTGATCTTCGAGGACTGCATCGTCCCGAAGGAGAACCTTTTAGGCAAGGAAGGCGCGGGCTTCAAGATCGCAATGGCAACGCTCGACGGCGGCAGAATCGGCATTGCGGCGCAGGCGCTGGGCATCGGCGAAGGCGCGATCGACGAGGCGATCAAGTACACGAAGGAGCGCGTGCAGTTCAAAAAGCGCATCAGCTCGTTCCAGAACACGCAGTTCCAGCTTGCCGACATGCACACCCGCATGCAGGCGGCGCAGTTTTTAGTATACAACGCC
>JAEEGF011607818.1_pt1 | contig 19606 bp, 12 predicted proteins | sample 9134171 | NCBI WGS metagenome assembly JAEEGF01 (sample SAMN16246542, study PRJNA631951) | gut metagenome | biome: gut microbiome; feature: rumen; material: AP-attached | host: Bos | place: Iran: Karaj | collected 2018-10
GGTGCGCTGATCAATGCGGAAACGATCGCGAAGATGGAGGACGGCGTCGTCATCATCAACACGAGCCGCGGCACGAACGTCGACGAGGATGCGCTCCTTGCGGCGCTCGAATCCGGCAAGGTCCGCGCAGCAGGTCTGGACGTCTGGGCGGTCGAGCCGGCGAACAACCATGCGCTGTACAGCCATCCGATGGTCTCCTGCACGCCGCACATCGGCGCAACGACCGTCGAAGCGCAGAAGCGCATCGGCGCCGAGATCGTCGACCTCATCAGCAAGCAGTTCAATCTGTAAGCAGCAAACACAAAACCGCTTTGCTTCGGCAAGGCGGTTTTTTATTTTCCCTCTTGACTCTGACGCAACGTCATAGTTTATAATGAACTTGCGAGAGGAGATGAGGAATATGATGACCGTGCACGAGGTCAGCAAGAGAACCGGCGTTTCGATCCGTGCGCTGCAGTATTACGACCGGATCGGGCTGCTGCCGCCGACGGCGGTGACGGAGGCGGGATACCGGCTCTATGACGACGCGGCGCTTCTGACGCTGCAGCAGATCCTGCTGTTCCGGGAACTGGAGTTTCCGCTCGGCGACATCAAAAGCATTTTGAACGATCCGAATTTCGACCGGGACCGCGCGCTCGAACAGCAGATACAGCTGTTGAAGCTCAAGCGCGAGCGGCTTGACCGGATCATCGATCTCGCACAGCAACAGAAAGACAAAGGAGGGGATCTCATGGATTTTTCGGCATTCGATTCCGTACGGATTGAGCGATATGCAAAGGAAGCAAAGGCGCAATGGGGTGAAACGAAGGAATACCGCGAATTTGAACAGAAGAATCTGACGAAGGAACAGCAGCAGACCGCGGGCGCGGGGCTGATGGAGCGGTTCAAAGACTTCGCGGCGCTGAAGGACGGCGCGCCGGACGCACCGGAAGCGCTGGCGGCGGTGCAAACCCTGCAGGCGTATATCTCCGCGCATTTCTATCACTGCTCGAACGAGGTGCTTTCGGGACTCGGGCAGATGTACGGCGCGGGCGGCGAATTCACCGAGAACATCGACGCCTATGCGGGCGCGGGCACGGCGGCGTTCGCGGCAAAGGCGATCGCGGTGTACTGCAAACGCTGAACACAAAGAAAACACCCCGCGGAACGTCCCGCGGGGCTGATTCTTTTTTGGATTACCGGATCCGGCCGCTTGCTTCGAGCGCCGCAAGGTCCGGTTCGCACAGGAACGGCTCGCCTGCGGCTTTCAGCGCGTTGTTGACGTCCTTCAAGCCGCTGCCGGTGGAAATGACCGTAACGGTCTCGTCGGAACGGATCAGACCCTCTTTGACTGCGCGCACGACGCCCGCGGTTGCGGTGACGCCCGCGGGCTCGCCGAACACACCCTCGGAACGTCCCAAGAGCCGCATCGCGGCAAGGATCTCGTCGTCGGTCACGGCGATCCAGCGTCCGCCGCTGTTCTTGACCGCGCGCAGCGCCTTCTTCGGGTTTCTCGGCACGCCGACGGCGATGGAGTCGGCCAGCGTGTTTTCGGGCGTCGGCACGAGATCGCGATTGTTGTTCGCCGCATCCACGAACGGGCAGCAGCCGGTGGACTGTACGCCGAGGATCTTCGGGATGCGGTCGATCATGCCCAGTTCATAGAGGTCACGGAAGCCGTTGTACACGCCGCCGATCGTGCAGCCGTCGCCGACGGACACCGCAACCCAGTCAGTCGGTTCCCAACGGAGCTGTTCCGCGATCTCCAGCGCGACGGTCTTTTTGCCCTCGGTCAGGATCGGATTGATGCCCGCGTTGCGGTTGTAGAAGCCCCACTTTTCGATCGCGGCCTTACTGAGCTCAAAGGTCTGGCGGTAGTCGCCCTTGACGGAGATGACGTTTGCGCCGAAGATCAGAAGCTGCGCAACCTTGCCCTTCGGCGCGCGCTCCGGCACAAAGATCACGGTTTTCAGCCCCATGCGCGCCGCGTTGCCCGCGCAGGAGCTTGCCGCGTTGCCGGTGGAGGAGCAGCAGATCGTATCATAGCCGAGTTCGATCGCCTTGGCGACCGCCACGCCGCTTGCGCGGTCTTTCAAGGATGCGGTCGGATTGATGCCGTCGTCCTTGATGTAGAGCTTTTTGAGCCCCAGTTCGTCGCCGAGCCGCAGGCTTTCGTACAGCGGCGTCCAGCCGATACGAAGGAATTTCGATAAACCTTCGCCTTTCAGAGGCATCAGCGCCCGGTAGCGCCACATGCTGTTGTCGCGATCCGCCTGCAGCGTGTCGCGGTTCAGTTCCTTTTTGACCTCGTCATAGTCGAACAGAATATCCAGAATGCCCTTTTCGCCGCAGGCGGGGCAGGTCATCAGCTCCGGTCCGTAGGGATATTCCTTGCCGCAGAGGGTGCAGCGATAGCCGTAAACGCGTCTCATATCTTCGCTCCTTTTCCGATCTTCTTTTTTATTTTACACCGCGAACCGTCGCTTGGCAAGTCAATCCGACAAAAAGAAAGGACGGCAGAATAAATTTTTGGCAAGTGCAATTAACGGCTTGCCTTTTTGTGCAAAATCATGTATCATATATTCATAAATATAAATACAATAAGGAGAGTGTGGCTTTATGATCCTGATCGGGAACGGCAGACTGGTGACGCGCAACGGCGCGGAGTTCTTTGAAAACGGCGCAGTTGCGGTCGACGAGCGCTACGTAAAGGAAGTCGGAACGACGGCGGAACTTCGGAAAAAGTACCCGGACGCGGAGTGGATCGATGCGCACGGCGGCGTGATCATGCCGGGGCTCATCAACATGCACAACCACATCTACAGCGCGTTCGCAAGAGGGCTTTCTATCCGCGGCTACAACCCGCACAACTTCAACGATATCCTGGAGGGAATGTGGTGGAAGATCGACCGCTGCCTCACCAAGGAGAACGATGCTCTCTCCGCAAAAGCGGTCTATGCCGACTGCATCAAGAACGGCGTCACGACCGTGTTCGATCATCACGCAAGCTTCTTTGACATTCCGGGTTCTCTGGATGAGATCAGCAACGCCGCAAAGGAATTCGGCGTGCGCACCTCGCTCTGCTACGAGGTAAGCGATCGCGACGGCGAGGAGAAGCGTATGCAGTCGATCCTCGAAAACGAGCGCTTCATCAAGAAAGCGGCGCAGGACGACAGCGATATGCAAAAGGGCATGATGGGCCTGCACGCGGCGTTCACGCTCTCCGATAAGACGCTTGAGGACTGCCTTGCGCACGGCGGAAAGGAAGCGGGCTTCCATGTGCACTGCGCCGAGGGACCGGGGGATCTGCAGGATTCTCTGGACAAGTACGGCAAGCGCATCATCACGCGCTTCTACGACGCGGGCATTCTCGGCAGCAGGACGCTTGCAATCCACTGCGTACACATCAACAAAGCCGAGATGGAGCTTTTGAAGACCACCGACACGGCGGTTGTGCACAATCCCGAATCCAACATGGGCAACGCGGTCGGCTGCGGTCCGGTCATCCATATGAAGAAGCTCGGTCTGCTTTTAGGTCTCGGCACCGACGGCTACACGAACGACATGCTCGAAAGCTACAAGGTCGGCAACATCATCCACAAGCATCATCTCTGCGATCCGACGGTCGCGTGGGGCGAGATTCCCGATATGCTGTTCAATGGGAACGCCGCGATTGCGGGCAGATACTTCAACGCGCCGCTCGGCGTGCTGAAACCCGGCGCGTACGCGGACGTGATCGTGACCGACTACGATCCGCTGACGCCGATGGACGGGAACAATGTCAATTCGCACATCCTGTTCGGCATGAACGGCAGATCCGTCGTGACGACGATGTGCAACGGCAGGGTTTTGATGAAGGATCGCGAGCTGCTGGTTTGCGACGAAAAGGAACTCATGGCAAAATGCCGCGAGAGCGCGAAGAAGCTCTGGGCGGCGGTCAATGCATAAAGGAGGCAGACGATGTCCGATCGAATGACGCCGATCCCGTTTCGGGAACTGATGGAATGGGTACTTTCCGAGTACAAGACCGGCAGCGTGTTCGGGATCAAGCGCCCGTACCGGCCGGTGCCGAACAAGCTGCTTTCGATCTTCGGCGAGACGATGGAAACGCCCTTCGGTCCCGCCGCAGGTCCGAACACGCAGCTTACGCAGAATATCCTTGCCGCGTACTATGCGGGCAGCCGGTTCTTCGAACTCAAGACCGTGCAGATCATGGACGGCGACGAGCTTGCCGCCTGCATCGGCAAGCCCTGCATCGTGGCGAAGGACGAGTGCTATAACTGCGAATGGTCGACCGAGCTCACCGTCCCGCAGGCGCTCGAAGAATACGTCAAGGCATGGTTCATGCTCAAGCTCTTCACAAAGGAATTCGGCTGGGGCGATCCGGACGGATTCATCTTCAACATGAGCGTCGGCTACGACTTTGCGGGCATCACGTCCCCGAAGATCGACGCGTTCATCGAGGGCTTGAAGGACGCGAGCGCAACTGCGATCTGGCGCGAGTGCATGGAGTGGGCAAAGGCGAACCTCGACCGCTTCGAACACATCGACGAGGCGTACCTTGCTTCGATCAATCCGCATATCTGCACGTCGATCACGCTGTCCACGCTCCACGGCTGTCCGCCGCAGGAGATCGAGCGCATCGCAAGCTATCTCATCGATACGAAGCATCTGAACACGTTCGTCAAGTGCAATCCGACGATCCTCGGATACGCCTATGCGCGCAAAACGCTCGACGATCTCGGGTTCGACTACGTCGTGTTCGACGAGCATCATTTCAACGAGGATCTGCAGTATCGCGACGCGGTCCCGATGTTCCGTCGCCTGCTTGCGCTTGCAAAGGAGAACGGCGTCACGTTCGGACTGAAGCTTTCCAACACCTTCCCGGTCGACGTCACGCAGGGCGAGCTTCCGAGCAACGAAATGTACATGTCCGGCCGCGCGCTCTATCCGCTGACCATCGAAATGGCAAAGCGCATGAGCGAGGAGTTTGACGGCAAACTGCGTCTGTCGTTCTCGGGCGGCATCGACGCATTCAACATTGTGCCGCTGTTCGAAGCCGGCATCTGGCCGATCACGCTTGCGACGACGATCCTGAAGCCCGGCGGCTATCAGCGCCTGAAGCAGCTCGGCGAGCTCTGCGACGCGCTGCCGTACGAACCGTTTACCGGCGTATCGGTCGGCAAGGTCGCGCTTCTTTCGAAGCAGGCGCGCGCATCGGTGCGCAACACGAAGCCCGTAAAGCCGCAGCCGAAGCGCAAGCTCGACGACAAGGTTCCGCTGTTCGACTGTTTCACCGCGCCGTGTACGCACGGCTGCCCGATCGGACAGGACATCCCGCAGTATATCGAACTGGTCGGAAAAGGCGAATACGAAAAAGCGCTGAAGCTCATCGTCGAAAAGAACCCGCTGCCGTTCATCACCGGCACGATCTGTCCGCATCACTGCGCGGAGAAGTGCACGAGAAACTTTTATGAAGAAGCGATCCGCATCCGCAGAGCGAAGCTCACCGCGGCGGAGAACGGCTTTGACGCGCTGATCAAGGAACTGAAACCGCAGGCGAAAACCGGCAGGCGCGTTGCGGTGATCGGCGGCGGTCCCGCGGGCATGGCGGCGGCGTTCTTCCTTGCGCGGCAGGGCGCAAGCGTCACGCTGTTCGAAAAACGCGCAAAGCTCGGCGGCGTCGTCCGCTATGTGATTCCGGAATTCCGCATCGGCGGCGACGCGATCGACCGCGATGCGAAGCTGCTCGAAGCGATGGGCGTCGACATCCGCACCGGCACGGCAGCGCCGAGCGCGGACGCGCTGTTCGGCGAAGGCTATCAGGCGATCGTCTATGCGGTCGGCGCATGGGCGGAGAGCAGAATGAAGCTCGAAAAGGGCGAGGCGATGAACGTCATCCGCTTCCTCGAGGCGAGCAAGGCGGGCACGCTGGAACCGCTCGGCGAAAACGTCGTCGTGATCGGCGGCGGCAACACCGCCATGGACGCGGCGCGCGCCGCAAAGCGCGAAAAGGGCGTCAAGCGCGTCATGCTCGTGTATCGCCGCAACGCGCGGTACATGCCCGCGGACGAGGAGGAGCTTCTGCTTGCGAGGGAGGACGGCGTCGAATTCTGCGAACTGCTTGCGCCGGTTGCGCTCGAAGACGGCAGGCTGCTGTGCAATATCATGAAGCTCGGCGAACCGGATGAAAGCGGCAGACGCGCGCCGGTCGAAACCGGCGAGACGGTCAAGCTGCCGTGCGATACGCTGATCGCGGCGGTCGGCGAAAAGATCGAAACCGGACTCTTTGCCCAAAACGGCATTGCGCTGACCGAGCGCGGCAAGGTCCGGACCGACGCAAACCTGATGACCGATCGCGAGAACGTCTATGTGATCGGCGACTGCAACCGCGGTCCCGCGACGGTTGTCGAAGGCATTGCGGACGCGCGCAAGGTCGCGGACGCGATCGTCGGCAAATATTCTTATGAAATCCCCGAAGAAGCGCATTCCTGCGAGGCGGCGTGCTTCGAGAAGCAGGCGATTCTGAAGGACTACGAGCAGGCGGAGAAGGAGCACAACCGCTGTCTCAACTGCGGCACGGTCTGCGAATGCTGCGTGCAGGTCTGCCCGAACCGCGCAAACGTTGCGATCAAAGTGCCGGGCAAGTGCATGCCGCAGATTCTGCACGTCGACCGCATGTGCAACGAGTGCGGCAACTGCCTCGTGTTCTGCCCGTACGATTCCAAACCGTACAAGGAGAAGTTCACGCTGTTTTCTACCGAAGCCGAGTTCGACGGCTCCGAAAACAAGGGCTTCCTTCCGCTTTCGGAACGCGTCGTCAAGCTGCGGCTCGACGGCGTCCGAACGGTCGATCTCGACCGCGACGCGATCGATCCCGACGCGAAAGCGCTGATCGAAACGGTTTGGAAGGCGTATCATTACTTGATCGGCTGAACGCCGAAAGGAGAGCATATGGCGAGCTTTATCGTCAACGGACAGCCGGTCAGCTGTCCCGAAAACAAAAAACTGATCCGCTTTCTGCGCGACGACCTGCATCTGACGAGCGTCAAAAACGGCTGCTCGGAGGGCGCGTGCGGCACCTGTACCGTTCTGATCGACGGCAAGGCGACCAAGGCGTGCGTACAGCAGACCGACCGCATGGAGGGCAAAACGGTCGTCACCTGCGAGGGGCTGACCGCGCGCGAGCGCGAAGTCTACGCCTATGCGTTCACCGAGGCGGGCGCCGTGCAATGCGGCTTCTGCACGCCCGGCATGGTGATGGCGGCAAAGGGGCTCATTGACCGCAATCCCGATCCGACGCCTCCGGAGGTCAAGGACGCGATCCGCATGAACATCTGCCGCTGCACCGGCTATAAGAAGATCGAAGAAGCGATCCTTCTGGCGGCGCGGGTGTTCCGCGGCGGTGAGGACGTCCCGCATCGGGTGCTCAAGGGCATCGTGGGAGAGAACCTCGACCGCGTCGATGCGCCGGGAAAAGCGCTCGGCGACGCGAAATACGCGGACGATCTGTATCTGGACGGCATGCTGCACGGCACGGCGGTGCGCAGCGCGTATCCGCGCGCCCGCGTGCTGTCGATCGATACGTCTGCGGCAAAGGCGGCACCCGGCGTCGTGTGCGTACTGACCGCCGAGGACATCCCCGGAACGGTCAAGATCGGGCATCTCAAGCAGGACTACGACGTGATGATTCCGGTCGGGAAAATCACGCATTTTCTCGGCGACGCAATCGCACTCGTCGCTGCCGAAACCGACGAACAGGCACGCGCCGCGGCGGCGCTGGTCAAGGTCGCATACGAGGAGCTTCCGCCCGTGCTCAATATGACGGACGGGCTGAATGACGAGATTCTGGTGCACGAATCGAACGGCACGAACGTGCTTTCGCATGAGCATCTCGTCCGCGGCAACGCCGACGAGGTCATCCGCAACAGCAAGTATGTCGTCACGCATCACTATTCGACGCCGCCCACCGACCATGCGTTTTTGGAACCCGAATGCGCGGTTGCCGTGCGCGAGGGCGACGGCATGCGCATCTTCTCCGGCGATCAGGGCGTCTATCAGACGCGCAAGGAATGCGCGCAGATGCTGGGGCTTCCGCAGGACAAGGTCCGCGTGACCGCGATGATGGTCGGCGGCGGGTTCGGCGGCAAGGAGGATATGAGCGTGCAGCATCACGCGGCGCTGCTTGCGTGGCACACGAACCGTCCGGTCAAGGTCGCGTTCACCCGCGCGGAGAGCATTCTTGTGCATCCGAAGCGTCACGCGATGGAGATGGACTTCACCACCGCCTGCGACGAAAACGGGTATCTCACCGCCATGAAGGCAACGATCGTGTCCGACACCGGCGCGTATGCGTCGCTCGGCGGACCGGTACTGCAGCGCGCCTGCACGCACGCCGCGGGACCGTATAACTATCAGAACATCGACATCGACGGCAAAGCGATCTATACGAACAACCCGCCGGCGGGCGCGTTCCGCGGCTTCGGCGTCACGCAGAGCTGTTTTGCAACCGAGTGCAATCTCAACGAGCTGGCCGAGATGGTCGGCATCTCGGCGTTCGAAATGCGTTACCGCAACGCAATCCGCCCCGGACAGGTGCTGCCGAACGGACAGGTCGCCGACGAAACGACGGCGCTGGTCGAAACGCTCGACGCCGCGCGTCCGATCCTCGAACGCGATCCGAAGGCCGGTATTGCCTGCGCGATGAAAAACGCGGGCCTCGGCGTCGGCATCCCCGACACCGGACGCTGCCGCATCGAGGTCAGGGGCGGGGAAGTCCTGCTCCATTCGTCCGCGGCGTGCATCGGACAGGGCATGGGCACCGTGCAGACGCAGATGGCGGCGGAGATCCTCGGCATTCCGCACGATCGCGTGCGCTACTGCGTGCCGGACACCGCGCTTGCGCCGGATGCGGGCAACACGACCGCGTCGCGCCAGACGCTGTTCACCGGTGAAGCGGTCGTCCGCGCGGCAAAGCAGGTCAAAGAAGCGCTCGAAAAGGAGGGCTCGTGGGAGGCGCTCGAGGGGCGTTCGTTCCTCGGCGAGTACACCGGCGTCACCGACAGGCTCGGCAGCGACAAGCAGAACCCCGTTTCGCACATCGCCTACGGCTATGCGACGCATGTGGTCGAGCTCAACGACGACGGAACGGTCAAACGCATCACCGCGATTCACGATCTCGGCGTGGCGGTCAATCCGCGTTCGGCGGAGGGACAGATCGAGGGCGGCGTCATCATGGGGCTCGGCTATGCGCTGACGGAGGATTTTCCGCTCAAGGACGGCAAGCCGACCGCGAAGTACGGTACGCTTGGTTTGTTCCGCGCGGACAAAACACCGCCGGTCGAGGCGCGCCTCGTCGAAAAGGCAACCAAGGACGGACTTGCCTGCGGCGCAAAGGGCATCGGCGAGATCTGTTCGATTCCGACGGCGCCCGCGGTGCAGAACGCGTATTATAACCGCGACGGCGTGTTCCGCACCAGACTCCCGCTTCCGGACACCCCGTACAGCAGAAAGAAATGATGATTCATGAGACCGCCTTCGGGCGGTCTTTTGTTTGTTTTGTTTTCACAGAAATTACAATTTCATTACATTCGCGCCCCCGCATCCTGCGCGAAATATGGTACACTATAGGCAGAATCGGAGGTTTCTATGAAAAACAGGATTTTGGTGGTGGAGGACGACGCGGCAATCCGCGACGCGGTGCTTCTGAATCTGCAGTTTGCGGGTTACGAGACGCGTGCGTTCGAGGACGGAGCCGATGCGGCAAACGCGCTTGAGGACGATCACGCGTTCGATCTTGCGCTCCTTGACATCATGCTGCCGGGCATGGACGGATTCGAGCTGTTTTCCGTGATGGAGCATTATGGCATTCCGGTGATCTACATGACCGCAAAGACGGATTCGGCGTCCGAGATCAAGGGACTGAGGGACGGCGCGGAGGATTATATCGTCAAGCCGTTCGATCCGTTGACGCTGATGGTGCGCATCGAAAAGGTCCTGAAGCGCATCGGCAAGTGGAACGCCGTCTTTCGCGTGCGCGACGTCGTGGTCAATATCGAGACGCATACGGTCACAAAGGGCGGGGAGACGGTCGTGCTGCAACCGCTCGAATTCGACGTGCTGGTGATGCTGCTGCGGCATAAGAACATGACCGTCTCGCGCGAACGGCTGCTGAACGAGGTGTGGGGATTCGATTATCTCGGCGAGACGCGCATGGTCGACGTCAAGATCTCCGCGCTGCGGAAAAAGCTCGATCTGGAGGACGCCATCCGCGCGATCCCGAAGCTCGGCTACCGGTTGGAGGATCGATAGATGAAGCTGCATCAACGCATCACGCTGCTCGTTTCGATCGTGCTTGCGGCGGTGATCCTTGCGGTATCGCTGTCGCTGCTGCTCTATTCGCGTCAGACGATTCTTGCGATGACGACCGAGCAGGTCGAGCGCAAGGAACAGACGCTGCGAAAGTCCTTCAGTGAGATGGCGCGCTATTATGCGAAAGCCGACGACAGCGAAATCGTACACGCCTCGCTGATCGATTACTGCTTCTCGCGCTTTGCCGACCAGACTGCCGTGCTGATGCACGACGGCGAACCGGTCTATACCGGCGTTTCGATCGATCCGTCCGCCTATCTCAAAAAGGACGACACATACCAAACGGAATACGACTCCGTCGCCTGCAAGGTACACGGGAAAAACCTGTTGATCGCTGGCGGCATGACGAGCATCGGCGCAGAGAACTATACCGTCTATATCGTGGAGGACGTCACGGACATCCACACCCGCATCCGGCGCATGTCGCTGATCTATGCGGGCGTCATCATCCTTGCGCTCTGCATCGGCGCGGGCGCGGTCATGCTGCTGGTCAAGCGCAGTACGAAACCGGTTGCGGCGCTCTCCGAAGCCGCAAAGGAGATCGCCGACGGCGCGTACGAAAAGCGCGTGGACGTGCAGACCGGAGACGAGATCGGCGCGCTCGGGCAGGACTTCAACCGCATGGCGGACGCGGTCGAAACAAAGATTTCGGAGCTCGAGGAACGCAACGAGCGGCAACGCCTGTTCATCGGCGGCGTCACGCACGAGTTCAAAACCCCGATGACCGGTCTTCTGCTGCATACCGGGCTGTTGCGGCGCGCAAATCTCACCGAGGACGAGCGCGACGCGTCGCTTGCGCACATCGAAATGCAGACGGCGTGGCTCGAACGGCTGACGCAGAACCTTCTGAAGCTCTTTACCTCCGACGAGGCGATCGAACGCAGCGAAGTCGATCTGCCCGCGCTGCTTGAAACGGTCAGAGAGGGCGTCGAACCGAAGCTCATCGAGCGCGGCGCGTCGCTTTCGATCGCGTGCGAAACGCAGACGCTTCTCTGCAATCCCGATCTGATCCGGTCGCTTCTCACCAATCTCATCGTCAACGCCGCAAACGCCTACGACGCGAACGCGCCGGAAAAGCCGATCGCGCTGACCGTCCGCGGACAAACGATCTCGGTTGCCGATCGCGGCCGGGGCATCCCGAAGGAGGCGCAAAGCCGCATCTTCGAGCCGTTCTATCGCGTGGACAAGAGCCGCAGCAAAAAGCAGGGCGGCAGCGGGCTCGGGCTTGCGCTCGTCAAGGCGATCGCCGATGCGCACGGCGCGGCAATCACGGTCGAAAGCGAGCCGGACGTCGGCACAACGGTTTCGGTGACCTTTCCGTGATTTCCCGGCGCCCCTGTGTAAGGGGAGCTGTCGAGGGTACCGAGACTGAGGGGTTGTAAATCATACAATATTGTCAAAAACAACCCTTCCGTCTCGCTTCGCGATCCACCTTCCCTTGCACAGGGAAGGCAAGATTTTGTGAAAACCGGTTTCATTACAATTTCATTACAGTTTGGTGCGGATTTTTGCACGTTCGCGCGGTATGCTGAACGCAGAAAACAAAGGAGGCATTGTTATGAAAAAGCATGTGATCGTGATCCTTCTTGCCGCGCTTCTGCTTTGCGCCTGCGTACCGACGCCGGACGAGGAGCCGGTGCTGCCGAAGAATCAGGACCTGATGATCCAAAAGGGCGAAGCGACGCAGGCGCCGGAACAGCCCTACACGCCGCCCGAAGTGCCGGAACGGTTCGTTTATGATTTTGCGGACGACAACTGGACGCTGCACGCCGACGCGCAAATCGTCGTACCCGACGTGCCACTGCCGATGGTCTGGGTACGCTCGCAGGGAATCTCGCAGGAGCTTCTCTATCGCCTGTTCGAGTATTTCGGCAACGGCGAGTCCTATCAGATTCCGGACATGAATCCGATCCAAACCAAGGCGGAGATCGAGGAGCTGATTCAGCACATGGTCGATCAGCTCGAGGACGGCAGCTACAAGGAGTCCGACCTCACCGAGGAGGAATGGAATGCCGCCATCGAGGAATTGAAGAAAAAGTACCGCGCCGCGCCGGAGGAGGCGCCCGAAAAGGATCTGGACACCGACGGCACGTATATTCTTCTGAAAAGCAACATGTACGATACGGAACGTCTGTATCTGGAGGCATACAACTATCAGCGTACGATCGGCGCGACATCCTATTTCAAAGCCGACGGTGACGGCTCAAACTTCCACTATTACCGGCATTTTTACAACGAATCGCGCAGCGACTTCACGATGGCAAACGCCGTTATGGTCAACGCTGCGAGCGAACTGCCCGAAGGGCTCTCCTATGCGGATGCAGCCGCGAAGATCAAGGAGGTGTTCGATCTCATCGGCGAGCCGTTCGAGATCGCAAGCGTATATTTGATCGACGACGCCGCAAACGGTTCGGTCGACGGCGAAGTTCGCAAGGCTGAGCATTACGCGCTGTGCTTTGTTTGCCGCCGCACGGTCAACGGTGCGCCGACGGTCACAAATATTACGGGCTCTATGCGCATGGACGATCTTTTTGTAATCCCTTGGGAGCAGGAGAGCTTCCGCGCGATCATAGACAGCGAGGGCTTCGTTTCGCTCCGTTGGGAGGAACCGCTGACGATGCTCGACACCGTTTCCGAATCGACCAATCTGCTGCCGTTTTCGGAGATTCAAAACATCGCGGAAAAGATGCTGCCGATCCTGTACGGAAAGAATAACGGGCATGACAGCCTCCGGTCGGTCGATACGCAGATAACGAGCGTGCGGCTCGAGCTGATCCGCGTGCGCGAGCAGAACAACGCAAAACAATTGAAGGGCATTCTGATTCCGGTATGGGCGTTCTACGGCACCTGCCATGCGGTCGAGGACGACGACTATTCCCTGTATCTCCATTACGGTTTTGGCGGTGGCAGCGACGGCTACAAGGGCGACGAGATTTTGCTCTGCGTCAACGCGATCGACGGCACGATCATCGATCCGCTGCTCGGCTATTGAAGGGAGGACAGGCATATGAAAAAACACATTTTCATCATTCTGCTTGCAGCGCTGCTGCTGATCTGCGCCTGTCAGCCGACGCCGGAGAAAGAGATCGTGGTGCAGAAGGACTTCGACCACATGATCGAAAAGGCGAAGGAAACACCGGTTTCGGATACCGTTGTGCTTGAGGACGGTACGCAGGAATCCGGCGTACCGGCGGCGACGCCGCAGTACACGGACGCTCCGCGCTATGCGCATATCACCGAATCGTTTACCGGGCGGACGGACGCATTCAGGGTGGAGATCGATGCCGATGTGATCGTGCCGGATGGACCGCTGCCGATCGTTCGCGTCAAACCCGATGAATTCAACGCGGAGAAAGCGCAGCCGTACTTTGACGCCCTGTGCAGCGGCGAAGACTATTACCCGCGCGAGGAGTTGGAGACCAAGGAGAATCTCGAACGGCAGATTGCCGAGATGCAGGCGGAGGTGGACGCGGGACTGCCCTCGATGGATCGCGACGGACTGTCCGAAAAGGACGTGCAAAAGGAAATCAAGCATTGGAAGTCGCAGATCAAAGAGCTTCAGGAGCGTTGGAAGGTCGCAAAGGACAAGCCGGAAAACCCGATGCGCGTTCTTGCGGACTACGATTGGAGCAAGGTGCCGTCCTACTATCCGTTGGGCGTCTGGACGACCGACGAACAGGCGCAGTTTACGTTCCGTCTGGACGGCGAGCAGGAGGAGAACGGACACAAGATCCGGTTCGTCCAAAGCTCCGTCCTGTTCGAGGATGCGCGCAAGAAGCCGAAGACCAAGGCGCCGTTGTATGAGTATTACCGGGATGTAACCGGACAAACGACGATTCCGACCGGAACGAAGCTTACGAAAACGCCGCTTGAGGCACAGACCGAAGCCGAACAGCTGATTCAGACGATCGGCGCAAAGGATATGGCGGTCGATCGCGTGTACCTGATGCGCGAATGCGTGCTGAACGAAGGAAACGAGGGCTATTGCATCAATTACCTGCTGCCGGAGGATTACGAGTATCAGTATCTCTATGAGGTCCGTTTTTGCCGTACGGTCAACGGCATCCCGGTGGTGAAGCCGACCTTCTTTGCGTCATCCTCTAACAACAGCGAGAACGGCGCCTATGCGCCGAGCTGGGAGTATGAGGAGCTGTATGTGCGCGTCAGCAGTGACGGCGTGTGCGAACTGTATCATCTGGCGCCGATCGAGACGGTCACTACGCTGGTGGAGGACGCGAAGCTGCTGCCGTTCTCCGATATTCTGGATATCGCGAAAAAGATGCTGCCGATTTTGCACGAGGACCAGATCGGCAGCGGCAATCGCGTTGAGTTTCGCATCGATCGCATCACGCTTTCCTTGCAGCGCATTGCGGAGCAGGACAACCTCGAATACGGTCTGCTGGTGCCGACGTGGAACTTCTGGGGCGTGGACCTTCGTATCGGCGAGGACGGCGTGCCGCACACGTACCTTTGCGGCGTCTTCAGCGCCGGAACCTGCGGCTATCTGCCCTTGCTTTCCATCAACGCAATCGACGGCACCATCATCGATGCAACAAAGGGGTACTGAGCCATGAAAAAACATATTTTCATCCTTTTGCTTGCATCCCTGCTGATTCTTTGCGCCTGCGTACCGACGCCGGAGGAACCGATCGTGATCGGAAAGGACCAGAGCGCCATGATCGAAAAGGCGGAGGCGGGCGGAGAATATGCCGCGTCGCCGAGCGATCCGGCAGCCGGCACGGACTGGGCAGCGCGGCTCGGCACGCCCGCGCGGTACGAAACGTCACTCGTGAGCGCGGGCGGCAAGCTGACCGTCGAGGTGGATGCGCCGATCGAACTGCCCGACGTCGAGCTGCCGGTCGTGAAGATCGAGCCGTATCTGTTCACCGATGCGGATGTGCGCTGCTATGTATCGGCGCTTATCGGCGACGATCCGCAGTGTGTCGACGATCCGTGGGACGAATCCCTGCGCACCAAGAAATCGTATGAAGCTGAGATCCTTCGGCTAAAGGATATGCTGGAACATTGGAACGAGTATGGAAATTATGTCTATGGTGAGAATTTCGGAACCAGAGAGAACTTCGAGAAGTACCTTCACGAGATGATGGCAAAGGCGGCGAACGCGCCGGAAAAACCGGAGACGCATGCGCCGACCTACGAGTGGCAGAAATGGAACGTCTGGACGGAGGCGGGAAAGCAGGAGACGGAGGACAGCTATCTGACGCTGCTCACGGTCAACGAAGATCTTTCGCAGTCGAGACTGGATATCAGCCGCAGTTCGGAGTTCGGGCGCTGCGACGTGCGCTACAATCGCGACGCATACGAAAACCTCCCGCTGGCGGTCGATTCGCGGACATGGCAAAACGAGCTTTCGATCGGCGAGCGGGACGCCCGTCATACGGCCGAGACCGTCCTGAACCAAATGGGACTCGATCATCTGGTTTGCGTCCTTGCAAAGCCGACGCGCATCTATCCGGGCGGCATTGCGCGCGAAGGGAATCCCTATCACGCCTGTTGGGTGCTCGTCTTTATGCCTGCGGTCAACGGCGCGGCGGCGACCTATACCGAACAGACGCGCACCGAGCCGAGCGACTACGCCCGCGAATGGGAAACCGAATACTGCGCGGTGTGGGTGGACGAGCAAGGCGTTGCGGGGCTGAACTACCGCAATCCCTGCGTGATTCGCGAGATCGCGGTGCCCGCGGCGACGCTGCTGCCGTTCGATAAGATCAAAGAGATTTTCGAGAAGATGGTGCTGATCGTGGACAACAACGCGGATCCCGGCGGCTATGAACTGCATTACCGCATCACGTCGATTCGCCTGGGATTGGTCAGCATCCCGGAACAGTATGGTACGGGCGGGCTTCTGGTGCCCGCGTGGGATTTCATGGGCGTGCTCGAGTCGGCGGATTCTCAAAAATACGCGACCGACGAAGCCCGCTCATTCCTGACGATCAATGCCGTCGACGGCAGCATCATTGTGCGCGGATGACGGAGAAAGGACAATACCGTGAAAAAACAGACTGGTTTGATATTGCTGCTTGCGGCGTTCCTGCTGCTCTGCGCCTGTGTGCCGACGCCGAAGGAACCCGTCGTGATCGGCAAGGATCAGAGCGCAATGGTCGAAAAGGCGCAGGAAAAGCCCGCCTATGCGCAAACGGAAGGAACGGTCGACTGGCTTGAACGGCTCGGCGCGCCCACACGGTACACGGCGACGCTGACGAGCATCGGCGGGCGGCTGAAGGTGGAAGCGGACGCGAAGGTGATCGTGCCGGACGGCGAGCTGCCGATCGTGTATGTGACGCCCCGCAGCTTTTCGGATGAGGACGCAGAGCGGTTTATGAAGGCGCTTTTGGGCGACGATCCGAAATGCCTACGGCCGGAGGACGAGAACCGTACAAAAGCCATGTACGAACGGCAGATTCTCGAATGGAGCTACGCGCTCGACCATTGGGAGGAGTACGGCGCCTCGGTCTGGGACATGTACGACACAAAGGAGGAGTTCCGCGAAGCGCTGCAAGGGCTGATGGAAAAGGCGGCAGACGCGCCGGAAACGCTTGAGACGTTTGCGCCCGTCCTTGCATGGGAGCCGATCCTGTGGCAGACCGAAGCGGGGCAGAGAGCCTACGGGGACGAGAGTATGCACTTTCTGACGCTGAACGCGGACGGAACGAAATCGTCCCTGAGCATCACGAATGGCGCGGACGTTGCGCGCAGCGGCGTTCATTACTGGCGGGACAGCGAAGGTCTTGCGGATCAGCTGGAGGACGTGGACGGCGGACAGTGGCAGAACGAACTGCAGATTTCGGAGGAGGAGGCCCGCGCCGCTGCGGAAGCGACGCTCTCCCAAATGGGGCTCGGTCATCTGGTCTGCGCGTTCGGAAAATTCATCCGCTGCTACCGCATGAACACCGTTCGCGAAGACGCTCCGTACCAATCCGGCTGGATGCTCGTATATACGCCCGCGGTGAACGGCACGGCGCTGACCTATACGCTCCGGACGGGCGTCGACAACAACGACTACAATCGCCGCTGGCAGTATGAACGCTGCTATCTGCTCGTCGACGAAAAGGGCGTGGCGCTGCTGCATTATTACGACGCCTGCACCCTGGACAGCGTCATGGTCGAGGCCTGCACGCTGCTGCCGTTTGAAAAGATCGTCGAGATCTTTGAGAAGATGGTGCTGATCGTCGACAACGACGCGGATCTGTACGACGTTGACCGCACCTACCGGATCACGTCGGTCCGCCTCGGTATGACGAGCATTCCGGCAGAAAACGGAAACGGCGGCTTTCTGGTGCCGTGCTGGGACTTCATGGGCGACGAGTACGCCGCGGAGGAATTCCCGGAAACGTGGAAACGTACGGGCATGACGCAGGACGGCAGCTTTTCGTATCTGACGATCAACGCGATCGACGGCAGCATCATTCAGCGCGGGCATTGAGGAACAGGAAGAAAGGGAAAACCATGCAAAAATACATGAGGAACAGGAAGAAAGGGAAAACCATGCAAAAATACATATGGATGATATTGCTGCTTGCGGCGTTACTGCTGCTTTGCGCCTGCGTGCCGACGCCGGAGGAACCCGTTGTGATCGGCAAGGACCAGAGCGCAATGGTCGAAAAGGCGCAGGAAACGGCTGCACCGGAAACGACACCCGCGCCGGTGGTCGAACACGTCCGGGAGACGTTTTCAGAGCACGGCGTTTCCGTTGAGACGGACGCGACGGTTGTGATTCCGCAGAGCGAAATGCCGATCGTGCGCGTGCACGGCGTCGATTTTTCGCAGGAAACGGTCGACCGTTTCTGGGACGTGCTGATCGGCGATACGCCGATGTATCCCGTCGCACCGGAAACGAAGGAGGACCTTGCAAACCGGATTGAGGACCTGCAAAGGGGCATCGATGAACTGGAAGAACGGAAGGCGAGCGGTGAAAGCATCGACGAAGAAATGCTTTCGGACTGCCGCGAACAACTGGAAGACGAGAAGAAACGGTATGCAGCTGCGCCGGACGACGGAACGGTGCTGTCGATCGGACCGCGTCTCACGGTCCGCGACGACGGCGTGACGATGCTGACGGCACTGGAGAATCCGTACGGAGAATGGTGGAAAAAGGACGGCAAGTGTTTTACCGTTCTGAATAACAAAAAGTCGCCTTACGGAAAGAACAAGCCGCTGCAATTCGATGCAACGCTGTCCTACCGGTACGTTTATTCGGATGAAGAATACTATGAAGATGCGCTCGATCGCGAGCCGGTTGTCGATACAGACACGGTTCCGGACGGCTTTACGCTTACGATGACGCCGAAGGAGGCGATGCGGAAGACGGCGGATTGGATCGAAACGCTCGGCGTTCCGTTCATCCCGATCCGTGTCACGGCGGTGCGCAGCGAAACAAAGCGGCAGGCGTATCTGGTCGATTGCGCGCGAACGGTCAACGGCGTGCCGTTGGCGGTCATGGACGGATACAGCCGTCAGGAACCGGAAAATGCGATCGCCGTGGACTGGCATTACGAACGCTTTCAGGTGCTGATTGCAGAGGACGGGCTGTTGTCTCTCCGGTGGGAATCGCCGATCGAAGCGGATGAAACAGTGGTGGAGACGTCCCGTTTGCTGCCGTTCGACAGCGTGACGGAGGTGTTCCGCAAAATGATGACGATCCGGTATACTTCCGATTTTGCGGACCGGACGGAGGTATTCAAGATCAGCGAGATCCGATTGGAACTCGTGCGTGTACTCGAACAGAATGCGCAGAATTCCGGTCTGCTGATTCCCGTTTGGTGCTTCTACGGTACGCAAAAAACGGATGCGCCGAATTGGCACGACACCGAGACATACGGCTGCCAATTGATGATCAACGCCGTCGACGGAAGCATCATCGATGCCGAGAGAGGATATTGAGAATACAGCCGGAGGGAAGACCTCCGGCTTTTTCAGCTCCGCACCTTCTTTTCGAGAAATGCGACGGCGTAGTACATCAGCGCGGCGAGCACGCAGAGGATCGTCACCGACGCCATGACGAGGTCGAGCTTGAACACCTGCCCGCCGTAGACGATCAGGTATCCGAGTCCGGCTTTGCTGACGAGGTATTCGCCGACGATCACGCCCACCCAGCTCATGCCGACCGAGATCTTCAGCGCCGAAATCAGGTCCGGCACGCCCGCGGGCAGGACGACCTTTGTAAAGATCTGCAGTTTCGTTGCGCCGAGCGTGCGCATCAGAAGCTGTTTTTCGTCGGTCGCGGCAAGAAAGCCGT